>Ga0209382_10003190_pt1 | contig 22895 bp, 18 predicted proteins | sample SoiMetdeltSBSDD5_FD_187599 | JGI IMG/M metagenome (GOLD analysis project Ga0209382, IMG submission 187599) | Bulk soil microbial communities from a Populus tree surrounding site in Tennessee, USA - Soil MetaG P. deltoides SBSDD5 (SPAdes) (version 2) | ecosystem: Environmental > Terrestrial >...
TCGAACTCCTCCTCCACCGCGGCGCGCAGTGGCCTGGAGGCCGTGGCGAATTGCAGCCAATGCAGCCGGAAGTTCCCGCGGTCATCGCAGAGCTCTCGGGACTTCAGCGCGGAAGGTCCCTCGATCACATTGAAATGCAGGCCGGACCGGCACAGCTCCTGCGCGAGGTACTCCCGGCTCGGGGGCAGGTAGTTGGTGAGCCAGGAGCAGTGCAGCGGAACTCCCAGGGAGGCCAGCTCCAGCACGCCCGTTTCCACGCCGCGGTAGAGCCCGAGATCATCGATGGTGATCCGCCAGGGACCGGTCTCAGAGGACTTCATAGTCGCCCAGCTGGAAGATGAACCGCGACTCCCTTCGCACCAGGGAAGCGTCGAAGGGATAGACCGTCAGCGGGAACCGCCGCGGCGAGATCCAGCGGGGCACGGCGAACCGGCCGTGGAACGGGTCCAGCGCGGGCCGTGAGATGTCCCTGGATTCCAGCGTCGTGAAGGAGTTGATCCGGTCCCTGAACTCGAGCTTCAGGTCGGAGAGCAGGGCATTGAAGGCCGCCCTCCCGGTGCAGGAGGTCTTGAGCAGCACGCCGGACTTCAGCCCGAACAGCTTGATGAACCGCGCGATCACCCATTCGCCGGAGGTCGAGTGCTGCAGGAGATGGTAGGAGCGCGTGGGATGCGAGGCGAAGCGCCAGCGGAACTGCTGCTGGTCCACCGGCGTGCGCCAGACGTCATCCTGGGGATCGCGCCCGGAGCTCGCACCGTCGGGAAGCCCGCGCAGGAGCGTGAATCGCTCCAGGCGATCGAGGTCCAGCGGGACCTCCTCGGTGGCGCCCTGGATCCGGAAGCGCTCCTTGTGTCGCGCCTCCTTCACCAGGCCCAGGTAGTTGGTGGGAATGACTTCCAGGCGCACGTCGTCACGGATGGTGAATCCGGTCTTCAGGAAGAAATACTGGCTGGCGGGATTGGGATAGGCCCAGATGAAGGGCAGGCCCATGTGCCGGCAATCCTCCACCAGCATCGTGAAGAGACTGTTGAACAGGCCGCGCTTCCTGAACCGCGGCATGGTGCAGCCGTTGGACACGATGCCGATCCTGTGGTCCTCGCCCCGCAGCCGCGCGTTCTGGAAGGTGATGAAGAGCTGGGAGGCAGGCTGGTCCTGCTCGTAGGCGACGTAGCCGACGGCCTTCCCATAGGGATTGTCCAGGTAGAGCCACTTGAGGAAGGAGGCCGTCCTGGCCGACGGATCCGCGAAGTTGGCTTCCATCAGGCTCAGGCTGTCGCGGAAGGTCGCGTGGTTCTCGTCCGGGACGAACTTCCTGAACTCGATGCCCATGCTCACGGCGGCTCGTCGAAGTAGCCCGCGTCCAGCAGGCGGTCGAGCACCATGCGGCTGCAGCGGTTGGCGCCGGCGCGGCCGAGGTGGTTGGCGTCGATGTAGACGGCGTCGATCAGCAGCGTCTCGGAGGGCGGCATGAGCACGCAGGTCGCGCCGACCGAGGCCGCGAACTCCTGCAGCCGGCGGCGGAACAGCGGGCCATGGAACTCGGGGCAGCGCTCCTGCAGCCAGGGCGAGGGCGGCATCTCCACCAGCGCCACGAGGCAGCCGCGGGCTTGCAGCTCCAGGACCACGCGTCGCATGAGCGGAAAGTCCGCGCCCGCGACCAGCTCGGACGGATCCCCGAGGCTGTAGGGCGGGATGCGCACGCCGTCGGGGTCGGCGGTGAGCAGGTCGGTGAGCCGCGGATGCTCCTCGTCGTCCAGCTCGAAGCCGTCCGGCGCCAGCACGTCGGCCAGGTTGTGGCGGGCCACGATCTCGCGCACCCGGCGATGGGTGCGCGAGAGGCGCAGGCCAAGGCGGTCGCCCGCGGCCTGGAGGAACGGAAGGCTCAGCGCGTCACGCTCGGCGTAGCTGTAGCAGAGCGAAGCCATGCCGGCGTCCAGGGCGTTCTCGAGGTGCGCCGTCTCGATGCGCCCGAGCGGCGTGCGCGCGAGCCAGTCGGCGCACTCGCCGACGTCCCACAGGAAGCGGCTGGCGTACTGGAACTCGGGGTCGTTCACCAGCTCCGTGCCCGAGACGCCGAAGATCACGCGCCGCGGCGGCGGGTCGGGAAAGTGGTTGCGCACCAGCGCCGCGAACTCGGCCGCCTTGGCATTCATGAGGCCCAGGTTGTAGGCGCGGACGGGGCGGCCCCAGCGGGCGCCGAGCCCCTCGGCGAACACCGCGGGCACGAGCCCGTCGTGCACGCGCGAGTTGCCCAGCAGCAGCACGTCCGGCGCGGGCTGGCTGGCGAAGCGCTCGACCTTGACCGTGTAGGCCGCGAACTCGCGGTCCATCCCGGGCAGCAGCGACTCGGGCGGGCGCGCGGCGCGCACGAAGACATCGACGACCGCCAGCAGCGCCAGCACGAGTGCGGCGCGCAAGGCGAAGCGGCCGAGGATGACCCGGCCGGGCTCGCGCGGACCGCCGGGTTCGGCGGAGAGGTCAGCGTCGCGGGTGTAGGCGGCGCCCAGCAGCTCAGGTGTTGGCGCTGGCGTGTCCGGCTGCATCGAAGGGCAGTCTACCGTCGAGACTCCGCGGTCGCTCTCTCTGTCATCGCGCCGCATTGGATTCGGCGTCTTCTTCGACGAATCCGGTTGGGAACGGTCGCGCCACCGTGCACCCAAGGGCGTCCTTCACTTGCGCGCTCGTCACGAAGACATCGCGCGCGTCCAGGTCGATGAGAAGAGTTGGTTGATCGAACTTGCCGCCGATGCCCACGACGACTCGTCTTCCATCCGCTGACCATACAAGACGCTCGTAGTTGGTGGGCCCGTCGTCTCCAAGTGGCGCCGCTCATGCAAGAGCCCGTGGCGGCCGGTCATCTGGCCGTACGACCTCGGGTCGTGGACGATGACGCCCGGAAGACGGAACCGTCCGCCGGGCCTGATGCCCGACCGCCGGGCCATCACTGGCCGTCCAGATGATCGTGCCGTCATGGCCGCGATGGCCGACAGCGAAGCTCGCGTGCGGTGCCGTCAGAGCGCTCCGGCCAGCGCCTCGACCAGCCGCGGTACGTCGCGCACCGGCGTGCCGCACAGGGCCACGCGCACGGCCCCCGGCTGCGGCACCACGAAGACGCCGCGCTCGCGCATGTGCGCCGCCGTTCGCTCGCCGTCGGGGGCGAACACCGTGACGAAGAAGCCGCCCTCGTAGCGCGGATGCCGCAGGCCGGCCGCCTGCGCCGCGGCATTGAAGGCCGCCACGCGCTGTCCGAGCAGCGTGCGCAGCCGCTCGCGCTCGCGGTCCGCCCGCGCGCGCAGCGCGGGATCGCGCAGCAGCTCGGTGATGGCCAGCATGCCGAGGTGGTTGCAGTTGCTCCACGTGCCGCGGCACCCGAAGGACAGCGCCTGGAAGAGGCGCTCGCGCTCGGCGGGATCCGGATGCGTGGCCACCAGCGCGCCGATGCGCGCGCCGTACTGCGCGTAGGCCTTGCTGGCCGACCAGGCCACGAGCAGCAGCACGTCGCCCAGCAGGGGCTCGATGGTCGCGACCCAGGCGAGCGGGTTGCCCGCGCCGAAGCGCGCGTAGGCGAAGTCCACGCACAGCGTCACCGGGCCGTGCGCTGCCGCCTGCCGCAGCACGCGCGCCACCGCCTTCCACTCGGCGTCGTCGAGCGAGTAGCCCGTGGGGTTGTGGCACGGACTGTTGAGGATGACCAGCGCGCGGCCCTGCCGGCGCATCTGGGCCTCGAGCGCGGTGCCGAAGGCCGCGGCGTCGAACCGCGCCGACGCATCGAACATGGGGAAGGTCTCGATCTTGCGCCGGGTGTGCTGCGCGATGGTCTTGTAGGGGCCCCAGAAGTACGAGCTGGTCAGCAGCGCGTCGCCAGGCTGCAGGCAGGCGGTCACCGCGTGGTGCAGCGCGCCCGTGCCGCCGGGCGTGGCCACGGCCACCGACTGGGCCGCGAGCGGCCCTTCGCCGAAGAGGTCGGCGATGACCGCCTTCAGGAAGGGCGGATCGCCGGCGATCTGAGCGTAGGCCGCGGCGCGCTCGGGCGGCACCGCCGCCAGCGCCTCGGCCACCACGGGCAGCAGCGCGAGGCGCCCGTCGTCCTCCATCAGCGCGCCCAGCGTGGCGTTCACGATGGCCTCGCCCGCGCGCGCGCGCCGAACGGCCTCGGCGTTCAGCGCGAAGATCGGGTCGTCGCCGGGCCGCGCCTGGCACTCGGGGATGAGGTGGCTCTTGCTCGTGTCGACGGCGGGCTGGCTCACGGGGAAGGACCGGGTGGGGGAGGCGGGTTCGGCGCGGAAGTCTATCACCGCGTAGGACTCAGCGGGCGCGCGGCCGCGGGCGGCGCTGAGGCGCGGCGGCCAGCGGATCCTCGGGCCAGGCGTGTCGCGGATAGCGGCGCGACAGCTCGCGTCGCGCCTGCGGGTAGACGTTGGCCCAGAAGCTGGCCAGGTCGTCGGTGACCTGCTCGGCGCGGCCGTTGGGCGCGAGCAGGTGCAGCAGCACCTTCATCTGGCCGCCCAGCACGCGCGGCGAGTCGCGCTGGCCGAACAGCTCCTGCATCCGCACGGCCAGCACCGGCGCGCGCGCGGGATCGTAGTCCAGCCGCGGGTGGCTGCCGCTCGCGAGCGGCAGCCGCTCGGGCGCGAGCCGCTCGAGCGCCGCGCGCTGCGCCGGCGGGAGGGCGTCGCGCAGCCGCTCGGCCAGCGGCAGGCGCCGCAGCTCCTGGAAGGAGCGGCAGCCCGCGCACAGCGCCGGGAGCAGCTCGCGCAGCGCGGGCTCGTCGAAGGCGGGCAGCAGAAGGTCGGGCCGGCGGGCCGCGAGCCAGCGCAGGCGCGCGAGGAAGGCGAGGACCTCCGGCTCGCGCAGGGGCAGGGCCTCGTCCAGACGCTCGGCGGCGGCCGCGGCCAGGCAGCGCGCCACCTCGTCCGTGTCGGGCAGCGCGGCCGGCGTCGCCTCGAGCGCCAGGTCCTCGAACAGCACGCGCCGCACGGCCGCGACGCGCTGCGCGCGCGGATCGAAGCTCACCTCGATGCGCGCGGCGAGGCGCGCGGGGGGCAGCCACTCGCGCCGCACCTCGCTCGCCAGCCGCACCAGGGCGTCGCCGCCCGCGCGCGCGTCGAGGTCGAGCGCCAGGAACAGCGGCGCGTCGCGAACGGCCGAGCGTGCGTCGAGCACCACACCGCGGCCGCCCACCATGAGCGCGCGCGGCGAGCCGGGCTCGCGGCGGCGCGCGAGCCGGTCCGGGAAGGCGGCGAGAAGCGCGCGGCCGAGCGCCTGCGCGGCGTCCGCGGCGGCGGCCGGCCCCGCCCGCGCGTCGCGCGCTTCGTCCAGCAGGGCCAGGATCTGGTCGCGCGCACGCAGCACGGCGCGCGCACCGGCGCCGTGCAGCTGCGCGTCACGGGACGAGCCCTTGCGCTGGAAGTCGAGCAGCGCCGCCACGCGGTCGGCCACGTCCGAGCCCGACACGTGGGTGGGGGCGCGAGCGCCGGGCGCGGACGGCGCGCGCACGAACGGGTCGCGCTCGGCGAGCAGCGCGGCCGCCAGCGAGGCGTCCTCCTCCACGCCGAGGCGCTCGCCCTCGAGCAGCAGCCGCGCGAGCCGCGGGTGCACCGGCAGGCGCGCCATGGCGCGGCCGGCGGCCGTGAGGCCGTTGCCGTCGGTCGCGCCGAGGCGCGCGAGGAGCGCGAGCGCCTCGGCCAGCGCCGCAGCCGGCGGCGGCTGCAGCCAGGGAAAGGCCGTCACGTCGCGCTCGCCCCAGGCCAGGAGCTGCAGCGCGGGTCCGGCGAGGTCCACGCGCAGCACCTCGGGCTCGTCGCGCTCGACGAGCGCGCGCTGCTCGTGCTCGCTCCACAGCCGCACGCACAGGCCGGGAGCCGTGCGGCCGGCGCGGCCGGCGCGCTGCTCGGCCGAGGCGCGCGAGATGCGCACCAGCTCCAGGCGGTCGAGGCCCACGCCCGGGTCGAAGCGCACCAGGCGCTGCAGGCCGCTGTCGACCACGGCCGTCACGCCCTCGACCGTGACCGAGGTCTCGGCCACGTTGGTGGCCAGGATCACGCGGCGGTGCTCACCGCGGCGCAGCGCCTCGTCCTGGCGCTCCGGTGGCAGGTCGCCGTAGAGCTCGACGAGAGCCACGTGCGCGCGCGCGGCGAGCGGCGCGAGCTCCTCGGCGCAGCGGCGGATCTCGCCCACGCCGGGCAGGAAGACGAGCACGTCGCCGTCGCTGGCGGAAAGTGCCTCGGCCACGCCCGCCGCCACGGCGCGTGGCAGCGGCTCGTCGCGGTCGGCGCGCCGCCAGCGCTGCTCGATGGGGAAGAGGCGCCCCTCACAGGCCACCGTGGGCGCTCCGCCGAGGAAGGCCGGCAGCGAGGGCCCGAGGTCGGAGGCCGACATGGCCACCAGCAGGAGGTCGGGGCGCGCCGTCTGCTGCACGCGCCGCAGCAGGGCCAGCGAGAGGTCGCTGTCCAGGTGGCGCTCGTGAAACTCGTCCAGCACGACGGCGCCGGCGCGCGACAGGAAGGGATCGGCCTGCAGCATGCGCACCAGCAGGCCCTCGGTGACCACCAGGAGCCGCGTGCGCGGGCCGGCGCGATGGTCGAAGCGCACCGCGTAGCCCACCTCGTCGCCGAGGCGGCCGCCGCGCTCCTCGGCGATGCGCCGGGCGGCGGCGCGCGCGGCAAGCCGGCGCGGCTGCAGCACGAGTACGTCGCGCGCGGCGCGTCCGGCGAGCGCGTCGAGCAGCGCCGGCGGCACGCGCGTGGTCTTGCCCGAGCCGGTGGGCGACCGCACCACGGCCGACCCATGCGAGCGCAACGCGGCGAGCAGCTCGGGCAGCAGGGCGTCGACGGGGAGCGCGGGGACGGGCACGGCGCCCGATCCTAGCGGGGCGGCTCGCGGCTCCCGCACGGCCGGTCCGCCCGCCGCATCAGCGTCCCCCGCCCGCCTCCTTCCCGCTGCCGGAGCCCCAGAAGGCATTCCATTTCAGCTCGGCGTCGCGCGGCAGCTTCGGCATCTCCGGAGCCACGTGGAAGTCCTTCTTGTGCTCGTTCCACCAGGCCCACCACCCGTCGAGCGGGAAGCCCTCGTCCTCGCCGGTGAGCACCATGAGGGCCAGGCGGATGTCGTCCATGAGGGGCTGGACCTTGTTCTTGGTGGCCTGGTTGGTGAGGCCGACGAGCGCCTGCAGCGACTCGTCGCAGCGGATGTTGGCGAGGCCGAGCACGCGCGCCTTGAACACGCGCTTGTCGGCGGTGGCCCAGGCGTCGGCGACCAGCACCTCGATGGTGCGCTTCTGCGCGTGCTGCGCGCAGGCCCGCAGGATGGCGGCGAAGAGCGTCGGGTCGTCCTTGAGCGACTTGCGTTCGCGCGTGGCGAAGCGCTCCAGCTCCTCGAGCGCGTCGGGGTGCTGGAGGAAGCGCAGCGTCTCGACGGCCGCGAGGCACACGTCCGCGTCCTTCTCCTTGAGCGCCTTGGCCACGGACGCGACGACGGCCGGGTCGGGCACGCCGCGCGCCTCGACGAGCGCCGCCACGAGCAGGCCGGGGTCGTCCGACTTGAAGCCCAGCTCGAGTCCGACCAGCACCTCCTTCACGCGTGCCGGGTCGGGAGTGGCGGCCGGCACGTCAGCCGGAGCCTGCTGCATCAGGAGGGTCAGGATCAGCGGCAGCAGGCTCGACATGGCGGTCTCCCGGCGCGCGCGGGCCACGGGACTCGAGGCGGCCGGCATCGTAGCGCGCGGCGGCGCCGGCGTCGTCCCGATTGGCTCGAAACTCGCTACGCTTGCGCTGCGCGCACGACCTCACCGGAGTCCACGCATGCTGCGAATCCCTGTCCTGGGCCTGGCCCTGCTCCTGCTCGCGGGCTGCGGCATCACGCCCTACCGCGCGGAGGATCTGTCGCCGAATGCCGTGGTGCTGGAGACGCCGCTGACGCAGCAGGACGAGATGTACGACTGCGGCCTCGCCGCCATCTCCGCGCTGTGCGGCTACTACAACGTCGAGATCCCGGGCAGCCAGCGCGCGGAGCTCGCGCAGCTGGCGGCGAGCGAAGAAGGCCTCTCGGGCGCGGAGCTGCGCACGGCGCTGGAGCGCACCGGCATGGAGGTCTACCTCTTCGAGGGCCGACTCAAGGAAGGCCCGACGAGCCTGCAGGACAACATCTACGCGCGCCGGCCGATCCTGGTCATGACCGACATGGGGGGCTCCCACCATTACAGCCTCGTCGTGGGGATCGACCCCGAGACGGACGCGCTCGTCCTCGTCGATCCTCAGCTCGGCCGCGTCATCATGCAGGCAGCGGACTTCGAGCGACGGTGGAACCTGACACATCGCTTCACGATGCTCGCTGTTCCCACCGAATGATGTGACGGGGCGTGGCCGTGTCATGTGCCCTGCCCCTGGCGCCATTCGCGTCCGGTGGAACGGCTGACAGGGAGCCTGTGTCGATGAGTGTCACCGAAGGCAACCTGGCCGATGTCCGACACTCACGGACTCCGACCTTGACATCCTGCGGGTCGCCGTCGTGGTCGCGGTCGTCCTCCCATTCCTGCCGATCGTCGCGATCGTCAGCTGACACGGAGCGGTGATCGCGTCATTGCCGCAGCCGCCGGGTGCCGCGTGACGGTGGAACCTGACACAACGCTCCACAGGTCCCGCTGTTGCATATGAGTGACGGGACGTGGCAGTCCCGGTGAAGAGGAGATCCCGATGAAGCGCCTGGTGCCGACGTTGTTCGTGGCCTTGATGTGTGCTGTTCCCCTGACGCCGCTCGCGCGGTCCGGCGGGACCGGCGGCGCGACGAGGTCGACGCCGCAGGAGCAGGGCTGCGTGGCCGACGGCTCGCCCGGGGACGTCCGCACGCTCACGGCGGCCGAGCGCGAGACCCTGCTGGCCGCGGAGCAGACGTCGTCTCCGGCGCTGGAGGAGATGCGTGGCGGCAGCCTGGTGGTGGCGCTCCTCCTCATCATTCTCATCATCGTGCTGCTGACCTGAGACGAGCGCTGAATCAAGTCCGTCGGAGGTTGGAGTTCCCTTCTCTGGAGACGTCGACATGAGGACGTTGAAAGCTGCCTTGCTGATCACGCTGTCCCTGGCCCTCGCGAGCCCCGTCCGGGCCGCCCTCGTGGCGTCCGAGCTGGCACGCGTCGGGCGCGAGCCGGCGCGCGCGACGAGTCTCACGGCGGAGGCTCCGCGGTTGTCGGACCTCGACCGCGAGGCGCTGTCGGCCGCCCAGCGCGCGACATCGCCCGATCTGGAGCACCTGCGCGGCGGCCACGACGTCACGCTCACCGACCATGACCTCGAGGTCATCGCCATCGTGCTGCTCGTGGTCGTGGTCATCGTGATCATCGCCTGATCACGGCCGTCTCCGACCCCGCACGGGCAAGCGGCGGGCCTCATTCCGGTGCGCCCGGCGTCGCGCCTTCTGCAAAGGCACCGGCGGCGCGCGCCGTGGAGCGGGCGACGGGGATCGAACCCGCGACATCCAGCTTGGGAAGCTGGCACTCTACCAGCTGAGTTACACCCGCGACGGTGGTGCGGATCCTTCCGCACCTGCCGGGTCCGAGGTTACGGGCCACCGCGCGGTGCGCGCAAGGGGGGCCCACCGGAGGGCCGAGGCGAGCGGCCCGGATGTTGCGTGGTCGACCGCCGAGCCGCGACGCTCGTTCCATCGCGGGTAGCACGGAATGTGCGTCCACACCAGCCCCGCCGCCGGCAGCGCTGGAGCAGGAAGGCGGCCCGCTGGAGGAGCCGCGGTGGTGCCGATCGATCGACTCGCCGAGCTGCGGGATACGGGCGCGGCCGTGCGGCTGGATCGTGCCGGCCGCCGATCTCTCGCTTCCCGCGCGCATCGCGGCCTTCGTCGAGAAGCCGGAGCGCTCACGCGCCGCCGCGCTCATGGAGCAGGGCGCGCTCCGGAGCAGCTTCCTCTTCACCTGCGGCGTGCGCACGCTGCTTGCCTGCTATCGGCGCGCACTGCCGGAGCTGCTGCAGGCTCTCGAGTCGGCGCTGTCGGACCGGAGTGCACCGGGAGGGGCCGAGCTGCGCCGCCTGTACGCGGCGATCCCGGCGCACGACTTCAGCCGCGACATCCTCCAGGCCTGCGTCGGCGAGGCGCGCGTGCTGCCGGTGCCGGCCTGCGGCTGGACGGACCTCGGCACGCCCGAGCGCGTGGCCGAGTGCCCGGGCCTCGCGGGACCGCTCGTGCAGCGGGCGCGCGAGAGGAAGGCGGCGCGCGAGCGCGAGGAGCTGTCCGTCGGCTGACGGCCGCCGCGCCGCGGGCTTGGTGGCGCCAGCCGGGCGCGCGCAAGGCGACGCATGGCCAGACTGCTCGATCCGGCCTCGCTTGACGGTTCTCCGCATCGCCCCTACGCTGCGCCCTGATCCGAGGGAACGATCCCGGGAAGGAGCCTCTCATGCGGACGGCGCACGCTTCGTTGCTGGTCCTCGGTCTGGTTGCGGCGGCGCAGGCCCAGACGTACGTGGCCTGGCCGGACGGCGCGCAGGCGCTGCCGCCCAACGGCTCGATGGCCACCGCCACGGCGAACGTCACGCTGAACGCCGATCACTCGCTGAGCTGCTCCGTGCTGGCCAGCGGGCTGGCCGGCACCGTGGCGCATGTCCACATCGGCAGCCAGGGCGTCGTCGGCCCGATCCTCCTTTCGCTCGCGGGCGGGCCCACGACCTGGTCGGGCACGACCATGCCGCTCACCCCGCTGCAGCAGGACGCGCTGCTGACCAAGGGGCTCTACGTCGACGTCCACTCCACGGCGTTCCCGGGCGGTGAGATCCGCGACCAGATCGTCGCCGTCACGGTGGCGCACGGCCTGCGGCACGCTCCGCTCGGCACCGCCGTGCTCTCGCTCGACCCGGTGGGCAACCTCGTGGTCTCCAACATCGGGAGCTCCGGCCAGGACGGCGTGGCCATCGATCTCGGCGAGGCGATCGGGCCCATGGCCTGCGACGTCGGATTCCCCGGCCTCGCCCTCGACACCAACCCCGGCAGCCATTGGAGCCTCTCCGCGATCGGACAGATCGCGGGCGTGCCGGGCCAGCTCATCGGCTCGATGGAGGTGCAGCGCCAGCTGGACAAGTACTCGATGGCCGTGGACTTCTCGCACCTCGGCACGACGACGCTCCGGGCCACGGCGTCCGACGGCAAGGTGCTGCTGCTCGACACCACGTTCCCGGTCGGCGGCGACCCGACCGTCTTCGCGGAGACGGAGGCGCCGGGCTGCGCCACGTACTCCTGCCCGCAGGACAAGTGCCGGCTGACCGAGATCGAGATCGAGGATCCGGTCCTGACCATTCCGATGCCGTCGGCCAAGGTGAAGCCGAGCTCGCTCGGTGTCGAGGCCGAGTCGCCCGCCGTGATGCCGCAGCACGTCGCGCGCCTTGAGATCGTCGGCGCCGGCGTGGACACGGGCTCGCTCACGATCACCAAGGAGACCCTGGCCGTCTCGGGCTTCCCGCCGCACGTCGCGCTCGGACAGGCCACGCTGAAGGGCACGCCGAGCGGACTGCAGATCAGCAACATCGGATCCTCCGGACAGGACGGGGTCAGCATCGACCTCGGCAAGTCCGCGGGAGGCATCGTCTACTGGTCGCCTCTCGATCCCGCGGCGCCGGACGGCGCCATGCTGGAGTTTGCGGCCACGGGCTCGGTGAGCGGCATGCCAGGTGCGGCCCTCGGGTCGCTCCAGGTCGTCAAGGCTGGCAGTTTCTTCGACATCTTCGCCGACTTCAGCGCGATCGGATCCACGACGCAGCACGTGCAGGTCTACGACGACGGCGTGCTGGTCGCCGACTTCCCGGGCCACTCGGGGCCCGTCGGGAGCATGACGTCATGGGCCTCGTATGGCGGAGGAGGTGGCGGCGGCCACTTGCCCACGACCAATCCCGACAACCTGTGCTTCTCCATCTGCAACAGCCCGGACAACCTGTGCTTCACCATCGCCGGCAGCATGTACCTGGGCGACGAGCTGCTCGTGATCGCGGAGGGCGGCGCGTTCGTCGACTCCACGTCTGCGCTGGACGTCCGGGTGGCGGGCCTGCCCGAACTGCAGATCGTGGACGAGGTGGTGAAGCCGCTCGCCACACCGTGGACGAACCTGGGCAGCTACCTCGGCGGCGAGGCGGGCTTCCCCAACCTTTTCGGCGACGGGCCTCTCACGGCCGGCTCGCTCAACTCGCTCGAGCTGGTGAATGCGCCGCCGGGCAAGCTCACGCTGCTGTTCGTGTCGTTCGCGTCGGTGCCCACGCCGTTCAAGGGCGGCGTGCTCCTGACCGTGCCCTTCGCGCTGAACATCGCGCTGGTCACGAACTCGAGCGGCGGCGTGCTGCTGCCCTTCGTCTGGTCGGCCGGCATGCCGTCCGGTCTCCCGCTCTGGTTCCAGCACGCCATCGCCGATCCGACCGCCATCAAGGGCGTCTCGCTCTCCAACGCCCTGCGCGCGGACCTGCCGTGAGGTGACGACGGACACGAGCCCGGGCTGCTAGAGTCCGGGCCCGTGCGCATCCTGCACCTCTTCGCCAACTGGAAGTGGACCGGCCCGGCCGAGCCGGCGCTGAACGTCGCCTGGCGCCAGTCGCGCGAGCACGAGGTGCTGTTCGTGTCCGGCAGTTCGCCCGACGGCCAGCCGTCGCGCATCCAGCCCCACATCCAGGCGCGCGAGGTGGCCAGCCGGCCGGGCTTCCGGCTGTCCAAACACGCGCGGCTGCTCGCCAACCGGCAGGACATCGCGCGGCTCGAGGCGCTGCTGCGCGAGTTCCGGCCGGACATCGTGCACTGCCACCTGGACAACGACCACCGCGTGGCCGCGACGGCCGTGGCGCGCACCGGCCTCGGGCGCGTGGTGCGCACGGCCTACGACGCCGACGGCCTGCGCTGCACGCTGCGCCTGCGGCTGGTGGCGCGGCGCGCGCTGCACGGCCTCGTGGTCGTGACACGCGGCGCGGAGCAGGCCACGCTGCACGCGTGGGGCGGCGCGGGCGATGCGCTGCTCGTCGAGGGCCGCCGCGTGCCGCTGGCGTGCATCGAGGGTGGCGTGGACCTCGCGCGCTTCGATCCCGCGCGCTTCCCGCGCGACGCGGCGCGCAGCAGGCTGGGCCTCCTGCCCGGACAGGTGGCCATCGGGCTGGTGGCGCGCGTGCAGTCGCACCGGCGCTTCGAGATCCTGCTGGACGCGCTGGCGCGCCTCGCCCCGCGGCGGCCCGAGCTGAGGCTCGTGGTCATCGGGCGCGGCACGCGCATCGACGAGCTGCTGCTGGCGCCGGTTCGCGTGCGCGGCCTGTCCGGTGCGCTGCTCGCGCCCGGCTACCTGTCCGGCGACGACTATCCCGGGGCGCTGTGCGCGCTCGACGCCTGCCTCTACCTCGTGCCCGGCAGCGACGGCACCTGCCGCGCGCTGCGCGAGCAGATGGCCTGCGGCCTCGCCCCGCTGGTGACGCCGCGGCCACCGCTGCCCGAGATCGTGGAAGAGGGCGTCTCGGGCCTCGTGGTCGAGGAGTCCGCGCGAGGCCTGGAGCACGGCCTCGAGCACCTGATCACGGACTCCGCGCTGCGTGAGCGCCTGCGGCACGGCGCGCGTGCCGCGGCGGAGCGGCGTTTCGACCTGCGCACACAGGCCCAGGCCGTGACGGACTTCTACGGCCGCGTGCTCGCTGCGCCAACGTGAGGGATGTGCCGTCTGGCTGCGCCCCTAGCCGGCTAGCGCGGCGGCCCGCGCTCCACGAGCGCCACGGCGCGCGCCTCGATGCACTCGCCCTTGCCGATGGGGCCCATGTGCTCGTAGGTCTTGCCCTTCACGTTGACCTGACGCACATCGATGTCGAGCGCGGCGGCCACCGACTCGCGCAGCTGCCCGCGCAGGGGCGCGATCTTCGGTTGCTCGCAGATGAGCACGGAGTCGATGGAGAGGATCCGCGCGCCGGCCACCTTGAGGCGGCGGCTCACCTCGCGCGCCATGTCCACGCTGCTGCGGCCGCGGTTGCGCTCGTCGGTGTCGGGGAAGAGCACGCCCAGATCGGGCTGGTCGGCGGCGGAGAGCACGGCGTCGAGGATGGCGTGCATGAGCACGTCGCCGTCGGAATGCGCCTCCATGCTCTTGCCGAAGGGCAGCTTCACGCCGCCCAGCACGAGCGAGCCGCCTTCCTTGAAGCGGTGCACGTCGAGGCTCGTTCCGATGGCCAGGTTCGGTGTCGGCATGTCAGTCCCTTTCTCGCTCCCGGTGCGACTCGACGGCCAGGAGCGCCTCCGCCAGCGCCAGGTCCTCGGCCGTCGTGATCTTGAAGTTGCGCGAGGATCCTTCCACGAAGCCCACCGCGAATCCAGAGGACTCGAAGAGCGCGGCCTCGTCCGTCACGTCGCGCGCGCCGGCGCGCTCGAGCAGCGACATGAGTTCGCCGCGCCGGAAGGCCTGGGGCGTCTGCGCGGCGCGCAGGCGGTCACGCTGCAGCGTGCCGCCGCTGCGCGTCGCGTCGTCGGCGCGCGTCTGCTTGACGGTGTCGGCCAGCGGCACGGCCAGCAGCGCGGCGCCCAGTTCCCGGGCGCGCCCGGCCAGCTCCGCCAGGCGCTCGAGCGGCACGAAGGGCCGCGCCGCGTCGTGGACGAGCACCACGTCCGCCCCGGAGGGCACCGCGCGCACGCCGGCGAGCACCGAATCCTGCCGGCGCGCGCCGCCGTCCACGAGGCCGACCGGCCGGGGCAGGCGCGCGAGCAGCGCGGAGAGCTCGGTGCGATCGTCCGGGTGCCCTACGACCACGACGGGCTCCAGCCAGGCGAGGGTGAGCATCCGGCGCAGCGCGTGCTCGACGAGCGGACGGCCGCCGAGCGGCACCAGCGCCTTGCGGCGCGCCGCGCCCAGCCGCTGGCCCGCGCCCGCCGCCACGACGACCAGCGCCGCCCGCTCACTCGCCATGCCGGAGGCTCCTCGTCCCGCTGTATCCTGCGCGCATGGTGGTCCTCGGCATCGACCCGGGCTCGCTGCGCACCGGCTGGGGCGTGGTCGCGTCGGACGGCAGCCGGCTGGTGGCCGTGGACGTGGGCGTGCTGCGGCCGCCCGCCAGCCTCCCGCTGCCCGGACGCCTCGCGCGGCTGCACCACGACCTGGCGCGCATCCTGGAACTGTATGCACCCGAGGCGGTGGCGATCGAGGCGGTCTTCCACGGCCCCAACGTCCGCTCCCTGGTCACGCTGGGACAGGCGCGCGGGGCGCTGCTGGCGTGCGCCGGCGCCCGTGACGTGCCCGTGCTCGAGCTCTCGCCGGCCGAGGTGAAGAAGGCCGTGACCGGGCGCGGCTCGGCCACCAAGGACCAGGTGGCGCAGATGGTCGGCGTGCTCCTCGGGACCCGGGCGCGGGCGGACCTCGCGGCGGCAGCGCTGCCGGCGGATGCCACGGATGCCCTCGCGGTCGCGATCGCGGCTCTGCACCGGCGCACGCACCCCCTGCTGCGCGCGGGCGGGTGAAAATCATTCAGCCGAGGATTTTTCGGGAAAGGGGGGAGGAGGTTTTTACGCGCCGTCACGGCGCAACCTCGGCTGAATGAATATTCACGACATGTCCGGTCGTTGGATGGCCTCGTTCCGTCCACGATCGTCGGGCAGTTCAAACCGCAGACTTCCGGAGGCCCGACCGAACGGGCTCTAGACTAGCGGTTCCGGGCGCTCCTTGCACGGCGGCCCCGGGAATTCTTGATGGCGCCTTCGTCATCGCCGGCGCCTCGGAGCCGGCCGGTTTCCATGCATGGAAAGGCAGGCCGGGCGGGAACCTGTGGACACTTGGTGGGCAATCCGGCACGGACGGGCCGCCCCACCGCTTCAAGCAGCCGTAAGGGCCAGGCGCCCGCGACGGCTGCCGGACCTTTCCGGTTCGGAAGCCGGGCCTCGGGCCCGGCGCACGCCACCGGCGCCGACACCTCCGCCGCCACGGCCGACGCATGGCCTCGTGACCCCGGCTCGGTTATTGTCTGCCCGCCTTTGGGCGGACCGCGCGACGACGCGACCCGCAGCACGCCGGCCAGCCCCGTGGCGGAGTAGCTCAGCTGGTTAGAGCACCGGCTTCATAAGCCGGGCGTCGACGGTTCGAGTCCGTCCTCCGCTACCAGCCCTCAGCCCTCCGGCTGGAACTCCACGGCGCCCATGTCGCAGACCGACGTGCCGACGTCCGGGACGTCCACGCGCGCCTGGCCGAGCTGGTCGGTCTTCGGGCACTGCAGGTCGTCGGCCGCGTCGATGCAGGGGCTGTCGTCCTTGAGCGGGTGCACGGGCGGCTCGCCGGGCCCGCTCGTCAGCTTCGAGAGCCGCGGGTCGGCGTCCGAGAGGTCGCCCTCGCTCGCGAAGCCGCACGTCGTGCCGCTGTCCAGGTTGCCGCCCAGCGAGGTCAGGCCGTCGCCGGAGTAGTTGGTCTTCGACTTGTTGGACACGATGCAGTTGGCCAGCGAGATCTCGTCGTCCACGAGGTCCTCGAGCTGCTCGAAGATGCCGCTGCCGTCGTTGGACTTGTTCTTGGCCAGCGTGCAGTTCACCAGCGTGATGTCGGACCCTTCCTTCACCGACAGCGCGCCACCGCCCTGCGTGGCCTTGTTCGCGCTGAAAGTGCAGTTCTCGACGGTCGCCACCGCGGGCGACGCCTCGAGGCCGCCGCCCGTCCCCTTGGCCTTGTTCCTGACGAAGCTCGTGCGCGAGAACGTGGCCGTCCCGCTGGCGACGTCCACCCCGGCTCCGTCGTCCTTCGACTTGTTCTTGGAGAACAAGGAGTCCTCCACCAGCAGGGTCCCCACGGACTGGGCCAGGCCGCCACCGTCGGCGTCGCCGACCTTGCACTTGGTGATGATCATCCGGCGCAGCGTCAGGTCGCTCTCGCTCTCGATGCCGCCGCCTTCCGAATCGTCGTCGTCGTTCGAAGTGGGCGCCGAGCCGCTCTTGATGGTGAAGTCCTCGAAGGTCACGGCGAGCTCCTGCTCCGTCTCGAAGACCCGGTCCTTGGCCTTCTTGCCGTTCACGATCGTGTCGAGGGCGCCCGCGCCCGTGATCGTCAGGTCGTCGAAGACGTCGAGGTCGCCCGTGGCACCTTCGTCCTCGCCGCTGCCCTTGATGGTCAGCTTGTACTCGCCCGCGGGCAGCTCGATCGTGTCGAGGCCCTTGACGACATTGCTGTGCATGACCGCGGCTCGCAGCGTGATCTGCTGGCCCTCGGCCTCGAGGTCCGCGTCGCACACGCCGTCGAGCAGGTCGGCGTCGGGCAGGTCCTCCGTGGAGTTGACCACGAGCATCTCGCCGCCGGCGAAGGCGGGCACGACGAACGAAGCGAAGACGGCGACGACGCGGATCCCACGCAGCATGGCGTCTCTCCTCCAGCTCCCCGACCGTGCGGCGGATCTTACGTCCACCGGCCACGCACTCCGCAAGGGGTCAGTCGCGCCACCAGCGGCCGCACAGCCCGGCCGGCAGCAGCCTCGCGCTGCCGGCGTGCGGAATGGCCAATTCGCCCGCCGCGACCTGCCCGGCACCCAGCTCGCCGAGCAGGTTGTGGAAGGCGAGCGGCGTGGTGCCGACGGCGTAGCACGAGAGGACCAGGAAGGCCGGGCCCTCGTCCAGCAGGCCGCGGCAGGCGGCGAGCAGCCCGGCGATCCGCTCCTCGAACAGCCAGCGCTGGTTGTCGGGGCCGCGGCCGTACGGCGGCGGGTCGAGCAGGATGCCCGCATAGCGCCGGCCGCGGCGCGTCTCGCGGCGCACGAAGTCGGCCGCGTCGTCCTCGATCCAGCGCACGGCGTCGGCCGGCAGCCCCGAGGCCGCGGCGTTCTCGCGCGCCCAGCGCAGCGCGGGCGCGCTGGCATCCACGTGCGTGACGAAGCCGCCGGCGAGGCTGGCCATGACGGTGGCCGCGCCGGTGTAGGCGAAGAGGTTCAGCACGGCCGGCCGCGTCGCGCCCGCGCGGCGCAGGGCCGCGAGCCGCTCGCCCGCAAAGGCCCAGTTGCCGGCCTGCTCGGGGAAGAGGCCGATGTGCTTGAAGGGCGTGGGCCGCACGAGGAAGCGCGCACCCTCGTGCTCCAGCGTCCAGCTCGCGGGCGGCCGGTTGGCTGCGCGCTCGCCCGGCTCCCAGCGTCCGCCACGGTCCGACTCGCGCACGAAGCGCAGGTCCGCGGCCTCCCACTCGGCCTCCGGCAGCAGCGGGTTCCACATGGCCTGCGGGTCGGGCCGCCGCAGCCGGTAGGGCCCGACGCGCTCCAGCTTCTCGCCCCGGCCGCTGTCGAGCAGCTCATAGCCCGCGAGCGGCCGCGGTGGAAAGACGGCAGCCAGCGCCGACGGCTCGGCCATCAGCGGTTCGCCGACGAGGCGCTGACCTCGGGTTCCGGATGCTGGAGGGACATCGGCGTCGATCCTTGGCGCCCCCGGCGCGGGGTGCCTGCAGCTGTCTCGTCCGCGATCGGCTGCACCGCGGTGGCGCCATGATGACACCCGGACGGGCGCATTCGACCTCGCGCGGCTGGCCGTGCACGACCTGCTGGGGTAGAGTCTCGCCGTGGCGAATCCGTGACGGGCCGGCGCATTTCGGGCGCCGATCCCAGGCAGTCGCGGGTCGTCCGTGGGCGCGGATTCACCGTGGAGAAGCCTCCCCTCCGACGGTGCGTCCCGTGGTTCCGCGCGGGGGCGCGGGCCGTGGGGCGCTGGACTGTGGCGGCCGCTTGCGTGATGAGCGCGGCGGCCCCGGCGGCGGCGCTTGCCCCGCAACTGGCCTCCGGCGTCGGTGGCGGGAGCGGCGCATCGGGGGCGAAGCCGCGGGCCTTCGAGCTGCGCGGGGTGCCTCCCGAGCGCAGCGGGCTGCAGTTCACGCACCGGAGCGGCGCGCCCGGCACGGCCAAGCGCTTCATGATCGAGTGTGTCGGCGCGGGCCTCGGGCTGCTGGATGCCGACGGCGATGGCGACCTCGACCTCTACTGCGTGCAGGGCGGTGACGTCGCGGCCGACGGCCAGCCCGTGCCCGCGGCCGACGGCGACCGGCTCTTCCTGAACGACGGCAACGCGCACTTCGCGCCGGCGCCGGACGGCGACCTCGGGCGCGGCTTCGGCTTCGGCGTCTCGGCCGCGGACGTCGACGGCGATGACGACGTGGACGTCTTCGTCGCCTGCCTCGGGAAGGACCGCCTGCTGCGCAACGACGGCGCGGCGCGCCTGAAGCCCGCCGCCGACGCGGGCGTCGCGGGCGCGGACGGCGACTGGGGCATGTGCGGCGCCTTCGGCGACCCCGACGCGGACGGCGACCTCGACCTGTACGTGACCAACTACCTCGCGCACGACCTGGCGCACCCCATGCTGAAGCCCGGCCGCACCTGCCGCTGGCTCGGGTGCGAGGTGCCCTGCGGCCCCACAGGCCTGACACCGCAGCCCGACCGCTACTTCGTGAACGACGGCGCCGGGCACTTCCGCGACGCCACGGCCGGCAGCGGCTTCGACACGGCGGCGCCGGCCTACGCCTTCCAGGCGGTGTGGACGGACGTCGACGGCGACGGCCGGCCGGACCTCTTCGTCGCCAACGACTCCGTGCCCAACTACCTGTTCCTCAATCGCGGCCCCGGCGAGGGCCCGCGCTTCGAGGAATGCGCGCTGCGCGCCGGCTGCGCTCTCTCGGACACCGGCAAGGAGCAGGCCGGCATGGGCGTGGCGGTGGGCGACCTGGACGGCGACCTGTCGCTCGACCTGTTCATGACCAACTTCAGCCAGGAGCAGAATGCGGCCTTCCGCAACGAGAGCCGCGCCGGCGAGCCCAGCTTCTTCGACGACGGCGGGCCCACGGGCCTCGGGTGGCCGTCCTTCTTCGATCTCGGGTGGGGTGCGAGCCTGCTCGACGCGGACCTCGACGGCGACCTCGACGTGTTCGTGGCCAACGGCCACGTCTACCCGCAGGTGGACGGCTGCCACATCAGCCAGACCACCTTCGGGCAGCGCTGCCGGCTGTTCGAGCAGGTGACGCCCGGCCGCTACCGCGACGCGACCGACCGCGCGGGCGCGGCGCTGCAGCAGCCGGGCGCGCACCGCGGCTCGGCCGCCGGCGACCTGGATGGCGATGGCGACGTGGACATCGCCGTCTCCACGCTCGACGGCGCGCCGCTGCTGCTGCTCAACGAGACGCCGCGCGCCGGCAGCTGGCTGCGCGTGCTGCTTCTGCCGCCGGCCCGCGCCGTCGGCGCGCGCGTCGACCTCACCGACGGCACGCGCACCTGGGCCGGCGAGGCGCGCGCGGGCAGCTCGTTCCTCGGCGTCGAGGACCCGGCCGCGCTGCACGTGGGCGTGGCGGCCGACGCGCGCCTGACGGCCCGCGTGCGCTGGCCCGACGGGAACGTCGAGGTCTTCCGCGACCTGGTCCCGGGAGCCACGGCGCGCCTTTCTCGTGGCCAGGGCGAGGCGGGGCCGTGATCGCCGCGCTCCTGCTCGCCGCGCTCGTGCCCCTGCTGCCCGCCGGCGATCCGGCGGCCGACCTCGCCCGCGCCGCGCGCGAGGCGCGTCGGTCCGGGCATCCCGAAGAGGCCTTGAAGGCCATCGTCCTCGGCGAGGTGGCGCTGCTCAACGACCTGCGCGTGGCGGGCGAGCGCATCCAGGCGCTGCTGGACATCGGCCGCACCGAGGAGGCCGCGCAGGTGGATGCCGCGCTGGGGCCCGTGAGCGCCGGCCCGCCGTCGCTGGCCATCGCGCGCATGCGGCTGCAGATCCTGCGCGGGCAGCCGGCGGACGCGCTGGCCTGGGCCGAGGCGGCGCGCGAGACGCTGGGCGAGAACCCGGATCTCCTGGCCGCGTCCGTCGAGGCGCTCTCGGCCCTGCAGCGCTGGGGCGAGGCGGACCAGGCCCTGCACGGGCTGCCGACCAGCATGCCCGAGGCGCTGCGCACGCGGTTGGAGGTCGACCTCGCGCTGGCGCAGGCGCACGAGATGGCCCAGGACCCCGACCTCGTCGAGCGCGCCATCCCGCTGCTCGAGCGGGCCCTGCAGATGGCGCCGGAGCGCGACGAGGTGAAGGTGGCGATGGTGCTCGCGCTGGCCCAGTGGCATCGCCCCGACCGCGCCGAGGCGCTGGCGCAGGAGGTGCTCGGCCGGGCGCAGGGCGCCGCGCGCGCCGACATGCTCTACGCGCTCGGAACGGTGCGCCGCGCGGAGCTGCGTGACGACGAGGCCGCCGAGTGCTTCGAGCAGGTGCTGGCGCTGCAGCCGGACCATCCGCGAGCGGCCATTGCGCTGGCGCGTTGCCGACTGCGCGCGGGACGCGAGGCGGAGGGGATGGCGCTGCTCGAGCGGCGGCTGGCGGCGGACCCGAAGGATCCGGAGGCCCTATTGCTGCGGGCGGAGCTGGCGCTGGAACGGCGCGATGCGAACGTGGCGGTGTCGTCGTTGCGCGCGGTGCTCGAGCGCTACCCGCGGCACCTCAAGGCGCTCTACATGCTTTCGCGGGCGCTCGCGCTGGAAGGGCGGGACGACGAGCAGGCCAAGGTTCTGGCCGACTGGAAGAAGAGGCACGACGAGCTGGCGATGGAGTAGCGGGCGTCCTTCATCGCCCCCCGTAGATCCTCGCCAGCAACGCCGGGTCCACGCCCAGCCTGAACAGCGCCGGCAGGATCCGGTTCACGAACAGCGCCCGCAGCGGCCGGCTCTGCACGCGCCGACCCGACACCGTGACCGGCTCTCGCAGCCGCGCCAGCGGCGCGCGCGCCGCCAGCCGCCGCGCGAGGTCGTAGTCCTCGAGGATCGGCAGCGGCCGGAAGCCGCCCACGGCCTCGTACGCCGAGCGCCGCACGAAGAGCGCCTGATCGCCGTAGGGGTGCCGCGTGAAGCGCGAGCGCAGGTCCGCAAGGCGCAGCAGCGGCCCCGCGAAGTTGGGCAGCGAGGGATCGGCCACCGTGCGTGTGCGGAAGGCGCCCGCCTCGACGCGCGGATCGGACAGCGCCTGGCGCACGAGGTCGGTCGCCCCCGGCGGCAGCCGCGCATCCACGTGCAGGAAGAGCAGGATCTCGCCCGTGGCCAGCCGCGCGCCCGTGGCGAGCTGCCGGCCGCGGCCCGGCCCCGTGACCACCACCGTCGCTCCGCTCGCCGCGGCGCGCTCGGGCCCGCGGTCGGAGCTGCCGCCGTCGGCCACGACGATCTCGAGGGCCCCGGGCTGCTCGCGCACGGCGCGCAGGCACTCGTCCAGTCGCACCGATTCCTGCAGCGTGGCGATCACGATCGAGAGCGGCTCGTGGCCCGCGGGGCGGGAGAGCTCGGCGGCGGTCTCGGGCGCGCGGTCGGGCTCGGCGGCGAGCAGCTCACGCAGCGGCGCGAGGTCCTCGGGGCGATCCACGTCCCACCACTCGGGTGCCCGTGCGAGCCGCACGCCCATGCGGCGCACGCGGTCCTCCACCTGCGCGAGCGCGTCGGGGCCGTCCCACGAGAGGCCGTCGAGCCAGGTGTTGCCGTTCAGGCCCTGCGGGCCGCCGCGCACGCCGAGGCACCAGAAGCCGCCGTCGCGCGCGGGGCCGAGGACCACGTCGGCGTCGGCCAGCGCGGCGAGCGCGGCGGCCAGATGCGTGACGGGCAGGCCGGGACTGTCCGTGCCCAGGAGCAGCACGCGGTTGCGCTGGCCGAGCGCGCCGGCGCACAGCGTGGCCATGCGGCGCCCGAGGTCGCCCTCGGCCTGGCGCAGCAGCGAGGGCTGCGGGGCCAGCAGCGGGAACTCCTCGGGCGCGCCGGCGATGGCCAGCACCAGGTCCACGTCGGGCTGGCTGCTGACCCAGGCCGAGACCGGGCCCCAGGTGTCCAGGAGCATCGCGCGCGCGAGCCGCGCCGCGCGGCCTTCGCCCAGCTCGGCGGCCAGCCGCGACTTGGTCGCGCCACGACGCGGCGGCTTGGCCAGCACGATCAGCCGCGCGCCCGAGGCCACGCCGGTCAGGC
>Ga0209382_10003191_pt1 | contig 22885 bp, 16 predicted proteins | sample SoiMetdeltSBSDD5_FD_187599 | JGI IMG/M metagenome (GOLD analysis project Ga0209382, IMG submission 187599) | Bulk soil microbial communities from a Populus tree surrounding site in Tennessee, USA - Soil MetaG P. deltoides SBSDD5 (SPAdes) (version 2) | ecosystem: Environmental > Terrestrial >...
GTCGTCAGCAAACGCGAACTGCTCGCCGAGGTGTGGCGTCAGCCGTACGGCGGCGGTGACAAGACGGTCGACGTACACCTTTCGTGGTTGCGGCGCAAACTTGGCGAGACCGCGCATGCGCCTCGCTACCTGCACACCGTCCGCGGCGTCGGCGTCCGCTTGGCAGCGCCATGAGCGCAGCGGAGCGCCGCTCGAGGCGCGCAGCGGAGCGAGGGCAAGCCATGAGAGTTGGGGTACGTGGGCAGCTGGCCGTCCTCGTGGCCGCTACGACATCGGTGGTGCTGCTGGCCTTCCTGGTACCGCTGGGACTGCTCCTGCGCAGCGAGGCGGAGAAGAGCGCGATCTCGGCGGCGACGCTACGGGCCCAGTCCCTCGCCGCGCTGGTAGCCGTGGATCCATCCACAGTAGAGGGTCAGCTCGGTACGGACGAGTCGGTGTTCCTGCCGGACGGTCGGATCGTGGGCGCGCCGGCCACCCGTACCCCGGCGGTCGAGCTGGCCACCCGAGGCCGGGCCTTCGTCGCGCGGTCCGGCGCCGGGGTCGAGGTACTCGTACCGGTGCAGGGTGCGGACGGGAGCGCGGTGGTGCGGGCGTACGTGCCGGAGCCGGTACTACACGCCGGCGTAACCCGGACCTGGACGCTGCTCGCCCTGCTCGGCCTGGTGCTGTTCGGGCTCGGCCTGGTCATCGCCGACCGCCTCGGGAAGCGACTCGTGGACTCGGTGACGGCGCTGGCCGGTACCGCTGACCGGTTGGCCGGGGGCGACCTCGCCGCCCGGGTCACCCCGTCGGGGGCGCCCGAGATCCGCCGCGTCGGCGCGGAGCTGAACCGGCTCGCCGCGCGCATCAGCGAGCTGTTGGCCGCCGAACGGGAGGAGGTGGCCGACCTGGCGCACCGGCTGCGTACCCCGGTGACCGCGTTGCGCCTGGACGCCGAAGCGCTGCGCGACGCCGACGAGCGGGCTCAGCTGTCCGCCGACGTCGACGCGCTCGGCCGCGCCGTCGACGAAGTGATCAGGACCGCCCGGCGCCCCGTTCGGGAAGGCGTACGCGCCTACGCGGATCTCGCGCAGGTCGCCGCCGAACGGGTGGCGTACTGGTCGGCCCTCGCCGAGGACGGTGGCCGGCCGGTACACCGGCAGTCGCCCACTCAGCCGGTACCGGTCCGAGCCTCGCGCGAGGATCTCGTGGCCGCGCTGGACGCGTTGCTGGACAACGTGTTCAGCCATACGCCGGACGGTGCTGCGCTGCGAGTGACGGTGTTCCCAACGCCCAACGGCGGCCTGCTCACGGTCGAGGATGCCGGGCCGGGGCTGCCCGCCGATGTCCACGGTAGACAGCGCGGACAGAGCGCCGGCTCGACCGGGTTGGGTTTGGACATCGCCCGGCGTACCGCCGAGGCGGCGGGTGGGTCGATGCGTCTGGGTACGAGTGCCTTGGGTGGGACCAAGGTGGATCTGGAGTTCCTTGCGCCCGCGTGACACCGTGGCAGCCATGACGGGGACCCGTAGTGAATGGCTGCGCCCGATCTCGGAGCGCTATCTGGAGGGTGAGGCCGGCCCCGCGCCGGCAACGGTGAAAGTAGCCACGGTGCTGTCCGGTCTGAACGCGATCGGCGCGGCGGCCCTGGCCGTGGTGTACGTGCCGTTGACCGTGGACCTTATCCGCGACAGGCCGGCCGGTTGGGGCGGCAGCATGATCGTCGCCGTGATCGTGTCGACCGTCGCGATTGGACTGTTCGTCGCGTTCGCGCTCAGCGTGTGGGGGTTACCCAAGCTCGGCTGGTCGCGGATCCCGATGGTCGCCGGGTGGACGTGGTTCGCTCTCGCGGCCCTGTCGTTCGCGATGGTGTTCCTGGCGAACGCCGGCGCACAGCCGGGTTCGGCGCTGGACACCGGCGACGTCACGTTCGTCGGGCTCCGGGCGGGCGCCGCGGCAGCCTGCGCGCTCGCCATGGTGCTGCTGCTGCGCCGCCCCGGCGCCGCCAACTGGCTGGCCAAACGCCGCCACCACCGCCCATGACGCCCCCTGCCCCCGACCCCGTTGATCATGAAGTTGATGCGGCGACACGCCGTCGACACACCAACTAACTTCATGATCAACGGGGTCGGGCGGGGCGGGCAGGGCGGGCGGGGCGAGGGCGGGGTGGCGGGGTTACGCGGTTTCGGTGATCGGGCGGTCTACCCAGCTCATCATCGAGCGGAGTTTGCGGCCGGTCTCCTCGATCGGGTGCTGGGCGCCCTGCTCGCGCCACTTGGTGAAGTTCGGCCGGCCGGCGTCGTCCTCGGCGATCCACTCGCGGGCGAACTCGCCCGACTTCACCTCGGCGAGGATCTGCCGCATCGACTCCTTGACCCGCTCGTCGATGACCCGCGGGCCGCGGGAGTAGTCGCCGTATTCGGCCGTGTCCGAGACGCTGTACCGCATCCGCGCGATGCCGCCCTCGTACATCAGGTCGACGATGAGCTTCAGCTCGTGCAGGCACTCGAAGTAGGCCACGTCGGCCGAGTACCCGGCCTCCGTCAGCACCTCGAACCCCGCCTGTACCAGCGAGGTCACCCCGCCGCACAGCACCGCCTGCTCGCCGAACAGGTCGGTCTCGGTCTCCTCAGTGAACGTCGTGCGGATCGCGCCGGCCCGGGTACCGCCGATCGCCTTGGCGTACGACAGCGCGAGCGGGAAAGCGTTGCCGGTGGCGTCCTGCTCGACGGCGACGAGTACCGGTACCCCCTTGCCGTCCACGAACTGCCGGCGGACCAGGTGTCCAGGCCCCTTCGGCGCCACCATGCAGACGTCCACATCGGACGGAGGGGTGATGAAGCCGTACCGGATGTTCAGCCCGTGACCGAAGAAGATCGCCTTGCCGGCGGACAGGTTGGGCGCGATCGCCGACGCGTAGATGGACCGCTGGGCGGTGTCCGGCGCCAGCACCATGATCAGGTCAGCGCCCGCGCACGCCGAAGCCGGAGCGGCGACGCGCAGCCCCTGCTCCTCCGCCTTGGCCCGACTCTTCGAACCCTCGGGCAGGCCGACGACCACGTCCACGCCCGAGTCGCGAAGCGACAGCGAGTGCGCGTGCCCCTGACTGCCGTAGCCGAGCACGGCCACCGATCGACCGGCCACAATGGACAGATCGGCGTCGTCGTCGTAGAAAACCTCAGTCACTCTCAACTCCCTATATGTCCATGTCGATCAAGGGCGAATTGCCGTGGAACAGAGATCAAATCACGCCGATTTGCCCTTGATCGACGGAGCGTGGTCACGCCGCGGCCCGAAGGATCGGGCCGGTGATCGAACGTGAGCCGCGGCCGATCGCCACCAGGCCCGACTGCACCATTTCCTTGATCCCGAACGGTTCCAGGTCACGCCGGAGGGCATCGAGCTTGTCGGCGGTACCGGTCGCCTCGATGGTCAGCGTGTCCGAGGAGACGTCGACGACGCGGGCCCGGAACATCTGCACGGTTTCCAGTACCTGTGACCGTACGGCACGTTCGGCCCGCACCTTCACGAGCAACAGTTCGCGCTGGACGCTGCTGGCCGGGTCGAGCTCGACGATCTTCAGTACGTTCACCAGCTTGTTGAGCTGCTTGGTGACCTGCTCGAGAGGCGAGTCCTCGACATTGACGACGATCGTGATCCGGGAGATCTCCGCGATCTCGGTCTCCCCGACCGCCAGCGAGTCGATGTTGAAGCCACGCCGCGAGAACAGACCGGCGACCCGGGCCAGTACCCCAGGCTTGTTCTCCACAAGAACCGAGAGAGTGTGTCGAGACATCAGAGCTCGTCCTCGTCGAATGATGGGCGCATGCCCCGGGCGAACATGATTTCGTCGTTGCTGGTACCGGCCGCGACCATCGGCCAGACCATCGCGTCCTTGCCGACGACGAAGTCGACGACGACCGGGGCGTCGTTGATTTCCATCGCCGCCTCGATGGTCTTGTCGACGTCGCCCTCGGTCTCGCAGCGCAGGCCGACGCAGCCGAGCGCCTCGGCGAGCTTCACGAAGTCGGGGATGCGGTGCTTGTGGGTACCGAGGTCGGTGTTGGAGTACCGCTCGTCGTAGAACAGCGTCTGCCACTGCCGCACCATGCCGAGGCTGCCGTTGTTGATGATGGCGACCTTGATGGCGATGCTCTCCAGCGCGCAGGTGGCCAGCTCCTGGTTCGTCATCTGGAAGCAACCGTCGCCGTCGATGGCCCAGACCACGGACTCGGGCTTGCCGACCTTCGCGCCCATGGCGGCCGGTACCGCGTACCCCATCGTGCCCAGGCCCCCGGAGTTGAGCCAGGAGTGCGGCTTCTCGTAGGAGATGAACTGCGACGCCCACATCTGGTGTTGGCCCACGCCGGCGACGTAGATGGCATCCGGGCCGGCGATCTCGCCGAGCCGTTTGATGACGTACTGCGGGGCGAGGGTGCCGTCGGCGTGCTCGTCCCAACCGAGGGGGTACCGCTCGCGGAGGTCGTCGAGCTGGCCCCACCACTCGGTCAGGTCGGCCCGGTGGCCCGTGGTGTGTTCGGCCGACACCGCCGCGACCAGCTCCTCGATGACATAGCGGGCGTCGCCCACGATCGGCACATCCGCCGCTCGGTTCTTGCCGATCTCGGCCGGGTCGATGTCGGCGTGCACGATAGCCGCGCCGGGCGCGAAGCTGTCCAGCCTGCCGGTGACCCGGTCGTCGAAGCGGGCGCCGAGCGCCACGATCAGGTCCGACTTCTGCAGGGCGTAGACCGCGGCGACCGTACCGTGCATGCCGGGCATGCCCAGGTGTTGCCGGTGCGAGTCCGGGAAAGCCCCGCGGGCCATCAGCGTGGTGATCACCGGGATGCCGGTCAGCTCCGCGAGCTTGCGTAGCTCGCCCGCGGCGCCCGCCTTGAGGACGCCACCGCCGACATACAGGATCGGCCGGCGCGCGGTGGTCATCAGCCGGGCCGCCTCCCGGATCTGCTTGCCGTGCGGGTGCAGGGTCGGCCGGTACCCGGGGAGGTCCAGCGGTGGCGGCCAGCTGAAGACGGTCTGCGCCTGCAGGACGTCCTTCGGAATGTCCACGAGCACCGGGCCTGGCCGGCCGGTGGCGGCGAGGTGGAACGCCTCGGCCAGTACCCGCGGGATCTCGTCGGGATGCTGCACGAGGTAGTTGTGCTTGGTGATCGGCAGGGTGATGCCTTGGATGTCCGCCTCCTGGAAGGCGTCCGAGCCGATCGCCCCACTCGGTACCTGCCCGGTGATCGCCACGATGCCGACCGAGTCCATGTACGCGTCGGCGATCGGCGTCACGAGGTTCGTCGCACCGGGTCCGGACGTCGCGATGCAGACGCCGACCCGACCGGTTGCCTGGGCGTACCCGGTGGCGGCGTGCCCGGCGCCCTGCTCGTGGCGGACCAGGATGTGCCGGACCGACGAGTCGAAGAGCGGGTCGTACGCCGGCAGGATCGCCCCGCCCGGGATGCCGAACGCGACGTCGACGCCCAGCGCCTCGAGCGACTTGACGAGCGAACCCGCGCCGGTGGTGGGAGTGCGGGCCGGTGCCGCGGTCGCAGGTGCGGGGGTCGATGGTTGGGCCGGCGGGTGGGCCCGTTGCGCGAGCGTCTCGGGTGTCGGTCTCACGGTTTCCCTGGTCATCGTCGCTGCTTTCAGCTGGTAAATCGGGTAGGAATTCCTGGGCAAGAAAGAAGGCCCACGTGCGGGATGCACGGGGCCTGCGCACTCTTCGCGGCGAAGAGTGCGCCTAGGTAAGTACTCGCGAGAACCGAGTGCTCGACATGGGCTAAGCCTGACGCATCTCACGCCCTGAGTCAACAGGTCCCATATGTTGGGCGCGCCGTGGCGGTGTATCGCGGCGTGGCAATGATTCGCGGCGCGGCGGCGGCATGGGCGCGGCGGACGCCAGCCGGGCTTCGAGGTGCTCGGCCGGCATCGCGTAGCCGAAGAGATGGCCCTGTGCCAGCGGGCAGCTGATGTCCTCCAGCAACCGGCGCTGGCCCACCTCCTCGACGCCCTCGGCGATGACGGTAAGTCCCAGCCGGTGGCCGAGTTGGACGACGACGCTGATGAGCGGCGCGGTGTCGGTCGACTGGTCGAGCAGACTACGGTCGATCTTGAGGATGTCCACCGGGAGCCGGTGCAGCTGACCGAGCGAGGAGTACCCGGCGCCGAAGTCGTCGAGCGCGATCCGCACCCCGGCCGCCCGGAGGCTCGCGAGCCGCTGGACGACCGCGTCCACGTCGATGGCGACCTGGTGTTCGGTCACCTCGAGCACCAGCCGCTGCGGCGGTACGCCGTGGGCCCGCAGGACGTCGGTGACGTTGTCGACGTACGCCGGCGAGTGCAGCTCCCGGATGGAGACGTTGACCGACACCCAGACGTCGTGCCCTTCGGCGTGCCAGCGGGCCAGTTCGCGGCAGGCCCGGTGCAGCACCCAGAGGCCGAGCTTGCCGGCGAGTCCGGCGTCCTCGGCTACCGGGATGAACTCCGTCGGTGCGATCTGACCGAGCTCCGGATGCCGCCACCGCAGCAATGCCTCCGCGCCGACCGGCCGGGTCGACGGCAGCGAGACGACGGGCTGGAACGCGAGGTAGAGCTCGTCGCGGGCGATCGCCCCGCGCAGCTCGGTCTCGAGCGTGGTCTGCCGGCGCAGCAGCTGGTCGTACGTCGGGTCGTACTGTTCGATCCTGGCCTTGCCGCGCTGTTTGGCGATGCGCAGGGCGAGGTCGGCGTTGCGCAGCAGGGTGTGCACGTCATCGGCGGTGGCGCAGCCGGCGAGTCCCATGCTCGCGGTCATGAACAGCGTGCCGGCCTCGCGCTGGTACGGCACCGACAGCACGTCCAGCAGCCGGTGCGCCACCCGCTCGGCCTCGTCCGGGCGGGCCCACATCAGTACCGCGAACTCGTCACCGCCCAGCCGCGCTGCCACATCGCCGGGCCGCAGGCCGTGGCGGAGCCGTTTGGCGACTTCGACGAGCACCTCGTCGCCGACGTCATGCCCCCGCATGTCGTTGACGTTCTTGAAGCCGTCGAGATCGAGGGCGAGCAGCACGCACGGCGGCCCGCCCACCGCCTGCTCGCGCAGGGCCCGCAGCAGGCCGCGGCGGTTGGCCAGCTCGGTCAGCGGATCGGTGTGGGCCAGCTCCCGGAAGTGAGCCTCGCGGCCGGCGAGCAGGGAGTTGGCGGTGCGTTCCTCCCGGACCGCCAGAGCCAACCGGGCGACGAGGGCGATACCGATGACCACGCCGATGCCGAAGCCCACCGAGTCCAGGCTGCCCACGGTGCTGATCCGGACGGCCGAACCGCTCACCACCGCGATGACGCACAGGATCGGGTACAGCATGCCGCCCTTGTACGTGCCGTCCTCGGGCGCGGCGATCCGGTCGCCGTAGGGCGCGCAGAACGCCACCAGCAGCACGCCGGCGGCCAGCACCAGCCCGGATACGACGAGCAGCCCGCCGACCCCGAGGCAGAGCCACGCGGCCGAGCCGGCGCCGCCGGCCGCGACCAGCCCCACCCCGACCGACAGCAGGGCGAGGCCGCCGCGCGGGCGGGGGGCTCGGATCGCCACGACCAGCACGATCCCGCCGATCGCGCTAGCTACCGCGATGGGTACGGCCACGACCAGGCACATCCCGGCAGTGGTCAGCAGCGTGTGCGCGTGTGCGGAGACCAGGCCGACCCAGACGAGGAACACCAGGCCGCCGGCGAGTAGAACCCCGTCGAGCAGCTGGCGCAGCCGAGCGCTGGCCGAGTCCGCGATACCGGGCAGGTACAGCAACCCGGCCAGGAGTACGGCCGCCCCGACCCCGCACATCGACGAGGTGGCCGCCGCGAGCCCCATCCGCTGGCCGCGGTTGTCCACGTCGATCGCCACCCCCGCGATCGCGGCGACCACCGGGCTGCCGGCACCGATGACCAGACCGGTAAGGAGCAAGAGGTACGCCAGCTGTACCGGTCCTCCGGACCTGCCCACGGCGCGACGCAGCTTCCAGCCCGCGGGGACAGCGGCGGTGAGACAAAGGACGGCGGCGATCGCGCTGCCCGGTGCGACACCCACGCGAACACTGTTGCGCATCGCCATGATCGATAGGGGACACGGAGTGCGACGCCAAAGTCAGCAGTGCGACACTGGCCAGATGCCTGAACTGCGGTCGAGGACCTCCACACACGGTCGCACCATGGCCGGAGCCCGTGCCCTGTGGCGCGCTACCGGTATGACCGACGACGACTTCGGCAAGCCAATTGTCGCAATTGCCAATAGCTTCACCCAGTTCGTACCCGGGCATGTCCACCTGAAGCACCTCGGCGGCCTCGTCGCCGACGCGGTGGCCGAGGCCGGCGGCGTCGGGCGCGAGTTCAACACGATCGCCGTCGACGACGGCATCGCCATGGGCCACGGCGGCATGCTCTACTCCCTGCCGAGCCGTGAGTTGATCGCGGACGCCGTCGAGTACATGGTCAACGCCCACTGCGCCGACGCGCTGGTCTGCATCTCCAACTGCGACAAGATCACACCGGGCATGCTGCTCGCCGCGCTGCGGCTGAACATCCCGACCGTGTTCGTCTCCGGCGGTCCGATGGAGGCCGGCAAGACCGTCGCCGTCGAAGGAGTGGTGCACTCCAAGATCGACCTGATCGACGCCATGATCGCCGCGTCCACCGAGTCGGTAACCGACGAGCAGCTCGGCGCCATCGAGCGGTCGGCCTGCCCGACCTGCGGCTCCTGCTCCGGCATGTTCACGGCCAACTCGATGAACTGCCTCACCGAGGCCATCGGGCTCGCGCTGCCGGGCAATGGCTCGACGCTGGCCACCCACGCCTCGCGGCGCGAGCTGTTCGTCACCGCGGGCCGGCTCATCGTCGACCTGTGCCGGCGGTGGTACGAGTCCGACGACGCGTCCGTGCTCCCACGCGCGGTCGCGTCCCGCGCCGCCTTCGAGAACGCCGTCGCGCTCGACGTGGCCATGGGCGGGTCGACAAACACGGTGCTGCACCTGCTGGCCGCCGCACGAGAGGCCAATGTGGACTTCGGCATGGCCGACATCGACGCGATCTCGCGCCGTGTGCCCAACCTGGCCAAGGTCGCGCCGAGCAGCCCGCAGTACCACATGGAGGACGTGCACCGGGCCGGTGGCATCCCGGCCATCCTCGGCGAGCTCGACCGCGCCGGGCTACTGCGGCGGGACGTGCACGCGGTACACGCGCCCTCGTTGGATGCCTGGCTGTCCACATGGGACATCCGCGGTGGTTCCGCTTCGTCGACCGCTACCGCTCTGTTCCACGCGGCACCAGGTGGGGTACGCACGACCGAGCCGTTCTCCACGATGAACCAGTGGGCGTCGCTCGACCTCGATGCGTCGGCCGGCTGCATCCGGGACCTCGCGCATGCGTACTCGGCCGACGGCGGGCTCGCCGTGCTCGTCGGCAACCTCGCACCCGAGGGCTGTGTGGTCAAGACCGCCGGCGTACCTTCCGAATGTCTCCAGTTCAGTGGCCCGGCCCGGGTGTTCGAGTCGCAGGAGTCCACTGTGGAGGCCATCCTGCGGGGCGATGTGGTAGCCGGTGACGTGGTCGTCGTCCGGTACGAGGGACCGCGCGGCGGCCCCGGGATGCAGGAGATGCTCTACCCGACCTCGTTCCTCAAGGGCCGCGGCCTCGGGCGGGCGTGTGCGCTCATCACGGACGGCCGGTTCTCCGGCGGTACCTCGGGACTGTCCATCGGGCACGTCTCCCCCGAGGCCGCCTCCGGCGGGCTGATCGCGCTCGTAGAGGACGGGGACGTCATCGACATCGACATCCCGGCGCGGTCGGTGGCGCTGCGGGTGTCCGATGAGGAGCTCGCCGCCCGGCGGGTGGCCCAGGACAAGCGTGAACGGCCGTACACGCCAGCGGCCCGCGAGCGGACGGTCTCCGCGGCCCTGCGTGCGTACGCCTCCATGGCCACGAGCGCGAGCGACGGCGCCTACCGCAAGGTCCCGGACTAGCCCGAATCGCGGTCCGGCTCCTCTTGCACCTCGGCCGCCTGCTCGGCACCGGCGGGCGTCAACCGGTAGAGGTGACGTCGCGGGCGACCGTACGGCGGATCCGACTCCCACTGAGTCTCCAGGTACCCGCGCTCGGCGAGCCTGGCCAGGATCGGGTAGAGCGTGCCGGACCGCAGGCCGGTCCGCCGGGCGATGTCATAGCCGTACCACCAGTCGTCCGCCTTCTCCGCGAGCAGGGCGAACACGGTCCGGGTCCGGGGGTGAGTATCTGGCGAGCGGGGCATGCCTAACCGTCCAGTGAGCATCACGGGCTAATGGGGTACACGGCGTAACGGGTACCCCGGTTCAGCCAGTGATGAACACGCCACTTGTCTAGCGGCCGGCGGGCGGGTCAGGGATACTCCCCCGCCCACCCGCCGGACGGTTCCTACTCGGCCCGCACGTGGTCGAAGTCGAACTGGCCACCGCCGCTGATCCAGACCCAGATCGCTCGGACGTCACCGAGCTTGCTCGGAAGGTCCACACAGGACGTACCGTTGATAAGGTCGATCTCGACGGTCGTGCTGGTACCCGGGTTGGCCCAGCCCCAGTTGTTGCCCTGACACCACTCGAAGCTCGAGGTCACCTGGATCGCCGCGTTCAGCGAGGTGCCGGCGGCCGCGCTCGCCTGAAGGTCGTAACGCAGCAGCGCCTTGCCGGACAGGTTCAGCGGCGTCGGGAAGTTGAGCCCGAACCAGCCGCCGTCGGCGCCGGCGGTGGTCACTCGCAGGGAGAACGAGCCGTGGGTAGCGAACTCGTCGGTCTGGCTGACCGTACCGGCGTTGCTCTGCCAGTTGCCGGGTGCCCAACCCTCGACGCCGGTCTCGAAGGACGCGATGACGATCGCCGCCGTCGGGTCTGGCTTCACCGTGACGACCAGATCGGCCACATTGGACCAGCGGCCCGCCTGATCCTGGATGACGTAGTGGCCGACGGCCTTGCCGACGAACCCCTCGGTCGGCGTGAAGCTCACCACGCCGGCAGAGCCGAGGCTGAACTGTCCACCTTGGACGTTGACGTCTCTCTGCTGGCCGGCTGCTGTCGGGTCGAGGTCGACACTGTTCGGCCGGATCTTCGTCCGGTACGCGATGTCGTTGGCCGGCGGGGTCAGCGTGACCGGTTGGTTGAACTCGGTGACCGCCACGTCGTGGTCGGCCACCGGGGGACGCGAGCGCTCGGGACCAGCCAGTTCCTCGTGCGCGTTGGTCAGCGTCTTGCAGACCGGCGTCGGGCAGTACACGGTGAACCCGTCGAAATCCGGGTACAGCGAGCCGTCGTCCTGGATGCCGGACAGGATCCAGTACAGCCACCCCGTACCGCCGGCCTTGTCGAACGTGTTGGTCCACTGCTGGTAGACCGGGTTGCGGGTGGACTTGTCCAGCCAGCCGAACTCACCGAGCATCACCGGCTTGCCGATCTCGCGGGCCTCCCGGACGTGCCGCTCGATCCAGTCGGCGACCCACGGCAGGTCCTTGCCCCAGAAGTCCGGATAGAGGTGGTACGACATGACGTCGACCGCGGGTAGCCGGGTGAACGCGAGCGTGTCCACACCCTCGTTGCAGTTACGGGTCCAGTCGGAGTTGGCCGGGTCGTCGCAGAAGAAACCCTCGTCACCGACGCTGGCCAAATGCCTGTTGTCGACCGACTTGATGTGCCGGGTCATCTCGTCCGCCCACGCGATGAGCGTCTGGGTCGTGCAGTTCGCCGACCGTGGGTAGACGCCCGAGCCGATACACCGCGGCTCGTTGCCCAGCTCCCACGTCATTATGGTCGGGTCGTCCTTGTACCGGACGCCGGTGATCGTGTTCGTGCGCTCCAGCACATGGGTGATCCAGTCCTTGTACCAGCCGCGGATCACCGGGTCGCTGTAGAAGTCGTCGTGGAACTGCCCACCGCGCCAGCGGACGTACTGGTCCATGCCGCCGAAGTCACGCCAGTTGTTGGTCAGCGGAATCACCAGCTTGATTCCGGCCTGCCGGGCGGCCGCGAGGACATAGTCGAGCCGCTGCAACCCGTCGGCACCATCGTTGTATGTGGGTCTCGTGCCATCCCAGTACTGGAAGTAGACTCCATCGGCTTTCCCGTGTACCGAGTTGGAGCCGTCCTGGTTGCCGATGTCCAGGAACCCCCAGGTACGTATCACCGTGAACCCGGCCGCTTTCGCGTCGGCGAATACGTCATCCACCATCAACCGCGACTTGTACATGAGGTAGTAGTTGTTGCTTCCGGCGAAGCGGAACTGGTGACCGTCCAACCGAAGTTGGTTGTCTTGTCGGGTGACGAAACCACCACCGGGTTGGCTGGCCGCGGCCGGAGCGGCGGGCGCCGCGCCGAGTCCGGCCATGACCGCGCCGACGGCGAGCGCGCTGAGCAACCGTCTTCTCATGCCTGTCTCCTGCTTCCGGGTAGAGCGTCGAAGGCGAGGGCGGCGGCGCCGAGCAGCCCGGCGTCCCGCCCCAACTGGCTGGCGTGGATACGTACCCGCCGTACGAACGGCAGGCCCGCCAGCTCACCGACCGCCGCCCGGAGTGGGGCGAAGATCACCTCGCCGGCGTCGGCCACGCCGCCGCCGATGACCACGTCGTCCAGGTCGACGAGGGCAGCGGTGGAGACGATGGCCGCGGCGAGCGCCCCGGCGGCTCGGCGAAATGCACGGGTAGCGGTCTCGTGCCCGTTCGCGGCATCGCGAGCCAGAGCCCGTGCGTCTGTGGTGGGCCAACCGTGTGCGTCGGCCCAGCGGACCATCGCGGGGCCACTGGCGAAGGCCTCCACGCAGCCCCGGCCGCCGCACGCGCACGGTGGCCCGTTCAGGTCGACCACGATGTGGCCGATGTGGCCGGCGTTCCCACTCGGACCGAGGTGGAGCCGACCATCGAGTACCAGCCCGCCGCCGACACCGGTGGACACCACCATGCCGAGCAAGGCCCGGCTGTGGTGGTGAATTCGCCAGTGCTCGGCGAGCGCCATGCAGTGGCCGTCGCCAGCGAGGACCGTAGGTGTGTGCGGCGCGATCTCGCTCAAGGTTTCGACGATCGGGTAGTCGCGCCAAGCCGGAATGTTCACTGGGCTGACCGTGCCGGCGGCGGGGTCGAGCGGCCCGGCCGAGCCTATGCCTACCGCGGTTGGCGCCGGCCCGCTCGAGGTCACCTCGCGCGCGAGTTCCATCAGCGCCTTGGCCAGCACCTCCGGATCGAGGGTCGCTGGGGTAGCCACCTCGGCGCGAGCGAGGACCGCGCCATCGACGGTGACGACCCCGGCGGCCAGCTTCGTGCCGCCGACATCGACCGCGAGTACGGTTCTCATCCCATCAGATCATTGACGCATCGCAGGAACGGTCGGACGGGATCGAACGGCTGTCCACAGTGGACCACGAACGTGTGGGACTCGCCCGGGAGCAGTGTCACCAGCGCGTCGTCCACCTCGGCCGCCGGGTCGAGGCGGTCCGGATAGAGGACAACGTCCCGCAGGATCGTGTGAGCCGTGACGGTCACCCGCTGGCCGCCGTCCGTGGTGGGTTCGACGATCGCTTCGTACTCCGCCGGCGGGTAGGCGACGTCCTTGTCCTCCGCGAAGAACCACCATGCCCGCTGCCCGTTGGCGTCGGCGAGCAGGACCTCCCGGGTCGGATCGTCCGGTGTGGACACATCGGCGGGCAGCGGTACGGTGGTCGCCTCCCGGGGCCCGAGGCTCAGCTCCACCGACGTCTTTCCCCGCGGCTCACCCGAGATGGTGAGCCGGGTGACCGCCACCTCGACCGTCCACTGGGTCGGCCCGTCGTTGACCGCGACGAGAGCGAGACCGCCGTCCCGGGGCTGGATCGTCAGCAGCCGATCGGCGTACGACCGGCGCAGGGCGTACCACAGCGGTTTGCGGCGACCGGCCCCGTCGACGGCGGCCCACGAGGTGACTGGCCAGCAGTCGTTGAGCTGCCAGACGACGGCACCCATGCAGCGCGGGTACAGGCCGCGGAGGTGCTCGACGCCGACGCTGACCGCCCGGGCCTGGTTGAGTTGAGTCAGGTAGTGCCAGTCGTCGAAGTCCCGCGGCGCGGGCAGGTGCGCGTCGAGTCCGCGCTGGAGCTTCGCGTCACCATCGATCGCCTTCTGGTGATGGCGCATGCCGGGCGAGTCACTTGCCAGCGGGTCGTCGCTGAGAGCTCTTCTCAACGTCGCGTACGCGGGCGGACCCTGGTAACCGAACTCGGCCACGAACCGCGGTGTGTAGTCGCGGTACCGCAGGTAGTCGTCGGTGTTCCAGACGTCCCAGATGTGCATCGTGCCGTGGTTCGGGTCGTTGGGATGGCGGTTCCGGTCGCCGGAGTACGGGCTGCCGGGCCAGTACGGACGGGTGGGATCCAGCTCCGCCACGATGCGGGGAAGCAGCTCGTGGTAATAGTTTTCGCCCCAGGTGCGCCCGTCGAGTTTCGGCGGCCAGTCCCAGTCGGCGTACCCCCAGAGGTTCTCGTTGTTGCCCGTCCACATGACGAGGCTCGGGTGTGCGAGGAGTCGCGTGACCTGGTGCCGCGCCTCGGCCGCGACCTCGTCCCACAGGGGCTGTTCCTCCGGGTACGCCGCACAGGCGAACAGAAAGTCCTGCGCGACCAGCAGGCCCAGCTCGTCGGCGACGTCGTAGAAGTCGTCGGACTCGTAGATGCCGCCGCCCCAGATGCGGACGAAGTTGACTCCCGCCGCAGACGCTTGGCGCAGCCTCGTGGCGTACCGTTCGCGGTCGATTCTCGACGGGAACGGGTCGTCGGGGATCCAGTTGACACCGCGCGCGAAGACGGGTACGTCGTTGACGACGACCGTGAACGCCGAGCCGTGCTCATCTGGTGCGGTGTCGATTTTGACACTGCGGAAGCCGATCTGCCGGTGCCAGGTGTCGAGCGTCTCGTCTCCTGTGGACAGATTGATTTCCAGCGGATAGCGCGCCTGGTCGCCGTACCCCCGTGGCCACCAGAGTGCGGGGTTGATGACCTCGAGCTCGAGGACGGCGCTCGACTGTCCAGGGTGGACCGTGACCTCGGTGCGGACATCCCCGATCGCGGCTTCGACGCGCAACGGGGTGTCGTCTGTCCGCTCGAGATCCACGTGGAGCTCGATCCGTCCGGTGCCTTCGTCGACCGTCACCAATGGACGGACGCGGGCCAGCCTCGCGGTCGTCCACGAGTGCAGGGCGATGGGCCGCCAGATGCCGGCGGTGACCAGGTTCGGTCCCCAGTCCCAGCCGAAGTTGCACGCCATCTTGCGGATGAAGTTGAACGGCTGCGGGTACGCGTTGGGCCGGTCCCCGAGCTCGTCCCGCCAACGCTCGGCATAGCGGTACGGCGACTCGAAGGCGATCCGCAGGTGGTTCTCGCCGTCGTGCAGCGCCACGGGGAAGCGGTAGCCGCGGTGCATGTTGGCCGTGCGCCCGACCTCCGTACCGTTCACGGTCAACGTGGCCACGGTGTCCAGGCCGTCACACACCAGGTCGACCCGCTCCGCGCCGGTGTCCGTCCACTGGAAGGTTGTCTCGTAGGTCCAGTCAGCGCGGCCGATCCAACCCAGTTGGTTCTCGTTGTCGTCGAGGAACGGGTCCGGGATCAGGCCAGCGGCGAGAAGGTCGGTATGCACACAGCCCGGTACGGTCGCGCCGATGTGGATGTCGTTTGGCCCCGTGAGCGACCAGCCGTTGGACAGTGGTCGCAACGTCACGACTTCACCGCGCCCTCCATGATTCCGCGAACGAGTTGCTTGCCACCGACGAACAGTGCGATGAGCAGAGGAATCGTAGCGACGAACGCGCCGGACAGCACCCGCCGGTACTCGACATAGTTGCCGCTCGCCAAATCGGACAGCGCGACCATCGACGTCGGATACTCCGTCCCGCCAAGGGTGATCAATGGCCACTGGAAGTCGTTCCAGGTACCGACGAACGTCAGCAGGCCGAGGACGGCCAGGGCCGGCCGGATCGCGGGCAGCACGACACTCCAGTAGATCCGCATCGTGGTGGCACCGTCGACCCGGGCACACTCGACGAGCTCGTCGGGTATCGCGCTGAGAATGTACTGTCGCATGTAGAAAACGCCGAACGCGGTGACCAACCCGGGCACGATGACGGCGAGCAGCGTACCGTTCCACTCGAGCTTGCCCATGATGATGTAGAGGGCCACGACGCCGAGCTGGTTCGGAATCGTCAACGTCAGGATGATGAATACCATCAGGAAGTTGCTGCCACGGAACCGCAACTTCGCGAACGCGAAGCCGGCCAGCGAGCAGAAGAAGAGCACCGATACCGTCACGATGCCGGAGACGATGACGCTGTTGACCAGCGACTCGTAGAAGTACACCTCCTGCAGGCCGAAGACCTCACGTAGGTTCACGAGCAACTGGTCGCTGGGTATCACGACCGGCGGGATGTGGCCGAGCGCCTCGCTCGTGCTCGTCGCGATGACGAACATCCAGTAGAGCGGGAACGCCGAGAAGAGAATGACGATGGCGAGGAACAGGTAGTTCCAGACACTGCCCGGGGTGTCTTGTGGAGCGCGGCCCATCAGCGCGGCACGTGCTCGTTTCCCGACAGGTACCTTGCTGGACACGGCCTCGGCGGGTGCGTCCGCGGTGGCTGTCGTCGCGCTCATTTGCGTCCCCCTCCGAGCCGGTTGGTGATGAGGGCGTTGACCGCGGCCACGATCACGATGATGAGGAACAGCGCCCAGGACATCGCGGCGGCGTACCCGAGGTTCAGGTTCTTCCAACCCACCTTGTAGATGAGCTGCGCGACCGTCTGCCATTCCCCGTTCGCGCCACCCGTGGCGGCCTGTGCGTTCAGCTCGAAGAGCATCGGCTGGGTGAAAATCTGCAACCCGTAGATGGACGCGATGACGACGGTGAAGATGATGACCGGCCGAATCAACGGGACCGTGATACGCCACAGCTGCCGCCACGGACCCGCGCCGTCCATGGCGGCGGCCTCGTACAGGTCTCGCGGCACGGTCTGCATCGCCCCGAGGTAGAGCAGAGCGTTGTACCCGATCCACTGCCAGTTGACCATTGTGGAGATTGCCGTCCACGAGGCGAGCTTGCTCGACCGCCAGTCGATCGGGTTCGGCTCACCGATGCCGACGATCCCCAGCATCCAGTTCAGCAAGCCGAAGTCCTTGGCGAACACCACACTGAACACCAGGGCGGTAGCCGTGACCGGCGTGACGAACGGCAGGAGTATGCCGACCCGGAACCAGGTCTGCCCACGCAGCTTCCGGTTGAGAATGTTCGCGATGACCAGTGCGAGGAAGAGCTGCGGGATCGTCGACATGAAGAAGATGCCGAAGGTGTTGTAGAGCGCGTTCCAGAAGTCCTCGTCGCCGAACAGTCGCTTGAAGTTCTCGAAACCCGCCCAGCCATCCTTCGACGGGTCGTCGAGCCGCCAGGTTCGCAGCGCCACGATGCCGTTGAACACGATCGGGAAGAGCCCGAATATGACGAACAGCACGAAGAACGGCGAGATCAGCAGGTACGGCACATACTTCATGTCGAACCGGTGCAACCGGTTGCGCCATGTCATCGGCGCCTTGGTGACCTTCGTCGGGCTGCTGGGCGGCTGGTCGTCGTCACGCATTGGCACCGGTGGCGCGGCACGGGTGACAGACATGAGGACCTCCAGATCATCTCCGCGTCTCAGCGCGTCGGCCGTCAGGCGGGACGGGGTGGGCGCCCTGCGCGAAGGGTGCCCACCCCGCACTCCCCCCACCACACGGGGCTCGAGGGACTCTCGGTCAAGCCTTCGAGGCCTTGTCAGCCTCCTTCACCGCTTCGGCCCAGGCATCAGCCGCCGGGAGGGTGCCAGCTTGAACGCGGTTGAGGACGTTTTCGACGGCGACCCGGGTCGGCCCGTTCTTCTTACCGAGGTACTGCGGGTTCAGGCCTTGTGCCGCCTTGGTGAAGATCTGGCCCGTCGGTGCGTCGCTGAAGAACGGGTTCTTGAAGTCCAAGAGGTCCTTGTTCTGGAACAGGCCTGGCTGCGACGGCAGGTTGCCGACCTTCTTGAAGATGTCGATCTGGTTCTGCTCTTCGACAAAGAACTTGATGAACTCGTACGCCAGATCGGCGTTCTTGCTTTGCGCCGGGACGGTCAGCCACGAGCCGCCCCAGTTGCCGCCACCACCGGGGATCGCCGCGATGTCCCACTTGGCCCGGGTGCCGGGCGCGGTGTTCTGGATGTGCCCGAGCATCCACGCCGGGCAGGCGAGCACGGCGAACTGGCCACCGGTGAATCCGGCGTTCCACTCGGGCGAGAAGGCGGCCAGGTTGGCTGAGAGACCGGCCTGGATCACCTGAACCGTGGTGTCGAACGCGACCTTGGGGCCACCGTCCATTTTTAGCGCGTCGCTCTGGTCGTAGAAACCGACCGGCTGCTGGCCGAGGACGGGATTGAAGACGTTCGTGCCGGAGTCGACGAACTTCTTGCCGGTCTTTGCGACGTACTGCTTGCCGACGTTGATGAACGAAGCCCAGTCCGGCCACAGCTTGGAGACCGCGTCACGGTCCGTCGGCAGGCCCGCCGCCTTGAACAGATCGGTGCGGTAGCACATGGCCAGGCCACCGACGTCGGTGCCGAGACCGATCTGCTTGCCATCGGGCGACATCGAGTTCTGCCACTTCCACGGCAGGTACTTGCTCTCGTACGAGCCCGCGCCCTTGCTCTTCAGGTCGACGAACTTGTCGGCCTGGCTACGGAACGAGACGATGAAGCCCTCGTCGATCGCCGCGACATCGGCCGCGCCCGACCCGGCAATGATGTTCTTCTGCAGCTTCTCGTGCTGAGCGTTGTACTCACCGGAGTCGAGGACGATACGAACGTTCGGGTGCGCCTCCTCGAACTTGTCCTCGACCACCCCGAAGCCGAAGTCGCCCCAGAACGCGACCTTGAGCGTGACTACGCCAGGTTGGTTGTTGTTGCCACCGGTGCCGCTCTCTCCGCTGCACGCAGAGGCCAAGCCGAGTGCGGCCACGCACACGGCAGCCGCGTACATCCGGCTGGACCAAGACCGTTTCAATGCCGCCTCCGAAGATTTGGAAACGCTCCCATGATCAAAGGGAACATGACTGAACCGGGTAAGTAGGCACACGGTAGGGCGACCACCCTGGACTGTCAATGATGGCTTGGGAGCGTTCCCGAGCCGTGACATTTAGTTCCGTGATCGGCTCACTTCTGCGTGTTTGAGCGCTCTCTGGAGCAGATCTGAGCGAACCACAAGGATGTGGTAACTGCCACTTAACCGAGCAAGCGTTACCACAGGACCGGCCGATGGCCGGCTCGACCTGCGCAGGCAGTACCGTGAATGGCGCCAACACGAGGGGAGCGTCCGTGAAGCGGCCGACGATCGCCGACATCGCCCGGCGAGCGGGTGTCTCGAAGGGCGCGGTGTCGTACGCCCTCAACGGGCAGCCGGGCGTGTCCGAGGCGACCCGGCGGCGGATCATGGCGATCGCCGACGAGATCGGGTGGAAGCCGAACAGCGCCGCCCGCGCCCTGTCCGGCGCGATGGCGAACGCGGTCGGTCTAGCGCTCTGCCGCCCGGCCCGAACCCTCGGTGTCGAACCGTTCTACATGGAACTCATCAGCGGTGTGGAGGCCGAACTCTCCGCAAGGTCATACGCTTTGACCTTGCAGGTGGTCGCCGACCAGGAGGCGGAAATCGCCGTGTACCAGCGCTGGTGGGGCGAGCACCGGGTGGACGGTGTGTTCGTCTGCGACCTGCGGGTGCAGGACAAGCGGGTACCGGTTCTGGAGCAACTGCAGCTTCCCGCTGTAGTCATCGGCGGTCCTGGCGGTGTCGGCTCCCTGGCGAATGTGTGGTCCGACGACGCATCAGCCGTCGTAGAAGCGGTCGAGTATCTGGTCGCCGTTGGGCACCGGCGTATCGCGCGGGTCGGCGGGTTGCCCGACCTGCTTCACACCGCGATCCGGACCGAGGCATTCGCCGAGGCGTGCGCGCGGCTCGGCCTGGCCGGCGCGGTGACGGTTCCCTCGGATTACACCGGCGAAGAGGGTGCGCGCGCGACGCGGCGACTGCTCAGCTCCGCGGACCGGCCAACGGCGGTGTTGTACGACAACGACGTCATGGCGATTGCCGGGCTGGGCGTGGCCCAGGAGATGGGGCTGAACGTCCCGGCTGATCTGTCGATCGTGGCCTGGGACGACTCCCCGCTCTGCCCCCTCGTACACCCGCCGCTCACCGCGTTGACGCGCGACATCCCGGCGTACGGCGCACGCGCGGCCCGCCTGTTGCTCGCGGCTCTCGCCGGTGAACGGATCAGCAGCCAACAGGACGACGCCGGACATCTGACGGTCCGGGGCAGTACCGCGGCGCCGCGGATGCGTCCCGCGGTGCTGTGAGGTCTCAAGCGGACGTAGGTAGTCGATCGACGACATGACTTGCGAACGCATTCACTGGCGAACGCAGCGCGTCAATTGGAGGTCTCGCCGCACCACCGATAAGCAGAACGGTGACGTAGACAAAGAGATTGGAATCTCGGATGAAGACAGAGTACGAATCATCGTCGACCACAAAATGCATCTGATCGACTTTTGCTGAGAGACTACCGTCGGTTAATCCGTCGCGAATCTTCGGCCAAGTATCGTACGCCAGCTGTGAACCAACCGTAGATTCGTAGGTAAAAACCGCGACCTCGAGGAACGCCTCAGACTGCGACGCGGAGCCGGCCTGATAATCCTGGCTGCATTTGAGTCCATCCGTCGATTCGAAATTCGTCCCGACGCCCGTGTAACCCTGAGTGGCGTCTCCATGTTTTCCGAGCTGCGGCACCAGCAGGCTGTAATCCAGCGACCCGCAGAAGCCGTCCGGTATCCGGTAACGCTTGGCGAGCGCATCGCTCGAAGGTGACGCCGCAGTCGGTGTGGATGCCGCGGCAGGGCCATCACTTGGACTGGCACAGCCGCCTGCGATGACCAGCGCCGCCAAGGTTGGCACAACAACCTTACTCATCAAGGTCATTCGATCTGCCGGTACGGCGATCCGGTGGCAATCCTCCGGTCGACGTCTCACCAGGTGGGACAAGTCTTGGCACCAGCGGGGCGAGGAGTTGATTGAGTTCTTCGTCGGAGAGTGAACCGCCCCAGCCAAAACCTTGCCACTCCTGGGCACGGCTAATCGCCCCGACAGGAATCTGGAACGCCAGAAACAAGCAGTTTGCAAAGCTAAAGAACGTCGCACCTTCACCTAATTCATCGCGTAGCCAGGTTGCAATTTGTGCGACATCCTTGCCTTGAGCGGCTTGTAAACGGAGTTCGCGCACCGTTGCGTCAACATCGTTCATCTCGTAAACACCACACGAACTTGGGTATATTCACCGATAGGCCCGTCGGAGCTCTCGATTGTTACCCTCGTAAAGCCGTGTTGAGCAGCCATCTTTCCGGTGAATGTGTGCATAGCCGCCTCCTCGGGAGACATACCAATCTGAATACCGGCATTGAAGCTGTCCAGATTGTCCCTTAATGTTCCGGTTCCTGAGTACCAGTTACCGCGAACGCCCTGCACGTTGTCGCCGAGAGCATTCATCGCGTCAGAAAACATCTGCCTTCCGGAGGGTGTTCCCGGCCCTGCCATGATTACGGTGTCCAGGATACCGTCAGCGTCGACTGATGCCAAGATCCCACTCTCTCCCGTGGAACCGTAGTTATTCGCGTACTCGAGACATTTGTTGTGAACGAGGATGGGCAATCCCCCGACGAGTACGTGGTACGTGTGGATGCCAGCGATCGTGAGGTTGTAAGCGGTTGCGGAGCGAGCGGAGCCTTTCATCACGCCTCCGACGCGATGCACGGTACCGTCGACGGTCAACACATTGTCGCCAGGCCCGAAGGCCCGAATTTGCTGCCATTTCTTATCCGTCGCGTTCCAGAACGGGTGGTCCTCGGTCGTGGCTACGACCTCGCCCTCTATTACGACGGATATGAGGACGTCCTCGTGGGCCCATAGGCGTGTGACGGTGCGTGCCCCGCGCTCGCCGGTCTCGGGGTCGACGGCGAGGACCTGATCGCCAACCTTAACCTCGTCGATGCGCTTAGTGGAGCCGTCGGCCATTAGCACGTGGGTGTCGCCGCTGAAACTACAGTACTCGTTCAACAAATTATGACCGAGCCGGAGGAACTTTCCGGCCAAGCTGTTGCCTGCGCCTGCAGCTGCGGCACCGAGCATGTGGTTCAGGTTTGCGAAACGCGCGCCGAGCCGAGCAAGGCTAGGTACCTTACCGCCGAAGAACTCGAGAGCGCCGGCGACCGCCATGAGGGCATCGGTGCTGTCGGTCACCAGGTACGGACAGACGTTGCTGCATTTCGAGGTAAGGCCGAACTCTTTCATGCAGGTGGTATTTTGTCCGTCGGTGCACATGAATTGGACCCAGGCCTCGTACGGGTCCTGGCCGCGTTCGACCCGGGTTCGGGCCTGGTTGCACCAACCGACGTTGATACCCAGTGCGGCGCAATTTTCCCTGCTGAAGGTTTCGATGAACTGTTGGCGCGCGCGTTGGTTGATCTCGACGATCTCTTTGTCGGCACCCGCGACGCTGGCCGGTTGGGGGTCGATCGGCTGCTGCGGCGCGGCAGGTTTGCTGGCACAGCGCCCTTCGTCAACGCATTGACCGCCGCCGGGGTCCAGCCCGCCCGGGTCGCTGAGGGTGGTGGGGTTGTTGTTTGCGTAGGTATAGCCGTGGATCTGTTGCGGGTTGGTCAGATCCATGACTGGATCCACGCTGATGAACCGGCCGATGGCAGGGTCGTATTCTCGGGCACCGAGATGGGTTAGTCCGGTGTTGTCTGCGGTGCCTCCGACGAAGCCCTTGTCATGCGGGGCGGGCCAGGTACCGCTGGTA
>Ga0209382_10003192_pt1 | contig 22879 bp, 23 predicted proteins | sample SoiMetdeltSBSDD5_FD_187599 | JGI IMG/M metagenome (GOLD analysis project Ga0209382, IMG submission 187599) | Bulk soil microbial communities from a Populus tree surrounding site in Tennessee, USA - Soil MetaG P. deltoides SBSDD5 (SPAdes) (version 2) | ecosystem: Environmental > Terrestrial >...
GCTTCGTCGTCCTGCAACAGCTGCGTACCCGTCCCGGCGAAAGCCTCGCCGCCGTCAAGCAACGATGGCAGCTGACCCTCACCCACCAGGGACAGCCACCACCAGCACCCCTGAAGGCTTGCCCAGCTCACCTCCGCCCGACCACCACCGCGCAAGTCCTGTTACCAACTTTCGCCTTGATTAGGGAAGGGGTGCGACGGTCCACGGGCGCAGAGTCCGGGATCTGGGAGGGTGACACGCCGGCGGGCGGCAGGCGATGAGTCCTCGGCCACGGGACTACCACCGGGGCCGACCTCAACGACCTGAACCTACATGACCCCCATAACCTGCCGCACACCTTCGCCACCTGGCTGGAGCACGCTGGCGTCCCCTCGCGCATGATCGATGAAGCTGATGGGCCACACCGGCGTACGGCGAAACGGCGGCGGCGGCAGTCCGATGGGCCGGGTCTACCGGGAGACGACGCCGGCGATGCTCGCTCGTGTCACCGCGGCGCTGGACGAGCGGATCGCCCGCGCACTGGAGTTGCTGGAAATCCGCTGCGCGACGCCGAGAGATCGGCAGGAGTTCAAGCTGGATAACCCCCAGCGCCGCTCCTGGCGTCGAGCGTGTACTGCTTGCCGTCGATGGTGAACTTGCCTTGGTGATCCGGTTGGCGTACCGGCCGACGATCGAGCCGAAGTAGGGGTTGGTCTTGTGGTCGAGGCAGGGCTCCAGCGTGCTGTGGCCCAGCACGATGTCGGCCAGTTGGATCGGTGAGGTGGCCGCCGAGGTTGGTAATCTTTGCGACGAGTCCGTTGCGGTTGGTCAGGTTGTACCGGTCCACCGACTCGCTCCTTCCTTGGTCTTGCCGAACGCGGCGCCGGTGACGCGGGAAGTATTTCGCGGAGAGGGAATTGATCGGTGCCGTCGACTCGCCGGTCAGCCGATTGATCAGCCAGTCGGCGGCCTCGCAGATCCGCGTCGATCACGACCAGGATCGGGCCGCGCACCACCCCATCGAGGGCCTTGATCAGGTGCAGCTGGCCCTCCGGCTCGGCCGGCGCCGCCCGCCCCGGCGCTCAGGTCACGGTGAACGGAGCGGCGTGCGGCATTGTTCCCTCGAGGGCGACCCGGGCGGTCGTGCCGGCCGTCAGCTGCACCGGCTTACCACTCACGATGACCTCCTCGGTCCCGCCGTCGGGGCCGCCGAGTCGTAGCGTGACGTGCTCGTGGTCGACGGTGACGTGGATCGGGCGGCCGCGCCAGCGGAGGCGGAAGCGGATGCCGTCCCAGTCGTCGGGCAACCACGGATTGAGGGCCACCCGGCCGCCGAGGATGCGCAGCCCACCGAACCCGTTGACCAGGATCTGCCAGGTCCCTCCTGCGGAGGCGATGTGCATGCCCTCGTCGGTGTTGCCCTGGTTGTCGCTGAGATCCACATAGGCCGAGCGCTCGAAATACTGGACCGCCCGAGTAGTGTCGCCGACCTCGATACCCATGATCGCGTGGATCGAGGGGCTCAACGACGACTTGTGCAGCGTCCGGGCCTCGTAGTAATCGAAGTTCGCCCGTTTGATCTCGGCGTCGAACTCGTCGGGAAGCAGGTACATCAGCATGACGACGTCGGGCTGCTTGAGCAGCTGGGTGGTCTCGCAGTTGAAGTGGTGGTAGCCCTTCGGGTAGCGCGGCATGTTGTTCTCGTCCCACTCGGTGATGGGAACGTCGTCGCGCTCGAAGTAGCCGGTGAACTGCTCGATGACTCCTTCTCTGTACCGGGCACCGACGAGCCCGTCGGCGACCTCCTGCCAGCGATCGCGTTCCTTCGGCTCGAGGCCGATCCTCGACCCGAGCGCGGCGAACGCCTCTGGATGCTGGCCACGCAGCTCGTCGAACAGGTTCACCGCCTGGGTGAGGTGCCACTGCGCGAGCCGGTTGGTGAAGGCGTTGTTGTCGATGTGGGAGTGGAACTCGTCCGGCCCCATCACCTGGCGGAGCTCATACCCCTCGCCGCCGACCGCCAGGTCGACGCGGTCGACCCAGAAGCGGCTGGTCTCGAAGAGGATCTCCGCGCCGACGTCGCGCAGGAACGTGGTGTCCCCGGTCGCCTCGACATAGCGGAAGATCCCGTAGGCGACGTCGGCCGACACGTGGAGCTCCTCCTCACGTGTCCAGAACCGGTTGGCGCCGTCGGCGGTGAACTTGGGACACTCCTCCCGACCGGTGTCCGCGGACTCCCAGGCATAGCGCGCGCCCCCGGTGCCGTACTCGCGGGAGTTCACCCGCGCGCCGTCCAGGGTGTGGTGGCGGTAGCGCAGTAGCGCATTGGCGGTGTCCGGCTGGGTGAGGATGAAGAACGGGAGCATGAAGATCTCGGTGTCCCAGAACACGTGACCCCGGTAGCGCTCCCCCGCCAGCGCGTTCGCCCCGATGTTGACCGTCGGGTCGTCCGGGTTGGCGGCGATCAGCAGGTGGTAGATGCAGAACCGCAGTGCGCGGGTGTGCCGGGCGTTGCCGATGACCTCGCAGTCACAGTCCTCCCACAGGCGCCGCCACACCGCGCGGCTCTCCGCGACAACCGTGTCGAACCCGCCCGCCCTACGGTGCTCTGCGAGCACGGCGTGGCAACGGTCATGCAGGGTCCCGGTGGCGGCGCGGTCGGGGTCGCGGGAGGTGCAGATGACGACGAGCTTGTCCATCCGCAGGGTCTCGCCCGGCGCGCCGACGTGCACGGTCTCCTCGGTGACCCGCCCGCTGCGCTGCCGCACCGACCTGTGCTGTGGGGGCGGGTCGAAGCTCGTCGCCGCCGCGAACGCCAGGTCGACGCCGCTGTCGATCGTGCGCATCTCCAGGTAGAGCGCACCGTCAGCGGACCGGGACGACTCCCGCAGGTGCTTGGCGCGGGCCCACTTCTCCCACCTCGTCTCCGGGGCGAACACCGTTCCCTCCGGGTATACCGGCAGCCGTTCGAGGTTGCGACGGTCCCCGTCGATCCCGGTCTCGATCCGGATCTCGGACGTGTGGTTCTCTGGGGTGACCTCCAGCCGCAGCCCGCAGATCCTGCGGTCGGCCATGCTCGCGCAGCGCACCGTCTCCAGTCGTGTGCGGCGGCCCTCGGCGTCCTCGAAGACCGTGCTCCGCGTCAGGAGGCCGTCACGCAGATCCAGGACGCGGTGATGGGCGAGGACCGTGCAGGTGTCGACGTCGAGGCGGACCCCGCCGACGAAGACGGTGGTGTCCACCCAGTCCGGGACGTTGACCAGGTCGATCACCGGGACGTCGTGGCTGTCGTAGACGCCGTTGAGGTACGTGCCCGACAGCTGTCCTCGGTGGCCCTCCTCCAGGCTTCCCCGGGTTCCGAGTCGCCCGTTCCCGACCGTGAACAGGGTTTCGTAGAAGCTCGCCCGCTCCGGGTCGAACGCCGACTCCTCCACCACCCACACGTCGGTGGGCATCTCGGATCGATCGCTCACGTTGACCTCACCTCAGTGTCGTGTGCGGGCCGAAAAGTGCGACGTCAGCCCTCGAAGGCGGTGCCGTAGGTGTCGGCGAGCTGCTTGTTGGTCTGCGGCAACGAGAGGTAGACGTCGAGTGTCGAGCCGGTGCAGCGCTGCGCGCCCATCGCGTTGCCGTACTGCGCGGCCCGCACGATGTCGGCGTCCTGCAGGTAGCCGAACGCCAATCCAGCGGCGAACGAGTCGCCGGCGCCCGTCGTGTCCACCACGTGCTCGATCGGGATCCGCGGCACGATCCGCTCGGCGAGGTCGCCGTTCTCGTCCTGCCAGTACGCGGCGCAGCCGCGCTCGTCCAGGGTAACGCAGACCGCCGTCACCCCGTGACGCAGGCAGTGCTCGGCGAACTCGGGAAGCGCCTCCGTTGCGATGGGTGCGCCGGCGTCGTGGTGCTCGAGCGCGATCTTCGACGGAAACCAGCTGCACCCGGCCTCCTCGAGGTTCATCTTCAGGAGGTCGATGTGCGGCAGCCACGAGTCCCGCTCCACCCACAGCCGCCGCCGACGCTCTCCGCCGATGACCACCGTGCTGGTGGGGCCATGCGCGTCGAGCAGGATCGTGGCCCCGCTGTGCTCCTTGATGTAGGCCAAGGTCGCCTGCCCGACCTCGTAATCCGTGATGGGCACACAGACGAACGCGTCGGCGTGCAGCGTGAACTCGACGTCCGCCGGCGTGATCGGGTCCATGAACCCGATCTGCTGCTCGATGCGGGTGTTCTGGTCGACATAGGTCAACTCGACGACCGCCCCGTGATCGCTCGCCGACCGCACGCCGGTGAGGTCGACATTGGGGAAGGCCGACAGCAGTTCCTTGATTGGCTCCTCGTCCTCCCGCCGGACGTGGACGATCGGGTAGACCCGGTCGTCGGCGTCGAGCAGTGCCGACAACGCAGCGACGGTGTAGAGGGCGCAGCCGTACTTCTCGAAGACCTCACCACGATGGGTGATGATGCGATCACGCGGGATGGGCCCGAGTACCGCGACGCTACGGCTAGCAGACACGACCACCCTCCAGACTTCTCGACCAGGGTATCGGACCTCGAGGAGCTCGACGTGGGCATCGAGCACCCCGGTGCGCCCATCGCGTCTCCCAGTGCGGCCCCGAAATCGCGCGTCCGGCCGGGCGCTCTGGTGTAGCTCCCACGAGGGTTGACGCTCGTATAGAGGGTCAAGCGGCCAGGGTTGGAAGGTCTTGGCTCATCTGGTGGAGCGCTGCGAACACCTCGCGGGCCACGTAGCGCTTGAGGCAGCGGATGATCTCTTTCTTGGTCTTGCCTTGGCCCAGGCGTGTGGTCATGTAGTCGCGGGTTGGCTGGTGGTAGCGCAGCCGGACGATCACGATCCGGTGCAGGGCGGCATTGGCTTGCCGGTCACCGCCCCGGTTGAGGCGATGGCGGATGGTTTTGCCCGAGGAAGCCGGGATCGGGGAGGCGCCGCACAGCATCGAGAAGGCGGCCTCGCTGCGCAGCCGGTCGGGGTTGTCTCCGGCCGCCACCAGCAGGGCGCCGGCGCTGTCGTGGCCGATTCCGAACCGGGCCACCAGCTCAGGTGCGGCGGTGGCGACCAGCCGCTCCAGTTGGCTGGTGAGCGAGTCGATCTCGGCCGAGAGGGCTTGATGGCGGCGGGCCAGGCTGCCAAGGGCGAGGGCGGCCGCGGCCAACGGGCTGGTGAGCGGGCCCGGCTCGAGGGCGGCCGCCGCCTGGACCAGCCGGGTCACCGAGCGGCCGCGGAGCTGCTCGCGGAGCTCGGTGGGAGCGGTGACCAGCAGTCCCTTGAGGGCGTTGATGGTCTGGGTGCGGGCCCGCATGGCGGTGGCGCGGGCGACCCGCAGGCAGCGGATCATCTCCACCTGGCCGGTGCCGGCCTTGGGCAGGACCGTGACCTCGCCGGCCTGCACGGCCTTGGCAGCGGCCCGGGCGTCCAGGGGGTCGGACTTGCCCTTCAGGCGTCGGGCTTGGCGGTCGGGTCGGTTGACCTCGACCACGACCTGACCGTTGACGGTCAGGAAGCGGGCCAGGGCGGCACCATAGGAGCCGGTGCCCTCCACCCCCCAGGCCACGGGCTCTCCCAGCTCGTGGGCCCAGCGCAGCAGCTGCTGGTAGCCGGCCGGGGTGGTGGGGATCTGGAGGGTGGCCACCGGGCGGCCGAGCTGGTCGTTGGCGTGGGCGACATGGACCTCGAGGTGGGTGTCGACCCCGAAGGTGAGCTGGGGCGCGACCGGGTGTGGGATGCTGGTCACGGCTGTCTCCTTTCCCTGGCCGGGTGGGGGATGGCACGCGCGCCGGCCGGGCGGACAGCACTGCGAGGAGTCTGGGCGACAGGCTCGTATCAGGTCACATCCGTCCGGTTGGCGTGCCGGTGGTGGCCGCGGCCCGGGCCGACAGGTCAACCCCAAGGCACCAGGCCCGATGACAAGCGGGTCAGACCCTGACCGCAGCCACCACGCGGTCGATCGTGGCGGCCTCAGCTCGGGTCGACAGGTCAGGAACAGGGCATCACGCCGGCGGAATCAAGGGTCAGACCCGCACCGCGACCACCACCGGGATCATCGCAGCGGAATCACGCCGCATCTTGGTCGTCGTCGACCAGGCCGAGTGCTATGCAGAGCAGCGGCCAGGTTCATTTGAGACGGGACAACGGCTGATGATGACCTCGACACCTGTACTTGATGTCCCGTCTCAGTAGAGCTGGCCGGGCCTCCAGCAGCCGCACCGGACGGGCGAACCCCTTCAGCCGCCGCTCTGGTGCGGACATAGCATGGCCGAACCCGCGGAGAGACCAGATGGCACCACAGATACGCCTGGGGCCGGCACCAGTACGCCGGATGCCTTGGACGGACCCCCAGACCGTAGCCAAAGCGACGCCTGGGTCGGCTGCATGATCTGGTCGACGACGGCCAGGAGCTCGCCGGTCAGGGTGTCCAGGTCGACCTGGTCCCGCAGCCGGGCGCTGAAGGCCGCGATGGTCTGGGTGGCGTCGTGGCGGCGCCGGTTGAAGCGCCGATCAACCAGGTCCTGGACGCGGCGACGCAAGGGCTGAAATCCTGCCGCGGCGGCCAGGGTTGCCCCGGCCACGACCAGGCTGGAGTCCCGGCCCAGGAGCTGGCCCAGCCCGAGAACGATCGCGGCGTAGCCGCCGCCCAGCAGCAGCGTGAGCAGGCCATAGGCCACCGTGCGGCTGATGATGCGGTCCAGGTCGTACAGCCGGTAGCGCAGAATCGCCGCGCCGACCGCCAGCGGCAGCAGCGCCATGCAGACGCCCGCCGCCAGCACGATGAGGGCTGCCCCCGTGACACTCACCGCGACGCCGACCAGGACCACCGCCGCCATTGGCACCGTCAGGGCGGCCGCGAACGCCACCCAGCGAAGCTGCTGGCGTTCGGTCCCGCGGGCACGGCGGAAGCGCACCACCACCGACCAGGCCCCGACCGCCAGGCCAGCGGCCGCGATGGCGATCGCCACCGCGATCGCGGTCCTGACCGTGCCGGCCAGAGCGGGGACAGTGACCGGGTCGATGACCGAGTCGTAGGGCGCGATGACCAGTCCGGGCCCGGCCGTCAGCGCCAGCAGGAACAGGACCGGTCCGGCCGCCACCAGCCACGCCCACCAGCGCCAGCGGGGTGAGGGCAGCGACCCGCTGGGGGTGAGCAGCAGCACCAAGCCGACACAGAGGAACCCCAGATAAAGGGTCGCCGGGCTGTAGATGGCCACCCAGTGGGCGCCGGGAAGCGCTCCGGGTCGGGCCACCAGCCCGTAGCGGGCGTACCCGTCGGCCACCCCGGACGCCGTCTCCGACAGCCCAAGCGCGAGCAGCAGCCAGCCCACCGGGTGGCGGGGCCGGCGGCCGGCCAGTACCGCCCCCACCGCGGCGGCGACCAGCGCGGCCAGCACCGCGGGGATGGTGCTGGCGTCGAGCTGGGTCAGCTCGGGCCGGCGGGCCTGGCGGAGCAGGTGGTCGAACCAGGGGACCGCGGCCACGCCGAGCATGGCCAGGACCCACAGCGCAAAGGCCAGCCCGGCCGCCGACCATCGCGGCCATGCCGGTCGGGTCGAACGAGCCACCGATAGCGCCTCCCAGTATCAAGGAGCAGCTGCCACTGTGGCCGGCCCGCGTCTCGGCAACGTTACGGACGACCATTGGACCGGCACGGAGGCCCGAGCTCCTGAGCTCAGAACCGCCACCGGCTGTCATTCCGCCTGTCATTCCACCTGGCGCTACTCGGCCCGACGGGAGCGCACCAGCCGGACGACCCATCCGAGCTGAGCTGCTAGGACAGCACAGGCCAGTACCCCGTGGACGGTCCGCTGTCTTGTAAACAGCAGGTTGGGGTTCGAGTCCCCCCGCCAGCTCCCAACACCGCGGGTGGGTCAGGCTACTGGCCGATCTTGCCGTCGTCTCAAGAACCCCAGCCGAGGATTGAGGGGTTTCTGGTCTTGGGCTGACGGGATCTGGAGGATGGAGGGATCGGTTGGGCATGTGTGGCAGGCTCCACGCCACGACATCGACCAACCGCGTTGACCATCAGGAGCTGGAAGTCCGCCGGCTTCGCGCTGCTGAGCTGTTGCCGCTGGCGTCGCCCAGGCCGAGGTCGCCCGACGGCTTGGGGTGACCCGCCAGAGCGTCCACCGCTGGCATGCCTGCTGGCGGAAGGGCGGCGTCCAGGCGCTCCCAAGCCGGGGCCGGCCGGCTATCGGCCTCGCCTATCCGACCAGGACCTGGAGCGCCTCACCGGGCTGTTGTTGCAGGGCGCCGCCTATGGGTTCACCGGTGAGCTGTGGACCGTGGCGCCGATCAGCAAGTTCATCGACCGGGAGTTCGGCGTTGCCTACCACCCTTCGCACATGTGGTGGCTGCTGCGGCACCGGCTGGGCTGGAGCCCGCAGCGGCCCGTCCGCCAGGCCAAGGAGCGCGACCAGGCCACCGTCCAGCGCTGGGTCCACGAGGACTGGCCGCGAATCAAAGCAAACGCCCGACGGCGCAGAGCCTGTCTGGTCTTCCTCGACGAGTCGGGCGTGAGCTTGCTCCCCAACGTGCGGCGGACCTGGGCGCCGCGCGGGCAGCCACCGCTGCTGCGCCACCATTTCAACTGGAAGCGGGCCTCGATAGCCGCTGCGCTCTGCTACGGCGTGCAGGGGGTGGCGCGCAGGTGGCCTTCCACGTGCAGGTCGGCGGCTACGACACCTCCTCGCTGATCGGAGTGCTCAAGCAGCTGCGCCGGTTCCTTGGCGGACAGAAGGCCACGCTGGTGTGGGACGGACTGGGCGCCCACCGTAGCCGCGCGATGCGCGCCTTCCTGGCCATCCAGCGGGACTGGCTGGTGGTGGAGCGGTTGCCGGCCTATGCGCCCGACCTCAACCCGGTTGAGGCGTTGTGGTCCAACCTCGAGGGCCAGGAGCTGGCCAACCTGACCTGCGACACCCTCGGCGAGGTCATCCAAGCGACCTGGCAAGGGATCGAGCGCGTCCGTCAAGCGTGTGCGTGGGCCCCGGTGACGAACGTCAATCGGGTGTCGGGAAGACCTCGTAGTGCCCGGTCCAGGTGTCTTTGAGGAGGTGTTCCTCGTCTGGGGTGATCACGGCCTGCTGCCAGCGCACGCCGGCGAACGCCCGGACCGACTCCACGTCCTCCCAGACCGTGACGTACACGTACTCGGTCGAGGACGGGTCACGGGGCCGGCCCACATGCTGGGCCACGAGTCCTGACTGCTGCGACACGAGTGGTATGGCCGTGTCGCGGAGCAACGCCTCGAACTCGCGCTCCTTGCCGGGGTGGATCGTCGGCCTGAAGACGCGGATGATCATGGCTGCTTCCTCGGTCGGGTCAGCTTGGCGCGGGTGGCCGCCAGCCGTGCCCGGCCGATGGCCACCATCAGGGGGACCCCGCCGCTGCCCAGCAGCAGCAGCGGGGCCAGTGCCTGCTCTCCCAAGTGGTGCGCTATGGGGTGCATGGTCAGCTCGTGAAGCAGTAGGAGTCGCTGGAGGCGTCCCCGGCCTGCAGCCGGGTCTGGTGGACCCGCAGGCCGCGGAAGGCGTCGCCGTTGGGGAAAAACCGCGCATCCGGGCTGAGCCCGCCGCCGTTCTCGGGGTTGGTGTCGAACTTGGCCGCCCAGGCGCCGACCGCGTCGGGGTAGAAGATGTCGTCCCAGACTCCGTAGAGGGAGTTGGTGACATACACCCGGCGGCCGTCGCGACTGACCTCTACCATCTGCGGCCCACCACCAAGCGGCTGGTCGGGCGCGGCCGGATGAGGCTGGCGGCGCACGATCCCGCCCAGGCGTACGGAGCCGGTCTCACGCGGGTGGAAGATGTCGGTGACGTCGTACTGCTTCAGCTCGCCGGTGCCCCAGCACGAAACGTATAGCCAGCGGTCGTCCACCGACAGGTCGATGTCGGAGACTAGCGGCGGCACCGCCCCGAACGGCTTGAGCGCGGGGGGCAGCAGCTCGGGGTCGGCCGGTTCGGCGGGGATGGTGATGACCTTGCGGGCGGCCCAGCGGTCGCCGTCCTTGTGCCACAGCCACACCGAGCCGGACAGGTCCTCGACGCTGATCACTACGCCCACGAAGCCCCAGGCCTTGGCCGGGTCGTGGGCCGGGCGGACCTCGAACACGAGCTGGTGGGCGTCGCCCAGGTCGACCCGCTGGGTCAGGGTGCGCTTGCTCAGGCTCCAGAAGTTGAGGTGGTGGCCGAACCGTCGGCCCAGCAGGTCCTCGGGATTGAGGCCGTTCTCGAACATCGAGGGCGTGCCCCACTCCGAGGTGATGACCGTGTCGTAGCTGAGGTGCCACCAGCCGTCGTAGCCGAAGAACTGGTCCCCGCGGTCCAGCTCCCATGGGCCGACCACCTCGAAGGTGTCGTGGTCGAGCAGGGCCACCCCTCCCGGGCCGTCGTTGCCGTTGGCGCCGCCCAGGTTGAACAGGAAGATCCCGCCCGGGCCGCAGTGGATGGTGTGGGGGCGGGAGTAGCCCGCCTTGGTCGCGAGCTCCTCAGCCGTGATCTCGTGGACCACCTTGGGGTTGCGGGGGTCGGGCTTGGTGTCGAGCACATAGATCCGCGACGACCGGATGCCGGGGACGATCAGGTAGCGGCGCTCCAGCGGCCCGTGGCCGCCGTGGCCCTGGTGGCACAGGGCCGACGAGCAGGCGTTCCAGCCGAAGTGGTGCAGCTCGTTGCCGGCCGTCGGCAGCTCCGACCAGCCGACGACCTGGCCGTAGTTGGCCGAGGCCGGATCGCAGTCGATCACCGCCATGGCGTCCTTGGCCCTGCCGGCCGGGTCGTAGGCGGCCACATAGGCCAGCTGCTCGGGTGGGGCGGCGATGGCCTCGCCCGGGCTGCGGTAGAAGGTGGGATCGGTCGTCTGCGGCATCAGCCTTCTCCTGTGATCGGGAGCGGTGTCGCTCCCTCGTGGGTTCGCGGACCGCCCTATGCGCTGGACGGCTGCGGCAGCAGGCCCAACTGGGTGAGCAGCGAGACCTGGTCGTAGTAAAGGTCTCCACCGACCACCCGCCCGTCGGTGTCGAAGTGCCAGAGCTCGCAGAGGTCCAGCGAGAACTGCTTGCCGGTGGCGGGGAACGGCCCCAGCGGGCCGTCGTGGGTGCCGGCGACGGTGAAGGTGCACACCACCATCTGGCCGGCGTCGAAGTAGCGCGGGTCGGTGACCCGGATGTCGGCGGAGGTCTGGACCCATCCGGGCAGGAAGTCGTCCCTGAACTCCTGGCGCGTCCGGAACGTCAGGCTCCTCGCCCGGTCCGTCCAGGTGATGCGGTCGGCGTAGTGCTCGGTCATGGCCTGGAAGTCCCTGCGGTTGAAGGCCTGGTGACCGGCGCGGTGCGCCTCGACGTTGTTGGATGCCATGGCTCCTCCTCCTGCGGCCGGTGGCCGTCGGTGACGAGGGCAGTGTGGCGCCCGCTGCTTGCCCGAACCCTTCCTTCGCCTTTCCCCGACCTTTCCCTATGCTTGCGGCCACGAGAAGGACAACGACCGTCAACCCGAGGTCGCCTCATGGGCGAGTGGTCCAAGGCCAGGATCCAGCTGTGCGGCCGCTTCGCCGTCGACGTCGACGGCTCCCGCATCGAAGACCGGCTCCCTGGCCGCCGAGGGCGGCTCGTGTTCGCCTACCTGGTCCTCAACCGTGGCCGTGCCCTGCCCCGCGACGAGCTGCTGGTGGCCGGCTGGGGCGAGGAGACCCCTGCCGAGGCGGGGAACGCGCTCAGCGTGCTGCTGTCCAAGCTGCGGCACGCCCTGGGCGCCGACCGACTCCGCGGGCGGACCGGGATCGAGCTGCTCCTACCGCCGGCGACCTTCGTCGACGTCGAGGCAGCCCTGGAGGGCGCCCACCGGGCCGAGTCCTGCATCGCCGAGGGACGCTGGGCGCAGGCATGGGGCCCGGCCGGGATCGCCTACCACGTCGCCACCCGGCCGTTCCTCACCGGGCTGGACGCGCCCTGGATCGACCGGTGGCGGCGCCGCCTGGAGGAGGTCCGCCTGCGCGGGCTGGAGTGCTTCGCCGCCGCCGGGCTCGGCCTTGGTGGCCCGGCGCTCGCCCAAGCCGAGGAACGCGCCCGGATGCTGACCGAGCTCGCGCCCTACCGCGAGACCGGACACCATATCCTCATGGAAGCGCTCGAGCGGCGCGGCAACCTCGCCGAGGCGCTGCGCGCCTACGAACGGCTCCGAGTCCTTCTCCGAGAGGAGCTCGGGATCGCGCCCAGCCCCAGCCTGCAGGCCGTCCACCGACGGCTGCTGCAGGGCGCCGACGGCTAGAGCAGCTCGGCCTGGGCGAGGAGGTCCTCGCGGGTCACGTTGTCGACCAGTTCGGGGTGCAGCACGCCCATATGACCCTGCACCTTGCGCCACAGCTCGTCGTCGTCCTCACCCTGGATGACATACCCGCACATGCAGACGATCCGCAGCGACATCGCAACCTCCGCGTCAACCCGTCGCCATCTTCATGCCGGGTCGTTGAGGGCGCAAGCACGGCCGGCGACCCCGCTGACCTGACCGGGGGAGCTGCCAGTCCTGCCAGTTGGGTGGGCGATGCAGCAGACGGCCTCGTCACCCCGTCTCGGTGGGCGCACGACGCCGACTCGCTCATGCCGACCCGCCCGCCAATCGGGGCGGTCCCGAGCCGAGCGGCCGTTGGTGCTCATCTGTGACCTCAGCGGTGTCGACGCCATCGAGCCGGTGTGCGCCACCATCTTCGCGACCGTGGCCAACCACCCTGCCAGCCGCTGGCCCGCGACGAGCGTGCTGCTGTGCGGTGCCCAGCCGGCCGTGGCCGAGCCCCTCGGCCGCCTCCGGGTGCCGCACTTCCTGCCGCTGTACCCCACCCTCCAGGACGCCCTCGACGCGGCTCCGAGCGACCGCGGTACCTGCGCGAGGAACTGCGGCTGGAACTGCGCGATGCGTTGCTGCATCTCGCGGTGCGCGACCTGGGCCCGCGGCTGCTGCACCCACCCGCCGATGACCTCACGGGCGATAGCGGCCGCGACCTGCCGGTGGTGGCACGGCTGGCCAAGGTCTGGGGAATACACAGCCATCCCGCCGGCGGCAGGGTGGTGTGGTGCACCCTGCAGATCGTGCAGCGGCGATGACGATGGCGCTTGGTCAGGACCCTGGTCCGCGGCCGATCGACGGCGCCTCGGCTGGGAGCAGACCCGCACGGTTGACTCGCTGGACAGCTCCTGGAGGCCGCCGAAGGCGTCGGTCGACACGATGGTGCCCTTCTCAGGGTGCCCGCGCCGGCGTAGCGTTGCCCGGGGAGCTGGGGAATCGGCGGGATGTGTGGAGCGGCTATGGCAGGACCGGGTCGTCGGGACGCCGTGGTGGGCGACAGGGAGGTCGTGCCGGCTGACCAGGCGGTGGTCCTGATCCACCGCCGGGCGCTGCGGAGCCAAGCCGGGCAGGCAAGGGTTACCTCCACCATGCTGGTGGAGCGGTGCTTGCGGGCCGTGGCCCAGAGCCTGGCCGTGTGCGGCCAGGCAGCGGAGGGCTACGCCGACACCTGCAACGCTCGCCAGGTGGCCGACCGCCGGCGGGCCGCCACCGGCCAGGACGGGACGTCGAGCCTGGACGGGTTCCAGGTCCAAGGGCTGATCGACGGTCAGCCGGTCGCCGCGACCTTGACCGGTGGCCGTCTGCTCTGCGACCCGGCGCTGCGGGCCCGGGCCGAGCTGCTGGTCGACCTGCAAGAGGTGTTCAGCGACGAGGAAGACCGGCCCCGATATGTGGCCAGCCTTGAGGGCCCAGACGTTGCAGTTGCGCTGACCCTGCTTCGGGCCTGCGACCGGGTGGCCGGGCTCAGCCTCGTCATCGCCATGCCGTCGGCTGCCGACGGACCAGACCAGGCCGACGCCACCACGCCCTGACCCAGCGCTGTCGTCTTCGCCGGCCGTGCCATCTCCGTGCCATTGCCAGCACCACGCCTCCGGTTCGCCACGGTCAGCCACGGACACTCCCGTCCCGCTGACCTTGGCGCCCTCTATTACGGGTGCGGGGGCAGCACGAATGGTAAGGATAGGGTTGCCGGTTGGCTGGCGAGAGGCTCCACTCGACAGGTTCGGGAACAGGCACCAGTACGGGCTCCCAAGCCGATGTAAGGTGCAGGCCAGCAGGGATCCCGCAGCGCATGCGGAGGATGGCATGGCCACCAGGAAACAGTGGAGCGATCTCAGCCCGCGCACCCGCAGACTGCTCACCGTCGCCGCAGTGATCGAAGCCATCCTCAAGCTGGCCGCGCTCATCGATATCAGGCGGCGGCCGGCCAGCCAGATCCGAGGACCGAAATGGCTGTGGGCCACCGTGGTGGCCGTCATCAGCTCCGCCGGGGTCCTGCCAGTCTCCTACTTCGTCTTCGGGCGGCGGCAACCTCGATCGCAGCCCGACTGACGGATTCGACCGCGCGTTCGCACGGTCAGGAGAGGAGCCATCGCCGCCAGGTTGGGGCCGGCTTCGTTCTCGCGAGCCGTGCCCTCGACGGCCCAAGCAGCGGTTCACAGCGGTCGCCAATGGGTCACCAGCGGTCAGCCGCCGTGGCCCAAGACCTGCATCAGCGCCCGGCCCTTCCCAGAATGCGCCGGTCACAGTGCGCGGGGCGTCTCAGCCAGCCCCGGCGCTGCGGGCCAGGCGGACGCCGCTGATGCCCAGGACGACGAAGGTGGGGAACCGTCCGGCGGGGATGATCAAGGCCGCCTTGGGGACCGCGAGCACGACCAGGGCCAGGGCATCCATGCCGGCTGCGGCCAGGGCGGCCGTCGTCAGCGGCCGTGGCAGGGCCCCGGTGCGCCGCCCGGCCAGCCCCAGCGCCCCCAGCAACAGCGCCAGCCCGGCGCCATGCACCGGCCCACCCACGGCGAAGACGAAGCGGTGCAGGGACCTGGCGCGGTCCTCGTCCCGGCCAGGACCGGTGGTGAGCGCGGCCGCGGCCGTGGCCGAGGCGGCCAGGGACAGGCTGGCCAGCGCGCCGCCCGCGATGGTCATGGCCTGAAGCGCCCTGGCTCCCTCGCCGGTGCGGCCGGCCAGCCGGGCCACCGACGCCGAGAACACTGCCAGGGAGGCGGCCGAGAGGAGTTGACCGCCCACGTTGATGCGTTCCGGCCCGGCATCGTCTTGGAAGAACCGCTGGACGTCCTTGACGTCGGCGCCGGGGCGGGGGAAGGGCGCGTCGGCCAGGCTTAGGCCGGTGGCCAGGCCCCCGACGAAGCTGACCCCGGTCAGCACGCCACCGAGGGCACCCGGGTCGTCCAACCTCGTTGCCTTCGCCACGGCCACACCCTCCTTGGAGGTTGCCCGCACCGTTTGCGGTCGTCCCCGTCATCGCTACCCGGCTGGGGCTGTCGGGAACCAGCCAACGGATTGCTACAGGCCGGTTGAGCGCGGGCGAGGGGACGCTGGTGGGGCTCTGTGATGGGCGCTTGTTCAGTCCCTTTCGCAGCCCACGCCGTCGCCATCGGCATCCAAGCCAAAGGGGTCGGGAGGACTTACTGATATCGGACCCTCCAAGTACAGCGGGCCGTTCCCTGAGCCGCCCGCGCAATCGTAGTCCTCGGCGTTGGGATTGAGACAAACGTCGGGTAGGACGGGTCACAGTTCCGCGGCGGAGAGGTAGGCGGTGGCGGCGGTGCGGTCGTTGGCGGTGGTGGCGGCGCCTTGGCGACCACCACGTTGATCCTGCTGTCTTGAACGACACGGGCTCCCGTCCTGCGGGACTGAGAGATCACCGTGCCCGCAGGGTAGCGGGCAGTGAACCTGTATCAGATCGTCCCTCTGAGGCCTCGGGCGGCGAGGATGGCTTTCGCCCTCGTTAGGCGCTCATGCCGACCAGGTTTAGGACCTTGACCGTTGGAATGGTCGTCGGTGGAGCTGTCGACCGGCTGGCCGTGTTGCTGGCGTCGTTGCCATCGCTGAGGGCGACGGCCAGGAGGACCAGCGCCGCGAGGGCCACGACCCCCAGGAGGACCAGCGCCGCCGCGAGGATCACATACCAGCGCCGCCACCATGGATCGCTGGTTGGTGGCCGTCTTGGCGGAGGTGATCCCCAACCCGGCGGCTGCGGCAGCGGTGGCGCGGGCGGTTGCCGGCCTTCCGGGGGTCCTGGTGGCGGCCGTCGGCTCGAAGGCGGTGGTGGGGGTGGGCCCTGGGATGGTGGTCCGATCCTGGATGTGGTGGTCCCCAGCCATGAGGATTGACCCAGCGATCCGGCATCGGCCCCCCACCCCGCAGCAGACAACTCCTCGGTTACAAGCGTCTGAGAACCCGCGAACGTTACGGTTCATCCCGCAGTTGCCCAGTGGGTGCAGGGTCGCTTCCAAGCCCGGAAGGCCCCTCTCCCTTGCTATGCTTTGTCGACCCTGACCAAGGCTAGTGCTCGAACCGCTTGAGGGCGGGCCGTTGGGCTGCCGGGTCCCTCTCGCACCACATTGGTGCCGCTTCAGGCCATGAGCGCATCGAACTCACGCGGCAGCCGCTGCCGTACCGGCTCCATCTCGGCCACCTCCCGCTCCAAGGTGCCTAGCACCGCCTCGTCGGCGCCGAACGGCTCGCAGGCCGGCGAGCCGGCGTGCGCCGCGGCCTGCAGCTTCTCGGGTAGCCAGGCGCCCAGCCGCACCAGCTCGTCGTGGCTCATACGCTCGGCCAGCGTCACCATCGTCGCCCAGATCATCCGCTCGGCCGGTGATGGCGCGACGTGTCGGGGCGTCGTCTCGCCGGTTGTGGGATCGGGCCGATGTCGCCGAGGGTCGCGGGTCGGTACGATCAGCCGGTGACCAACGACGAGCTGCTCGCGCACTGCCTGTCGAAGCCCGGCGCCTGGCAGGACGAACCCTGGGAAGGCGACACGGTGGTGAAGGTGGGCCCCAAGATCTTCGCCTTTCTCGGTTCGGGCGACGGCGCCGCGACCCACGGGAGCGTCGGCGTCAAGTGCGCCGCCAACCGCGACGCGGCCGACGAGTGGCTCAAGCTCTACCCGGACGACGCCTCGGTCATGGCCTACATCGGTCGATCGGGGTGGAACACCCTGCGGTTCGGCGGCGCGATCCCCGACGACGAGGTGCTCGACGCGGTCGAGGAGTCCTACCGAATGGTCGTGGCCAAGCTGCCGAAGAAGGACCGCCCGGCATAGGCGCAACCCGGGACAAGACCGGTGCGTCGACTGCACCGATCGTTCCGCTGGGTCCCCGTCTCGACCTTCGGAACCAGGCAGGAGGCCCAGCGAAGGTCACGCCCATGGCCGTATCGACCGGACGATGCGGCAACTGCGGGAGCGCTCCCTGGGCCCGGACGCACAGCTGACACGCAACCTCGCCGCCGCCGACGCTACAACGCCCGCGACGCCACCAAGTCCCGCCCTGTGCTGGGCATCACCAGCCCGTGAACCAGACAGTCCGGCACTTTGCCAAGGCCCTGGGGATCAGGTGCGGTGTGGTCTGGTTCGATGCAGGACGGGCCAGCGCAATGTCCACCAGAAGACCACCTGAGCAAGCAATGGGGTCAGAGCCCAATGGCGCCACTTGATAGTCGGCGATCAGGACGGGTTGCTGTGCCAACAACTCGGTCAACAAGATCTGCTTGGGGGAGCGCCTGGTGCCTCGTCCTGCAGCGAGGCGAGTCAGAGGTCGTAACCTGGGTCACCGAGCTCCAGGGCGACCTGGAACACCCGGGTGAACGGCTCATGCCACTGGGGCGGGACTCCACCCGCACCTCGGCAAAGCCGGCTGACTGCAGTGTCTGGGTCCAGTCGATGCGCAGGCGGCTCGGCAGTCGCGCCTCGGCGGGGTTCCGCGGCTGCCAGTTAGTCAGCACCAGCCGACCGCCCGGGCTGTCGCCTGCCGGACGGCAACGGTCGAGAAGTCCACCCCGATCAGCGCGGTGCCCTGCGACTGGGCCGGCCAGAGCCCAGGACCGCCGCGGCCACATCCCAGGTCGACCAACCTGTTCCCGGGCGAGATCCCAAGGGCGTTGGCCATATGGCATAGCAGCGCGATCGAGACGAAGGAGTACGGCTCGATCTCTGCCGGGCAGGTCAGGGCTGGCCTGCTGCCAGACCCGCCGGACGCCTGGCGATCCCGCCACGGTGGCAAACTGGTATCGAACCCAGTCGCCGTGGGGGTCGAAGGCTGGCTGCCGGCGGCCGGGGCATTTTGGCGGTCCTGCGACACCGTCCCTCCTCGGGCGAGGTCCGGACACTGATGGGAGTCGAGTACCGATCTGGCGGCCAGCGTGCCATGCAGAGCTCCAGGCAGGAATCGGCGTTGGTGTGCCTAGTTGGATGTACTCGATGAGGGCCGCACGCATCCAAGCTGCTTGCGCATGTAGACCAGCGAGAACGCGCCCTGCCAGCGCCGGTCGTACTCCACATAGCCGATCCTCGAGTAGAGCGCGAGGTTCTCTGTCATCCGCTCGTGGGTGTAGAGGTGGACGGCGTCAAACCCCGCGCGTCGTGCCTCGGCTTCCGCGAACTGCAGGAGCGCCCTGCCAAGCCCCGTCCCGCGACGGGAGGGATGGACCGCGACGTTGTCGATGAGGAACCCCTCGTCGGTGACGGTGAGCACGACGACGCCGACGATGGCGCCGTCGTGCTCGGCGACGGTGACCTGGCGGTCGCGGATGACGGTGGCGTAGTCGTCGGTCATCGGGCGGGGCAGCATCCCGATGCGTTCGACATAGTGCGCGTAGGCGGCGGCCACCAGCGCGGCCACGCTCGCGGTGTCCGACCTGGTGGCCGGCCGGAGCGAGTAGCCGCCGGGCTGGTGGGGCGCGGTGCCGGTCATGTGAGGCAGAACTCGTTTCCCTCAGCTCTAAAGTCCTGGGCCGTAGCGATCCCAGGTGTAGCTGACGTCACCAGGCAAGTCGAATCGGCGTCAGAGGTTGCCACCAAATCTCCTTCGGGTCTGAAGGCGATACCTAGCGACGCCCTTCCGCATGCTTCGTAGGTCAGGCACCCGTCTGACAGCTGAGGCATGGCGGCCGGATGGCCGTTGTGGCATCCCGCTACGGTGCAGCCCAAGGCGAGCCCATCCCTAGGTCCGGTGCCCGCCGGTCGAGCCCTTGGTCGGGTCGCTGGGTACCTGTCGGCTCCCGAGCGGCTGGCACCCTGGCCGATGTTCGTCCCGGGTAGTTCCTGGAGGTCAGGCGGCGGATGCTTGCAGGTCGGTTCGCAGCCGCTCCAGGTTCAGCTGCTCCTTGCGGGCCCGCAGGTCCAGGTACAGCAGCACCCCGACCAGCACGCCGTACGGCAGGGTGATGACCGTGGCGATGGCGGCGGCGACCGCCTGGACGAACCAGCTGGTGTTGCTGAACGGGGTGGTGATCACCGCGTTCACCACGCCGGTCAGCAGGCCAGCGACCACCAGGGCGCCGAAGGCGTGCCACCAGTGGCCGCCGACCAGCTCCCAGGACCGGCCCATGGCCTGGGTGCCGCGGCGGCCCTCGACCACCAGGGCCTCGACGCTGACGGCCAGTCGGACCCCGATCCAGATGCCGGGAATGATGAACAGGATCAGCCCGGCGATGGTGGCCAGCCCGACCAGCACGCTGACCAGCAGGACCGATCCCAGCCGGTGGAAGCCGAAGCGGTAGCTCTGCTCCAGGCTCGGGTCCTCACCGGCGACCTCGGCGGCCACCGCCCGGGTGATCGCCCCGGTCAGCACCAGGTACATCAGCAGGCCGGCCAGCCCGGCAACCAGCCCGGCGGTGCCCACGGCCCAGGTGGAGGTCGAGATCTGCTGGTAGCTGGTCACCTCACCGCGGCTGCGGATCCAGTCGCCCAGCAGGTACTGCAGCAGGGTCAAGGGGACGACCACCACCGCGGCGATCGCCAGCAGGGTGCGCCAGTGCCGCCGATACAGCTGGAATGCGGTGCTCAGGATCTCGCCGATGCCCAGGGGGCGGGGTAGTGCCGCCGCGCCGGGTTGCCCGATGGCCTCGCTCATCTCCGACCCTCCGTTGCTCGTGGGTTCAGCTCGAGGCCGGGGCGTCCCTCGGCGCTCGGTCACGGCATCTACCTATTGGCGTCCTAGCACCGATCGCGGAGGCCGACAAGAGGGCAAATCTCCGCTGAAGCATCAAGCGTCATGTCGGCTCCACAGATCTGGGGGCCCGGACGATTGGAGGTTCTGGGTTGTGGCGAGCACGCGGCGGTTGCCCAGTGGCCCACCACCGCCAGCCCAGCAGGCCGCGGCGTCCGATGGTGAACGAGAACTGCAGCGGTCCTGTGCGCACCGTCCAGGACGAGCCCGCTCCCCGGGGTGCTGCAGGCGGCGACGTGGACTCCTGGAGGCGGTAGACCCGGCGAGGACTCGGCCATTGTGGTGTGGAGGCGTCCAGGGTGCGGTGGCCGGCCCGGTTCTCGACCGTCAGGTCGGTTACGGCGCCGTAGGGGAGCTGTGCCAGTGGCCGATCATGACCCGGTGCCCACCGGCGGTGCCAATGCCGGCGATCCAACCGGTGAACCGCTCCGGCTTGCTCCGCTGCAACGGCGACATCTCCGGGGCCGCCCGCTGTCAGGCGGGCTGGACGTCGCGGGCGGTCAGGCCACCCTCGGTGGGGCTTACGGTAAGAAGACCAGGGTGGCCTTTCCCGCGGCGTCGATGTCAGGGTGGTGGCAGGCTGCCTCGACTGCCGTGGCGACTTGGTTGACGAAGGCATCGCCCTTAGAGCTTGTTTGATACCTTCGGCCGGTTCAGCTGCTTGAGGTCGATCAGCGACCGCAAGGGTCGTTGCTTCACCTCCAGGCGCACCTGCCTGAGGGGACGAATGGCGGATCGCAGCGACCGGGACCCAGATAGGATTGGTACGGGCCACGGGGCGGCGGCCTCATTGGGGAGGGGGGCGGAACGCAGGAGTTCGCCTGCTGCGACTTGCTCACCTTCGGTAGCCACGCCGTCCGTCGCCCGAGACCCTCGACGGCTATGTCTCCACCCCGGACGGTCGGCCCATTCAGCTGCTGCTGCCGGAGTTCCTGGCCAGCTGTGAGGCGGTCCTCATGGGCCGCGCCACACCACCTTCCTCCCAGCGCTCGAGGCGCCAAACTGGCCGTGGACACAGCCGGTGTTCGTCCTGACCTCAAGGTCGCTTCCCGAGGGGACGCCCGACCACGTGACGACGGCGCCAACCCCGGCCGCACTGGTTGAGGCGATAGAGGCCGCCGGTGTCACCGGCGATGTCCACCTGGTCGGCAGGCCGCGCACCCTGCAGGCGTTCTGCGAGATCGGCGCGCTGGCCGAGGTCGGGCTGCTGGTCATGCCGCGCATCCAGGGCGGCGGCGTCCCGCTCGCGCCCCCCGGGACCGAGCCGCTGTCGCTCACGCTGCGGTCGACGCGGACGTTTCCGGACGGTCATCGAGGCCCGGTACACGCCTTGAGGCAGATCAGCGCGCAGGCAAGGCCGAGGAACCCCAGCAGGAGGTCGGCCGATGTGGCGCGAGCCAGCGTCAGAGCGGTAGCGACCCTGGCCTCCGTTGGGGCCTCAGCGCTGGGACGGTGGCCGGGGTGGGTGCTCGCTGCGCCCGATCACACGGGTTGCTCCCAGGAGCGAGCGACCGATTGCCCTGGCCCCCGGGGCCCGAAGCTGACCTGGGCGCCCGATCAGGCTCGGTTGCCTCGGGCAACCAGGCTCAACACCTGCAGGGTCATGCGTCCTTTGCCGTTGCCGAACTCGACCAGGGTTCCCTCCCCGCCGGCGCTGCGATAGCGGCCGGTGCCGCCGGTCACCGCGATCTCCCTGGGGGCTGGGCCGGCGATGGCGATGAACTGGCCGGTGAGGTTGCCGTCGGGCAGCCGGATGACCAGGCTGCAGTTGGCCGCCAACTCCTGGCTGGTGATGGAGGCGATCACACACGAGCCCACGTCGTCACCAACCTGCTCGCCCTTGGCGAACAGCTGGTCGTGAAAGACCAGTTCGTCCCCGAGGGCAAAGTCCGAGTTCGGGTCACGGACGTTGTTCGCGGCGATCGGCGAGAAGGGGCTGAAGACCACGTCGAAGGTGAGCGTCGTGGCCTTGTGGGCGCCAGGCTCGGCGGCCTGGGAGGCGGCCGAGATCACCACCACGCCAACCAGGGCCAGGACCAGGGCAAGGGCGGTAGCGGCAGTGGTCAGAGCGAGTTTGCGCATGGTTCCCTCCTGGCTGCCGGGCCGCCCCGATGTCCAGGTCCGGCTCCTTTGTCCAGCAGCCCGCCTGAGGAGGTTAGGCCCCAGGGCAATCCGAAACTAGCTTGCGACGCCGGTGTACCAGCTCGGCTCCACGTCGAGGTGACCCTCTTGATCGGGGCGTGGATCACTCAACGGCAACGTCCGTGATCGAGCGGTCGCCAGCGTCGCCACAGCCGATCTTCGCCGAGCAGGAGATGGACAGCAGGCTCGATAGGTTGTCCTCGGCGTTGAGATGATCCGGGGGACTCGGGGAGGAGCCAAGCATGGAGCTGGCCGAGGCGCGCGCCCTGGTGCAGGACAAGACCGACAAGATCATCACCGTCCGCCATCTGATCTCGGTGGAAGGGGTGATGCGCACCCTGGGCCGCCGCCTTGGGAGGATGAGGACCGCTGGGCGCTGGCCGGCCTGTTCCACGACCTGGACCAGGATCAGACCGGGAGGACCTGTCGCGGCATGCCTATCTGGCCGCGGAGTGGCTGCGGGAGGCCGGGGTCGAGGAGCCGGTGGTCGACGCGGTGCTGGCCCACGCCCACGAGCAGTACCGCACCGACCTGATGGCCAAGGCGGTGGTCCACGCGGACGCGATCGCGGGGCTGCTGGTCGCGGTGGCGCTGGTTCACCCGGAGCGGTCAGCCGATCGCCGGATCGACAATGCATTGCGAGCCGTGCCCATGGACGTGAAGGAACCAGCCGAGTCGTCAGCCCACCGTCTCGGTAGACCCCGGTCCCGGAGTTGCCGTCGTCG
>Ga0209382_10003193_pt1 | contig 22874 bp, 23 predicted proteins | sample SoiMetdeltSBSDD5_FD_187599 | JGI IMG/M metagenome (GOLD analysis project Ga0209382, IMG submission 187599) | Bulk soil microbial communities from a Populus tree surrounding site in Tennessee, USA - Soil MetaG P. deltoides SBSDD5 (SPAdes) (version 2) | ecosystem: Environmental > Terrestrial >...
GGCGTGCTCGGATCCCGCCACGGATCGTTAAGCGCATCGGACCACCAGTGAGGCAGCGGCGGGGCGACGGGCGGCTCATCACGTGCCACATGCCCGTCCTCCGGCCGGCGTCGAAAGGCCCAGCCGTCGGTCACCTGCCTGCCCCCCGTCAGTTGGCGCTGCCCGATACTTGGCTCCAGGATGTCACGCAAGGGCGAAGAAATATCATGATTCGGCCAGGAAGGTAGGGTCCTGTGACGATCCATCGCCAGACGGGTACCGGTGCCGAGCGGATGGCCCGGCGTGCTGGCGCCGCACGGAGCGTTGACAAAGACGGTGACCGCCACCGTAGCGGCCACCGTCCGTGATTCGGAGCTGTGGGCTCCGGCGATGATCCCCGTGGGCGACGGCCTGCTCGCCGCCGTCCGCCTGCCCGATCAGTAGTACTTTTCCGCCTCGGCGCACTTGACGATGGCGTCCTTGAGGTTGGTGCTGTTCCGGTTCTGCGCGTAGGCATCGCTTGCCTGCATGCACGCGATGAGCGCGTCCTTCACCTTGGTCACCTCGTCGGTCTTGTTCTTGGCGCCGGTCAGATCCTGCGTGAGCTTGGCGTTCTCTTCCTTGGAGGTGCCCAGCTTGCTCTCGACCTCCTTGAGCTTCTTGTCGGCTTCAGTGAGCGCCGCGGCCTGCTCGCTGACCTTCTTGTCGGCCTGCTCGCGTTTGCCGGCCTCGAGGAAGTACATCGTCCCAAACCCTGCGGTTGCCAGCCCGAGGACGATGCTCGCCACCGTCAGCAGGATCATGCCGGTCCGCTTCTTCTTCGGCTCCGGGAAAGACAGCGGGTAACCCGACACCGGTAGGCCCGTCACCGGGAAGGCCGAGGTGTGGGTCGCCGGAGCGTAACCGGGGATGCCGGCCTGGGTGGCCGGGACCGGAGCCGCGCCGGGAGAATAGACCGCCTGGGTCGCCGGATCCACGCCCTGCGCCGCCCCAGAGTGCCACTGGTCCGGCACGCCCGGCGCGGCCGGGACCGGAGCGGGAGCCGAGACCGGCGGGGAGCCCGGGACCGGCGCGGTGGCGTCCACCGAGGAAGCGGGTGTGGCGGCCGCCGCTGCGGTGAACTGCGCCGCCGACTCCTGGAAGCTCGATGGGGGCTGGTTTGTGGCGGCCGGCGGGTAGGTCGGGTCCGCCTCTTCCCCGTTGGGGTGGGACATTTTTCCTCCTGTTTCAGGGGTGGGGGTATCGCGCGGCCCGCAGGCCACGTCCTAATGGGAGATCTGTTCGGCTCAGCCGCAGATCGGGAAGAGTTGGCAGGCAAGGCCGATGGGAATGGCGAGGCCTATCCCTTCGGCGTTGCGGACTTTGGCGCTGGCGATCCCGACCACCTCGCCCTGGGCGTTGATGACCGGGCCGCCGGAGTTGCCGGGGTTAATGGGCGCGTCAAACTGCACATACGTCTCACTGCCGCCCTCGAGCTTGCGGAAGGCGCTGACAACACCCGTGGTGACCGAGCTTTCCAGCCCCAGCGGGGCACCCACCACCACGATCGGCTGGCCCGGGGTGACGGTGGCCTTGGAGACGGCCAGACCCGGGAACTTCTCGTCGGTCTCCAGGTGGGCGACGTCTTTTTCCTTGTCTACGTTGACAATTTTGGCGTAGAACAGCTTGTCGTTGTGCTCGATCGACACCTTGCGGTCGCCGCCCTTGACCCAGACCGTCTCGATGACGTGATAGTTGGTGAACAGGTTGGCGCCCCCGGTGGACGTTGGCTTGCCCACCGCCCAGGCGGTCCCGGAGAACCGGTCCGCCTTCACCCGGAACACGCTGGGCAGCGCATTCTTGGCGATCTGGTCGGGGTGGAACGCCGCCTTCTCGAGCTCGGCGACGCGGCTGGACACCGCCTGCACCGTTTCGCTCGCCGCCTGACGATCCTTGGCCGCCTGGGTCTGCGCTTCGGACATTTGCTCCGTCAGGCGGTAGATCCAGAAGGTCTGGCCGCCGACCGCGAGGATCAGCAGGACGAGCAGCAGTCCGGTGACGACGGAACGGCGGCGGCGTGGCGCGACCGGCGGAGCCAGCATCACGGGCGGGTGCGGCCCCGGCGGGAGAGGCATGGGGAGCCGCTGCTCGAAAGGAGCCGCGTGCTGCGGGACGGTCGGCTGGGAGCCCGTCGGTTGTGGCCCAACGGGATGCGGCCCCATGGGTTGCTGCCCACTCTGCTGTGGCGCGACCGGCTGGGACGCAACGGGATGCGGGCCAACGGGATGCGGGCCGGCGGGATGCGGGCCGGCGGGATGCGGGCCGGCGGGATGCGGGCCGGCGGGATGCGGAGGCGAAACCGGCTGCGGGACAGCCGAATGCGGGCCAACCTGGTGCGGGGCAAAAGGAGCGGCCGGCTGGGGTACACGCTGCGGCTCGGTCATGAGCTCCTCTTACCTCCATCGGCACCGTCAAACGGTGGCAGTCCGACACCGCGGAGACTGCACCGCAGGACAGTAGCGGTCGGGCAGCCTGATTGTCAGCCCCGTTGTCAAGAAGGTGAGGAAAGTGTGACCAATCAGGTAGGAGACTGTGCCCCGTCACTGAGCCAGTTCACGATTGTCCTTACGCCCCAACCTGTTGCGCCTTTCCGCAATTCGCCGTCGTTCTCGGCCGACCACGAAGGCGCGGACATGTCGATGTGGATCCACCGGTCGCGAAGGGACCCGGCGAACTCGCGCAGGTAGAGAGCGGCGGTGATGGCGCCGGGGCTTCCGGCGGCGTTGTTGAGGTCGGCGATGTCCGCCACTGTCTCTTTGAGATAGTCCTCGGCCAGCGGCAGCCGCCAGATGTTTTCACCGGCGAGCGACGCCGCCTGCTCCATCGACTTCGCGAGCGCGTCGTTTTCGGTGAAGATGGCAGCCGTGGTCTTGCCCAGCGCGATCCGCGACGCGCCGGTGAGGGTGGCGAAGTCGAGCAGCACATCAGGGGCAAGCTCCGCCACCGCGTACGCCATCGCATCGGCAAGCACGACTCGACCCTCCGCGTCCGTGCTGTGCACCTCGGAGGTGAGGCCGCCGTAGTGCCGGACCACATCGCCGGGTCGCCAGGCGGAGCCGGACAGCATGTTCTCGGCGAGCGGGGCGAGCGCCGTGACCTTCACCTGGATGCCGAGCTGGGCGGCGGCGAGCGTAGCGCAGACGACCGTCGCGGCGCCGCCCATGTCCTTGCGCATCAGCTGCATCGCCTCAACCGGCTTGATGTCGATGCCGCCCGTGTCATAGGTGATGCCCTTGCCGACGAGGACGACGTGCTTGGTGGCTCCGGGCGGTGACCAGGTCAGCTCGAGCAGGCGCGGCCCATGCGCTGAGCCGCCGCCGACCGCCATGATCCCGCCGAAGCCCTCCTCGATCAGCCTGTCCGATTCGCGCACGGTCACACCGATCTCGGGTACCCCCTGATGAAGAACTTGATCTACAAACCAGGCCGGCGTCTTCGTCAGGGAGGGCGTGTTGGTGAGATCGCGCGCGAAGTTGACCTGGCGCGTGATGACGCGGATCGCGTCGAGACCGGCCTCCAGCTCGCCGGTGGTCTCGGCCAGCACGATCACGCGCTGCAACCGGACCTCGTCGGCGGGGCGGCGCTCGCCCAGCCGGAACGTGTACTCCCCCAGCCAGAGACCTTCGGCGAACGCGACCAAGGCGTCGGATGGCAGACCGAGGACGGTCACCTCGGCATCGCGCGCCGCACGGGCAAGCGCTCCACCGGCCTTGCGCCATCCCTTGGCGTCACCGGCACCCGCGCCCACCAGAAGGATCTTCGACGGATCGCGCAGCGGCCTGGAGAAGCTGTCCACCCTGCCCGCCTCGCCCGCGCGCTCATCGTCGGCCAGGAACACGCAGACCTCGTCGGCGCAGTCTGGCGGGGGTAGTGCTGACGCGCCCTGGGGCGTGGAGACCACCGGCAGGACCAGCACTCCCCACGGTTTGGTGCCAGCATCCGTCGGGTCGCCGAGTCGAACCGAGATCATCTATCCGCCTTGTCGCCGCATCAGGGTCTGCACAGATGACCTTATCGTGTGGGGAGCGAAGCGCGGGTGGTGCCCAGGGCGCCTGCACGCCCTGGGCCGAGGCTCACTAGCCGACGGCGGTCTTCAAAGCCTCACCGAGTGCCGTCGCCTCGTCCGGAGTCATCTCCACGACAAGCCGGCCACCGCCCTCGAGCGGGACCCGCATGACAATGCCCCGGCCCTCTTTGGTGACCTCCAGCGGACCGTCGCCCGTCCGCGGCTTCATCGCCGCCATGTATGTCTCCCCTCAGACTCGCACCCAGCTCGGAGAGCGTCTCTCGCTCACCGCCCTGCGCAAGCATTTGCTACCGGCCTTCATAAAATTTGGTTCACCCTGGCGCGATCGGCCGCATCGGGGTGGCCAATCAATGATTTTCCCTGATGGACCACCCGAAGCCCAAACCGGGATGGTCACGTTGTGACATCTTCTCGCCAGACGAGTTCACATCTGTCACAATCTCCCCTCATGCAGGCCCGTTCGGCCCTCTTCGACCTCTACGGCGATCACCTGCGAAGGCGCGGTGGGCAGGCGCCCATCGCGGCGCTCATCCGACTGCTTGCCTCGCTTGGCATCGCAGCCCCAGCGGTGCGCACGGCGGTCTCTCGCATGGTTCGTCAGGGCTGGTTGACACCGGTGCGCACGGAGGCCGGCCCCGGCTACGGCCTGACTACAAAGGCCTTCTCCCGCCTCGAGGACGCCGAGGCGCGCATCTACCGCACGCGCCAGCCTTCCTGGAACGGCCGCTTCGACCTGCTGATCGTGACCAAGCCCACGGCCCGCGCCGAACGCGAGCGCCTCGCCGCCAACCTGGAGTTTCTTGGGTACGGGCGGCTCGACTCGTCGTGCTGGATCGCCCCGCGCCCCGCCGGGGAGGTCGACGAGATGCTCAACGACGCGGGCATCCGCTTCGAACGCTTCGCCGCCTCGCATACCGGCGGCGCGGCCGGAGCGCGGGTGATGGTCGGCCGGGCCTGGGATCTCGCGGCGATCGGTGCGGCCTACGCCGACTTCATCGAGCGCCTGACCCCGTTGATGCGGGCGGTCGACGCGTCGAGCGACGACGAGACCGCCTTCGCGGCGCGCAGCCGGCTCGTGCACGATTGGCGGGCATTCCTGTTCCGGGATCCCCAACTGCCAGCATCATTGCTTCCAGATCCTTGGATGGGTACCGCGGCCGCCGCATTCTTCGATCGCCACGCGGGACGGCTCCGGCCACCCGCCGACCGCTTTGTTGATCACTGCCTCAAGGAGTAAGCCCATGTCATTGCTGCTGACTCACGATCAAGGTGTCGCCACGATCATGCTCAACCGGCCGGAGTCGTTGAACTCGATCAACACCGCCCTGAAACAGGAGCTGGCGTCGGCGCTGGCCGCCGTGGCGGCCGACAGCGCGGTGCGGGCGGTGGTGGTCGCCGGGGCGGGGCGGGCCTTCTGCGTCGGGCAGGATCTGCGCGAGCACGTAGCCACGCTTGAAAGCGGCAATGCCCCGCTTGACACTGTCGTGCGCGATTACAACCCGATCACCCTGTCGCTGGCCGGGCTGCCCAAGCCGGTGGTGGCGGCGGTGCGCGGGTCGGCGGCGGGTGCGGGCGCCTCGCTGGCATTGCTCGCCGACTTCCGCGTCGGCGGGCCGAGCACGTCGTTCCTGATGGCGTTCGCCCGCGTGGGCCTGGCCGGCGACACCGGCGTCTCGTGGACGCTGCCCCGCCTTGTCGGCCACGCGAAGGCGACCGAGCTGCTGATGCTCGCCGAGCCGGTGACGGCGACGGAGGCGCAGCGGTTGGGCCTGCTCACGCGGCTTGTTGACGACGATGACCTGGTGCTGGCGACGGCGCAGGAGTTCGCGGCGCGGCTGGCGGAGGGGCCGACCACGGCCTACGGGCAGATCAAGCGGGAGCTGCTGGAGGGGGCGGCGGTGGGCTTGAAGGAGGCGCTGGAGATCGAGGCCCAGGCCCAGGCAACCTGCGGGGCCACTGCGGACCACCGGAAGTCGACGTTCGCCTTCGTCAACAAGCAGAAGCCGACTTTCATTGGGAGTTAATCGTCTTCGGGGTCGAGCGGGGCGGGGCCGTCATCGACGAAGGCCATCATCGCCAGCTCGTCATCGGGGGGCCAGACGTAGGTGGGAAGCTCGGCCGAGCCAAGCTCGGAAAGGTAGCGCCAGAATTCGCGGACGGCGCCGTCGGGTGTCTCCGCCTCGATGGGTAGTGCCAGGCTGACCAACCACTGTTTCACGCTGTCATCCCACCATGGAGGCGTTGCGGCGTTGGGTTAGGCCACCGGGTCGATGTAGCAGTCCGGATGGTGGTCGTCGACCATCCCGGTGGCCTGCATCAGGGCATAGGCCGTCGTGGGGCCGACGAACCGGAAGCCGCGCTTGCGCAGGGCCTTGGCCATAGCGATCGACTCGGGCGAGGTGGCCGGGATCAGCTCGCGCCTCGGCCGCGGCTCCGGCGCGTAGGACCACAGGATCTCGCCGAGCGCAAGCGGCAGGTCGGCGGCGACCCGGGCGTTGTGGATGGTCGCCTCGATCTTGGCGCGGTTACGGACGATGCCGGCGTCGTTGAGCAGGCGCTCCACATCGGACTCGCCGAACGCCGCCACCTTCTCGATGTCGAAACCGTGAAACGCCGCCCGGAAGGCGGGACGCTTGCGCAGGATCGTGATCCAGGAGAGCCCGGACTGGAACGCCTCCAGGCTGATCTTCTCGAAGAGCGCGGAGTCGTCGCGCACCGGCCGGCCCCACTCCTCGTCGTGGTACGCCTCGTAGATCGGTATCCCGACCGCCCACGAGCAGCGCCACAGGCCGTCGTCACCTCTTGCCACACCCGCCATACATGAATACCTTCCACGTTATGAGCTTCCCCGACGTTGTGCTCTACTCCGTCCCCGCCTTCATCCTCCTCCTCGTCGTGGAGACCATCTCCTATCGCCTGCACGGCGACGACGACGAGCTGGGCTACACGGTCAAGGACACGGCCACCAGCCTGTCCATGGGCCTGGGCAGCCTCGTCTGGGACGTGGTGTGGGGACGCCTGATCACTGTCGCCGGCACGGCTCTTGTCTACACCGCCAGCCCCCTGCGCATCCAGTTCAGCTGGGCGCTGCTGCCGCTGTTCCTTCTGGCGCAGGACTTTTTCTACTACTGGTCGCACCGCAGCCACCACATGATCCGCGTGCTTTGGGCGTGCCACGTGGTGCACCACTCCTCGCAGCGGTTCAACCTGTCCACCGCGCTGCGCCAGCCCTGGACCGGATTCACCAGCTGGCTGTTCTACCTGCCGATGGCGGCGCTGGGCGTCCACCCCGGCGTGATCGCGTTCTGCGGGTCGATCAATCTGGTGTACCAGTTCTGGATCCACACGGAGCGCATCGACCGGATGTGGCGCTGGTTCGAGTTCCTGTTCAACACGCCTTCGCATCACCGCGTGCACCACGGCGCGCAGGGAGGGTACCTGGACAAGAACTTCGGCGGCGTGCTGATCATCTGGGACCGGCTGTTCGGCACGTTCACCCCGGAGACCGAGCGCGTCATCTACGGCCTCACCAAGAACATCAACACCTACAACCCGCTGCGTGTGGCCTACCACGAGTACGCCGCGATCGCCCGGGACTTCAAGGCCGCCACGCGCTGGCGCGACCGGCTGAACCACTTGATACGAGGGCCGGGCTGGGCGGTCAGGGCAGAAGACCTGACTCCACAAGCCGTGCAAAACGTTTGAGCGCGGCGGTCAGGCCGAACTTGGAACCCGGCCACAGCAAGGGCCAGGCGACCCGGCCCGCCACGCCTCCCGGAAGGTGAAACCACTCGTGCCACACCACCTGAGTGTGGCCGGAACCCATTGGAGTGCAGCGCATCACGCCAGGCCCGCGCAGGACACGTCCAAAGTGGACGACGCGCAGCTCGTAGGGCGGATCGACCTTCTCGACGCGCATCTCGTCGCGTACCTGGACGCCGCGCACCGAGGTGACCGCCTCGATGACGCTGCCCTCGCCGCCGTCGCCGGAGACGACTCGCACCGTGGTGAACGGGATCCACTCGCCCTGCCGCTGCCAGGCCGTGAAGGCGGCGAAGACTCGCTCTGCCGGAGCCTTCACGATCACGGTGGCCGTGACCTCGCCCGCGCCCGGCACCGCCGGGTCGGTCACGACACGCTCTCGGATGCGCCCGCCGACTTTGCCCTTTCAGCAGGGGTCACCGCGTCGGTCTCATGATCGGGTTCTTCCGGCTCCTCCACCGCCACTTCCGGCGGGACCGCGGTGACCAGCTCGATCTGAGGCTGCGGCTCGGTCGCCAGCCTCGGCCCGAGCGCGGCTGCCCTGGTGCGCGCCAGGGTTTCGGCGTCCTCCAGGCGGCCATCGCGCAGCGCGTTGATCTCGGCCTCCAGCACCTCGATCAGCTCGCTCTTGTAGCCGATGTCGTATGCGAGGCGGCGCAGGGTCTGGTCGATCTGGTCCATCCTGTAGCCGCGCCAGGCGGTATCGAAGGTCACCCGACCGACATCGCCCTCCGCCAGCGGGCGGTCGGAGGGCAGCGGCCGGGCGCGCGTGTCCGGCTCCGCCGGTCTCAACCCCGGATCACCCCCGGTCACCAGCGTCATCACCCCGAACACCACCGCACCCACGGTCACCGCGATGACTAACAGCAGCAGGATGTTCATGCGCCGACCCTACTGCCACGTCAGGGCGCGCTTGCGCCAGGCATAGAGCAAACCGAGTGCCAGGACCCCGACGAAGATCGCCATCTCGACGATCACGGTCATCCCGCCCTTGAGGTACACCAGCGCCCAGGGGAAGAGAAAGACGGCCTCCACGGCGAAAAGAAGGTAGAGATAGGCGTAGAGGTAATAACGGATGTGCATCTGCGCCCAGCCGCCCGGCACCGGGTCGAGGCCGCACTCATAGCTGTCGCGCTTGCCCGCGCCCACGTTGGGCCGCCTGGGCCGCAGCAGCCGGTTGGCGAACAGCCCGCCACCCACGATCAGGAGCCCGACCACCATGAGCAGCCCTACGGGTGCCCACGAGTCCAGATACCCATCCATAATCGCTCACATTAGTGCAACCGGAGCCCAGCGCCGAGAGTGTGATGCTGCATGACTTCCAGCGTTGCCGCCGACCTTGTGGAGGATTTCGATAACTTCTACAGGGCCAACTTCGGCAACACCGTCGCGATGACCTACGGCCTGACCGCCGACCTGCCCGAGGCGCACGACATCGCGCAGGAGGCGTTCTGCCGCGCCTGGTCGCGCTGGCAGCGCGTGTCCGGCTTCGACAACCCGGCCGCATGGGTCCGCCGGGTCGCGGTCAACCTCGCCCGCTCGCGCTGGCGCCGGCTGCGGGCGGCGGCCGAGTACCTCGTCAAGGAACGGCCCGAGGAGGTCAAGGGGCTCGACCCGGATCACGTGGCGGTGGTGGCCGCGCTGCGCAAGCTGCCCGCCGCGCAGCGCGAGGCGATCGTCCTGCACTACATCGTGGACCTGCCGCTGGCCGAGGTGGCCGAGCATTTCCAGGTGCCGGTGGGCACGGTGAAGTCGTGGCTGCACCGCGGGCGGACGGCGCTGGCCGACGACCTCCGGATCGACATCCGCGAGGCGATCACCGCGCCGGGGACGGCGGAGGTCATCAAAACCATTAAAAAGCGTCAGCGGGTACGCACAACCGCCGCCACGATTCTGGTGGTGATAATGGTTTCCGGACTCATCGCCTTGTCGCAGATGGTGGGCAGGCACCCCCAGCCCGATCCGATCGAGAGCCCGACCCCGGCACCATCGTCCACAGTGGACGACGCGATGCGGTCTGTCGACTGGAGCCGGGCAACGATCAACTTCGGGACGGCGCCGTCCACCTGCCCTAGCGGATCGGTCACCTTTACGCCCAGCGAGAGGTCGGCCGTGAGTCCGGACGGCTACCCGGCGTCCTCCTTCACCCCGGCCCTGGTCGCCGTCGGCGATCTCAACGGCGACGGCAGGGCGGAGGCGGTGCTGCCCGTGTTCTGCCGTGCCAACGAGAACAGCGATGATGTCGCCGAGCAGTTGTTCGTCATCGAGCGCGCCGCCGACGGCACGCTGTCGACGGTGGCAAGGATCAGCCAGCGGCGCAACTTCAGCCTCTACCTGTGGATCTCCGGCGGCGTCATCTACATCGATGCCCACCCGCGCGACTCGGTCGGCGGGAAGCGGCGCCTGGGTGAGGTCGAAGGGTGGCGATGGAAGGGATCGACCCTCGAACCCGTGGACACCGCTTCCGGGTACCCCCGGATAGATGTCCTGAATTTGACCGGCGTCGCGGATCGGCTGCCCTGCCAGCCGGCCCCGGCCGAGCTGCGCACGGAGCAGGGCGGCCAGCCGGTGGGCAGATCGGGCAAGGTCGTTTTCAGCGTTCCGGCCGAACCGGCCAGGCGGATCTACGCCGACTTCGGCCGCACCGGCAGCCCCTACCTGGTGCTCCTGGTCGAGTGCGGCGCACCATCCAGCGAGCCGCCGAGAAGAAGCGTCGTGGTCTTCGATCGGATTGACGGCCAATGGCGCGCCCTGGACGCGCTGACCATTTTGAGCGAGTTCGTTATCGCAGACAAGACGGTGACAGCGGATACGACCCGCGGCTCGCAGACTTTCACCTGGGACGGGCGGCAGTTCCGGCAGATCGGTTAGCCGGTCGTGTGTCGGGTCATATCGACCGGGGTGGACGCGGGACGACGTCCACCTCCACACTAGGGTCCGGCAAGCGGCATTCCCTACCTCCGACGTAGGCTTGCCCTGAACGCTCGCTATAAGGAGGTCGCAGTCGCGATGACCGTCCCCAAGCATGTCCAGCGCCTGGATCGGGTAGTCATCCGATTCGCCGGCGATTCAGGCGACGGCATGCAGCTCACCGGTGACCGATTCACCTCGGAAACCGCCCAGCTTGGCAACGACATATCCACACTCCCCAACTTCCCGGCCGAGATCCGTGCCCCCGCAGGCACCCTGCCGGGAGTGTCCAGCTTCCAGGTCGCCTTCGCCGACTATGACATCCTGACCCCGGGCGACACCCCCAACGTCCTGGTGGCGATGAACCCGGCCGCGCTCAAGGCCAACCTGTCCGAGCTGCGCAAAGGCGCCACCATCATCGTGAACACCGATGAGTTCACCAAGCGCAACCTGCAGAAGGTCGGCTACGCCTCCAACCCGCTCGAGGACGATTCGCTCGCGGGCTACGACGTGCACCCGGTCGCGCTGACCAGCATGACCCTCGGCGCGCTCGCCGATCACCCGGTCAGCAAAAAGGACGCTGAGCGCTCCAAGAACATGTTTGCGCTGGGCCTGCTGTCCTGGCTGTATTCGCGGCCGTACGAGTCGACCATGGCCTTCCTCCAGCGCAAGTTCGCCGCCCGCCCCGAGCTGGTCGCGGCCAACAAGGCGGCCTTCTCGGCCGGGTGGAGCTTCGGCGAGACCACCGAGGGCTTCGCCGTGCGCTATGAGGTGAAGCCGGCGCACATGAAGCCGGGCCACTACCGCAACATCACCGGGAACGCCGCCCTCGCATTGGGGCTGGTGGCCTCGAGCGTGCGGGCCCGGCTGCCGATCTTCCTGGGGGCATACCCGATCACCCCGGCCAGCGACATCCTGCACGAGCTGAGCAAGCACAAGAAGCTCGGCGTGACGACGATGCAGGCCGAAGACGAGATCGCTGCGGTGGGCGCCGCGCTTGGCGCGTCCTATGGCGGTGCGCTGGGCGTCACCACGACCAGCGGTCCGGGCGTCGCGCTCAAGGGCGAGACCATCTCGCTGGCGGTCGCGCTCGAGCTTCCACTGGTGATCGTCGATGTGCAGCGGGCCGGGCCGTCCACCGGGATGCCGACCAAGACGGAGCAAGCCGACCTGAACATGGCACTGTTCGGGCGGCACGGCGAGGCACCGGTGGCGGTTGTCGCCCCGCAGTCCCCCGCCGACTGCTTCTACGCGGCGATTGAGGCGTGCCGCATCGCGCTGACCTACCGCACGCCGGTGATCCTGCTCTCGGATGGTTATGTGGCCAACGGCTCCGAGCCGTGGCTGCTTCCCGAGGTCGCCGACCTGCCGGATCTGACGGTTTCCTTCGCGCAAGGGCCGAACGGCGAGGACGGCAAGTTCTACCCCTACCTGCGCGACCCCGTCACTTTGGCAAGGCCGTGGGCGCCGCCGGGCGTGCCCGGCCTGGAGCACCGCATCGGCGGTCTGGAGAAGGCCGACAAGACCGGCGACATCTCCTACGACCCGGCCAACCACGACTTCATGGTGCGCACCCGGGCCGCCCGCATCGAGGCGATCGACGTGCCCGACATCGAGGTCGAGGACCCGTCCGAGGCGGCGACCGTGCTGGTCCTGGGTTGGGGGTCGACCTACGGACCGATCGGCGCGGCCTGCCGAGCCCTGCGCCAGCGCGGCTTCGCCATCGCCCAGGCACATGTGCGGCACTTGAATCCGCTGCCGAAGAACCTGCGTGAGGTGCTGGGCCGTTACGCCAAGGTCGTGCTGCCGGAGATGAACCTGGGCCAGCTCGCGCACGTCATCCGGTCCAAGTACCTGATCGACGTCGTGTCCTACAACCAGGTGCGTGGGATGCCCTTCACCTCCAGCCAGCTGGAGTCCATGCTCGAGGAAGTGATCAAGAATGCCTAGCGCTAGTGCGCCGCTTTCGTTGTCGGCCAAGGATTTCAAGTCCGACCAGGAGGTGCGCTGGTGCCCCGGCTGCGGTGACTATGCGATCCTCGCCGCCATGCAGGGCTTCCTGCCGGAGCTGGGCATCCCGCGCGAGCGGATCGTCTTCGTCTCCGGCATCGGCTGCTCGTCCCGCTTCCCGTACTACCTCAACACGTACGGCATGCACTCGATCCACGGGCGGGCGCCGGCCATTGCGACGGGCCTTTCGGTTTCGCGGCCGGATCTGCAGGTGTGGGTGGTGACCGGTGACGGCGACGCGTTGTCGATCGGCGGCAACCACCTGATCCATGCCTTGCGCCGTAATGTGAACGTGAAGATCCTGCTGTTCAACAACAAGATCTACGGTCTGACCAAGGGGCAGTACTCGCCCACCTCGGAGATCGGCAAGGTCACGAAGTCGACGCCCGCGGGCTCGGCGGACTACCCGTTCAACCCGATCTCGCTGGCGCTGGGCGCCGAGGCCTCGTTCGTGGCCCGCACCATCGACTCCGACCGCAAGCACCTCACTTCCGTGCTGCGCGCCGCCGCCGATCACCAGGGCTCCGCGTTCGTGGAGATCTACCAGAACTGCAACATCTTCAACGACGGCGCCTTCGACGTGCTGAAGGAGTCGGAGACCAGGGATGACTACTTGATCCGGCTCGAGCACGGCCAGCCGCTGACGTTCGGTAAGGACAACCAGTTCGCGGTGACCCACCCGGCCGGCAGCTTTGGCCTGACCGTGCAGGACGCCGCCGCGGCCGACTCGGCGGAGGTGCTCGTGCACGACGCCCACGCCGAGGACCCGGCCTACGCCTTTGCCCTGTCGCGGCTTGCCGGACCGGACCTTCGCTACACCCCGATCGGGGTCTTCCGCGCCGTGCAGCGTTCGTCCTATGACGAGCTGGTGCGCGGCCAGGTCGGCAAGGCGAAGGAGAAGTCGAGCGGCGACCCCGAACAGGACCTCGCCGCCCTGCTCAACTCCGGCGACACGTGGACAATTCTCTAGACAAATCTGTGGACGATTCCTTAAGAGATAAGGGCCTGTTGGAGAACGGGCCCTTATTTCTTCTTGCCTCCAGTCCAGATGTACCGGATCGCCGCAACGATGATCGCCAATCCTAGGATGAGGCCGACCAGCGACAGGACATTCTCCTGATTGGTCGTGAGATCCACGGCTCGCTCCTCCCATTTGCCGGTACACACTTCCGTAACACGCCTGCAACAGCTACATTCGGTCCACCGCGTATAGGACACTTTGGACAGCAGGTGACCCGATGTCTGGTACCCCCAAATGGGTTTTGTCCCTCGTCGTAATCGCCACCGTCATCCTGGGCATCCCCTCCCCCGCGGCCGCAGTCACCTTCGAGCAGAAGCTCATGGCGCTGTCTGACTTTACTCAGACCAGCGTCACGAGTTACAACTCGTGGAACTCGGCCCGGCAGAACCAGGCGGCATGGGCGGACTACCAGTTCAACTGGAGCACCGACTACTGCTCCGCCAGCCCCGACAACCCCCTCGGGTTCGACTTCCGGCTCTCGTGCTACCGGCACGACTTCGGATACCGCAACTACAAGGAGATGGCCCTGTTCGAGCCGAACAAGTCGCGTGTGGACTCGGCCTTCTACGAAGATCTCAAGCGCAAGTGCGCCACCTACAACTGGTTGGTGCGTCCCGCCTGCTACAGCCTGGCCTGGACCTACTACAACGCGGTGCGCGTCTTCGGCAACACCGCGACGGTGACCAAGTCCGACATCGAGCGCGCCAGGCAACAGGTCCGCCCCGAGCACCGGCACATGCTCCCGGCGACCTGACGGCTCTAAGTCTCTACGGCCGTCCCGATCCGTCTCCGGGACGGCCGTCGCTCTTCCCCCCGGACCATCCCTAGGCGATCTCGGCGAAGCGCTCCGACGGCTGGGCCATGTCGGGGTGTTCGACGCTCAATGCCAGATTGGCCGCCTCGCGCAGCTCCATCATCGTGCCGCGGGCATAGGCCTGGTCGAAAGCGCTGTCTCCCAGCGAGGCCCGTGCCACCTGCAGCTGTTGCTTCCAATAGGGCCCGAAATCGCCTGGGCCGCACTGCAACCGGGCATTCGTCGACTCGGCCGCCCCGAAAAGCGATACGCCCGTACCGAAGTCGCCGCCCTGGATGCACCGCACCGCCATGGCTTTGATCGCCGTGCAGGCGCGGCTGTGGAAGCCATAGGTCATGCGGGACCGCAGCGCCACCACAAGGTGCTCGTGCGCGGCGACCAGGTCACCGCGCCGCAGCGCGACCATGCCCAGCAGCAGGTCGACTGTGCGCCGGCCGCGTTCAACCGGGCGCAGTTGCTCGATCTGCCGGGTGGAGGCCAGCAGCTCCTTCGACTCGTCCAACGCGCCGCGCAGCATAAGCAGCTCGGCGAGGTTCATGGCGGCGAAGAAGGCGTCGGGGGTCACCTCGTGCATGGCGGCCCAGGCGATCACCTCGCGGCAGACCTGTTCGGCCTCGGCGGGCTGGCCGGCGTCGCGGATGGCGCCGGCCCGCCCGGCCAGTACCCGGACCAGCAGCCCGGGGTCGCCTGCACGCCGTGCGGCCGACTCGGCGCGCCGTGCAAAACGTAGCTCCTCGGTGAACTCCCCGTCCGAACCAGCCTGAAGCGCATGGATCTGGAACGCCACGGCCAGCTCGACGTCGGGGATGACCTCGCCGGTCTCGGCCAGGCGCGCGTACAGCCGGTACAGCCAGAGCCTGCCTTCGCGGGCGAGCCCGCGCTCGCGCCACCACTGGTCGAGCGTGCCGCAGATGCGCAGCCCGGAGCGGGCGCTGCCGCCTGTGCCGCACCACCGCAGCGCGCAGCGCAGTTCGGCGGCGAGCGGGTCGATCGAGTACAGCGACAGCGTGACGGGCTGGCCATCGGCTGCCTGCCGTGCCCGCCCGAGTTCGCGGGTCGCCCAGGCGACATGGCGGTTGCGGGCGGCGCTCTCCTCACCGGCGTCGGCGAGGCGGCGGGCGGCGTATCCACGGATCGGGTGGAGCATGCGATAGGCGACCCCGGCGCCGTCCCCGTGACGCTCCGCCTGGATCAGCGACTTGTCCACGAGCACGGTCAGCGGGCTCAGCGGGTCGGCCCCGATGAGGTACTCGACCGTCGACAGGCTCACCGGCCCGGTGAACACCGACAGCCAGCGCAACATCCGCGCCGCGTCGTCGGGCAGGGTGCGATACGACGAGGCCACGGCCGCCTGCATGGTGGCGCCGTGGGCACGGCCGGCATCGAGGGCCTGCAGCGGGTCGGCCTCGCCCAGCTCGGTGTGCAGGCGGGTGTCAAGCTCGCGGGCGGAGAGCACACGCAGGCGCGCCGCGGCCAGCTCGAGCGCGAGCGGCAGGCCATCAAGGCGGGCGGCGATGCGGGCCAGGTGCGGGCGCTCCTCTTCGTCCACCTGGTGTCCGCCGCGCGCCGCCGAGGTGCGCTCGGTGAGCAGGTCGACCGCGTCGCCGGCGAGCGCCAGCGGCGGGATGCGCCACACCAGCTCGCCCGCGATGCCCAGCGGCTCGCGGCTCGTCGCCAGCACCTTCAACCCGGGCGCGGCCGACAGCAGCGTGCCGACCATCGACAATGTCTGTCCCAGGTGGACCTCGCAGGTGTCCAGCAGGATCAGCATCCGGCGCCCGGCGAGATGATCGATGAGGGTGTGGATGATGGGGCGGCCGGGCTCGGGGCGCAGCCCCAACACCGTGCTCAGCGCCACCGCCACCAGCCCGGCGTCGGGGATACTCACCAGGTCGAGATGCCACACACCGTCCGGATAGGACGGATCAGGCACCAGGTCGGCGGCGACGACCGCGGCCAGCCTGCTCTTGCCCGCGCCGCCCGTGCCGACCACCGTGACCAGGCGGTTCGTCCTCAGCAGACGCTCAAGCTCGAGCCGCTCGGTGGTGCGGCCGACAAACGACGTCACCGGGTTGGGGAGGTTGTGCGGCGAGTCGCCCTCGGTCCTCAACCGGGGAAACTCCCGCTCCAGGCCCGGAGCGATCAGCTGATAGAGCCGCTCGCGGCCGTCAAAGCCCCGAAGCCGATGCAGTCCAAGATCAATAAGCTTTTCATGGGGTACCCCCGAAGCCGTCGCCGCCGACAGAAGGATCTGTCCGCCATGCGCCGCGGCCGCCACCCTTGCCGCCCGATGCACTTCGGGGCTGGCGTACTCCCGGCCATGTGGTTCGGCACGCCCGGTGTGCAAGCCCATCCGCACCAGCGGCCTGACCTGCGGATCGACCCACTTGTGGATGGCGAGTGCGCGCTGGGCGGCGGCGCATGCGCGCACCGCGTGGGCGGCCTCGGAAAACGCGAAGAAGTAGGAATCGCCCTCGGTGAACAGCTCGACCCCGCCGCCGGCCGTCAACACGGAACGCAGAACTTGCCGGTGCTCGCTGAGCACCGGCAGGTAGCCCTCACCAAGCATCTGGGCCAGGCGCGTAGAGCCCTCGATGTCGGTGAAGAGGAACGTCACCAACCCTCGTGGTAGCAAAACTTCTGAAATAGCTGTCACGTGCGAAAGACCTCCGCCCCCCTGGAGTCGCATTCGGATTCTGTGCAACGCCGCGTGCCAGGCAAATCGTTCGGACGGACCGATCTAGCTGACGTAACGACGACGGCCTCGATCCAGATATCGCACTTTCAGTCGGCGATGTAACCTCGACTGAGTGGGGACCGGGGAGACGACAGTTAAAAGTTTGGCGTTGACCGGCGCGTTGATCGCCACGCTGATCGGCGTGGCCACGACGGCCGGTGCAATGGTGGTGCCGCAGCTCGCGACGCCCTCCACCGCGCCCAAATATCAACCGCAGCCGCCACCGCTGCTGGTGGCCAAGCCGTCCACCGCGCCTTCCCCGCCCGCGGCCACGCCGACGCCGACGCCCACCGCCTCGGGGACGCCGAGCGAGTTCCGGCAGGGCCGCCCGGCCGCAGCCTTCAACACCTGGGCCGTCTCGCTGAGCAAGACGCTCAACGTCCCGGTCACCGCCCTTGAGTCCTATGCATACGCCGAGTGGGTGGTGACCCAGACCCGCCCGGCGTGCAAGTTGCAGTGGACGACGCTGGCCGGCATCGGTTCGGTAGCGAGTGATCACGGCCGGGTGGGCGAGCGCTCGCTCGACTCCGGCGGGGTGCCGCATCCGGTCTTGATCGGACCGGCGCTCGACGGGCTGGCGGGCCGGGTCAAGGTGCCCGATGTGGACGGCGGCGCGATCGACGGCGACCAGACGTGGGACCACGCGGTGGGGCCGATGCAGCTGATCCCGAGCATGTGGCGTGCGTCGGGAGTGGACGGTGATGGCGACGGGCTGGCCAACCCGCACGACATCGACGACGCGGCGCTGGCCGCCGCCTACCACCTGTGCGCCACCAACCAGGACCTTTCCGTGGTGGGCAACTGGAAGACCGCCGTCAGCAGCTACCACGGTATGGCGCTCACCATCGACAAGGTATATGATGCTGCTCAGCAGTACGGGCTGCTAAGTAAAGATCAACCCTACCCTGAGCGACGCCGATAGCGTTCGATCGATACTCAGGGTAATGGCTTGCCTACGATGACCCGTCCAGCCCCTTGAACTTTAAGCCATGCAATGTGCAAGCTGGACGGGTGAAGGTGCGAGAGTGGGATCCCCAGACCGCTTCCGCTACAGAGATTGGCTCCATAGTCGCCCTCCTGAATGAGGCAATGATTGTCGACCTGCCTCATGATCCACTGTGGTGCGACGGATCCATGCGCGATTATCTCGCCGTGACGATGCCCGGCGAGCGCAAAACGATGTGGCTGGCCGAGGAGACCACCGGCGACGCGATGCGCGGCGTTCCTCCCCTGGGCCAAGCGAGCATCCTGCTCGTGGGCGACATCGGTGTAGTGGACATCATCGTGCACCCCAAGGCGCGCCGCCTTGGGGTGGGCCGCGCGCTGCTCACCGAAACGGTGCGGCGTGCCCGGAGCGAGGGGTTCCCGGTGCTCGGCGTCGAGGTCCCCGGCGACACCAGCGGCGTGGACTTCTACCGCCACTTCGGCTTCAGCTGCGCCTTCACCGAGATGCGCAGCGTCCTGGAGCTGTCCTCGGTCGACTGGCTGTCCCTCGGCGAGACGGCCGCAGGCGTCGGCGCCGGCTACCGGATCGAGTTCCACGCCAGTGGCCCGCCCGAGCACCTGTTCGCCGCCTATGCCGCCGCCAAGGCCGAGGTCCGCGAGGCCTACGACCTCGGCGATCTCGAGCTGCGGCCCAGCTCCTACGAGCCGCAGCGGCTGCGGGCCAGCATCGACACCCTGGCCGCCCGCGGCCTCAAGCTCTACGTCGTGCTGGCGCTGCACGAGCAGTCAGGCGACGTGGCGGGCCTGACCGAGGTGGTGGTTCCGGCGCAGCACCCGACCCGCGCGGATCAATACGACACCGTCGTCGTGCCCCGGCACCGTGGTTACGGCGTCGGCCGCGCGATCAAGGCTCGCATGCTGTTCGAGCTGCGCTCGGCCGAGCCCGGCATCACCCAGGTGCAGACCTGGAACGCGGCGGTCAACGAGCCGCTGATCCGGGTCAACCAGGAGCTGGGCTTCGTCCCCGACCGGCAGTGGCTTGAATATGAGGCGGAGGTCGCAGACCTCGCAAGAAGGCTTGGCGTCTCTTAACCTGGACACATGCCGAGGTACGAGTTCCGCTGCCGCGCGTGCGGTGACACGTTCGTGGTCAACCGGCCGATGAGCGAGTCCGGTGATCCGGCCGCGTGCCCGCAGGGCCACGACGACACGGTGAAGCTGCTGACCACCATCGGGCTGACCGGGGGCTCGGCGAGCGGCGTCAGTGTGCCCGCCCCCTCGGGCGGGGCGGGCGGGGGTGGCTGCTGCGGTGGAGGCTGCTGCGGCTGAGGCTGAGCCGCGGGTCAGCCTGGTCCAGCTGCCCCTGGAGACGATCCAGGCGCTGGCCGCCGGCGACCTCGGCACGGCCAACGCGTATGTGCCCATCAGGCTGACGCCGTACTTCGTCCAGGCCGACCAGCGGGGCACCTGGGCGATGCGCGCCCAGCAGATCAAGGCCGACCCTGCCGCCGCGGCCTGGGTCACGGGTGTGATCTGGGCGCGGGACATCAAGATTCCCGTGGGGCGCGCGGGCTTTCACGGCCCGCCCGACGAGCGGGGCATGGTGGAGATCGGCTACTCGGTCGACCCCGCGTACCGCCGCCGTGGCTACGCCCGCGCCGCCTTCGAGGCGCTGCTCATGCGCGCCAATCGCGAGCCTTCGGTACGCGTGGTACGGGTCAGCATCGCACCGGACAACACCGCGTCGATGGCCGTCGTGGCGCCCTACGGCTTCGTCAAGGTCGGCGAACAGTGGGACGACGAGGACGGCCTCGAGTTCGTCTACGAGCGGTCCACCAGCCCTGCGGCCTCGGCAGCCCAATAGGTCAGGATCGCCTGCGCGCCGGCCCGCTTGATGGAGTGCAGGGTCTCCAGCATCACCCGCTCGCGGTCGAGCCAGCCGTTGGCCGCGGCCGCCTCGACCATCGCGAACTCGCCGCTGACCTGGTACGCGAAGACCGGCACGTCCGTCATCGAGCGCACCGCGGAGATCACGTCGAGGTAGGGCAGGGCGGGCTTGACCATGACGATGTCGGCGCCCTCGGCCAGGTCCAGCCGCACCTCGCGCAGGGCCTCGCGCAGGTTGGCCGGGTCCTGCTGGTAGGTGCGGCGGTCACCCTCCAAAGAGGACTCGACGGCGTCGCGGAAGGGGCCGTAGAAGGCGGAGGCGTACTTGGCGGCGTAGGCGAGGATCGATACGTTCTGGTAGCCGGCCTGATCGAGGGCGGCACGCACTGCGCCGACCTGGCCGTCCATCATGCCCGACGTGCCGACCATGTGCGCCCCGGCGGCGGCCTGCGCCACGGCCAGCCTGCCGTACGCCTCGAGCGTGGCATCGTTGTCGACCGTGCCGTCGGGCGCGAGCAGGCCGCAGTGGCCATGCGAGGTGAACTCGTCGAGGCACAGGTCGCTCATGACCACCGTGTCGTTGCCGACCTCGGCCACGACATCGCGGATGGCGGTGTTCAGAACTCCACCGGGATCGATGCCTTCAGAACCAAAAGGATCTTTTTCGGCTGGTACCCCGAACAGCATGATCCCGCCGACGCCGGCGCTGACCGCATCGGCGGCGGCCTTGCGCAGCGATTCGCGGGAGTGCTGCACGACGCCGGGCAGGGACGCGACCGGCCGTGGCTCGGTCAGTCCCTCCTTGACGAACATGGGCAGCCCAGCTCGGCCGGGTGCAGCCGGGTCTCGCTGACCAGCCGGCGCATGGCCGGGCTTGTCCGCAGCCGGCGCGGTCTCTCGCTCGGGTAGGGCATCACAAGTCTCCTAACGGAACCTCAAGGCCGTGGGGCCCTGCACCTTCGACCCGCGGCGCTGCTTCGCGGGCATCGTCGCCAATCGATCCCTCAGCTCGACAGCGTACTCCGCGAGGGCCTCGACGAGGTCGGGTACGGAGGCATGTTCCGGCTGGACGTCGACGCGCAGGCCGAACTCCACGGCGGTCTCGGCGGTCTTGGGACCGATGACCGACACCACGGTGCGCTGGTGCGGCTTGCCCGCGATGCCCACGAGGTTGCGGACCGTGGACGATGACGTGAAGAGCACCGCGTCGAAGCCACCGGACTTGATCGCGTTGCGGATCTCCTCGGGCGGCGGCGCGGCGCGCACGGTGCGGTACGCCGTCACGTCGTCGACCTCCCAGCCGCGCTCGGTGAGCCCGGCGGCGAGCGTCTCGGTGGCGATGTCGGCGCGCGGCAGCAGGATCCGGCCCACCGGGTCGAACACCTCGTCATAGGGGGCGAACTCGGCGAGCAGGCCCTCGCTCGACTGGTCACCGGCAGGGATCAGCTCGGGCTGGATCCCGAAGGCGCGTACGGCTTCTGCGGTCGCCTCGCCGATGCACGCGATCTTGACACCGCCGAAGTGGCGGGCGTCCAGGCCGTGCTCGGCGAACTTCTCCCACACCGCGCGCACGGCGTTGGCGCTGGTGAAGATGACCCAGGCGTACCGGCCGTCGACCAGTCCCTTGATCGCCCGCTCCATCTGCGCCGGGGTACGGGGAGGCTCGACCGCGATCGTCGGCACCTCGCACGGGATGGCGCCATACGCCCGCAGGCGCGCGCTCATCACCCCGGCCTGCTCCTTGGTCCGGGGCACGAGCACCCTCCAGCCGTACAGCGGCCGCCGCTCCCACCAGCCCAGCTTGTCGGCGTCGCCGACCCCGGAGCCGATCATGATGACCACGCGGCCGGAGAAGCCAAGCGCCGCGGCCACGAAACTGTCCACCGTGGACACCGTGGTGTACTGGGTCTCGCCCGTCCCGTCGCCGGTGATCGCCAGCGGGGTACCGCCATCGAGGCCGGCCGAGAGCAGCCCGTCGCGGATGGCCGCCAGGTCACCGGCGTCGACCGCCAGCGCCACCGAGCCGCTTTTCGCCGCCGTCACAAGGGAATCGAAGTCCACCGTGGACACGTCGTCGACGTCGAGCGTCGTGCGCACGCCCACGCCCACATAGGTCGCCACGCCGCTGGCCGTCGCGACGCCCGGCACCACCGAGAAGCGCACGTTGGTGCGCGCGATCGCCTGCACCTCCTGCACCACGCAGTCGTGGCCGAACGGGTCACCGGCGATCAGCCGCACCGCGTTGCGCCCCGAACGGGCCTCGGTCAGCAGCACCTTCGCCACGTCGCCGGGTCCGCCCTCGGCGGGGGAGAACTCGGTGTCACCTTTCACCTCGGCACGTACCGCATCGAGCAGCACGGCCGGCACCGCTAAGTCGAAGACCACATGATCGGCCTCGCGCAACGCGTCATGCGCTCGGCGCGTCAAAAGGCCAGGATCGCCGGGGCCGGCCCCGACGAACGCGATGTGACCGGCGGGCTTACGGGCCATCATGCTCAAGCTCTCCCAATACTCTCAATTACCCTGTCGGCTCCCTCGGCGAGCAGGTCGGCGGCGAGCAACCGCCCTACCCGATCGGCCTCGGCGAGCGTCCCGGTGCGCGACAGCCTCAGGGAATAACGCCCATCGGGGCTGATCACCGCACCGCGCAGGTATATCTCGTCGTCATCTGTCACTTCGGCCAGCGCGGCGACGGGCGCGCTGCACCCGGCCTCCAGCGTGGCCAGCATCGCTCGCTCGGCCG
>Ga0209382_10003195_pt1 | contig 22870 bp, 25 predicted proteins | sample SoiMetdeltSBSDD5_FD_187599 | JGI IMG/M metagenome (GOLD analysis project Ga0209382, IMG submission 187599) | Bulk soil microbial communities from a Populus tree surrounding site in Tennessee, USA - Soil MetaG P. deltoides SBSDD5 (SPAdes) (version 2) | ecosystem: Environmental > Terrestrial >...
CGTTGGCCGTCGGGCAGCTCGTCCAGCACGTTGCCCGAGAGGTACTCACGGATGAGCTTGGACCGGGCCGGCAGGGCGGCCACGGCCCGGCGCCGCTCGCTGGTGTGCTTGCCCCGGGTGGCCAGGTGGAACAGCTGGAGGCCGGCGGCCCAGCCCTCCAGGCCCCGGGCCAGGCGGGCCAGGTCGGCGGGCGGCAGGGGCTCGCCGTAGACGTCGGCGAACAGCCGCTCGACCTCCCACGACCGGAAGCGCAGGTCGTCGGGGCCGATCTCGCCCAGCGCGCCCGACACCCGCAGGCGCGACAGGTTCCAGGCGGGGGCCTGCCGGCAGGTGGCCGCCACCACCAGCCAGGGCGGCGCCAGCTCCACCAGCCGGCCGAGCGTGGCCTCGGCCGGCGTGCCCGCCACCACGTGCAGGTCGTCCAGGGCCAGCACCACCCGCTCGGCGGACACCCGCTCCAGCGCGTCGGCCGCCTCCTCGGCGGACGACCAGGCCGCGCCCGCGTCCGGGTCGAGCGACTCCACCACGCTGGCCAGCGCCTGGGCCAGGTGGCCGAGCAGCGTCGCCTCCCGCCGGTCGCCGGCGTCGAGGTGGTACCAGGCGGTGGGCTCGGTCAGGCCCGCGGTGTACTGCGCCAGCAGCGTGGTCTTGCCACACCCCGCCGGTCCCGTCACCAGCACGAGCCGGTGGTCGCCGGCCGCGGCCAGGGACCGGAGCAGTCGCTCGCGAGGTAGGGCCCGCACCTGGGGCGGCCGCATCCGAGCCCGCGGGACCACCCCGGGTAACAGAGACAGCTCGCCCTCGTAGGTGGGAGTTCCGCCTGGTGACTCCATTCCGCCTCCGCGCAGGCCCGAGCCGCCGTTACCCCCGGACGTCAGACTATCCCCAATCATGGCCGATAAGAGTTCGGAGTCCTCCGCGCCCCAGGATGGGAGATTTGTGTCGAAGGACCCCGTGCCCGCTCGTCGTCATGGGTGACCGGGCGACCGCCGCCCGGCCCCGAAATGGAGGGACGATGCAGTACCTCGCAATCTTGGGCAGCGACCCGTCGCTGTCGCCCGAGCCCGGCACCCCCGAGTTCGAGGCCCGCTCCCAGGGCTACATGCGCTTCGGCGAGCGGGCGGCCTCGTCCATCAGGGGTGGCGCGGCCCTCGAGGACGCCCAGACCGCGGCCACCATCCGGCCTGGTGACGGCGGCCCGCTGGTCACCGACGGGCCCTACGCGGAGACGACGGAGGCCATCGCCGGGTTCTACGTCCTGGAGACCGACACGCTCGACGACGCCATCGAGCTGGCACGCGAGATCCCCGCCGCCTCGGCCGGCTGGGTGACCCTGCGCCCGCTGGCCGGCTGGTGGCCCTATGACCACGAGCAGACGGGCGCGCGCTTCCTGGCCATGGCGTATGGCAAGGAGACCCCCACCGACCAGCCCGGCACCCCCGAGTGGGAGAAGGCGGGCGAGGCGCACATGGCCTTCGTGGCCGGCGCCGGCCCAGCCGTGCTGGCCGGCGGCGCGCTCCACCCCGGCACCATGGCGACCACGGTCCAGGTGCGGGACGGAGACGTGATCGTCAGCGACGGCACCCTGGGCGAGGCCGGCGAGCTGGCGGCCCCCCTCTACATGTTCCAGGCCGCCGACCGGGACGCGGCCGTCGAGCTGGCCAAGGGCATCCCCAACGACCCCGGGCACACCATCGAGGTCCGGCCGGTGTGGGAGAGGCCCTGACCTCCGCATCCGACGCCGTAGAGCGGGCGTTCCGAGAGGAGTCCGGGCGGGCGCTGGCCACGCTCGCCCGGCTGCTCGGCGACCTGGGCGCGGCCGAGGACGCGGTGCAGGAGGCGTTCGTGGAGGCCCTGCGCACCTGGCCGGAACGGGGCATCCCCGACCGGCCCGGGGCCTGGATCACCACCACCGCCCGCAACCGGGCCATCGACCGGGCCCGGCGTGAGGCGGACCGGGGGGTCCGAGAGCAGGCGGCGGCGCCACCCTCCCCCGTGGCGCCACCCCCCGACCCCGAAGTGGAGCCCGTGGACGACGACCAGCTGCGCCTCATCTTCACCTGCTGCCACCCCGCGCTGGCCCCCGCCGCCCAGGTGGGACTGACGCTGCGGCTGGTGTGCGGGCTCCAGACCGCCGAGATCGCCCGGGCGTTCCTGCAGCCCGAGCCCACCCTGGCGCAGCGGCTGAGCCGGGCCAAGGCCAAGATCCGCACCGCCCGGATCCCCTTCCGGGTGCCGCCGGCCCACCTGCTGCCCGAGCGGCTGCCGTCCGTGCTGGCCTGCGTGTACCTCGTGTTCACGGAGGGCTACGCGGCCACCGGCGGCGACGCGCTGATCCGCCACGAGCTGTGCGACGAGGGCGTGCGCCTGGCCCGCCGGGTGGTCGGGCTCATGCCCGACGAGCCCGAGGCCCGGGGCCTGCTGGCGCTGATCCTGCTGCAGGACAGCCGGCGGTCCGCCCGCCTGTCGCCCTCCGGTGACCTGGTGCTGCTGGAGGACCAGGAGCGCGGGCGCTGGGACCGTGAGCGCATCGCCGAGGGCCTGGCCCAGCTGGACCGGGCCTGGCGGCTGGGCCCGCCGGGCCCCTACCGGCTGCAGGCGGCCATCGCCGCCGAGCACGCCCGGGCCGAGTCGTGGCCCGATACCGACTGGCCCCGGATCGCGGAGCTGTACGCGGCGCTGGCCGAGCGGGCGCCGTCGCCGGTGGTGGAGCTGAACCGGGCAGTGGCGGTCTCGTTCGCCGAAGGGCCCGAGGCCGGGCTGGCGGTCCTCGACGCCGTGGCCGCCGACCCTCGGCTGGCCCGCGGCCACCAGCTTCCCTCCATCCGGGCGGACTTCCTGCGCCGGCTGGGCCGCCGCGAGGAGGCGGCCACCGACTACCGCACCGCGCTCGCCCGGGCCCGCACCGGTCCCGAACGGGCCTTCCTCACCCGGCGGCTGGAAGCGCTCAGCCCTCCAGCAGGGCCAGCGCCTCGTCCACGCTGAGCGACCCCGGCGGTCGGCCCTCGGCCGCGAACTGGACCGCGAGGCGCTGGAACAGCTCGTTGGCCGGTGTGCGCACATTGTGGAGCCGGCCCAGCAGGACGATCTCGCCGTTGAGGTAGTCGGCCTCGATGCTGCCCTGGCCCCGGGCCAGGCTCTGCCACGACGAGCCCCCCTCCCGGCGGATGCCCTCGATGGGCTTCATGCGGAGCAGCTCGCCCCGACGCTCCCGATCCTCGTCCCCCGACACCGGGTCGATGCCGGCCGCCGCGAGGGCCGCAGCGCCCTCGTCCATGACCAGGCCATAGAGCGGGCCGCGCCGGGCCTCGCCCCCGCACACCGCCTCCACCGCGTTGCCCAGGTTCAGCAGCAGCTTGCGGTACTTCCAGCGCATGATGTCGGCCCTCGCCACCGACTCGAACCCCGCCCCGGACAAGGCCTCGGCCATGGCAGTGGCGGTGGCGTCCACTCCCGACGGGTAGCGGCCGAGGTCGAGCAGGCCACTCAGCCCCGCGGAGTGGCAGAGGACCACGCCCGGCTCCAGGTGGGTGGCGGGCAGCATGACGGACACGCCGTACACGTCGGGGAAGCACCGCAGCGCCTTGCGCTCGTTCTCCACCCCGTTCTGGGCGCACACGACCGCGACGCCGGCGGGCGCGGCCCGGCGCAGATCCTCCAGGGCCGCCTCGGTGTGCTGGCCCTTCATGGCCAGCACCACCACGTCGCCGGCCGCCAGCCCGGCCTCGCCCGGATCGCCGACTGCGGGGATGGGGAGCGTGGCGGTCCCGCCCGGGGCGGCCAGCGTCAGGCCGCGGTCCTGCAGGGCGCGGAGATGCTCGCCCCGCGCGATGAGGGTCACAGCATGGTCCGCCTGGAACAACCGGCCGCCGATGACGCCTCCGACGGCACCGGCCCCGTAGATGATGAAGCGCATGTAAACAGCCTGCCTTAGTCCGACTAACATTCGCTTTAGTACTGAGGGGGAAAGTGATGGGGGTGTCGCACCACGCCGCCAGGACGGGCATCGCCCTGGCGCTGATCCTCGCGGCCTGCTCCGGTGGAGGCGGCGACGACGCCGGTGACGATCGGGACCAGCCGGCCGCCACCACCACTACCACTGAACCGGTGGCCCTGCCCGCGGACTACGAGGGCTACACCAGCGCCGTCTACGGCGACGACGCCAACTGGCTGTGCCGCCCCGACCGCCCGGACGATGCCTGCACGCAGGACCTCGACGCCAGCGCGATCGAGCCCGACGGGTCGGTGGAGACGGTGACGCACGAGGCCGCGGAGGACCCGGGGATCGACTGCTTCTACGTCTACCCCACCGTCTCGCGCGACCCGGGCACCAACAGCGACATGGCCGTCGGCGCGGAGGAGACCAACGTCGTCTACAACCAGGCCGCCCGGCTCACCTCCACCTGCCGGGTGTTCGCCCCGATGTACCGCCAGGTCACGCTGGCCATGATCACCGGCGGGGCGCCGCCACCCGAGCCGGGCGTCTCGCCCTTCGCCATGGCGTACGGCGACGTGGTCGACGCCTTCAAGTCCTACATCGCCAACGACAGCGACGGCCGCGGCTTCGTGCTGATCGGCCACTCCCAGGGCGCGGGCCTGCTGGAGCGGCTCATGGAGGACGAGATCGACGACGAACCGCTGCTGCGCGACCGGCTGGTGGCCGCGTACATCCTCGGCGCAGCCGTGCACGTCCCCGAGGGCGAGGTGGTCGGGGGCGACTTCGACAACATCCCGGTGTGCGAGGCCGACGACCAGACCGGCTGCGTCGTGTCGTACTCCTCGTTCCGGGCCGCGGCCCCGCCCTCGGCCGGCACATTCTTCGGTGCCAGCAACGAGGTCGGCCCCGCGGCCTGCGTCAACCCGGCGGCCCCTTCCGGCGGTTCGGGCACGCTGCACCCGTTCTTCCTGGCGGCCAACTCCCAGCCGTTCGCCGACCCGGCGCGCACGGGCGAGATCACCACGCCGTTCGTCACCTACCCCGATTTCGTCGAGGCGGAGTGCCAGAGCCAGGACGGCTATAGCTGGTTGTCCTTGACCGTCGACGGCGATCCCGCCGACCCTCGCACCGACGACATCCGGGGCGACCTGCCCGGCGGGTGGGGCATGCACTTGATCGACGTCAACGTGGCCATGGGCGACATCGAGGCCCTGGTCACCAGCCAGGCGGAGGCCTATCTGGGATGAGAGCACGACACGCCGCCGCCCTCCTCGCCGTGGCGCTGGTGGCCGCCGCCTGCTCGGGCGACGACGACTCCGCGAGCCGCGACGACGCCGGGAACGCCACCACGACCACCGAAGCGGTCGCCCTCCCGGCCGGCTACGAGGGCTACACCAGCGAGCTCTACGCGGACGACGCCAACTGGCTGTGCAAGCCGGGCATCGCCGACGACGTGTGTTCCCGCGACCTCGACACCACCTCGGTGTCGGCCGACGGGTCGACCCAGGTGGTCCCGCACGAGGTGGCGGACGACCCGGCCATCGACTGCTTCTACGTCTACCCCACCATCAGCGGCGACCCCGGCCCCAACAGCGACCTGGTGCCGGCCGAGGAGCAGGAGATCAACACCGTCTACAACCAGGCGGCCCGGCTGACCTCGTCCTGCCGCGTGTTCGCCCCCGTCTACCGCCAGCTCACCCTGAGCATGATCGGGGGCGGCGGCCCGGCCCCCGCGCCCGGCACCGATCCCCGGGCGATCGCCTATGGGGATGTGGTCGACGCCTTCAAGTCCTACATCGCCAACGAGAGCGACGGCCGGGGCTTCGTGCTGATCGGCCACTCGCAGGGTGCCGGCCTGCTGGAGCGGCTGATGGAGGACGAGATCGACGACGAACCCCTGCTGCGCGACCGGCTGGTGGCGGCCTACATCCTCGGCTCGACGGTGCACGTGCCCGAGGGCGCGGTGGTCGGGGGCGACCTCGACAACATCCCGCTGTGCGAGGCCGACGACCAGACCGGCTGCGTGGTGACCTACTCGACCTTCCGGGCCTCGGATCCGCCGGACGCCGGCTCCTTCTTCGGGCGCACCGACGACGTCGGCCCGGCAGGCTGCGTCAACCCCGCCGACGTGTCCGGCGGCGGACCGGCCGCCCTGCACCCGTACATCCTGGTGGACGGCCAGCCGAACGGGATCCTGGGCGGCTCGCTCCAACCTTTCGCGGACCCGGCCCGCACCGCCGAGATCGAGACGCCCTGGGCCACCTATCCGGACATGCTCGACGGGCAGTGCCAGAGCGACGGCCAGTTCACCTACCTGGCGCTGACCGTCAACGGTGACCCGGCCGACGCCCGCATCGACGACATCAAGGGCGACATCCCGGGCTGGGGCCTGCACATCATGGACGCCAACATCGCCATGGGCGACATCGAAACCCTGGTGGCCAGCCAGGCGGCCGCCTACGCGGGCTGACCGGCGCGGCGGGCGACGAACTCGACGATCTCCGGGAGCGACGGGTCGTACCCGTCGTCGGTGCTGACCGCCAGGACGGGAAAGTCGAACGCCGTCCGCATCTGCGCGGTGACCGCGGCCATGTGGGCCGTCGCCTGCGTCACGTGCTCGTCGATCGCCTCGTACCCGAGCGCCGCCAGCACCGGTGGCCGGCGCAGCAGGAGGTCCGCCTGCTCACGGGCGGCCCGCCGGGCCGGGGCGTCGTCACACCAGGTCCGCACGCCGACGCAGTGCGCGACGCTGGTGATCCGCTCCAGATCCTCGGGTCGATCGTCGCGGACCACGTACTCGACCACGCAACTCACGCCGAGCCCCGCCAGCGTCTCGACGAGACTGAGGAACGTCCCGGTCGCGTCGTCTCGGGGCGGAGGCAGTCCCGGCCGGTCGCCCCACGCGCCAGCCGTGAAGTAGAGCCCGGTCCGCACGTCGTCGCGGGCCAGGAAGGGGATCCGGAGCGACCGCGCCAGCCTGGTCCCGAGCTCCGTCTTCCCGCTGCCGGGCTCGCCCACCATGAGGATCACGGTCGGCCGCCGCTCCCGGGAGCCGGGCACTAGCTCGGCTGGCTCTCGATGACCACCTCGCGGGTGGGGACGCGCCAGCCCACGTACCAGGTGCCGATGGCGCCGGCCAGCAGGATGGCGACGCCGATGGGTACGCCCACGGCCCAGGCGCTGAGGCTGCAGGCCGCCACCATCATGGTGATGGCGATGACCTTGGCCCGGCGGGGCATGCCCAGGCCGGCGCGGTAGTCGCGCACCATGGGTCCGACGGTGGGCAGGTCCAGCACCCAGCGCTCGAAGCGGGGGCTCGACCGGGCGAAGCAGGCGGCGGCCAGCACGAAGAACCCGGTCGTCGGCAGGCCGGGGACGATGATCCCGATGGCGCCCACCACCACGGCCAGGCACCCGACGGTGAGGAAGGCCGCGCGCTTGAGCAAGCCCTACCCGAGCACGCTGGCCAGGTCCTTGGCCATCAGCACCAGCAGCAGCGAGATCACGGTCAACGCCAGGGCGGTGTAGGCCCAGCGCCAGCGGTGGTCGGCCGCCCAGAACCGGCGGATCGTCAGCACGTTGCAGACGATGGCCACGATGCCGATGGGGATGCCGATGATCGGCCCCACCCCCGCGGCGAACCCCAGCACGGGCGCCACGAAGGGCAGGACGATGTAGGTCAGGATGCAGCGCGTCGCCGACACCATGATCGACGTCGAGAAGGCCCGCTGGGCCGCGCCTTCGGAGGCTACGGGCCCGTCGGGGATGCGGAGCAGGCGCCGCATGGCGACGTCGGCCGCAGGGCGTGGAGCGGTGGCCACGTTTTGCACGAGCGAAAGGCTACGCGGTCCCGGCACGATCCGCCCAAGTCCGACGATCGACCCTGGTCAGATGGACTTTTGGCCCAACTTTGGCCTTGGCCCGAGACAGCCGGGTGAACACCGGGCTACGGTCTCGGGAACGGCAGCAGGAAGTGTCGGCTCTTTCGAGAGAGGGCATGAATGAGCAACCGTCACCGCACCAGTGAAGTGGTCCTCCCGCATCACGAGGAGCGCCGGGTCCAAGCTCGCTCCGAACGTCACCGGGTGAACACCGCCCTGGCCGATGTCACCGGCCAGATCCACGGCGGTTGTGAGCCCGACGACGTCATCGAGCCGGGCGTGGCCTTCCGCTCCGAGCGGCACCACGATCCCGAACGGGGCCGTCCGTCGACACGACGGCGGCGTCACTGGAAGCTCAAGATGTGGAAGCGGCGCACGGCGACCCGCCGAGCCAAGGCAGCTATAGCGAAATACACCGGCTGAGCCGGTCACAACTCAATCGTTCGCACGGGGAAGGGCGATGTCGTTGATGTCGTCCAGGTCGGTGGCGCCCGGGTCCCGGTAGCACGAGTCCGTGACGGCCGTGCCCTCGCCGCTGAGGTACTGGATCGACAGCGCCTCGTACGTGCGGTCCGGGTGCTCGGGGTCGCGCCGCTCCAGGAAGCTGGACAGGCGGTCGTCCAGGGCGGCACGGGTGTCCTCGTCGCTCGCGCCGACGGTCGGCGCCACCACGTCGATGTCGGCTGCGGGCACGCTGAGCTGTCCGGCCAGCTGGTCCCGCACGTAGGCCAGGAACTCGCGCGTGCGGAACTGCTCGAGTTGATCGCTCGGGCAGGGGGAGGCTGCGGCCGCAGTCTCCACCGCGCCCGACACGAAGCTCACGAACTCACCGTGGAAGTCGTTGGGCGTGTCGTCCTGCTGGAAGGCGGCATCGTTCTCGGCCGTGTGGGTCAACGTGGTGCCGCACACGAACAGCTCGCCCATGTCGAAGGTGACCGCCGGCCCGTCGTCGCCGCGCTCGGTCGAGATGGTGCCGCTGGCGCAGTAGTCGACGGCGACGTGCAGCTTGGCGGGCGCGCCGCGGTCGGCGGGATCGGCCACGCTGGAGGTGCCATTGGTGGACTGGAAGTCGCCGTTGATGAGCCAGCCCGAGCGGTCGTGGTTCTGCTTGGCCTTGACCGACACGATTGCCTCGCCGTCACCCACGTCGATGAGGAACCGCTCCGACGCGCTGCGGGCTTGCTGGCCCTCGTAGATCACGTCGCCCCGGGGCGCGGGGTCGCTGCGCCCGCCGTCGAGCCACCCGGGCAGGTCGAACAGGTTGGCGACCCGCCCGATGGCCACCAGGACCACCACCAGGCCCACCGCCGCCAGGATGGTTACGACGCGGCCGCCGCCGAGCGGCGTCCAGCGCCTACCCCTCGGTTGGTCCGCTTGTCCCAGCATCCCGGCTCCTTCCGTAGTGTCGTGGCAGGACTACCCCGCGCGCGAGCGCGCGATGCGCGACCCGTGACCTATCCGCGCGCGTTCTAAGGTCCCGCCATGAACATCGGGCTGCCGTGGTCGGCGCCCTTGGCCGGGCGGCTGGACGAGCACGTGGTCGAGAGCGAGGCGTTGCGGGGCAACCCGTTGGGTGACCCCCACCAGCGCCCGCTGTGGGTGTACACCCCGCCCGGGTACGAGGGCGGGACCGACCGCTATCCAGTGGTGTACACCCTGACCGGCTTCACCGGGCACGTGGCCATGTGGCGCAACCGCACGCCGTTCCGCCAGCCGTTCCTCGAGACGGCCGACGCCGTGCTGTCGTCAGGCTCGTGCCCGCCGGTGATCCTGGTCTACGTCGACGCCTGGACCGCGCTGGGCGGCAGCCAGTACGTCGACTCACCCGGCATCGGGCGCTACCACACCTACCTCTGCCGCGACATCGTGGGCTGGGTCGACCGCCACTACCGCACGCAGGATGACCCGGCGCACCGGGCGGTCATGGGCAAGTCGAGTGGCGGCTACGGCGCCATGGTCACGGCCCTGTGGCGGCCCGACCTGTTCGGCGCCCTCGCCACCCACGCCGGCGACGCGTTGTGGGAGGTGTGCCACAGCCCCACCTTCCCGGCACTGGTCAGGACGCTGCGGGACGACTACGGCGGCTCCTACGACCGCTTCTGGGCCGACTTCGGGTCCCGGGTGCCGCTGTCCAAGGACACCGACGCCGACCTGGTGGAGATCTGGGCCTACGCCGCTGCCTACTCGGCCGACGAGGACGGCCACGTCCACCTGCCCTTCGACACCGCCACCGGGGCGGTGATCCCCGAGGTGTGGGACCGCTGGCTGGCCTACGACCCCGTCCGCATCGCGGCGGCGCGGCCCGACGCCGCCCGCGGCCTGAAGGCGGTCTGGATCGACGCCGGCACCCGCGACGAGTGGTACCTCGACCTCGGCGCCACCGCCTTCCGCGACGCGCTGCTGGCGGCGGGGTTGCCCGGCGAGCGCATGCGCTTCGAGCTGTTCCCCGCCGCCCACGGCGGCATCGACTACCGCTACCCGCTGGCGCTGGCCTGGCTGGCCGAGCGCCTCGACGCCTGACGCCGGCCGAAGCGCCGGCGGGCCGCGACGCCCTCGCGCAGGAAGCGGCGCACCGCCTCCTCGTGCCGGACCGTGAGCTTGGCCCCGTCCCGGTCGACCACGTCGAAGCGGTCGATGACCAGGTCGTCCTCCGTGTGGAGATCGGCCGCCAGCACATCCACCCCGGCGGCGCCGAAGGCGGCGGCCACGTCGTGGAGCAGGCCGGGGCGATCCGGCGCGCGCACCTCGCACACGCTGTGCCAAGGCGAGGCGTGGTGGTCGAAGCCGACGTCGGCGTCCGGCAGCGGCTGGGACACCGGCGCCTCGCCCAGCTGGTCCGTCACCGCCGCGGTCAGGGCGGCGGTGTCCGGCGGTGCGGCGGACCGGACGGTGAAGGTCTCGATGGCGGCGCCGTCGTCCCACGTCGCCACCACGGCGTCGGCCACCGCCAGGCCCGCCCGAGCCAGCACGCCCGCCACGGTGGCCAGCAGCGCGGGCCGGTCACGGGCGGCCACGTCGATCCACCAGCGCCCGTCGCCCGCCGGGCCGGTGCGCACCCGGACCTCGGCCCGTCCCGGCCGGGGGTGGACCAGCCGCGTATGCCGGGCAATCGCGTCCGAAGCCTGGCGCAGCACGTAGGACAGCGGTGCCCGCCCCACCCGCTCGATCAGTGCCGGGTCGTCGGCCACCAGCGCTACCGCCTCCAGCCGGCGCAGGTCGGCCAGGCCGCGGGCGTCGGGCCCGGTCAGCTCGCGGTGGTCCAGCGCCGCCTGGATCAGCTCGTGCAGGTCCCGCAGCCGGGTCATCTCCCAGCGCTCACGGCCCTCGGCCCGCAGGGCGCTGATCGTGTAGAGCAGCCGGGCGCGCTCGGGCGTCTCCAGGTGGGACGCGACCTGCAGCACCTTCTCCTCCCCCAGCGCCCCGGGCTGGCGCGCTGCCGACCACAGCAGGTCGCGGTCGCGCACGGTGTCCAGCACGACGCCGGCGTCCTCCCCGGTGACGCCGATGCGGGCCGCCAGCGCGGAGGCGCCGTCCGGGGCCTCGCTCAGCAGCACCGCGAGGAACAGCCGGTCGGTGGATTCGAGGGCCCGGATCTCCAGCGCCACGGGATCGTCGGCGTCGAGGCGGCGGAGGCGCTCCATGGCCGCGAACCGGTACGGCTGGAGCGGGTCGATGGCGAACGGGTCGGCGTGGCGGCGCCGCAGCGCCTCCGCCAGCTCGGGCAGCGCCCGGTCGAGCACGCCGGTGGTGTCGAGGAATCGCCAGCCCCGGGCGTTGCCCCGCTCCACCACGTCCAACAGCCGCTCCCGGTTGGCGGCATCCCAGGCGAGCTCGTCCGGGGGCAGCCCGGCCAGCCAGTCGATCAGATCGCCACCCGGCCGGTTGCGCCCCACGGCCAGCGCGGCCGCGAGCGCTACCGGGAGGGCCTCCTCGACCGGGGGCACGGCCCGCAGGTGCACCTCGTCGGCCACCACATCCAGCCAGCCGCCGGGCGGCGCCGGGGTCCCGGCGGGTGGCCCGCTGGGCCGGCTCCGGGCCCGCAGCCGGCCGTAGCGCAGCTTGAGGAGCTGGGGCGTCGCCAGCGTCGTGACCAGCACGACCAGCAGCAGCGCGGCGTACAGGTCGTCGTTCAGCACGCCGTTGGCCAGGCCGATGGTGGCGAAGATGAGGCCCACCTCACCCCGGGGCAGCATCCCCAGCCCGATGAGGGGCTTGTCGCCGGGGGTGCCGATGGCGCCCAGCGGCGACACCAGCTTCCCCGCCACCGCCACCGCCAGGAGGATGGCGGCGTCCCGCAGCACCGACAGCTGGCCGAACGAGGCGACGTCGGCGTCTATGCCGATCTGCAGGAAGAACACGGGGATGAACAGGTGGCCGACGGGGGTCAGCTCCCTTCGGATGCGGTCGGACTGGTCGCTGCGGTTGAGGGCGATCCCGGCCACGAAGGCACCCACGATGGGCGCCAGTCGAGCCAGGTCCGCCAGCTCGGCGAAGGCCAGCGTGAAGGCCAGCGCCAGCGCCACCAGCGTGCCTGTCGAGCGGGACGCCCGGTCGACCAAGCGGAACAGCGGAGGCGCCACCCGCATCCCCACGGCCACCCCCACCACCAGGAAGGCGACGGCCCCGGTGACGATCCCGGCCACCGCCACCAGGGACACCGAGCCCTGGGTGACCAGGCGGACCACGACGGTCAGCACCACCAGGCCCATCACGTCGTCGGCAACCGCCGCCCCGAGGACGACCCGGGCCTCGGTGGTGGCCATGGCCCGCAGGTCGCTGAACACCCGGGCGGTGATGCCCACGCTGGTGGCCGTGAGCGCCGCCCCCACGAACAGGGCCACGTTGAAGTCGTCGGTGACGAACGCCTCCATGGCCCCCAGCCCCAGCACCAGGGGTGTGACCACGCCCACGGTGGCCACCAGGAAGGAGGCCCTTCCCACCCGACCCAGCTCGACCAGGTCCATCTCCAGGCCCACGTCGAGCAGCAGCAGGATCACGCCGATCTCGCCGAGGGTGCGCAGCACCTCGTCGCCGCTTTCCACCAGCCCCAGCACCGACGGGCCGATGAGGATGCCGGCCACGATCTCGCCGACGACGGCCGGGATGCCGGCCCGCTCGGCCAGCTCGGCCGCCAGCTTGGCGGCGATCAGTACGACGAGGATGTTGCGGAGTACTTCGGCGACGTCCATGTCCCGCCCGGGGTGTCGCGCCGGGCGGGCACGGTGAACCCGTGCCCGCCCCGCACTGTGTTGTCAGTTGGTGATGGTCTCGCGGTGAGGCGTCAGACCGGTTCGGGCACGTCCTCGACCGGCGTCTCGTTGGTGGGGCTGCCACCTCCGGTACCCAGCACGATCGGGTCGATCTCCAGGAAGTCCGGGTAGCCCATCGCCCCCATCTCCGGCATGTCCATGCCGGCGATCTCCATCTCGGCCGGCGGCCGGATGCCGCCCTTCATGATCGCGTTCTGGATCCTGAAGAAGGCATAGGCGAAGCCGAACATCACGGTCCACAGCACCAGTGCACCCAGCGCCTGGGCGCCGAGCTGGTCGAACTTGCCGTTGACCACGCCTTCGATGGCGGGGACGTCGGAGCCGTTCCAGCCCCCGCCATAGCTGCCGTTGGCGAAGATGCCGACGGCCAGCACGCCGAAGGTGCCGCACACGCCGTGGACGGCGATGGCGCCCACCGGGTCGTCCACATGAAGCTTCCGGTCGATGAACTCGGCCGCGTAGATGACCAGCACCCCGGAGATCACACCGATCAGGGCCGACCACGCCGGGCTGGTGAACGCGCAGGGCGCCGTGATGGCGACGAGGCCACCGAGCATGCCGTTGACCATCATGCCGGGGTCCGGCTTGCCGGTCCTCCACATCATCACGAACATCGCGGTGGTGGCGCCGAAGGCTGCCGCGATGGCGGTGTTGGTGGCGACAGTGGCGAACTGCACGTCACTGGCCGCCAGCGTCGAGGCGGCGTTGAACCCGAACCAGCCGAACAGCAGGATGAAGCAGCCGAGCTGGGCCATGGGGATGTGGTGGCCGGGGATGGTGTTGGAGGTGCCGTCCTCGTTGTACTTGCCGATGCGGGGCCCGAGCACCAACGCACCTGCCAGTGCGGCCACGCCGCCCATGGTGTGCACCACCCCGGAGCCGGCGAAGTCCGTGTAGCCGGCCCCGAGACCCATCGTGTCCCAGGTCTTCGCCAGCCAGCCGCCACCCCAGGTCCAGGCCCCGAACAGCGGGTAGAAGATGCTGCCGCAGAACAGGCCCCAGCCGACGAACGCCTTCCACTTCCAGCGCTCGGCCATGGCCCCGGTCGGGATGGTGGCCGTGGTGTCCATGAAGGCCACCATGTAGAGGAAGAAGCCGAACACGGCGGCCCCACCCGCGGCCACGACGGCGTCGCCCGACAGCGCGAAGCCACCCTGCCACAGGAAGACCCAGTTGCCGCTGCCGATCAGCGCGTCGCCGACGGGCTGGGTGTAGCCGAAGTCGTAGCCCGGCAGCACGTAGCTGTAGCCACCGAACATGAAGGCGTAGCCGCACAAGAAGTAACCGACGAAGCCGAGGCCGAAGATGGCGAAGTTGGTCGACACCACGTGGGCCGCGTTCTTGGCGCGGCAGAACCCGGTCTCGACGAGCGCGAAGCCGGCCTGCATGAAGATCACGAGGACGGCGCCGATCACGATCCACAGCAGGTTGGTCTGCTGGCGCAGGGTGTCGACCGCGGCGACCGGGTCGGGATCGGCATCCTGCGCGCCGGCGATCGCGGGCGTCAGCAGGAGGGCGGTGCCGGCTACTGCGAGACCGACCCCCACCTTCCGCCCGAGCGACATGCCGGCTCTCGCACGGTGACGAGGGCCAAGTGACATGGGTACGCGTTCCTTTCGTACGTTCCCGAGGAGACAGGTCCGACCACGCTGTCTGACCTGATCGTGAACGTATGGACGGTTTGTCACGCGTCCATGTCCCGAAGATGAACCGCGGTGTGCGATCTCCTGGCGACTTTGCGCCCGGTTGCTATCGCTCGGGCGCCATAGATCTGACTCTTGTCTGACGAGCGTTTCGGCCGGTCAGGTCACGGCTGCCACACTGTCGGCCATGCCCGACGAGACCCCCCAGGAGCGCAGCGTCGCCAAGGTACGCATCGGCCTCGCGCTGATCGGTGTCGTGATCCTGGTCGGCCTGGTGATGATCGCGGTGGTCGAGGCGCCCGCAGGCAAGGCCCTCATGTTCGCCATCGTCGTCACCGCCCTGGTGCGGGCCTACCTGCTGTACCGCTCCCTGCGGCGCGAGCAGCGGGCTACCTAGTCCGGCAGGAGGGCGGTCTCCAGCACGTAGCCGAAGCCCCGCACGACCGGCACGGTCACGCCCAGCGGGGCGACCCGCAGCCTGACCCGCCGCACCATGCGGTCGAGGGCGCGGCGGTCGTCGACGATCACCCCGGGCGCCACGGCCTCCAGCAGTTCGGCCCGGCCGACCGGGGCCCCGGCTCGGGCCAGCAGCGGCTCCAGCAGCCGGCGCTCGGCCGGCGAGACCGCCACCCAGCGGTCGCCGCGGCGCAGCAGGCCGTCCTCGTCGAGCACCGCGGGCGCCCGCTGGGCCTGGTGGTGGCGCAGGCGCTCACGGCGGACGAAGACCTCGATCGGGTCGTCGCCGGCCCGGACCCAGTCCTCCAGGACGTCCCACGCCGGGGGCGGGTCGTGACCGTCCTCGACGACGAGCAGGCGGGCCCGGCCCTGCCGCGCCAGGCTGTCACGGCGGCCGGCCTCGCTGGGCCAGGACACCACCGCGACATCCAGGTCGGTCGCCCCCACGCGAGGACCGTACCGAGGCAATGTTGCGGGAAGTCGCGCCGCTTGTTGAACCAGCGTGTCAACTCCCTGTCGTCAATCTGACGCTGCCGATGGCGCTCAGCGGGTCGCGCAGCACCTTGCGGATGGGCATGCCGATCCCGTAGGTCCCCACCCGCCCGTCGGGGGTGATGCGTAGGAAGCAGCCGCGGGGGTCCTCGAGCGCGTCGCCCACGACGATCTTCTTCAGGCTGCCGTCCTCGATGAGCCGGAGGATCTCGGGATCGTCCTGCTCGACCAGCTCGGCGCGGCCGCGGAACTGCACGGCCATGGCCGGTCCCACCGGCAGCCGACGGACGGGGACGCACACGGCCACATGGGGGTTGGCGGCCACGTTGCGGGCCTTGACCGTGTCGCGGAGGGTGTGGACGTAGAGGGTGGTGCCGACGGCGGCGTACAGCACGCTCACGGCATGCGGCTCGCCCGCCGGTGAGGCGGTGGCGAGGACGCAGAAGGACCGGCGCCCGAGGGCCTTGGTCACCTGCTCCCGCAGCTGGGGTTCGGTTGATGTCGTGGTTGCCATGGCGCCAGTAGACAGCACCCACGTGAGACGAACCATGGTCCAAAGGCCCAACTTCATGTCTGAACGTCTACGATGTCGCCATGGACGCCCTCAGCGGACTGATGGACGGCCCTCGGGCCCGCGACGCCTTCCTCATGCGGGTGGTCATGCGCCCGCCCTGGTCGGTGCGCATCGAGGACGAGGCGCCGCTGTCCCTGGTGGCGATGGTGACGGGCGAGGCGTGGGTGTGCTTCGACGGCGCCGAGCCGGTACCGCTGGCCCCCGGAGACGTGGCCGTGCTGCGAGGCCCGGAGCCCTACACGTTCGCCGATGCCCCCGGCCGGGAGCCGATGGCGCTGATCCTCCCCGGCCAGGTGTGCGTCACGCCCAGCGGCGAGCACCTGGAAGACGCCATGAGCCTGGGCATCCGCAGTTGGGGCAACGATCCCGACGGCCCGACCGTCGTGCTGGTGGGCTCGTACCGGCTGGGGGGTGAGGTGAGCCGCCGGCTCGTGTCGGCGTTGCCACCCGTGGCCGTCCTACGCCGGGACGACTGGGACTCACCGCTGGTGGAGGTGCTCGCGGGCGAGATCGGCCGGGACGAGCCGGGCCAGTCCCTGGTGCTCGACCGGCTGCTGGACCTGCTGACCGTGGCGGTGCTGCGCTCGTGGCTGGGGCGTCCCGAGGCGGAGGCCCCGGCCTGGTACCAGGCCCACGCCGACCCGGTGGTGGGCCACGCCTTGCGGCTGCTGCACAACAACCCCGCCCATCCGTGGACCGTGGCGTCGCTGGCGTCGGAGTGTGGTGTGTCCCGAGCGGCGCTGGCGCGGCGCTTCACCGAGCTGGTGGGCGAGCCGCCCATGGCCTTCCTCACCGGCTGGCGCCTGGCCCTCGCCGCCGACCTGCTGCGAGAGCCGGGCGCCACTGTGAGCGCGGTCGCGGCGCAGGTCGGCTACGCCACGCCGTTCGCCCTCAGCGTGGCGTTCAAGCGGGTCCACGGCGTCAGCCCGCGCGACTACCGCTCCTCCACGGTGACCACCTCGGTGCGGGCGAACACGTCGCCGAACCCGGCCCTCAGCGCAGCCCGGCGGTCGTCGGCCAGGTAGGCCGTCAGCGCGGTCCGGCCGGGGAACCACAGCAGGTGCACCTCCAGGGGGAGCGCCTCGTCTTCCCCCTCGGCCCGGCACCCCCGGTACACGACCCGGGCGCCGTGGTCCGGCAGCAGGGCCAGCACCGCGTCCTCGTACGCGTGAGCGGCCCGCCTCCCCGCCTCGGGGCCGTAGCCCAGGAAGGCGAGCGTGAACGGTTCGTCGGTCTCGGTCTCGGTCACGGTCGCCGAGCTTGCCCGCGATCCGTCGTTGACAGGAATTGCTTTCTGGACAAAGAATTCCGTCATGACAACAGACGATGTCGAGTTCACGGCTGTGGTCCCGGTGGTCCCGGTGACCAACGCCGGCGAGGCGATCGCCTTCTACCGGGACAAGCTGGGCTTCGAGCTGTCGTTCGAGGCGGGCCCCGACTATGCCGGCGTGTCCCGGCTGGGGACCGAGCTCCACCTCGACGGGGTGGTCAACGGGGCGGCGGGCGAGGTCAGCGTGCGGATCACCACCCACGGGATCGACGCCCTCTACGCCGAGCTGGAGCCCCAGGGCGTGATCCACCCCGAGGAGCCGCTGGAGACCAAGCCGTGGGGGCTGCGCCAGTTCAGCGTCGTCGACCTCGACGGCAACCGCATCACGTTCGCCCAGCCCGCATGACGGTCACCGCATCCCGGGTCACCGTGGTGGACGACCCCGACCAGGTGGCGGCGCTCGCCCATCCCATGCGGGTGGCGATCCTCGATGCCCTGCGCACGCCCAACTCGGCGTCGGGGGTGGCCCGGGAGATCGGCGAGACCCGCCAGCGGGTCAACTACCACGTACGGGCGCTGCTCGACGCCGGGCTGATCCGGCCGGCAGGCGAGCGCCGGACCGGCAACTTCGTGGAGCAGCTCTATCAGTCGGTCGGCGGCACCTTCGTGGTCTCACCCCGGCTGGCCTGGAGCGACGACCGCCGGGTGGCGGCGTTGCGCTCGCAGTTGCCGCTGGAGCACCTGGTCACGCTGGGCGAGCGGCTGCAGCGCGACGCGGTCGGCCTGCTCGACCGGGCCGCGTTCGACGGCGACGAGGTACCCGCGGCCGCGGTGGAGGCGGAGGTGAGCTTCCCCGATGCCGAGGCGCGGGCGGCATTCATGGACGAGTACATGGCGGCGCTCAAGCCGCTGCTGGCCCGCTACGGCGGGCACACCGGTGAGGCGTTCCGGGTGGCTCTGGCGGTCTACCCCGACCGGAAGGATGTGTGATGCAGATCGAGGACAGGCCCCGCGACGACGGCTTCGAGGCGACGTTCGTGGTGCGCACGCCGAGGGAGAAAGTGTGGGAGCTGCTGGGGTCGGCCACACCCGTGACCGACGCACTGCCGCCGCCCCGGCCCGGCCAGCGCTGGATGCCGGGCTGGGAGGCACCGGCGGATGAGATCGAGGTGGTCCCGGGCGAGAGCGTGCGGGCCCGCAAGGCCGTGGAGCCGTGCAAGGGCACCGAGATCGTGGTCCGCCTGGAGGACGAGGCCAGTGGCACCCGCATCACGATCATCCAGACCGGCTTCGGCCCCGGCTTCGACCAGGCACGCGCGTGGCTGACCGCGGGCTGGTGGCCCATCGTGGCCGACGTCGCCCTCTACCTCGAACGGGGCGTGGCCATGGGCCGCCACCTGGTCCCCTGGGGCAGCATCGGATGCGACGTGGTGGAGACGGCGGCGGGCCTGACGGTGGCGAACGTGGTCCCCGGCGGGTTCGCCGACCGGGCGGGCATGCACGCCGACGACCTGATCGTGCGCCTGGCCGGCGCCCCGGTGGTGGACGTCCACGAGCTCTCGGTCCTGACCCGCGGCCCGCTCCGGCGCCCGGGCACCGAGACCAAGGTCCACTACCTGCGCGGCAACGAGCTGCTCTCGGGGCGTGGCACCATCTGACGTGTGGCCAACCAGAGCGACGTGCGCCGGATCGCTCTCGCCCTGCCGGACGTGACGGAGGAGGCCGACCACCCCTTCGCTTTCGCCGTCCGGGCCGGGAAGAAGGACAAGGGCTTCGTCTGGGCGTGGGCCGAGCGGGTCACGCCCGGCAAGCCGCGGGTCCACAACCTCGACGTGCTGGCGGTGAGGGTGCCGAACCTGGGCGAGAAGGAGATGCTGCTCGCCTCCGACCCCGACAAGTTCTTCACCGAGCCGCACTACAACGGCTTCCCCGCCGTGCTGGTGCGGCTCGCCGCCGTCGACGTGGACGAGCTGGCCGAGCTGATCACCGACGCCTGGCGCTGCCTGGCCCCGAAGAAGTTGGTGAAGGAGTACGACGCCGCGTCGGGCTAGAACTCCGGCTCCTCCCACCAGGGGGTGAACGGGGGCAGGTCGTCGGGCACGCGGCTGGGGAACTGCGGCGGGCGCTTCTCGAGGAACGACGCCACGCCCTCGCGCACGTCGGCTCCCCGGCCCAGCGTGTAGATGGCCGCGGAGTCGACCCGGTGGGCAGCCATGGGGTGGGGCTCGCCGAGCATGCGCCACAGCATCTGGCGGGTGAGGGTCACCGACACCGGCGAGGTCGACGCCGCGATCTCGCGGGCGAGGGCGTAGGCCGCGTCGAGCAGCTCCCCGTCGGGGTGCACCGACCGGACCAGCCCCGCAGCCAGCGCCTCGTCCGGCCCGAAGACCCGGCCGGTGAAGCACCACTCCGTGGCCCGGCTGATCCCCACGACCCGGGGCAGGAACCACGAGGAGGCCGCCTCCGGCACCAGGCCCCGGCGGGCGAACACGAAGCCGAACCGGGCCGACTCGGCCGCCAGCCGGATGTCCATGGGCAGCGTCATGGTCACGCCCACCCCCACGGCCGGCCCGTTGATGGCGGCGATGACGGGCTTGGTGGACCGGAAGATGCGCAGGGACACCATTCCCCCGCCGTCCCGCGGCGGCCCCTGGGGCTCGGCTCCGCCGTTGTGGGACCGGGCGTCGAAGGTGCCCCCGCCGGCGCTCAGGTCCGCCCCGGCGCAGAACCCCCGGCCCCGCCCGGTGACGACGACGCAGCGCACCGAGCGGTCCTCGTCGGCCTGGTCGAAGGCGGCGATGAGCTCGGCCTGCATCTCGGTCGTAAAGGCGTTGAGCTGGTCGGGCCGGTCCAGCGTGATGGTGAGGACGCCGCCGGCGACCTCGGTGGCGACGACCGCCACGCTCAGCCGGGCACTTCGTAAGTCGGGACGATCACGGCCCGGGCCAGCGTGTGGCCGCCGAGGTTGAAGCCCACGAAGGCGGGCGTCGAGCCGTCCGGGGGGCCGAGCGTGTCGGTGTCGAGGGCGTGCACCGCGGTGACGTAGCGATGGGGACCGTGGCCCGCCGGCGGGAAGGCGCCGACGAAGCCCAGGCCGCCCACGTCGTTGCGGCCGTGCTTCGTCCCCTCGGGCCGGCCGACCTGGTCGCCCGATCCCGCCCCGCGGGGCAGCTCGGTCACGTCGGCGGGGATGTCGAACAGCACCCAGTGCCAGAACCCACTGCCGGTCGGCGCGTCGGGGTCGTAGATGGTGACCGCGAAGCCGCGGGTCTCGGGCGGGAAGCCCTCCCAGAAGAGGTGGGGCGACAGGTTCTCGCCCTTGCCCCCGAAGCTGGCATCGGCGGCGTGCGTGTCGGACATCGGCTCGCCGTCGGACACGTCGTCGCTGGTCACCGTGAACGACGGCACCTCGGGCAGGAAGTCGTACGGCAGCGGCGGCCGCGAGCTATCGGTCATCGTCTCCCCCTGTTCGTCCAGGCGGTCCTCAGGTCTAGCACCTCGAGTGTTGCCCGCAACGACTCTAAGTTACACTTAACTCATAACCGGAACTTAGGTCACCTATGGGCCAACACCTCCGCAGCCGCTGGGTCTCCCGCTTCGAGGGCATGAGCCGCCGAGACCGGCGCGGGTGCGACTACGACGCGTTCGTGCCCGACCCTCTGGTGGGGTGGAGGTTCCCGGTCGAGGCCGACGTCGCCGCCGATGTGGCCGACGCCGAAGCGGCGATCCGCGACCTGAACCTGGCGGGCACAACCCACGTGAGCCTGGAAGGTCTGGCCCGCTTCCTGCTGCGCGCCGAGTCGGTGGCGTCGTCTCGCATCGAGGGTCTGGCCGCCGGGCCCCGCCGCCTCATCGGCGCCGAGCTGGCGCTGGCCGAGGGGCAGGACGCCGGCGACCGCGTCGCGGTCGAGGTGCTCGGGAACATCACGGCCATGCGCACCGCAGTCGACACCGCCTCCACGGCCGCGACCTTCGACCTCGACGATCTGCTGGATGTGCACCGCACGCTGATGCGCCGGTCGCCCAGCCCCCAGGTGGGCGGGCAGGTGCGCAGCGAGCAGAACTGGATCGGCGGCACCTCGTACACCCCCTGCCAGGCGACCTTCGTCCCCCCGCCTCCCGACCGGGTGCCGGGCCTGCTGGATGACCTGCTCGTCTACGTGAACGGTGACGATCACTCGCCGCTGGTCCAGGCCGCGCTGGCGCATGCGCAGTTCGAGACGATCCACCCGTTCGCTGACGGCAACGGCCGCACCGGCCGCGCCCTGATCCACGTCGTGTTGCGCCGGCGCGGCCTCGCGCCCGCCTTCGTGCCCCCCATCAGCCTGGCCCTGGCCACCGCGGCCGAGGCGTACATCGCAGGGCTCACGGATTTCCGGGCGTTGGGCGAACCGGACGACCCCCGCCGCGCGGTCGGTGCTTCGGAGTGGCTCCGCTTGTTCGCGGCGGCCACCCGTCGGGCCTGCGCCGACGCCGAGAGCTACGCCGAGAAGATCGACGCGCTGTCCACCCGATGGCGTCACCAGCTCGGGCGCGTCCGGGCCGACTCCGGGATCGACCGCTTGCTTCGGGTGCTACCCGGGGCGCCCGTCGTCAGCGTCGACTCCGCGAGCGCGCTGATCGGCCGCTCCAAGGCGCGCACCACGGACGCGGTCAATGCACTCGCCGCGGCCGGCATCCTGCGCCAGCGCAACCTGGGACGCCAGCGCTACCGCGTCTTCGAGGCGTCCGGAGTGCTCGCTCTGTTCACCGGGCTCGACCAGGCTCTGACCAGCGAGCGAGCCCTCCTGTGATCCTCAATCCTGTACCGGGGCGAGGCCCGCGGCGTCGCCGCGCTCCAGGGCGTCCAGCAGGTGCATGGAGATGTCGCCCACCTTGACCTCGTCCTCTTCCTTGCCCGCGGCCTTGGTGCCGTCGTCGATCATGATGAAGCAGTAGGGGCAGGCGACGGCGATACGGCTGGCGCCGGTGGCGATGAGCTCCTGGCTGCGCTCGTCGTTCACCTTCTTGCCGATGGTCTCCTCCATCCACATGCGCGCCCCGCCGGCGCCGCAGCACATGCCCTTGGTGCCGTTGCGGCCGGCTTCGACCACCTCGACGCCACCGATGCTGCCGATGACCTTCCGGGGCGCGAGGTAGATGTCGTTGTGGCGGCCCAGGTAGCAGGAGTCGTGGTAGACGACCCGCTCCTCGAGCTTGGCGTCGCTCATGTCGAGGTGCCCCTCGGAGATCAGCCACTCCAGGAACTGGCTGTGGTGCACGACCTCGTAGTTGCCGCCCAGCTGCGGGTACTCGTTGGACAGCGTGTTGAAGCAGTGCGGGCACTGGGTGACGATCTTGCGCACGC
>Ga0209382_10003198_pt1 | contig 22865 bp, 23 predicted proteins | sample SoiMetdeltSBSDD5_FD_187599 | JGI IMG/M metagenome (GOLD analysis project Ga0209382, IMG submission 187599) | Bulk soil microbial communities from a Populus tree surrounding site in Tennessee, USA - Soil MetaG P. deltoides SBSDD5 (SPAdes) (version 2) | ecosystem: Environmental > Terrestrial >...
GTTGCCATACATACAGGCGAACCGCGCGCGCCCGATCGCGGTGACTACGAACAGACGTTCGAGCCAGCTGCCGAACGTTCCGACGCTGGCCGAGTCCGGTGTGCCGGGATTCGACGCGAGCACGGTCACGGGCATACTCGCGCCCTCCGCAACGCCCCGCGAGATCGTTCAGCGGCTGAACGGCACTCTCACGAAAGTGCTCGCCTCGCGCGCAGTGATAGACCGCTTCGCGACGCTCGGCGCGGAAGTTCAGCCGAGCACGAGCGAAGAGCTGGGCGCGTGGATACGCGAAGACCTCGCGAAATGGGTGAAAGTGGTGAAGCAGGCGGGGATCAAGGTGGAGCTATAGGAACCTGCACCGCGAAGGACGCAGAGGACGCGAAGGAAACCACGATGTACGTCATCCCGGACTTTGATCCGGGATCGATGTTCAACGTCAAAATGGTTCTGGCATGCGCCAGGACGACAGTTCTCCTATGACCTCTGCGTCCTTTGCGTGCTTTGCGGTTAATCGTATTCAGGCGCTCGCTTGCCCCGTCGAAGCCTGCTGCAGAAGCTTCAGCATCGCCGCCGCCTTGTCGAACGTCTCCTGATACTCCTCTTCGAGCTTCGAATCCGCCACGATGCCGCCGCCCGCCCAGAAGCGGATTTCGCCGCGCGACATGACCAGCGTGCGAATCGCGATGTTCACATCCATATTGCCGTCGAATCCGATGTAGCCGATCGAGCCGCAGTAGACGCCGCGTCGATGCGGCTCGAGCTCTTCGATGATTTGCATCGCGCGCAGCTTGGGCGCACCCGTGATGGATCCGCCCGGAAAAGCCCCGCGCAGGAGATCGAGCGCATCGCGGTCCGGCCTCAGCTCTCCGGTGACCGTGCTGACGAGGTGGTGCACGGTTGCGTAGCTTTCGACATCGAACAGCCGCGGCACCCGCACCGTCCCGAGCCGACAGTTCTTCGAGAGATCGTTGCGCAAGAGATCCACGATCATCACGTTCTCGGCGCGGTCTTTCGGGCTTTCACGCAGCGCGTTCGCAAGCTCGGCATCGAGACGCGCATGCCCGGCGCGCGGGCGCGTGCCCTTGATCGGCTTCGTCTCGACACGCCCGTTTTCGACTTTGAGGAATCGCTCGGGTGACGCCGACAGCACATGAGCGTACGGCGTGCTGAGGTACGCAGCAAAAGGCGCCGGGTTCGTCAAGCGAAGAGCCTGATAGGCGAGCCACGGGTCGCCTGAAGCCTGCGCGCTGAAACGCTGCGCGAGGTTCACCTGGTAACAATCGCCATCGGCGATGTAGCGCTTGATGCGCTCGAACCGCCGCGCATACGCTTCGGGCGTGAGATTCGACGTGACGCGCGAGCTTACTCGGAAGGCGCTTCGCCTTCGCTCCGAAGGTGGATCGCTGAAAAGCCGCACGAGCGCGCTCCACCTCAAGTCTGTTTCGGGATCGCGGCCCTGTCCCACCAACCACGCGCGCCGGTCTGCGTGATCGACCACGACGGCCCAGTCGTAAATGCCAACCGCCATTTCCGGGATGCGTTCGGCATCTTTGGCCTGCGCGGCGAGCTTTTCGAGCCGCCGCGCGAGGTCGTATCCGAAATAGCCGATCGCACCACCGCTGAACGGCAGGATGCTCTCGCATGCGCGATCCGGCGCGAGCGCGCGTCGCACGAGCTCGAAAGGGTCTTCGCGGCTGAGCTCGACGCCCTCGCTGTGGATTTCCGTGAGATTGCCGCGAGTTACGAGCCGCACGTAAGGCTGCGCCGCGAGGATGTCGTATCGCGACTGCGCCGGGTGATGCAATCCGCCGTCGAGGAAAACGGCCCACGGCAGATCCGCGATCGCCTCGAAGAGCGCGGTGCTGTCGGGGCGGTACGGCAGCTCGGTTAAAAAGGGCGCGGACATTTGTGTCAACATACTAGAAACCCAAGGAGAACGCATGGGCAAGATGAGCGAGCGCCTGGCGCTGCATACCTGGTCACTGGACACCACACCGTTGCCCGTGGCGCTGAAAGCCGCACGGGAGGGTGGCTGGAATGCCGTGGAGCTGCGGCGCATCGACTTCACACGGTGTTTCGACAAAGGCATGACGAACGACCAGGTCATCGCGCTCGTTCGTGAAAGCGGCCTTGAAGTCGCGGTGCTCGGAACTGAATACGGCCTCATCTTCGCAAAAGGCGACGAGAGCGGCCGGCTTTTCTCGGTTCTCGAAGAGACCTGCCGCAACGCGACCGCGCTCGGCTGCGGCATGATCATGATCGCGCCGGGCCAGAACAGCGGCACGATCAAGGAAGCCGCCGTCAATTACCGTCGTGCCGGTGAGGTCGTGCAAGCGCACGAATTGAGAATCGCGCTCGAATTCAATTCCGCGCACGACGTCATCAACAGGCTGGACGTCGCGCGCGAGGTCATCGCGCTTGCGGGTCATCCGAACGCCGGACTGCTGCTCGACGCCTATCACCTGGAGCGCAGCGGCGACGGCGGCCGCGGGTTCGAGGACGTCGCCGGCGACGAGATATTCACGTTCCAGTTCAGCGACGTCCCGCACGGTCCGCGCTCCACGGACAGGCGGCCGACCGATCGGCTCATTCCGGGCCAGGGCCGCGTGCGCTGGCGCGAAGTGTTCCAGTTGCTGAAAGAGAAAAGCTACGACGGGTGGTTGAGCTGCGAAGCGCCCAATCCGGAGCTTTGGGCGCGTCCACCTGTCGAGGTCGCGCGCGAAGCAGCCGCAGCTACCCGGGCGCTGCTTTCAACGGTCGAAACCTAGAACACCACGACGCTGCGGATCGACTTGCCTGCGTGCATCAGGTCGAAGCCCTTGTTGATATCCTCGAGCGCGAGCGTATGGGTGATGAGATCGTCGATGTTGATCTTGCCGTCCATGTACCAATCGACGATCTTCGGCACGTCGCGGCGCCCTTTTGCGCCCCCGAACGCCGTTCCTTTCCACACCCGGCCCGTGACCAGCTGAAAGGGGCGCGTGCGAATCTCCTGACCGGCGCCCGCGACGCCGATGATTACGGATACGCCCCAGCCTTTGTGGCAGCACTCGAGCGCCTGCCGCATGACGTCGACGTTGCCGATACATTCGAAACTGTAGTCGGCCCCGCCTTTCGTGAGGCTCACGAGATGCGCGACGACATCGCCTCCCACTTCCTTCGGGTTCACGAAATGCGTCATGCCGAATTTCTCGGCGAGCGCACGCCGCGATGGATTGATGTCCACGCCCACGATCATGTTCGCGCCAGCGAGCCGCGCGCCCTGGATGACGTTGAGCCCGATGCCGCCGAGGCCGAAGACGACGACGTTCCCGCCGGGCTCGACTTTTGCGGTATTGATGACCGCGCCTATGCCCGTAGTGACACCGCACCCGATGTAGCAGACTTTGTCGAACGGCGCATCTTCGCGGATTTTCGCGAGCGCGATCTCCGGCACGACCGTGTAGCTCGAGAACGTCGAGGTGCCCATGTAGTGCAGCACTTTCCTGCCGTCCAGCGAGAATCGGCTCGTGCCGTCGGGCATGAGGCCCTGCCCTTGCGTGACGCGTATCGCCTGGCAGAGGTTCGTCTTCTCCGAAACGCAGTACTCGCATTCGCGACATTCGGGGACGTAGAGCGGAATGACGTGATCGCCCTTGCGGAGCGATTTGACGCCCGGACCTACATCGACGACGATGCCCGCCCCTTCGTGACCCAGAATGGATGGGAACAGACCTTCAGGGTCCGCACCGGACAGCGTGAACTCGTCGGTGTGGCAGATGCCCGTCGCCCTGATTTCCACCAACACTTCGCCTGCCCTGGGCCCGTCGAGATCGACGGTTTCAATCGTGAGCGGCACGCCCGCTTTGTGCGCAACGGCGGCTTTGACTTTCATGGAAACTCCATTGATTCTGAATCGGGCGATTACTATATAACAGCGACCGGAAGACGTAGGCTGCGCATCTTGCGCGCGGCGGACGGTGCGTCATCGACGCACCGTCCGAGCGTTCAGCTATGGACATGACTTATCGCGGACGCTTCGCGCCTTCGCCAACGGGCCCACTGCACTTCGGATCGCTCATCGCCGCCGTGGGAAGCTATCTCGAAGCGCGCGCGCATCGGGGCCACTGGCTCGTGCGCATCGAAGATCTCGATCCGCCACGCGTCGTGCGCGGTTCGGCCGATGACATCCTGAAAACGCTCGAGGCGTGCGGCATGGAGTGGGATGCGCACATCGTGCATCAGAGCACGCGCAGCGATGCATACCACGCCGCGCTTCACGAGCTTCGGCAACGCGGAAAAGTGTATGCGTGCGCGTGCAGTCGCCGCGAGATCGCCGACTCCGGCGTATCGGGTATCGAAGGCTACGTCTATCCGGGCACCTGCCGCGCGGGATTGCCGGGCGGGCGTGCGGCGCGCGCGTGGCGCGTTGACACCGAAGGCGCTGTCATCGCCTTTGACGATGGTGTGCAGGGATGCATCGAGCAGGACCTCGGCCGGGCTGTCGGGGATTTCGTGCTTTACCGGGCCGATCGCATCTACGCCTATCAGCTCGCGGTTGCCGTCGACGACGCGGAACAGGCCATCACGGACATCGTGCGGGGCGCCGACCTGCTCGATTCGACGCCGCGACAGATCCATTTGCAGCGGTTGCTCGGACTGCCGACGCCGCGCTACGCGCACCTGCCGGTCGCGGTGAACGACCGTGGCGAGAAGCTCTCGAAGCAGACGCGAGCGCAGCCCGTCGATGTCCGTCACGCCAGCGCCGCCCTGGCGCAAGCGCTGCGTTTTCTTGGACATGACGCGCCGCCGGCGCTCGAAAAATCCAGCGTGCGAGAGTTGTGGGAATGGGCGATGGCTAACTGGCGGCTCGATCGTGTCGCGCGTGTTCGATCGGCTCACGCCGCGAGCACTGCGTCGCCGCGCTGAAACGCGATCAGTGCCCCGGGCCTCATCTCCGTCCATGTCTCGTTGTCGGTCAGCGGCGTCGTCGCGATCACCGCAACCCTGTCGTCGGGCGTCGTGAGCGCAGTGAAATCCACAGTGACATCGTCGTCGATGAGATGCGCCTGCGCGAAAGGCGCATGACGCAGGATGTAGCAGAGCCTGTCCGCGCAATGCGCGATGAGGTACTCGCCATTGGACAGCAGGTAATTGAAACGGCCGCACTGGGCCAGCTCTCGCGTGAGCTCCTGCAGGAGTGCGAAGCATGCGTCGAGCGGCGGTTGTTCGTCCGGAAACCGCCGGCGCAGCGCTTCCAGCATGTAGCAGAACGCCCGCTCGCTGTCGGTCGTCCCCACCGGGCGATAGTAGCCCTCCAGCCTGGGCGTGAAATCGTCGAGCGTGCCGTTGTGGGCGAAGATCCAGTAGCGGCCCCATAGCTCGCGCACGAAGGGATGCGTGTTCTCGAGTGCCACCGCGCCTTTCGTCGCCTTGCGGATGTGAGCGATGACATTCATCGAGCGTATGGGATAGCCGCGCACGAGATCCGCGATCGGGGACGCAACAGCGGGTTTCGAATCGAGAAAAACCCGGCAGCCGACACCTTCGAAAAATGCGATGCCCCAGCCGTCGGCGTGGTGATCGGTGGATCCGCCGCGCCGGTGAAACCCCGCGAAAGAAAAGCAGATGTCCGTCGGGACGTTGCAGTTCATCCCAAGGAGCTGACACATAGGAAGGAACCTCTAAGGAACCTCTGAACAAGTCCCGCGCGGGCGCGACGGAGGCGCTGTGGGATGCAGTACGCGAGAAGGCACCCGGGTCATCGAATTACACCTCCGACAACGGGCCCAGGTGCCGCCACGGCTTGCAGCGCGTTACTGCCGTGGTACACAAAGAGACAACGCGGACGCGTTCCGAGTTCCACGGCTGGCCACGCCGGGCAAAGTGGAGTTTACGCCGGTGCCGGTCTCAGAGACTGCTCCACATCCACGGCGGCACGGCACGCCTGTCTTTCCACAGGCCACGTCTCTCCGATCGCGCTTCGCCCTCGAGCTGCCGCAGCCGGTCGTCGTTACGGTAGCGCGCGAAGAACCACGCCATCCCGCGACGCACCTGCTCCGCACTGACGTCGACATCGTTAAGCTTGCAGCGCGAGGCCGGTCTGCCGAACCTGTCGCGGCCGCGCTCCACACACTGCACGTTCCTGCCAAGTGCGAGCGCCGCGAGCGATTCGCGGGATTCGCCGCCGAAGGGTTGATTGAGCTCCGGCGCGTCGATATCGGAGAGTCGCACACTGACCCGCTCACGGCGCCCCTGCACCGTGATCGCGTCACCTTCCGGAACGTCAACGACGAAGCCATCGACCGGCGGTTCGCCGTCCGAAAAGACAAGATGCGGAATCAGAGCGAAATGCACCGCTCCCAGCAATGCACAGAGAAGACCCGATCTCATGCCGCCCGTACCCCCCGCAGGTATCGTGCAGCCGCCGGCTCGTGACGCCCGGTGGCGAGGGGTAAATCCTAGGTGCGCGCGCGTGATGCCGCGTAGGCACTAAGTCGCAGCGAAGATCGCGGGGAAGCTCAGCGGCGCGTAGACGCGATGCCGAGCACGACATACGCCGCATAAGTGCACGCGGCGATCGTCATCGAGACGCTGCAGGCGATGCCGAATCCGGCGGCGGGGATGATGAAGAGAGGCAAATGTGCAGCGAGCGCTTCCGCGGACGCAATCCCGAGGAACGAGCCCGCGGCGATGAGCAGCCAGCGTCGCAGATAGGTGAGCAGGATCGGCCGCCGCGCCCGATTGTGACAAAGCGCCTGTTCCCGGCGCCACGCAGGCCCCCGAGAGGCGTCCATGAACAGCGCGAACGGATCCAGATAGAGCAGCAGCAGGCGTCGCAGCGGCAGTCGCGCGCGTCCTTCGCGCGTAAGCAGCGATTCGAGCTCTGCAGCGATGTCGTGCGTTGCCATCGGTATTTCTGTGCAGCAAGTCCCAGTCTTACTTTTGCCTATGTCAGCGCTGCAGAGGGAAAGTTGCTTTCGACGTGCGTCCGCGCTGTTCCCATCTCACTTCTCGGCAAGTTGAGCTTCACCTTTAATGCCCCTGTATGCGGTTTTCGTGCCGGCACGCCCGTGGGTCGAGACCACCACGCCGGCCGAAAGCGGAGCTTGCCGAGCCGCCCTACCCGGGCAGCGCCGCCAGGCGTTTGAACGCACGAACCTTCTCCATGCGATCGATTTTCGCGCCATTCAGCGCGACGCGCAGTACTTCAATCGTCCTATCGTACGTGACGCGATCCACCGGGTAGGGTGTGCCGTCCTTTCCGCCGTGTGCGAACGAATAACGGGCGGGGTCCCGGCGGCTCGCCTGCGCGCCGTAAATGAGCTCGGACGTGAGCGCGAGCGCCCGAAGCGTCTTCGCGCCGACTCCTTCCACCGCGAGCAGCGCTTCGAAATCCTCGGGCGCCGCTTCGTACGTGCGCAGGAGCACTTTCCGCAGGTATCTGGGATCGATGTCGCTCGTCGCCACCGCGTGCCGCCGTGGCATTTCGAGCAGCGGAAGGTGGTTGAGCGCCTGTAAGGTCACGTCGGGCTTCTCCGCGGCGAGCGTCGCCGCGGCGATTCTCACGTCCGCGCTGTCGTGGGCGACCAGATTCAGCGTAGCCGCGGACGCGTCGCAGCACACCGCCGCATGCGGCTCGTTGACATAGCTCTGAAGCCCGTCGGAAAGCCAGTGGTAGCGCCGGGCCATCGAAGTCTCACCGCTCATCCCCTGCTGCACGACGCACCACTCGCCTTTCACGGTGAATACGAACGAGTGATGGTAGAGCTGGTAGCCGTCCTGGACCGCGGAGTTGTCGACTTTCGCGGAGATGCGACTTGCATACACGAGCGGCTCGGGGTCGCGGCCGATACGCTCGCATGCAGTGGTGATCTCGTCGGGCGTTTTGCGCGACGTCGCGCCTTTCCCGCCGGCGACGAAGAGGCCAAGCTCGTTCTCGCTTCCACGCAGTCCCTCTTTCAGCGCGCCACACACGGTCGTGGTAAGCCCGCTCGAATGCCAGTCAAAGCCCAGCACACAGCCGAAAGCCTGGAACCAGTAGGGATCCGAAAGACGCCGCAGCACTTCGTCGCGACCGAACTCGGCGGCAATGAAAATCACGATCTCGCGCGACAACGGAACCATGCGCTCGAAAAGCCACCGCGGCGCTTTGCCGGTATGGAGAGGAAGATGCGCGAAGCCGGTGCGGGACATGTCTCGAGAATCAGTGTGCTTAACCCGCACATTTTATGCGAGCTCGTACCGGCGCCGCGTCTTCGCGCCTACTTGATCTGCTGCATGCGGCATTACAGAATTGCGCCGTCACACCAGGGGAATCGCGCTATGGTCCTGATGATCGTTGGCCTCGTTCTTTTCCTCGGCATCCACCTGTTGCCGATGGCGCCGGGACTGCGCGGCGTGGTTGCTGTCAGCATGGGCGACAAGGGGTACCGGGGCGTGTTCTCGGTCGTGTCCGCGGTGGGCCTTGTTTTGATCGTCGTCGGCTACCGAATGGCTCCGAACGGGGTGCCGCTCTTTACACCACTTCCGGCCGCGAGAGCGGCTGCCCCTGCCCTGGTGACGATCGCATTCGTGCTTTTCGCGGCTGCGAACATGCGCACTCACGTTCGAGCGGCCGTGAAGCACCCGATGCTGATCGGGCTCATGCTGTGGTCCGGCGTGCATCTGCTTGCAAATGGCGATCTTGCCGGCACGATTCTGTTCGGGAGCTTTTTCGTCTACTCGATACTCGATCTCGTGTCGGTCATCCGTCGCGGCGCGGTGAAGCTATTCGCCCCGACCTGGAAGCACGACGCGATCGCAGTCATTGCCGGACTCGTGGCGGCATGGCTGACCATACGCTTTCACGCTATTTCTTTCGGTGTGCCGGCGATCGCCTGAGATTCGTTGCGCAGTCGCCAGCCGCTTGACATACGTCAAGTCGTAGCGCGCGCCCGCCGCTAAGCTCAACCGCTGGCGCAATCCGGCCAGGCATGCCCGCCGAGGCCGCGTTAGCGCGTCGGAGGGAACCATGATAGCCCAGCGAGTCCGCGTGCCTGCAATCGACGATGGTCTGGCGAAAATCCGCACGCTCGACGCTACGTGCCGTACCGCGACGCCACCGGTTCCGCGCAGCGCGAAAATCGAATTGAGCTCCCGCTGCGATCTTGGATGCTTCTTCTGCGCTTCACATAAGCGACCGCGCACGGGCGGCGATATGTCGCAGGCAATGTACGCGCGGCTCGTTGACGAGCTCCGCATGGTCGGCGTGGAACAGCTCGGGCTTTTCTACATCGGCGAATCGATGCTGTGCGAATGGCTGCCCGAAGCGATCCGCTATGCGAAAGAGGTCGCTCACTTCCCGTACGTGTTTCTTACGACCAACGGCCTCAGTGCAACGCCCGATCGCCTCCGCGCATGCATGGCGGCAGGGCTGGACAGCATAAAGTTCGCGTTCAACTGGTCGGATGAACACCAGTTCCAGCGAGTAACCGGCGTCCCGGCAGTCGAGTACGACCGCGTGCTCGAGAACCTGAAATCAGCGCGCTGGATCCGCGACGATGTCGAGCACGAGACGGGGCATCGCTGCTCGCTTTATGCCTCGTCCCTGCTATATGACGGGGAGCAATCGCACCGCGTGCAGGAAATGCTGCAGGGAATCGAGAGATGCGTGGATCACCATTACTGGCTTCCGCTGTTCGGCCATTGCGGCTTACCGGGTCCGCAACCCGCCGGACGGCCGGTGCCTGTGAAAAACCTTCCGTGCTGGGGTCTCTTTACCGAAGCGCACATCACGGTGGATGGTAAGCTTTCCGCGTGCTCGCTCGACGCGTCGTCCCGCTTCCACATGGGCGATCTCGGCGAGATGTCGTTCATCGAGGCGTGGCACAGCTCTGCTTTTCAGACGCTCCGAAGCCGCCACCTCGACGGTAATGTAAAAGGCACGGCCTGCCAGTCGTGCATTGCCTACTGACGCCCATGACCATCACCGCCCGCATCGACAACGTCACACGGATACCGCCCGAATTCCTGAAGGCAAAGCTTCCCGCGCCCAAGAGCGTAAAGATCGAGATCTCTCCACGCTGCAACTACCGGTGCGGTTTCTGCGCGTTGCGCACCCGTGAATCCCAGCCAAAATGGGACATGGATTTCGAGCTGTTCAAGCGCGTAACGCGCGAGATGAGAGAGGCCGGCGTCCAGGAGATCGGTTGTTTCTACCTCGGCGAATCGTTCATGAACCCGCGGCTTCTCGTGGATTGCATCCGACACGTGAAGCAGGAGCTCGCGTTTCCCTATGTGTTCCTCACCTCGAACGCTTCCATGTCATTTGCCGAAGCGGTCGAAGAATGCATGAAGGCCGGCCTCGACTCGCTCAAATGGTCGGTAAATGCCGCCGACGAAAAGCAGTTCGAGCACATCATGGGCGTCTCGGGCCGGCTTTTCCGTCATGCACTCGGCAACATCAAATCGGCATGGGCCGTGCGCCAGGCGAAAGGCTATTCGACGGGACTCTACGCGTCGTCCATCCGTTATGACGGCGAGCAGCAATCAAGAATGGAAGCTCTGCTCGACGAGCACGTGCGGCCGTACGTCGACGAGCACTACTGGCTGCCGCTCTATTCCATGGGGGCGTTCGCAACCGAGCGCGAAGAGCACCTCGGCTATCGACCGACCGCGGGCAATCAGGGCCGACTGGGCGCGCTTCGTGAGCCGCTTCCGTGCTGGTCCGCATTCACCGAAGGACACGTCACGGCCGACGGCAAGCTCTCCGCGTGTTGCTTCGATGCGAACGCCAACTGGACGATGGGTGATCTCACGAAGCAGTCGTTCATGGCGGCGTGGAACTCCGACGCTTTCGTAAGCTTGCGCGCGGCGCATCTGAAGCGCGATGTCAGCGGCACGGTGTGCGAGCAGTGCATCGCTTACTCCTAGCGATCCTTTGCTCTAGTTGATCAGCAGCGCGAGCCGGTAGGTAATGTAGGCAGCTGCATAGGCGAGCGCGAAGAGATAGGCTGCCATCGCGAGCGGCATCGTCCATCCGCCCGTCTCGCGCTTCACCGTGGCAAGTGTGGACAGGCACTGTGGAGCGAAAACATACCACGCGAGCAGTGAAAGCGCGGTTGCCAAAGTCCAGCTTTGGTTGATGAGCGGCGTCAACGCTGCCGCCGTGTCTTCGCCGGTCGCAGAAAGTGCGTACACTGTCCCGAGCGCGCTCACCGCCACTTCGCGTGCCGCCAGTCCGGGTACGAGCGCGATGCTGATCTGCCAGTTAAAGCCGATCGGCTCGAACAGCACCGCAAGCGCGCGACCGAGCATTCCGGCGAAACTGTATTCAATCGCCGGCCCGGTGGCGCCTGCGGGAGGCGCCGGAAAGCTCGCAAGGCACCACATGGCGATGGTGAGCAGCAGAATGATCGTGCCCACCCGCTTCAAGAAGATCGTTACCCGCTGCCACAAACCGATGACGATGTTTCGAAGCCGAGGCGAATGGTATGCGGGGAGCTCCATCATCAGCGTGCGGACCTGACCGCGCGCCGTGAAGCGTTTGAGCACCCATGCAACGGCAAGGGCACCCGCGATACCTGCCATATACAGAGCGAACAGCACGAGGCCCTGGAGTTCGAACGTTCCCCATACCTCACGCTTTGGAATGAACGCGCCGACGAGCAGCGCATAGACCGGTAGGCGCGCCGAGCACGTCATGAGCGGTGCAATCATGATCGTCACCAGTCGATCCCGCGGATTGGAGATCGTGCGCGCAGCCAGGATCCCCGGAATCGCGCAGGCGAAGCTCGACAGAAGCGGAATGAAGGAGCGCCCCGAAAGGCCGACAGAACCCATCAGACGGTCGAGCAGAAAGGCCGCGCGCGGAAGGTAACCCCATTCCTCCAACACGAGGATGAAGGCAAACAGAATGACGATCTGAGGCAGGAACACAACCACGCCTCCGACTCCGGCGATGACGCCGTCCACGACCAGGCTCTTCACCCAGCCGTCGGGGAACAGGTTGCCGGCGGCGGCGCCGAGCCAGGCTGTCGTCGCCTCGATCGCGTTCATCGGCCATTCGGCCCACGCGAACACCGCCTGAAAAACAAGGAATAGCACCACTGCGAGTAGTATCGGTCCCGCGACCGGATGCAACACAACGCGATCGATGTAATCGCTCGCCCGGTCCGGCATGACCTCGTCCAGTCCCATCCGCTCCAGGATGCGACGCACTTTATCGATGTCGGACGTGGGAGGCTCGCAGTCAGCAGTGTCCGCGCGGCGCCAAGCGCCGCGTTCAGCAAGCAGCGCGCGCAAAGCATCGGCGCCGTGCGGCGCGACGCCGACGGTGGGCACAACGGGTACGCCGAGCTCGGAAGCGAGTTTGTCGGCACTCACTTTCAACCCGCGCCGCAGCGCGACGTCGACCATGTTGAGGGCGACGACGCACGGCATGCCCAATCCTCTGATGGACAATACGAGGCGCAGGCCGCGCCGCAAGTTCGTTGCATCGACGACGCATACGGCAAGATCGGGCCGTTTTTCACCGGCTGCCCGGCCATGCAGAACGTCGCAGGTGATGCGCTCGTCAGGCGAGCGTGGATGCAGGCTGTAGGCGCCCGGCAAGTCGAGCACGCGCAGCTCCCCGCCGGCGGGTGTGGAAAGCCGCCCTTCCTTGCGCTCGACCGTGACGCCGGCATAGTTGGCCACCTTTTGCCGGCTCCCGGTGAGAAGGTTGAACAGCGCGGTCTTGCCGCAGTTGGGATTGCCTACCAGCGCGGCGAGCGGCCCGCCACGGTACACGTGAATGACTGCCCGATTCATGCGCGCGCCCGCGAGCTTGACGGAGCCACCCGAACGCATGCGGCCTCGGCGCGCCGCAATGCGAAAGTGGATACGCCGATACGCACGACCAATGGGTCGCCGCCCGGTACAAAACACGCCAGCAGCATTGCAGGCTCGTCCGCCACGAAGCCGATTTCTTCGAGCCAGCGTGCCCACTCCGGAGCGTTCGCCGGGGCGATCACATCGCTCACGATGAGCGGTTCGCCGATCGCGGCGTCGGCAAGCGTTCGTTTGCAATCTCGGCTCACGCCATCTCCGTCGTCGGCGACTCGGCCGGCGGCCGCATCGCTCTGTAGCGCTTCAGCTTTTTCGCCCTGCTTGTTCACAAGCGACCCTTCCGCGAATGATAATCGTTGTTATTACCAGCTGCGGCTCGCCGATTTAATGCAGGTCAAAAAAATCGCAGGCCACCGCTGCGCATTATTGAAAGACTCAAGATATCGAGCGTAGTCTCACCTAAACCACAAGATCTAGTGGATTTCACGGGAGAAGACTCGATGTCCAGCAGGCTCGACGAAGCATCGGCGCACCACGTTCGCGCCATCTTGAAGCGGGACGGAACGTCCCAGTCTTTCGATCCTGAACGCATCGTTTCCGCAATAGCGCGGGCCGGAGCGGCAACCGGGCAATTCGGCACGTCCGTCGCGGCTACGGTCGCGCAAACGGTGATCGACGCAATCGTGGCGGATGCGCCGCGGCGCGCACCCACTGTCGAAGCCGTTCAGGACCTCGTCGAACGTGCATTGATCGACGCAGGCTATGTCGCCACGGCCCGCGCGTACATCGTCTACCGCGAGCAGCACAAGCAGCTGCGCGAAGATCGCAAGACCCTGATCGACGTCAGCGGCTCGATGGAGGAGTACCTCGATCAGCGCGACTGGCGCGTCAACGCGAATGCGAACCAGGGCTACTCGCTGGGCGGGCTCATCCTGAACGTTGCGGGGAAAGTCACGGCCAACTACTGGCTGAGCCACGTCTACCCGGCGGAGGTGGGCATCGCACACCGCGAGGGCGCCATCCACGTGCACGATCTCGACATGCTGTCCGGTTACTGCGCAGGCTGGTCGCTGCGCATGCTGCTTCACGAAGGCCTGAACGGTATTCCCGGCCGGGTGGAGGCCGCGCCCCCCAGGCATCTATCGAGCGCCATCGGTCAGATCGTGAATTTCCTCGGCACGCTGCAGAACGAGTGGGCGGGGGCGCAGGCGTTCAGCTCGTTCGATACCTACATGGCGCCTTTCGTCCGCAAGGACTGCCTCACCTACGCCTCGGTGAAGCAGTGCATACAGGAGCTCATCTATAACCTGAACGTGCCGTCGCGCTGGGGCAGCCAGACACCTTTCACGAATCTCACGTTCGATCTCGTCTGCCCCGAAGACCTGCAGGGCCAGATCCCGGTCATCGCCGGCGAAGAGATGCCTTTCACGTACGGCGAGCTACAGCGCGAAATGGAGATGATCAATCGCGCCTACATCGAAGTCATGATGGAAGGCGACGCCAAAGGCCGGGTGTTCACCTTCCCGATCCCGACCTACAACGTCACGTCCGATTTCCCCTGGGATTCGCCGCTCGCCGACGCGCTTTTCGATATGACCGCGAAATACGGCCTGCCGTATTTCCAGAACTTCGTGAGTTCGGACCTGAAGCCGAACATGATCCGGTCGATGTGCTGCCGCCTGCAGCTCGATCTCCGCGAGCTCTTGAAGCGCGGCAACGGTCTTTTCGGCTCGGCCGAGCAGACCGGATCACTCGGCGTCGTGACGCTCAATTGCGCGCGGCTGGGTTACCTGCATCGCGGCGATGAAGCCGGACTTTACGCTCGCACCGAGCGGCTCCTCGAGATCGGGCGGACAAGCCTCGAGGTGAAGCGCAAAGTGATCCAGCGTCACATGGACAATGGTCTGTTTCCCTATACGAGGCGCTATCTCGGAACGCTGCGCAATCACTTCTCCACGCTCGGCGTGAACGGCATCAACGAAATGATCCGCAACTTCACGGGCGACGAGCACGACATCACGACCGAATGGGGCCACCGCTTCGCATGCGATTACCTCGACCGCGTGAGAAGCCGCATCGTTCAGTTCCAGGAAGAGAGCGGCCACATGTACAACCTGGAGGCGACGCCCGCTGAAGGAACGACGTACCGCTTCGCCAAGGAAGACCGCAAACGTTTCCCCGGCATACTGCAGGCCGGCACCGCCGACATGCCGTATTACACGAATTCGTCCCAGCTACCCGTGGGCTTCACGGACGACCCGTTCGAAGCGCTCGAGCGTCAGGAACAACTTCAGCGCAAATACACCGGCGGCACGGTGCTGCACCTCTACATGAACGAGCGGCTTTCGTCGGTGCAGGCGTGCAAGACACTGGTGCGCCGCGCGCTCGAGCGCTACTCGCTGCCGTACATCACCGTGACGCCTACGTTTTCCATTTGTCCGAAGCACGGCTATCTGTCGGGCGAGCACAAGTTCTGCCCGAAATGCGACGAAGCACTGATCGAACGCAAGCAGCGGGAGCTCCGCGCCGCGTGATGCATGACAAATATCGAAAGGAGGCCAGCATGAACGACACCACGAATTTCCTTCCGCAGGGACCCGTGATCGAGCTCGACGATGCCGAGCGCCAGCCGTGCGAGGTATGGACACGCGTGATGGGCTATCACCGGCCCGTGTCCTCGTTCAACGTCGGCAAGAAGGGGGAGCACTTCGAGCGCTGCTTTTTCAAGGAACCCCGGTGACGAAAGGCGAGCTGAGGATCGGCGGGTTCGTGCCTTTCAGCGCGACCGACTATCCCGACCATCTCTCTGCCGTCGTGTTCTGCCAGGGTTGCCCATGGCGCTGCGGGTACTGCCACAACGTCCACCTACAACCCGCAACGAACGCAACGGAACTCACCTGGAGCAGCATTCTTACGTTCCTGGAACACCGCCGGGGGCTCCTCGATGCGGTGGTGTTCAGCGGCGGCGAGCCCACGCTGCAGCACGCCCTAGCCGGTGCCATGCACGCCGTTAAGGCGCTCGGATTCAAAGTGGGCCTGCATACGGCGGGCATCTACCCGCAGCGTCTCGCAGAGGTTCTGCCGCTCGTCGACTGGGTCGGACTCGATATCAAAGCGCCGTTTCATCTGTACGATTCGGTTACCCGCGCGCCCGGCAGCGGCGCACGCGCGAGGCGCAGCGCGGAGATCGTGCTCGAAAGCGGCGTCGCGTACGAATTCCGTACTACTGTCGATAGGTCGGTGCTGGGGACAGAGGATGTTGCACAGCTTTCCATGGAGCTACCGCGAATGGGTGCTACGCGGTATGTGCTCCAGGCATGCCGCGCAAACACTGCATGAGCACGGCACAGGATCAACTCATGGCAGCCAGGGCACCGGGTTGCGTGTGACGGCGACGGCGACGATATATACGAATACGGCCTGCGCGGCGATCCATGCGACGATGCGCACGCGTCTGGAATTGCCGCGTTTCAGGGCCACGGTCCCGAGCCCGATATAGAGAACGAGGCCAAGCACTTTGGCGGTGAGCCACCCGGCCACGAACGGGTACTGCCGGGTGGCGGCCGCCATGGCGATCGCGCTCGCGAGCAAGACCGTATCCACCACGTGAGGTACGATCCGCACCCAGCGGCGAGTGAGCATCTGCGGCATGCGCAGCATCCAGACGCCGCGCACGAAAAAAAGCGCGTAGCTCGTCACGACCGCACTCACGTGCAGGGACTTGAGCGCGAGGTAATCCACGTTGATTATCGCGCGTCGACTCGCGGCCTGACGTACATGGGAACGTAGCGCCAGGCCCACGCTCCGAAGGCAGCGAATGCTGCAAGCGCGGCGGAAACCATGAGCACGGAACCGATCGCGCTGCCGAGCGCAAATTCGGCCGCGACCCGCAGGAGCGCGGCGGCGAGTAGACCGACGTAACAGCACCACGTCCACGAATCGGCCTCGAGCGGCCGCCCCGAATGCCCGAGCGAAACGCGCGAGACCATACCGAGGGTCATTGCCGCAAAGTAGCCGAGCGTAAGAAGGTGCACCGGCGCGAGACCGATTCGCTCGAGCACGCCGGCTGCGACGGACAGGCTGAGCACGGCATACAGGAGAAAGGCTGCGGCGAGAACTGCGAGTGAAATATGCAGGACTGCGAGCAGTCGCACGCGGAAGCTTTGCGCAAGACCCCATCTCCACGCGAGACGCGCAACGACAAAGGCCAGGGGCAGATCGACGAGCCACACTACACCCGACGCGCCATAGAGTTCCATCGCGCCATGAGCGAGCACGCCGACAATGAGCGCAGGACGCGCCCACCACGGACGGTAGTCCGCGGACGGGCCCAGGATGCGGCTGGAAAAGAACGGAACCATGCGCGTGCTCACGCCAACGAAGATCGGCAGTATGAAAAACCATATCGCGCCGTGGAGTGCCTGACGCGCGTACCCGTAGGACCCGCTCGCCACCGCCAGTGCGAACAGCGCCGATCCCGCCGCGCCGACACTCAGGAATACGAAAAGGACAAGCGCGTAGCGCGCGTTGGCATTCCAGTAGCGCACGACCATGCGCACGAGCACGCCCATGCCCCAGATCCACCCCGCGGCATGCAGCAGCAATCCGGTTCCGGCGATCTCTCGCGTGGTGAAAAGCCCGATGTAGAAAACGACGACGCCCATCGCCATTCCAACTGCAGCCGGAACGAAGCCGGCGCGCGACGGCTTCGGCGCCCCAAGCCAGTTCGGCCCGGCGGTCATGAGGAAGCCGAACATGAAGAATGGGAAGAGGCCGTACAGAAGCAGCCATGCATGCGCCCACATGGGCGGGACACTCCAGGCGTACGGCGTGCCGAAGGCGAAGTAGCGCGATACCACGTGGGCGCTCCACCACCCGAACGCGATCACGGCCTGCACTGCGCCGAAGAAGAACATGAGCCGGTGCGGCTCGCCCGAGACGAGCGCAAGCGGCCCCGGTGAACGTTGCGCTGCCCCGCCGGCTTGCAGACTCCGTTCTTGCATTCTCGGTGGAAAGCTAACGAGGCGCGCCGCGGCGTTTCGCCATGGCGTCGCCGGTGTCAGCGAGCGCGCTCGTATCGAGCAGCCGTTCCGCGGCGGGCAGCAGCTGGTCTTCCTCGAGCTCGATATGACGCCGATACAGCGAAGTGAAGTGCCCGACCTCGTCGGCGTCGAGAGAAGCGCTCTCTCCGGCCGCTATCCTGGAAAGCGTCTCGCGCATGCGCGTCCAGGCTTTGCGCATCTCGCGGTGGTCCTCCAGAAGCCGCCCAACCAGCGCTTCGCACGCGGCCCGATCCGCGGCGAGCAGCCGCGGGAAGAGATCTTCCTCCTCGTCGCGGTGGTGGTTCTCCCCCGCCGTATCGAAGTAGCGGATCACGTTCGCGGCCGCCTGTTGCGCCTGAGCGTCGGCGCCCGCGTCACGCATGTGCTGCGAGAGACGGTGAAGCAGCTCGCAACGTTCCTCGATCCGGTCGTGACAGGCGGCGAGCATCTCCAGCGGGTGATCGAAATCCGCCGCGACGCTTCTGAAAAGACCGCTTCTCTTCTCGTCAGTCATGCGTTCCCATCGCAGGCTCACACCCGCTCACGTGTCTGTCCGTCCGGAACGTTGGTGCGCGACGCCCAGTACCTGCCGCGCGCGCCCCTGCAGCGCCTGCCACGTACGCTCGCACTCGCCCGGGCGCGGTGAGACGGTCGCTATCTGGCGCACGATCGCGCGGAGCGCGTTCGCCTCTGCCACGAGGGCATCGTAATCCTCGCCGTACACGAGCTCTGCCTTGCGGTCGCGGCAGACACCGATGCACGGCTGCGGCGCTTCGATCTTGCCGCAGCCGATGCATTGCCACACGTTCACACGCTCGATCATCCGTTCAGCGGACGCCATCCTGCCACTCCTTCGCTCAGCCCGGGGCGAAAAGCAGCACACCGTGGCTGCCGGCGACGGCGCCTGCGACCGTCACCAGGCTCAAGGCAAGCAAGAACCAGTGGACCCGGGCGATCGTGCGCAGCGTCCCCTGCAGGTCGCGCCGGGCGCGCGCCGCGACCCGCCGATGCAGCACGAACGGTTCCAGCACAAAGAGCATCAGGGTAAAAAGCGACCACACAAGCACCATGGCGCCCATCCACCAGTAGCGAAGCTCGGTAAAACGGTGCCAGAGATCGAGTGTGTGCACGAGATAGAAGCCGGTGATGCCGACTATCGCGGTAGTCCACCGGGACTGCCGCGCAAAGCGGTGTTCGACGCGCTCGAACAGCGCCATTGCACCGGCGGCATCAAGCGCTCGCACGGCCGGCAGCAGACTCGTCGTGACCATCGCGACACCACCGATCCAGAGCACGACTCCAAGCACGTGCACCGCACGCGCGACGCCCCACGCTTCCATGAGTCGAATTATCGCATCGCGCTCGCCGCCGCGGTGATGCGGGCTCTCTACCTGGTTGTGCGGCTCGGATCACGCCATCGCCGCCGTCACGGTGCGCAGCCACTCCACTAACGCCCTGGCCATGTGCTCCGGATGCGTGACGATCGTGTAATGGCCTGTACCGAAGAGAAAGGGCAGGTAGCGCGATCCGGCGCGATCGACAGTCAGGCAAAAAGGCGCGATACCCTGAAGCCGCGCTTCCGCGAGCGCTTGCCGCGTGTCCTCGACACCATAACGGCCTTCGTACCGGTCGCAATCGTTCGGCTTGCCGTCCGAGAGGAGCAGCAGTAGCCGACGGTGCGCGGGCTCGCGCATGAGCGTGGCCGTCGCATGCCGCAGCGCAGCGCCGGCACGCGTGTATTCGTCCGGCTCGAGTGCCGCGACGCGGCGCGTGAGGCCGGGCCCGGGACGCTCGTGGAATGCCTTGAGCTCGCGAACGCGAACGTCGCCAGGTCCATAGCCGGAGAATGCCTGCACCGCGAATCGCACGCGCAAGGCTTCGAGCGCCGTCGATACGATCACGAGCGCTTCCTTTTCGAGATCGATGATGCGGTGCGCTCCGCCGCACCATGATTCCGTCGATGCGCTCACGTCAATCAGAACGAGCAGTGAGAAATCCCTGCGCGCGGGGCGATGAGCGAGATACAGCGCCTCGGCTTTCGGCAGGCGTGCACGGAGATCGCCGTATGCGCTCACGTACGCGGCGAGGTCTATCTCGTCGCCTTCCGACTGCGCAAACTGCAGCGAGCGCCGTGAGCGCAACGCTTCGAAACGGCGCCGCACCCCCGTAAGCGTCGATCGGTGACGCGCGAGCACGTCCTCTACCCATTTCGCTGCTCCTTGCGGGGCCTCCTGGATGCGAACCGTCGCCGCGCGATCGCGGTATGCGGCGATCGTATAGTCCCATTCCGGATAGGCGAGCGCGTGCGCCGAACCCGCCGCGTTTGGAGATGCCACGCGTGCGCCCCGCACGGGCAGCTCGTCTTCGCCGGCAAAGAGCTCACGCGAGCTTCCGGGTGTCGATACGAGCCGCAACTCTTCGAGATCGGACACCGACTCGCCCGCACCCTGGATATCTTCATCGGGCTGCTTATCGACGGGACGCTGCAATCCCATCGCATCCTCGGCGTGCTCGCTCGGCTGGTTCGTCTGGATCATCCACACGCCGGTCTGCTCGTCGTCTTCATCTTCGGCGGCACGGCGCGAGCGCGGCCGCCGAGCGATCCGTACGCTGCGCGGGTGCGACGACGGAATAGCGGAATCTGCGCCCGCCGCGTACGTGTCAGGCGAGGCATCGGCCTTCAAAAAAACGCCGAGCAGGACGTCAGGTGCCAGCCCGGAATAACGCTCGTCGCACCGGAGCCGCGCGGCGTTCGTGCACGCCCATGCGAGCGAAGCCTGCGGATCCGGCGCCTGATGAAGAGCGCCGCTCCGGAGGAACTCCCTATACAGTGCCTCGACCGGGCGCAGCGCTTTCTGAATACGATCGGCCGGGCAACGTGACGCGAGGAGCTTACCCCGCAGCTTCGCCAGCGGACGAGTCAGGCCAGCGAGACGCGCCGCGAGCTGCGCATCGACGGCCGCGGTTTCGCTCACGAGAAACAGATCCTGCACGAGTAGCGATGCCGACCAGGGAAACATTCGAGCGCTTTCGCGCACGACGCGAAGCGCCTGGTGCAACGCTACGATCCTGTACAGGTCGAGGGCATCCGTCTCGGCCCGTGCCCACCGCGGCGGCAGGAAAATCGCCAAGCCGTCCGTCCCCGGCAGCGCTTCGCGCGGCCGCTCGCGCCCGCCGCGCTCGAAAAGACGCGAGAGCATGGTGCGTGGCGGCGGTGGCGTCGCCGAGCGGATCGGGATGGGCGCGCCCAGGGCCGCTTCGAGCAGCAGCTCGAGGCGCGGACGGATATCGACCAGCGCAACATCCGCGGATGACGCTATATGCGGGCGATTGCGGCGCCAGAGGTTGATCGCGTACGAAGTCGCATGCCGTGCGGCGTCGACGATGACGTCTTCAGCTTCGGGCATTTACGCGAACGTCGCCGTGACGAGGTCGCGCATCGCGGCAAGTAACGTGAGGTCGTCCGACAAAGGCGTGACGATCGCCACGTCGCATGCCCGACAGCGCTCGACACCGCTCGCCATCAGATGCCCAGCGGCGACGAGGAGGCGCGTGCTGGGCACCTCGGCAAGCCCGCGGTCCTGCAGCGTACGCAGTCGCTCGGCCAGCGACACGAGTGCACGCGCGTCGGCGGTATCGACGCCGGTTTCGTGCGCCACGACGCGCGTCTCCCGCTCCGGTATGGGGAACGTGAAATCGAGGGCGATGAAACGCTGGCGCGTGCTCGGCTTCAGGTCCTTCAGCGCGTGCTGATAACTCGGGTTATACGAGATGACGAGCTGAAAGCCCTCGGCCGCTTCGATGAGCTCACCGGTTTTGTCGATCGGCAGAACGCGCCTGTAATCTGCGAGCGGGTGTATGACTACCGTCGTGTCCTGACGCGCCTCCACGATCTCGTCCAGGTAACAGATGGCGCCTTCCCGCACGGCGCGCGTGAGTGGCCCATCCTGCCACACGGTCTCGTCGTCGCGCACCAGGAAGCGTCCGATCAGATCGCTCGCGCTCAGGTCGTCGTGGCAGGCCACCGTAACAAGGCGGCGTCCGAGCCGCCACGCCATGTGCTCGACGAACCTCGTCTTGCCGCATCCGGTGGGGCCTTTTAGCATCACCGCGAGCTTTCGGCCGTGCGCCTGCTCGAATAGCGTCACCTCGTCGGCCGCCGGCACGTAGTAGGGCTCTTCGCGAATACACCGGAGCCCGTCCCCGACTCCTGCGCGACCCGTCTTCGCAGACGCCACGGAAGCGAAATCGTTCATACGGCGGCCGGACCGCCTACGCGACCTCCGGTACGAGCCGCTTCCGCACGCTCGTCTTCGATCACCGCGAAGCGCGGACGTGTCCGGAAGAAGTCGTAGATGTACAGCGCTGCGCCTGTCGTGAAAATGAACGCGGTACCGATCAGCATCAGGAAATGCACCTGGATCTTCAACTGCGTCTCGAGAAAACCGATACCCAGAATGCGCTCGAGGTACACCTGGCCTATACCTGCGGTTGCGAACGAGATGGTCATGCCGAACATGCCCGCGAGCTGCAGCCAGAACGCCCAATAGCCGAGCGTGTGACCGATCTCCGCAGGCGGCGCTGCCGTCCCCGCCGCCGCGGGCAGGGTCTCGCTCGCCGGACGGTTCTCTGTGAGCGTGGGCAACGCATACGCGATCACGGCGAGCACGATCATCGCGTACGCGCCGTAGAACGCCGCGTGCCCGTGCATCGCGGTGATCAGTGTGCCGTGCGTCCACTTGTTCACCGCGGGCCACGTGTGCGCGAGCCCCAGCAGTCCGGCGCCGAACATGGTGAACACCGCGCTGCCCACGCTCCAGTGCAGCGCGAGCGTGTTGGGGTGCCGCAGCGCCGAACGCCGTAGTGCCGAATACGCGTAAATCGCCATACCGACGAGGGCGACCGGCTCGAGCGCGCTGAATATGCCGCCGATCGGCAGCCAGTAATACGGCACGCCGATCCAGTAGTAATGATGCGCCGTGCCGAGTATTCCCGCGATGAAGACCAGGCCCACGATCGCATAAAGCCACTTTT
>Ga0209382_10003201_pt1 | contig 22856 bp, 19 predicted proteins | sample SoiMetdeltSBSDD5_FD_187599 | JGI IMG/M metagenome (GOLD analysis project Ga0209382, IMG submission 187599) | Bulk soil microbial communities from a Populus tree surrounding site in Tennessee, USA - Soil MetaG P. deltoides SBSDD5 (SPAdes) (version 2) | ecosystem: Environmental > Terrestrial >...
CGGCCGGCAGCTGGCGCCCCGTGGAGCAGGCCACCATGGCCTACGGCCACGGCATCTCGGTGAGCCTGATGCAGCTGGCGCGCGCCTACACCATGTTCGCGCGCGACGGCGAGCTGATCCCCGTCACGCTGCTCAAGTCGCCGCAGTCCGCCTCCGGCAGCCGCGTGCTGTCGGCGCGCACCGCGCGCGCCGTGCGCGCCATGCTCGAGCTCGCGGTGCAGCCCGGCGGCACCGCGCCGCGCGCGCGCATCATGGGCTGGCGCGTCGCCGGCAAGACCGGCACCGCGCACAAGCTGGAGAACGGCGGGTACGCGCCGGACAAGTACATCGCCTCGTTCGTCGGCCTCGCCCCGGCGAGCGAGCCGCGGCTGGTGATCGCGGTGATGATCGACGAGCCCTCGGCCGGCCAGTACTACGGCGGCGTGGTGGCGGCGCCGGTGTTCGCGCAGGTGGCGCAGGGCGCGCTGCGCCTGCTCAACGTGCCGCACGATGCGCCGCTCGAGCCCGTGCCGCTGCCCGGCGAGGGCGAGGAAGCCCGGGAGAGCACCTGATTGGCCCCGACCTCTTCGCCGCGCTCGCGGCGCAGGGCGCGATGCTCGAGCGCCTGAGCGCCGACAGCCGGCGCTGCGCGCCCGGGGTGGCGTTCTTCGCCTATCCGGGCGAGCGCGCCGACGGCCGCGCGCACATTCCCGACGCCATCGCGCGCGGCGCCGCGGCGGTGGTGTGGGAAGCCGAGTGCTACGCCTGGCGCGGCGAGTGGCGCCTGCCCAACGCGCCGCTGCGCGGACTCAAGGCGCGCGCCGGCGAGCTCGCCCACCAGTTCTACGGCAGGCCCTCGGCGGCGCTGTGGACCTGCGGCGTCACCGGCACCAACGGCAAGACCTCCTGCGCGCTGTGGATCGCGGCGGCGCTGGAGCGCGCCGGCGCGAAGTGCGGCGTGGTCGGCACGCTCGGCGCGGGATTCCGCGGGGCGCTCGAGGACGCGGGCAACACCACGCCCGACGCGCTCGAGCTGCACCGGCTGCTCGCCGGCATGCGGCGCGCGGGCGCCGCGGCGGTGGCGATGGAAGTGTCCTCGCACGGCCTCGACCAGGGCCGCGTCGGCGGCGTCGAGTTTGACTGCGCGCTGTTCACCAATCTCACGCACGACCACCTGGAGTACCACGGCAGCATGCAGGCCTACGGCGCGGCGAAGGCCCGGTTGTTCGACGCGCCCGGGCTGGCCTGCGCGGTGCTCAACCTGGACGACGCCTTCGGCGTGCAGCTCGCGCAGCGGCTGGCGGCGCGCGGCACGCGCGTCATCGGCTACGGCCTCGCGCCGGCGGCGATCGGCGCGGGCGAGTACCTGTCGGCGGTGGCGTCCGCGCCGGAGCAGCTGACGATCGCTTCCGGCCCGGTCCGGGCGCAGGTCCCGTTCCGGCACCTCGGCCGCTTCAACATCGCCAACGCGCTCGGCGTGCTCGGCTGCCTCCTCGCCTACGGCATGCCGTTCGCGCAGGCCGCGCAGGCCCTCGCCGAACTGCCCCCGGTTCCCGGCCGCATGCAGCGCATCGGCGACGGGCCGCTCACCGTGGTGGATTACGCCCACAGCCCGGATGCGCTGGAGAAGGCGCTGCAGGCGCTGCGTCCGCTCGCCGCCGCGCGCGGCGGGCGGCTGGTCGCGGTGTTCGGCGCCGGCGGCGAGCGCGACCGCGCCAAGCGCGCGCCGATGGGCGCGGTGGCAGCGCGGCTCGCGGATCGCGTGGTGCTCACCTCGGACAACCCGCGCAGCGAGGACCCGCTCGCCATCCTCCGCGAGATCGAGGAGGGCATCGCTGCGCCGCATGACGTGGAGCCGGACCGTGCGCGCGCCATCGAGGCGGCGATCGCCGCGGCCGGCGGCGCGGACGTGGTGCTGATCGCGGGCAAGGGGCACGAGTCCTGGCAGGAAAGCGGCGGGCGGCGAGTGCCGTTTTCCGACGCCGCGGTCGCGCGCGCCGCGCTCGAGCGCCGGGGGGCGCGATGATGAGCCTCGCCGAGGCCGCCGCCGCGATGGATGGAAGAATCGTCGGGCCGGACGCCCGCTTCACGGGGGTTTCCACCGACTCGCGCACGATCGGCCGCGGCGAGCTGTTCGTCGCCATCCGCGGCGAGCGCTTCGACGGGCACGGCTTCCTCGCCATGGCGACGGACCGGGGCGCCGCCGGCGCCCTGGTGGATGCGCGCTACGCCGGCCCCGCGCCGCTGCCGGCGATCACGGTCGAGGACACGCGCCGGGGACTTGGGCGCCTCGGCCGGCACTGGCGCGGGCGCTTCTCCCCGGTGCTGATCGGCATCGCCGGCGCCAACGGCAAGACCACCACCAAGGAAATGCTCGCCGCGATCCTGCGCGCGCACGCGGGCGATGCGGGCGTGCTCGCCACCGCAGGGAACCTCAACACCGACATCGGCGTGCCGCAGACCCTGCTGCGGCTGCGCGAACCCCATCGCTACTGCGCGATCGAACTCGGCATGAACCATCCCGGCGAAATCGAGTGGCTGGCGGCCATCGCGCAACCGACGATTGCCGTGGTCACCAACGCGCAGCGCGAGCACATGGAGTTCATGCAGAGCGTCGAGGCCGGCGCGCAGGAGAACGCGCAGGTGCTGCGGGCGCTGCCCGCCTCGGGCGTGGCGGTGCTGAACGCCGACGACGCCTGCCACGCGATCTTTCTCGGCGCCGCCGGCAAGCGGCGCGTGGTCGATTTCGCGCTCGAGCGCCGGGCGACGGTGAGCGGCGGCTATGCACTCAAGCCGCTCTCCAGCGACATCGTGCTGCGCACCCCCGCCGGCGAGGCGCGCGTCGCGCTGGCGATCCCCGGGCTGCACAACGTGCGCAACGCCATCGCCGCGGCGGCCTGCGCGCACGCCGCCGGCATTCCGGCCGAGGCGATCGGCAGGGGGCTGGCGGCGTTCCGGCCCTACCGCGGGCGCCTGCAGGTGAAGCGCGCGCGCAGCGGCGCCACCGTGATCGACGACAGCTATAACGCCAATCCGGACTCGGTGCGCGCCGCGATCGACGTGCTGGCCGCGCAAGCCGCGCCCACGGTGCTGGTGCTCGGCGACATGGGCGAGGTGGGCGCGCAGGGGCCGGCATTCCACCGCGAAGTCGGCGGCTACGCCCGCGAGCGCGGCATCGGCGCGCTGTATGCGCTCGGCGCGGCGAGCAGCGAGGCGGTGAGCGCCTTCGGCGCGGGCGCGCGGCACTTCGCCTCGCCCGCTGAGCTGGTCGGGGCGCTGCCGGCGCAGGCGACCATCCTGGTGAAGGGCTCGCGCTTCATGCGCATGGAGCGCGTGGTCGCCGCGCTCACCGGCGAGCCGGAAGGAGCGCACTGATGCTGCTCGAGTTCGCGCAATGGCTGGCCCGCGACGTGCGCCTGTTCAACGTCTTCAACTACATCACGCTGCGCGCGGTGCTCGCCTGCCTCACCGCGCTCGCCATTTCGCTGATCCTCGGCCCCACCGTGATCCGCAAGCTCACCGCCTACAAGATCGGCCAGTCGGTGCGCGACGACGGCCCGAAGTCGCACCTCGCCAAGGCCGGCACGCCGACCATGGGCGGCGCGCTGATCCTGCTGTCGATCGGCATCACCACGCTGCTGTGGGGCGACCTGCAGAACCGCTACCTGTGGGTGGTGCTGCTGGTGACGCTCGGCTTCGGCGCCATCGGCTGGATCGACGACTACCGCAAGGTGGTGCACCGCAATCCGAAGGGCCTGTCGGCGCGCGCGAAGCTCTTCTGGCAGTCGGCGATCGGCCTGGCCGCCGCCGGCTACCTCGCCAGCCTGTCGCAGGGCACGCCGGCGCTGAACGAGCTGATCGTGCCGTTCTTCAAGAACGTCGCCTATCCGCTGGGGCCGATCGGCTTCATCATCCTCACCTACTTCGTCATCGTCGGCACCTCGAACGCGGTCAACCTGACCGACGGCCTCGACGGCCTCGCCATCATGCCCACGGTGATGGTCGGCAGCGCGCTGGGCATCTTCGCCTACGTGGCGGGACACAGCGTGTTCAGCAAGTACCTCGGCCTGCCCTACATCCCGGGCGCCGGCGAGCTGACCGTGTTCTGCGGCGCGCTGGCCGGCGCGGGCCTGGGGTTCCTCTGGTTCAACGCCTACCCGGCCGAAGTGTTCATGGGCGACGTCGGCGCGCTGGCGCTGGGCGCCGCGCTCGGCACCATGGCGGTGATCACGCGGCAGGAGATCGTGCTGTTCATCATGGGCGGCGTGTTCGTGGTCGAGACGCTGTCGGTAATGCTGCAGGTGCTGTACTTCAAGGCCTCGGGCGGCCGGCGCATCTTCCGCATGGCGCCGCTGCACCACCACTACGAGCTGGAAGGCTGGAAGGAATCCCAGGTGGTGGTGCGCTTCTGGATCATCACCATGATGCTGGTGCTGTTCGGGCTGTCGACGCTGAAGCTGCGGTGACCATGTCGATGCGCGAGCCGCCCTTCACCCTTCCGCCGCGCCCGCAGCCGGTGGCGCTCGCCGGCAAGCGCGTGCTGGTGCTCGGGCTGGGCGACAGCGGTCTGTCGGCGGCCCGCTGGGTGGAGCGCCAGGGCGGCCGCGCGCGCGTCGCCGACACGCGCGCCGCGCCGCCGCGCGCCTCCGACTACGCGGGCGAGCTGCACACCGGCGCGTTCACGCCGGCGCTGCTCGAGGACGTCGCGCTGGTGTGCATCAGCCCGGGCCTGTCGCTTGCGGAGCCGCTCGTGCAGCAGGCGGCGGCGCGCGGCATCCCGGTGCTCGGCGACATCGAGCTGTTCGCCTGGCAGGTGCGCAGCGACCCCGCCGCGCGGGTGCTGGCGATCACCGGCACCAACGGCAAGACCACCGTCGCGTCGCTCACCGGGCACCTGCTGCGCACCGCAGGCATCGACTGCGCGGTGGCGGGCAACATCGGGCCGGCCGCGCTGGATGCGCTGATGCAGCGCCAGGCGCCGCCGGCGGCCTGGGTGCTGGAACTCTCCAGCTACCAGCTGGAGACCACCTGGTCGCTCGAGCCGGACGCCGCCACGGTGCTCAACCTGAGCGAAGACCACCTGGACCGCTACGCCGGCCTGGAAGCATACGGCGCCGCCAAGGCGCGCGTGTTCCAGGGCGCAGGCTTGCAGCTGCTGAACCGCGACGACGCGCGCTCGATGGCGCTCGCGCTGCCGGGCCGGGAACTGGTCACCTTCGGGCTCGACGCGCCAAGCGCCGAAGGGCACTGGGGCGTGGCGGACGGCGCGATCCATGAGGGCGCGCTGCCCGTGCTTCCGCTGCACGAGCTGCCGATCCACGGCGCGCATAACGTCGCCAACGCGCTGGCCGCCTGCGCACTGGCGCGCTCGCTCGGGGCCTCGCGCGAAGCCCTGGCGCAGGGGCTGCGCGGCTTCAGGGGCCTGCCGCACCGGCTGCAGCTGATCGCCGAGCGCGGCGGCGTCGCCTGGTACGACGATTCGAAGGGCACCAACGTCGGCGCCACCGTGGCCGCGCTGCGCGGCCTCGGCCAGCCCGCCTGGCTGATCGCCGGCGGCGACGGCAAGGGACAGGACTTCGCGCCGCTCGCCCCGGCAGTGCGCGCGCATGCGCGCGGCGTGCTGCTGATCGGCCGCGACGCGCCGCTCATCGAGCGCGCGCTCGCCGCGAGCGGGGTGCCGTCGCTGCGCTGCGCGACCCTGGAAGACGCGGTGGCGCGCGCCGCGCAGCTGGCGCGGCCCGGCGAGGCCGTGCTGCTCTCGCCGGCCTGCGCCAGCTTCGACATGTTCCGCGACTACCGCCACCGCGGCGAGGCCTACGCGCAGGCCGTGGCTGCGCTCGGGGAATGACATGAGCGCCACCTACGTCTTCGCGCAGGAAGCCGCCGCGCCCGAGTACGACCGCTCGCTCGCCTGGGCGGCGCTGCTGCTGCTGGCGATCGGCACGGTGATGGTGTACTCGGCCTCCATCGCCACTGCCGAGGCGGCGCGGCATACCGGCGCCAATTCGGCCTTCTACCTGCTGCGCCACGCCGCCTTCCTCGGCGTGTCGCTCGCCGCGGCGATCGCGGTGTTCCTGGTCCCGGTGCGCTTCTGGCAGGGCGGCGCGCCGCTCCTGTTCGTCGCCTGCGTGGCGCTGCTGGTGCTGGTGCTGGTGCCGGGCATCGGCCGCGAGGTGAACGGCGCGCGGCGCTGGATCAATTTCGGCGCCCTGACGCTGCAGCCCTCGGAGCTGATGAAGCTCGCCGCCGTGCTGTACGCCGCCGACTACACGGTGCGCAAGCACGCGGTGATGAAGAGCTTCCGCCGCGGGCTGATGCCGATGCTGGCGGTGATGATGTTCGTGTCCTGGCTGCTGCTGCGCGAGCCGGATTTCGGCGCGCTGGTGGTGATCGCGGTCACCACCTTCGGCATCCTGTTCGTCGGCGGCATGAACGGACGGCACTTCCTCGCGCTCGGCGCGATGCTGGCGCTCGGCTTCGCGCTGCTGGTGCTGACCTCCGAGTACCGCATGCAGCGCATCTTCGGCTTCATGGATCCGTGGACCGATCCCTACGGCCGCGGCTACCAGCTGTCGCACGCGCTGATCGCCTTCGGCCGCGGCGAATGGCTGGGCGTCGGCCTGGGCGCCAGCGTGGAGAAGCTGTTCTACCTGCCGGAGGCGCACACCGACTTCCTGCTCGCGGTGATCGCCGAGGAGCTCGGCTTTCTCGGCGTGGCGGCGGTGATCGCGCTGTTCGTGTGGATCGTGCTGCGCGCCTTCGCCATCGGCCGCCAGGCGGCGCTGCGCGAGCGCCACTTCGCCGCGCTCGCCGCGCAGGGCATCGGCATCTGGATCGGCTTCCAGGCGCTGATCAACATGGGCGTGAACACGGGCCTGCTGCCCACCAAGGGCCTGACCCTGCCGCTGATGAGCTTCGGCGGCAGCGGCCTGGTGGCCAACTGCGTCTCGCTGGCGATCCTGCTGCGCATCGACTGGGAAAACCGCCAGCTGGCGCGGGGGCTGCACGCGTGAGGACCGCGCTGATCATGGCCGGCGGCACCGGCGGCCACGTGTTCCCGGGGCTGGCGGTGGCCGAGGTGCTGCGCGAGCGGGGCTGGCGCGTGGTGTGGATGGGCACGCGCGCGGGGATGGAGGCGCACCTGGTCGCCGCGCGCGGCTACGAACTGGCGGCGATCCGCGCCGCGGCGATGCGCGGCAAGGGACTCGCCGCGGCGCTGCTGCTGCCGTTCAACCTGCTCGCCGGCTTCTGGCAGTCGGCGCGGGCGATCTTCCGCCTGCGCCCGGACGTGGTGCTCGGCATGGGCGGGTACGTGGCGTTTCCCGGCGGCATGATGGCTTCGCTCCTGGCGCGGCCGCTCGCCGTGCACGAGCAGAACGCCGTCGCCGGGCTCACCAACCGCATCCTGGCCGGCATCGCGGACAAGGCGATGAGCGCGTTCCCGCAGGCGCTGAAAGGCGCCGAATGGACCGGCAACCCGGTGCGCAGCGAGATCGCCGCGCTGGCCGAGCCCGCCGAGCGCTTCGCGCGGCGCGGCGGCCCGCTGAAGCTCCTGGTGCTGGGCGGCTCGGGCGGCGCGCAGGCCTTGAACGAGTGCGTGCCGCGGGCGCTCGCGCTGCTCGAGCCGCGGCCCGCGGTGGTGCACCAGTCGGGCGAGAAGAACTACGCCGCGCTGCGCGCGGCCTACGCGGCGGCCGGCGTGCAGGGGGAACTCGTCCCCTTCATCGACGACGTGGCGCGGCGTTACGCGGAAGCCGACCTGGTGATCTGCCGCGCCGGCGCGATGACGGTGGCGGAGCTCTCGGCCGGCGGGGTGGCGAGCGTGCTGGTGCCGTATCCGCACGCGGTGGACGACCACCAGACCGCCAATGCGCGCTATCTCGCCGACCAGGGCGCCGCCATCCTGCTGCCGCAGACCGAGCTGTCGCCGCAGACGCTCGCCGCGCTGCTGCGCCCGCTCGAGCGGCCGCGGCTGCTCGAGATGGCGCGCAAGGCGCGCACCCTGGGCAAACCGGAGGCGGCGCGCATCGTCGCCGAGCGCTGCATGGAGCTCGCCGCGTGAAGCACAAGGTGCGCCACATCCATTTCGTCGGCATCGGCGGCTCGGGCATGTCCGGCATCGCCGAAGTCCTCGCCAACCTCGGCTACCAGGTGAGCGGCTCGGACCTCGCCGAGAACGCCGCCACGCGGCGCCTGCAGCAGATCGGCGCCAAGGTTGCGCACTCGCATGCCGCGCAGAACATCAACGGCGCCGACGCGGTCGTGGTGTCGAGCGCGGTGCGCGCGGACAACCCCGAGGTGCAGGCGGCGCGCGCCAGGCGCGTGCCGGTGGTGCCGCGCGCTCTGATGCTCGCCGAGCTGATGCGGCTGAAGCAGGGCGTGGCGATCGCCGGCACGCACGGCAAGACGACGACCACCAGCCTGGTGGCGAGCGTGCTGGCCGAGGGCGGCCTGGATCCCACCTTCGTCATCGGCGGGCGGCTGAACGCCGCCGGCTCCAACGCGCGCCTGGGCCAGGGCGAATACATCGTGGTCGAGGCCGACGAATCCGACGCCTCGTTCCTGCACCTGCAACCGGTGGTGGCGGTGGTGACCAACATCGACGCCGACCACATGGAGACCTACCAGCACGACTTCGCGCGCCTGAAGCAGGCGTTCCTGCAGTTCCTGCAGAACCTGCCCTTCTACGGCAGCGCCATCGTGTGCGTGGACGACGCCAATGTGCGCGAGATCCTGCCGTCGGTGTCCAAGCCGGTGATCAGCTACGGATTTGCCGCCGACGCCATGGTGCGCGCGCAGGCTGCGCAGCATGCCGGGGGCGCGATGCGCTTCAGCGTGCTGCGCGACAAGCGAGCGCCGCTCGCGGTGACCCTCAACCTGCCGGGGGAGCACAACGTGCGCAACGCGCTCGCGGCGATCGCGGTGGGCGGCGAAGTCGGCGTGCCGGATGCGGCGATGCTCAAGGCGCTGGCGGAATTCCGCGGCGTCGGGCGGCGCTTCCAGCGCTGCGGCGACGTGCCGCTCGCCGGCGGCGGCGCCTTCGCGCTGGTCGACGACTACGGCCACCACCCGGCGGAGATGGCGGCGACGCTCGCCGCCGCGCGCGGCGCCTTTCCCGGGCGGCGCATCGTGCTCGCTTTCCAGCCGCACCGCTACACGCGTACGCGCGACCTGCTTGGCGAATTCGCCCGGGTGCTGGCGAACGCCGACGCGGTGCTGCTCGCCGAGGTGTACGCCGCCGGCGAGGCGCCGATCGCCGGCGCCGACGGCCGCGCGCTGGCGCGCGCGATGCGCGCCGCCGGCGGGTCCGAACCGCAGTTCGTCGAGGACATCGGGCAGATGGCCGCGGCGATCCGCGGCGTGGCGCGCGACGGCGACGTGGTGCTGACCATGGGCGCGGGCTCGATCAGCGGCGTGGCCGCGCAACTGACATGAACATGGCGGACGTGCTTCGACTGGAGGGACTGCGCGGCGAACTGAGGGCCGGCGAGCCGATGGCGCGCCACGTGAGCTGGCGCGCGGGCGGCAAGGCGGCGCGTTGCTATGCGCCGGCGGACCTCGAGGACCTGGCGCAGTTCCTGCGCCAGCTGCCGGCGGCCGAACCGCTGCTGTTCGTCGGGCTGGGCTCCAACCTGCTGGTGCGCGACGGCGGCTACGCCGGCACGGCGGTGCTGATGCACGCCGCGGCGCGCCATGCCGATCTGATCGTCGGCCGCGTGTACGCCGAGGCCGGCGTGGCGGCCCCCAAGGTGGCGCGCTTCGCCGCGCGCCATGCGCTCGCCGGCGCCGAGTTCCTCGCCGGCGTGCCGGGAACGGTCGGCGGCGCGCTGGCCATGAACGCGGGCTGCTACGGCGGCGAGACCTGGGAGATCGTCGAGCGCGCCGTCACCATCGACCGGCGCGGCGCGGTGCGCACGCGCGGCAGGGCCGAGTTCGACATCGGCTACCGGCATTGCGCTCTCAAGGGCGGCGGCCGCCTCGGCGAGGACGAGTGGTTCGCCGGCGCCTGGTTCGACCTGGCCAAGGGCGATGCCGCGGCATCGCGCGCGCGCATCCGCGAGCTGCTCGAGAAGCGCATCGCCGCGCAGCCGCTTTCCCTGCCCAATGCGGGCAGCGTGTTCCGCAACCCGCCCGGCGACCACGCCGCGCGCCTCATCGAGTCCTGCGGCCTGAAGGGCCTGGCGCGCGGCGGCGCGCGGGTCTCGGAGAAGCACGCCAACTTCATCGTCAACGCCAAGGGCCTGGGCAGCGCCGCCGACATCGAGGGGCTGATCGAGGAGGTGCGCGCGCGCGTGCTCGAGCGCACCGGGGTCGCGCTGCTGCCCGAAGTGCGCATCGTCGGGGAGCGCGCATGAAAGTCGCGGTCCTCATGGGCGGCAAGTCCGCGGAGCGCGAAGTGTCCCTGATGAGCGGCACGGGGGTGTTGAAGGCGCTGCGCGCCAAGGGCGTCGACGCCCATGCCTTCGATCCCGCGGAACGCGACCTCGCGGACCTGCGCGGCGAGGGCTATGCGCGCTGCTTCATCGCCCTGCACGGCCGCGGCGGCGAGGACGGCACGCTGCAGGGCGCGCTCGAGGTCATGGGAATTCCCTACACGGGGAGCGGGGTCCTGGGCTCGGCGATCGCCATGGACAAATGGCGCACGAAGATGATCTGGCAGGCCGCCGGCCTGCCGACGCCGCGCCACCGCATCCTGGCCGCGAGCGACGACTGGAGCGCTGTGGCGCGCGACCTCGGCCTGCCGCTGATCGTCAAGCCGGCGAACGAAGGCTCGACGCTCGGCCTGACCAAGGTGACGGCTGCCGCGCAGCTGCCCGCGGCCTACGAGCTCGCCGCGCGCAAGTACCAAGACCTTGCGCTGGCGGAGAGCTTCGTCGACGGGCCGGAATTCACCGCCAGCATTCTCGGCGACACGGTGCTGCCCCTGATCCGGATCGAGGCGCCGCAGGGCAACTACGACTACCGGAACAAGTACTTCGGCGACGCCACGAAGTACCTGTGCCCCTGCGGCCTGCCGGCGTCCAAGGAAGCGGAACTGCAGGCCCTGTCGCTCAAGGCCTTCCAACTGGTGGGCGCCAGCGGCTGGGGGCGCGTCGACCTGATGCTCGACGCGGCGGGCGCGCCATGGCTGCTCGAGGTCAACACCGCGCCCGGCATGACCGGCCACAGCCTGGTGCCGATCGCGGCGCGCGCCGTCGGCATCCCGTACGAGGACTTGTGCGTGCGCATCCTGGAGCAGGCCCATGTGGGATAACCCGCGCCTGCTCAACGCGGTGGCCGGCGCGCTCACCGCGCTCGCCCTGCTGGTGTTCGCGGTCGCGGCGCTGCAGCTGCTGCTGCGCTCGCCGCTGTTTCCGTTGCGCGAGATCACGGTGAGCGGCGGCCTGGGACACACCACGCGCGCCGAGGTGGAACAGGCCACGCAGGGGCGCGTGGCCGGCAACTTCTTCGCCGTCGACCTGGCAGGCGTGCGCGCGGCGCTCGAAACCCTGCCCTGGGTGCGGCGCGTGCAGGTGCAGCGCATCTGGCCGGACCGCATCGACGTCAGGCTCGAGGAGCACGTCCCGCTGGCGCGCTGGGGCAACGCCGGCCTGGTCAACCAGCAAGGCGAGCGCTTCGCCGGACGCGGCGCCGACGCCGGCCTGCCGCAGTTCGCCGGACCGCAGGGCAGCGAAGGCGAGGTGACGCGCCGCTACCGCCGCTTCAGCGAGATCCTGGCGCCGCTCGGCGCCGGCCTGGAGCGGCTGGTGCTGACGCCGCGCTACGCCTGGCAGCTGCGCCTTGCCGACGGGCTGGCGATCGAGCTGGGCCGCGAGTCCCCCAACGACGCGGTCGAGCGGCGCCTGCAGCGCTTCGTCGCGGTGTACGGGCAGGCGCTGGCGAAGGTGCAGCGCAAGGCGGCGAGCGCCGGCGCGCCGACCATGCACGTCGATCTGCGCTATCCCAACGGCTTCGCGCTGCGCGTGGCCGAAATGAAGGGCGGTTGAGCGATGGCCAAGGAAACCAAGAACCTCGTCGTGGCGCTGGACATCGGCACCTCCAAGGTGGCGGCGCTGGTGGCCGAGCTGCGCGCCGACGGATCCCTGGAGATCCTCGGCATGGGCGGCCACGAGTCGCGCGGGCTGAAGAAGGGCGTGGTGGTGAACATCGAGGCCACCGTCAACTCCGTGCAGCGCGCGCTCGAGGAGGCCGAGCTGATGGCCGACTGCAAGATCGTCTCGGCGTTCACCGGCATCGCCGGCAGCCACATCAAGAGCTTCAACTCCACCGGCATGGTGGCGATCAAGGACCGCGAGGTGGGCGCGCTGGACGTCGAGCGCGCCATCGAGACGGCGAAGGCGGTGAACATCCCCACCGACCAGCAGATCCTGCACGTGCTGCGGCAGGAATTCATCATCGACGGCCAGGAGGACGTGCGCGAGCCGATCGGCATGTCCGGCGTGCGCCTGGAGGTGAAGGTGCACATCGTCACCGGCGCGGTGTCGGCGGCGCAGAACATCGTGAAGTGCGTGCGCCGCTGCGGGCTGGAGGTCAACGACCTGATCCTGCAGCCGCTCGCCTCCTCGCGCGCCGTGCTGTCGGAGGACGAGAAAGACCTCGGCGTGTGCCTGGTGGACATCGGCGGCGGCACCAGCGACATCGCGGTGTTCACGCACGGCGCGATCCGCCATACCGCGGTGATCCCGATCGCCGGCGACCAGATCACCAACGACATCGCCATGGCCCTGCGCACGCCGACCGCGGACGCCGAGACCATCAAGGTGCGCCAGGGCGTGGCGCTGCGCCAGCTGGCCGACCCCAACGAAATGATCGAGGTGCCGGGCATCGGCGACCGCGGCCCGCGCGTCATGTCGCGCCAGACGCTCGCCGAGGTGATCGAGCCGCGCGTCGAGGAACTGTTCTCGCTGGTGCAGCAGGTGCTGCGCGAGTCCGGCTTCGAGGAGCTGCTGTCCTCGGGGGTGGTGCTCACCGGCGGCAGCGCGGTGATGCAGGGCATGGTGGAGCTGGGCGAGGAGATCTTCCACATGCCGGTGCGCATCGGCGTGCCGAAGTACGCGGGCGGCCTGGCGGACGTGGTGCGCAATCCGCGCTACGCCACCGCCGTGGGGCTGCTGCTCGAGGGCGTGCAGCAGATCAGGCAGGGGCAGTCTTCAAGGCAGGACGGTTCGGTGCGCGCGGTGTTCGGCCGCATGCGCGAGTGGTTCCAGAGGAATTTTTGACGTCGTCTTCACTGGCAAGGAGGAAATACCAATGTTCGAGATCGTAGACAGTCAGGCAGCGGGGCCGGTCATCAAGGTGATCGGGGTGGGTGGCGCCGGCGGCAACGCCGTGAACCACATGATCGAGCAGGGCGTCGAGGGCGTGGAATTCATCGCCGTCAACACCGACGCCCAGGTGCTGGGACGCAACAAATCGCGCAACCAGATCCAGCTCGGCTCGAGCGGGCTGGGCGCGGGCGCCAAGCCCGAGGAAGCGCGCGCGGTGGCGATCGCCGACCGCGAGCGCATCGAGGAGGCGGTGGCCGGCGCGCACATGGTGTTCATCACCGCCGGCATGGGCGGAGGCACCGGCACCGGCGCCGGGCCGGTGATCGCGGAAGTGTCGCGCGCGCTCGGCATCCTCACGGTGGCGGTGGTCACCAAACCGTTCTCCTTCGAGGGTTCCAAGCGCATGAAGATCGCCGAGCAGGGCCTCGCCGAACTCTCGCCGCACGTCGACTCGCTGATCGTGATCCTCAACGACAAGCTGGAGGAAGTGCTGGGCGAGGACGTGACGCAGGAGGAGGCGTTCAAGGCCGCCGACGACGTGCTCAACAGCGCGGTGGCCGGCATCGCCGAGATCATCAACCAGCCCGGGCTGGTGAACGTCGACTTCCAGGACGTGCGCACGGTGATGTCCGAGCAGGGCATGGCAATGATGGGCTCTGCGGCGGCGAGCGGCATCGACCGCGCGCGCATCGCGGCGGAGCAGGCCATCGCCTGCCCGCTGCTCGAGGGCGTCAACCTCGCCGGCGCGCGCGGCGTGCTGGTGAACATCAGCGCCTCGCGCGCCAGCCTGAAGCTGCGCGAAACCAAGGAAGTGATGAACACCGTGCGCGCTTTCGCCGCCGACGATGCCACCATCATCTACGGCGGGGTGTACGACGACGCGCTGGGCGACGAGCTGCGCGTGACGGTCGTGGCCACCGGCCTGGGCGCGCCGATCGCGGCGCGCCAGCCCAAGCCGCAGCTGGTGGTGTCGCAGAAAACCGGCACCGACAACCAGCCCCTGATGGCGGCCGGGGCAGTGGACTACAGCCAGCTCGAGTCGGTGCCGGCGGTGATCCGGCGCAACCGCGCCTCCACCGTCGAGGCGCTGCAGCAGAGCGGAGTGGACAAGTACGACATCCCGGCATTCCTGCGCAAACAGGCCGACTGAGCCGGGCCGCGGTCGCGGCGGCGCAGCGCTTTCGCCCTCCTTGCCGGGGGCGCTGCGCCGCTCGCGTCTGCTAGAATCCGCCCTTCGCTCAAGAAGTTACGCATGCTCAAGCAACGCAGCCTGAAGTCCCTGATCCGCGCCAAGGGCGTCGGATTGCATACCGGCGAGAAAGTGACCATCGTGCTGCGGCCCGCGCAGCCGGACACCGGCATCGTGTTCCGGCGCGTGGATCTCGACCCGCCCGTCGATGTGCCGGCGCGCGCCGACCTGGTCGGTGAAACGCGGCTTTCCTCCTGCCTCGTGCACCAGGGCGCCAAGGTCTACACGGTGGAGCACCTGATGTCGGCGCTCGCCGGGCTCGGCGTGGACAACGCCTATGTCGACATCGACGGACCCGAAGTGCCGATCATGGACGGCAGCGCGGCGCCGTTCGCGCTGCTGCTGCAGCAGGCCGGGCTGGAAGAGCAGCCGGCGCCCAAGCGCTTCCTGCGCGTGAAGCGCGCCGTCGAAGTGCGCGACGGCGACAAGTGGGCGCGGCTCGAGCCCTACGAAGGGCTGCGCCTGGCGTTCTCCATCGTCTTCAACCACCCGGTGATCGACAAGACCAGCCAGTCGGTCACGGTGGATTTCGCCGAGACCTCCTACCTGAAGGAAATCGCGCGGGCGCGCACCTTCGGCTTCATGCACGACGTCGAGCGCCTGCGCGAGGACGGCCTGGCGCTCGGCGGCGGCCTGGACAACGCCCTGGTGCTCGACGAGTACCGCCTGCTGAACGCCGACGGGCTGCGCTTCGCCGACGAATTCATCCGGCACAAGGTGCTCGACGCGATCGGCGACCTGTACCTGCTCGGGCGGCCGCTGCTCGGGGCGTTCTCGGCGCACAAGTCCGGGCATGCACTGAACAACCGGCTGCTGCGTGCGCTGCTGGCGGATGCCGTCAACTGGGAGATGGCGACCTTCGAGCGCGCCGACCAGGCCCCGGCGGGAGTCGCCGGCCTGGTGTTGCAGCCCGTCTAGCGGACTTCAGCTCCGCGCTTTTCCCGCGCGGCCGCGCGCTGCGCCCGTTTTGCGGGGTACGGCGGCCGGCGGGGGCCGGAGCCTCTGGCGCCGCAGAAGCAGTCCCAGGGCCAGGCGCGCCGGAGAACCGGGCGCAAGCCGTCCATAAAGCGCTGATAATTCAGAGATTCCGGCACTGGAGAGGGTGGCCTCCTTGCGCGCGGGCCGCAGCTCCGACTGTGCATTGCTTGGTTGCACCCTCACAGAAATTAAACTAACCTTCGATCCCTGCCGTAACAAGAACTTACGCAGGGTTTCGGCAAGCATTTTGAGCTTGGCCGCGGCGGCGGCATTGGTGACGAGCAGCGAGAGTTCGCCGTCACTGAGGTGCGCCACGCGCAGCTGTCGGGCGAGGCCCGCCGGCAGGAAGTCGGCGCACAGGCGGGTAAGAGTGCGGATGTCTTGCGCTTTGGCGACGATCGGGCGCAGGCCCTCGTCGTCGGCGATGTAGCGGTCGATCCTGGCTGGTTGCAAGAGGAGTGGGGGAAATAGGGAGCGCCGGGTGCAGATTATCGTAATCCCCGATCGCCTGGCGAGAGCCAGGACGCTGAACGTGTCGGCCCGCCATCTGCTGGCGTCGCTGGCGGCCGCCGGCATCCTGCTGATCGCGCTGACGGCCGCCCTGTACTGGGTGACGTTCCGCTTCGCCACCGACATCAAGATCCCGCTGGTGCGGGAACTGGTGCTCTCGGCGCAGCAAGGCGAGGCAGAGCGCGCGCGCAAGTTCGTGCAGCAGAACCTGAACGCGATGGCGGTGAAGCTGGGCGAGATGCAGGCGCAGCTCGCGCGCCTCGACGCCCTGGGCGACCGCGTCTCGGCGATGGCCGGCATCCGGCCGCAGGAATTCCGCTTCACCGAGGCCCCGGGCCTGGGCGGCGCGCAGCCCACCGCGCTCCCGCCGCAGAACCTGTCGCTGGCGGAGTTCGGCGAAAAACTGTACGCCCTGTCGCGCAGCGTGGAGAACCGCACCGACATGCTCGGCGTGCTGGAGACGCGGCTTTTCGAGGAAACCATCAAGAAGAAAATGATGCCGACCTCGCTGCCGGTCAGCGCGCCCTACAATGCCTCCAGCTTCGGCATGCGCATCGATCCGTTCACCGGCATGCAGGCGATGCACGAGGGCATCGATTTCCTCGCCGACCTGGGTTCGCCGGTCACCGCGGCCGCCGGGGGCGTGGTCACCTTCGCCGGGTTCCATCCCCAATACGGCAACGTCGTCGACATCGACCACGGCAACGACCTGGTGACGCGCTACGCCCACCTGGCGAAGCTGCTGGTCAAGGAGGGCGACATCGTGCAACGCCTGCACCGGCTGGGCCTGAGCGGCAGCACCGGCCGCTCGACCGGGCCGCACCTGCATTTCGAGGTGCGCTTCAGGGGCGTCGCGCAGAATCCCACGCGCTTCCTCTTCGCCCTGCAGGGAACGCAGCAAGCCGCACGTTCCGGCCGCTAGCGGCCGCGGCGGGGCGTCCGCTCCGCCATGCTAAAATTTTGAGTTTGAAGGGTATTTTTGCGCGCGTGCGGCAGCGCCCGCGCCACCGATGATCACCAGAGTCCTCACCAAGATTTTCGGCAGCCGCAACGACCGGCTGCTCAGGCAGTACGCGCGCACGGTCGTGCGCATCAACCAGCTCGAAGCCGGCGTCGCCGCACTGTCCGACGACGCCCTGCGCGCCAAGACCGGCGAGTTCAAGCGGCGCCTCGCCGAGCGCGTCGCCGCCGCGCCGGCGGAAGAGCGCGACGCCGCCGAGGGCGAGGCGCTGGAAGCGCTGCTGCCCGAAGCCTTCGCGGTGGTGCGCGAGGCCGGCAAGCGCACGCTGCGCATGCGCCATTTCGACGTGCAGCTGGTCGGCGGCATGGTGCTGCACGACGGCAAGATCGCCGAGATGCGCACCGGCGAAGGCAAGACCCTGGCGGCGACGCTGCCGGCCTACCTGAACGCGCTCGCCGGGCGCGGCGTGCACATCGTCACGGTGAACGACTACCTCGCCAGGCGCGACGCCGACTGGATGGGCAAGATCTACGGCTTCCTCGGGCTCAGCGTCGGCGTCAACGTGCCGCAGATGGAGCCCGAGGACAAGCGCGCCGCCTACGCCGCGGACATCACCTACGGCACCAACAACGAATTCGGCTTCGACTACCTGCGCGACAACATGGCGATGCGCGCCGAGGAGCGCTTCCAGCGCAGCCTGCGCTACGCCATCGTCGACGAGGTCGACTCGATCCTGATCGACGAAGCGCGCACCCCGCTGATCATCTCCGGCCAGGCCGAGGACCGCACCGAGGTCTATGCGCGCATCAACGAGGTGGCGCCGCTGCTGACGCGGCAGAAGGACGAGAAGGGCGAGGGCGATTTCTGGGTGGACGAGAAGAACCACCAGATCACGCTGTCGGAAGCCGGCCATGCCAGGGCCGAGGAGATCCTGGCGCGCGCCGGCTTCCTGCCCAAGGGCGCGAGCCTGTACGAGCCCGCCTACATCAACCTGGTGCACCACCTGTACGCGGCGCTGCGCGCGCACAACCTGTTCCACCGCGACCAGCACTACGTGGTGCAGGACGGCGAGGTGATCATCGTCGACGAGTTCACCGGCCGCCTGATGCAGGGGCGGCGCTGGTCCGACGGGCTGCACCAGGCGGTCGAGGCGAAGGAGAAGGCGGCGATCCAGAACGAGAACCAGACGCTCGCCTCGATCACCTTCCAGAACTACTTCCGCATGTACCGCAAGCTCGCCGGCATGACGGGAACCGCGGACACCGAGGCCTACGAGTTCCAGGAGATCTACGGCCTGGAGACGGTGATCGTGCCGACGCACAAGCCGATGATCCGCGTAGACCGCCTCGACCTGGTGTACCGCACCGCCAAGGAAAAGCACAAGGCGATCATCGACGACATCAAGGACTGCCACGGCCGCGGCCAGCCGGTGCTGGTGGGCACCACCTCGATCGAGGCCTCGGAGCTGCTCTCGGGCCTGCTCACCAAGGAAAAGCTGCCGCACCAGGTGCTCAATGCCAAGCAGCACGCCAGGGAAGCGGAGATCGTGGCGCAGGCCGGCCGGCCGAAGATGGTGACCATCGCCACCAACATGGCGGGGCGCGGCACGGACATCGTGCTGGGCGGCAACGTCGAGAAGCAGGTCGAGCTGCTCGAGGCGACCGGGGACGTCGCGGCGGCGGACAAGCAGACGCGCATCGCCAAGCTCGGCAGCGAGTGGCAGGCGCTGCACGACCACGTGATCCGCGAAGGCGGGCTGCACATCATCGGCACCGAGCGCCACGAGTCGCGCCGCGTGGACAACCAGCTGCGCGGGCGCTCCGGGCGCCAGGGCGACCCGGGCAGCTCGCGCTTCTACCTGTCGCTGGAGGACCCGCTGCTGCGCATCTTCGCCGGCGAGCGCATCAACAAGATCATGGTGATGCTGCGCATGCCCGAGGGCGAGGCGATCGAGCACGCCATGGTCACGCGCTCCATCGAGAGCGCGCAGCGCAAGGTGGAGGCGCGCAACTTCGACATCCGCAAGCAGCTGCTGGAGTACGACGACGTCGCCAACGACCAGAGGAAGACGATCTATGCCTTGCGCAACGAGCTGCTCGACGCGCAGGGCGTCGCGGAACGCATTACCGACCTGCGCGCCGGCGTGATCGCGGACATGTTCCGCAGCTGCGTGCCGCCGGAGAGCGTCGAGGAGCAGTGGGACATCAAGGGCCTGGAGGCGGCGCTCAAGTCGGAACTCAACCTGGCGCTGCCCGTCGGCCAGTGGCTGGAGAAGGAGCCCGAGCTGGGCGACGAGGCGCTGCTCGAGCGCATCACGCAGAAGGCGCACGAGTCCTACCGCGGCAAGATCCCGTCCGGGGCGGAGGATTCCTTCCACCAGTACGAGCGCTACATGATGCTGCAGGTACTGGACGCGCACTGGCGCGAGCACCTGGCGGCGCTGGACCACCTGCGCCAGGGGATCCACCTGCGCGGCTACGCGCAGAAGAACCCGAAGCAGGAGTACAAGCGCGAGGCCTTCGAGCTGTTCGGCGCCATGGTGGAGGCGGTGAAGCTCGAGGTGACGCGCACGCTGGTGGCGGTCGAGATCCGCGCCAGCGACGACGTGCCGCAGGCCGACGTCGGCCAGCACGTGGAAAACGTGCGCCTGCAGCATGCCGACTACGACACGGCGCTGGCCGCGGGCGCCGAAGAGCGCAAGCCGCAGCCGGCGGTGCGCCCCGCGCAGAAGGTCGGCCGCAACGATCCCTGCCCCTGCGGCTCGGGCAGGAAGTACAAGCATTGCCACGGCAAGCTGAGCTAGCCGCATGGCGGTGAACCTGCGCGCGCCGGATGCGGCGCAGCTCCTCCCGGTGGCCGGCATCGAGCTCGGCATCGCCATGGCGGGCGTGCGCAAGGCCGAGCGCAAGGACCTGCTGGTGGTGCGCGTCGCGCCCGGCACCGCGGTCGCCGGCGTATTCACCCGCAACCGGTTCTGCGCGGCGCCGGTGGTGCTGGCGAAGAAGCACCTGCGCAACCCGGTGCACGCGCTGGTGGTCAATACCGGCAACGCCAACGCGGGCACGGGCGACGACGGGCTGCTGCGCGCGCTGGCCGTATGCCGCGCCCTGGCCGGCGCCCTGCGTTGCCGGCCGGAGCAGGTGCTGCCGTTCTCCACCGGGGTGATCATGGAGCCGCTGCCCGTCGAGCGCATCGTCGCGGGGCTGCCCCGGGCGGTCGCCGACCTGCGCGCCGCCAACTGGGCGAGCGCGGCCGAAGCGATCATGACCACCGACACGGTACCGAAGGCCGCCTCGCGCCAGGTCAGGCTGAGCACGGGCCTGGCCACGGTCACCGGAATCGCCAAGGGCTCGGGCATGATCCGGCCGGACATGGCGACGATGCTGGGGTTCGTGGCTACGGATGCCAAGCTGCCGCGAGGCTCGCTGCAACGCCTGACCAGGTCCGCTGCGGACCAATCCTTCAACGCCATCACGGTGGACGGGGACACGTCGACGAACGACGCCTTCATATGTCTCGCCACCGGAAAAGGCCCGGTGGCGAGATCGGGGAAAGACGAGGCGGTCCTCGCCCGTGCGATCGGCGAGGTTGCTCAATGGCTTGCACAGGCGATCGTGCGCGACGGCGAGGGCGCGACCAAGTTCGTCACCGTGCGCGTCGAAGGCGGTCGCAGTGCCGCCGAGTGCCGCAAGGTGGCCTACGCCATCGCCCATTCGCCGCTGGTGAAGACGGCGTTCTTCGCCTCCGACCCCAACCTGGGGCGCATCCTCGCGGCAATCGGCTACGCCGGCGTCGCCGGGCTGGATACTTCGAAGGTGGACCTGTACCTTGACGAGGTGCTGGTGGCAAAAGGGGGCGGCCGGCATGCCGGCTACCGGGAGGAGCAGGGCGCCGCGGCGATGAAGAAGCCCGAATTCACCGTGCGCGCGCTGCTCAACCGCGGCAAGGCGGCGGCGACCGTGTGGACCTGCGACCTGTCGTTCGATTATGTGAAGATCAACGCGGAATACCGCTCGTGAGCCAGGACATCGACAAGCTGCTGCAGAAGCTCGAGCAACTGCTGCCGCCGGCGCCGCCGCCGACCGACTGGAGCGCGAGCATCGCCTTCCGCTGGCGCAAGAGCGCCGGGCTGAACGCGCGCGGCTGGCTGCAGCCGGTGCGCCACGTGCACCGCATGCGCCTGTCGGACCTGCAGGGCATCGGCCCGCAGATCGCCAAGGTCGAGCAGAACACGCGCCAGTTCATCGAGGGCCGGCCGGCCAACAACGTGCTGCTCACCGGCGCTCGCGGCACCGGCAAGTCCTCGATCGTGAAGGGCCTGCTGAACAAGTACCACAAGCAGGGACTGCGCCTCATCGAAGTGGAGAAGAACGACCTCGTCGACCTGGCCGCGATCACCGACCTGGTGGCCGGGCGCGAGGAGCGCTTCCTCGTGTTCTGCGACGACCTCAGCTTCCACGGCGCGGAGGACGGCTACATCGCGCTCAAGGTGGCGCTCGACGGCTCGATCTCCACCACCTCGGAGAACGTGCTGATCTACGCCACCTCCAACCGGCGCCACCTGATGCCGGAGTACATGCAGGAGAACCTGGAGACCCGCTACGTCGGCGACGAGATCCATCCCGGCGAGACGGTGGAGGAGAAGATTTCGCTTTCGGAGCGCTTCGGCCTGTGGGTGTCGTTCTACCCCTTTGACCAGGACGAGTACCTGGAGATCGTGGCGCACTGGCTGACGACCCTGGGCTGCGGCGCCAGGGAGGCCGAGGCGGCGCGCGAGGAGTCCCTGCAGTGGTCCCTGCAGCGCGGCTCGCGCAGCGGCCGCGTCGCCTACCAGTTCGCCCGCGACTGGGCCGGCAAGCACGCCAAGAAGAAGTAGCGTGGCGATCGAAGTCGCCGCGGCGGTGATCCAGCGCGCCGACGGCGCCTTCCTGCTGGCGCGGCGTCCCGCCGGCAAGGCCTACGCCGGCTACTGGGAGTTTCCCGGCGGCAAGGTGGAAGCGGGGGAGGCGGCGGAGCGGGCGCTGGTGCGCGAACTGCACGAGGAAATCGGCATCGATGCCTGCACCGCGTACCCCTGGATTACGCGCGTATTCGCGTATCCGCATGCGACCGTGCGGCTCAATTTTTTCCGCGTGACGGCCTGGAAGGGCGACCCGCACCCGAAAGAGGAGCAGGCCATCGCCTGGCAGCATGTCGGCGCGCCGCTCGCCGAGCCGATGCTGCCGGCCAACGCACCGGTGCTCGCCGCGCTGGCGCTGCCGCACGAGTACGCGATCACGGATGCCGGGAGCAGCGGCGCGGGCGCGATGCTGTCCAGGATCCGTTCCCGCCTCGCGCAAGGCCTGAAGCTGGTGCAAGTGCGCGACAGGGGCTTGCCGCAGCGCGAGGAGTTCATCGCGACGGTGGTGCGCCTTGCGCACCGGCATGGGGCGCGGGCGATGGTGAGCGGCGGGCCGGCGCTGGGGGACGGGATCCATTTCACCGCTGCCGAACTGATGCGGCTCGAGGAGAGGCCGGCGGGCATGCTGGCCGCCGCGTCCTGCCACACCGCGGAAGAACTGCGGCGCGCCATGGACCTGGAGCTTGACTTCGCGGTGCTCGGGCCGGTGAAGTCGACGCCCTCGCACCCCGGCGCGCGACCCCTCGGCTGGGATGGCTTCGCGAGGATCGCGCGCGGCGCCAGCATCCCGGTCTACGCGATCGGCGGCATGCAGCGATCCGACCTGGAAGCCGCCTGGCGCGCGGGCGCGCACGGGGTGGCGATGATCTCCGGGGCCTGGCAGGGGCTACGCCGGGACGCTTGACCCTTCATTGCCCCGGGATGACATTCCCGGACGATTGCCCTGCGCTGCGCGGGGAAAATTCGCGCCATTGAAAACTGCGGCATGGCGGGAGGCGGCGTGAGGCGCAA
>Ga0209382_10003202_pt1 | contig 22854 bp, 16 predicted proteins | sample SoiMetdeltSBSDD5_FD_187599 | JGI IMG/M metagenome (GOLD analysis project Ga0209382, IMG submission 187599) | Bulk soil microbial communities from a Populus tree surrounding site in Tennessee, USA - Soil MetaG P. deltoides SBSDD5 (SPAdes) (version 2) | ecosystem: Environmental > Terrestrial >...
AGCGGACGAGCTACACCGTCGCATTTGACCACACCGTCAGCACCTACGGCGATATCGATCCTTTGCAGCGCCGCATACTCGACACGGTCGGCAAGTCAGGATCGTTCACCTTCGAACGCATGGTTAGCCGCAGTCAACGGCTGCGCCTGACATACGCGATGTTCAAACTTGGACCCTGGAACCGCAAGGACGAACGAGTCGACACCCAATTTACGGCTTTCGAGAACCCCGCTCACGCAGTGAGCGGCGGATATCGTTTCCGCGTCCGAACCAACACAACGTTGGAAGCGATGGCCGGCCTTGTCCGTCGCGATACCGATGTCAGCTACACGTTCGGCATTTCCGGAGACCGCCAGATCGGCAATCTGACTGTAGGCGGAGGTTTCACCAGGTCTCTGTCCCTGCTAACTGGGCAGTTCCTGCCCAATGCGATGTCTGCGAACTCGTTCTACGACGTTTGGAATTTCCGCATGCGCGGCCAACCGAAGCGCAAGATCGGACTGAATGTAAATTTCAGTTACATGCGGTCCGTTTATGACGCAGTTGCTGTCGGCAGCAAGGCACTCATGGCCCGCAGCCGGATGGATTATCGGTTGAACGATAGTGTGGTCTGGTTCCTTGGGGCGGAAGGCTACCACCAAAACGTCAACGCTTTTATCGGCACCCCATTGTCCCGTTATCGCTATTTCACTGGATTGGCGTACTCGTTCTCCAATGAGTCGCAACGCCGCACCAACAGACTGAATCGCGACGCGGAAAACGTCTCTCTCACAGAGCACGCGCGCCTTCGCAATAGACCGCAGTAAAGGGGGACGCATGGCGACAAACGCATCAGGACACATCTCTGTTTTTTCACTGCTCGAGACGCTCAGAAGGCGCAAGCTGCTGATCGTCATCCCAACACTGCTGCTTGCGGCCGGGTTTGCTTTCTACGCTTACTCACAACCCGACCGCTATAAAGCGCAATCGCTTGTCGCAGCGGAGCACCTGACGCCTCCGGACTATTTGAAGCATGTTGCGCCGGAGCCTTTGAATATTCAGGAGCATCTGTGGACCGTCCGTGAGGTCCTCTACAGCCCGCCTCTGCTGAATGAAGCGGCCCGCGAACTGGCGATTTACCGCAACCTAAAGGAGCCGTTGCCGACGGCTGCACTGGAGGACTTCAAGAAAAAAGTTGGCGTGAAGGTGGAGAGCGAGCACACCTTCTTCATTTCGTTCGAGGGTGCGAGTCCCAAAGAGGTCGAGACGGTAACCAACAAGCTCGCCAATCTCTTCGTACAACAGGCTTCCGCCAAGAGCGATCAAAAGATCACGGATGCCAGAAACATCATCGACGAGCAGGTGAACTCGATTAAACAAAGGCTCGAACAGCAGGACTCGGAGATCCGTTCGTACAAGCAAAAGGCCGTCAACGAACTGCCCGAACACATGGACTTCAACATCAAAGAAGTCGACAGCCTGAAGGCGCAGTATGAGGACCGCGTTTCGAAGGTCTCAGACGAAGAAGCGAAAAAGACCATGATAACGAAACAGATCGCCGAACTGGAACAACAGGGCGTGTTGAGCCAGCCGATCGTTACCGAGAAAACACCGTCGCAGGCAAAGCTCGACGACCTTCGTCTCAAAGAGAAGGAGCTCGCGACTCGCTATACCGCACGGCATCCTGAGCTTCGCGAGGTTCAACGCCAGATTCGTGATCTCGAAGCGGCGATCACCAATGAGCCGAAGAAACCTCGTACCGATCTGTCGACCACATACATGAAATACAGCGACCTGAAGTCGCAATTGGAATCGACAAATCAGCGCCTCGATTCCTATCAACGCGAGTTGTCGCGGATATCCAGCCAGATTCTGAGCTATCAGCGAAGGGTCGAGGCGACGCCGCAGCACGAACGCGCACTCGCCGAGATGACTCGCGAGTATCACGTCAACGAGTCGCAGTTCCACGACATGCTGGACAAGCAGCTGGATGCGAAACTGGCTCTGGGTATTCAGAAATCGGAAACCGGTATTGCCTTTAGCGTCGTCGAGCCGGCGTCATTGCCGGCGGCTCCTTCCAGTCCTCAGCGAGAGCGACTGATCCTGATGGGCCTGTTTGCCGGCCTTGGCCTGGGACTCGTGTTGGCGTTCGTGATGGAGCAGAACGATACGACCTTCTCCACAGTTGACGACTTGCAGGGATTCACCAGCATGCCGATTCTTGCCGCCATTCCCACCATTGCGACGGACAAGAAATCGAACAACGGCGGTTTAATCATCACCAACACGGATCCGGATTCGGTAGCGGCAGAACAGTACCGTGTGCTCGCGATGAAGGTCCAGCAGCAGTGTGGGTCGCGGCGCGCGACCGTCGTGCTGCTGACTAGCGCCGCCGGTGGTGAAGGTAAATCGATGACGGCAGTAAATCTTGCGCAGGCGCTTGCCAGCATCGCTGCCGGTCCGGTGTTGCTGATAGATGGCGACATGCGAAAGCCGAGGATTCACGAGTATCTAAATATCAAAAACCACGAAGGCGGTTTCTACGATCTGCTGCAGAGTGCCGATGGCAACTATTCTCGGCATCTGACAAAGGCTGGAAACATATCCGTCATTCCGGGCAGCAAGCCAACGGGGAATCCCGTGGCCGTGTTGTCGTCGCCGAAGGCGCGAGGACTGTTCGAGAAGCTTCGGAACGATTTCAGCTTTGTGATCGTAGATGCGCCCCCGACACTGCCGGTCGCCGACAGCCACATCCTGGGTGGCCTGTCCGACAAGGTCATGTTCATCGTTCGCGCGCGCAAGACCCCGCGCGAACTCTTCCAACACGCAGTTGAGGGTTTCGATTCAGAGAACCTGATGGGAGTAGTGCTGAACGACGTCGATTATCAGCGCAGTCGATATGCATATGCGTACGAGTACTACAAAAAGTCCGCGTAACACGCTGGTTCTCGGTTCGGAGGCTTTGGCATCGAAGGTTTACCAGGAAATGCTGAAGCGTGGCGGCCCGGATCGGATTCGTCTCGTGAAGGGACACGATCTGAGAACCACAACGGGAGAGGAAATCTCTCACATCGTCATCGCCGACAACGCGCTCGGTAACAATGCGGAACTGACGAATGCATTGATCGATGCCAAGTTCCGGGGCGTGAAGATCGAGACCGCGCTGGACTCGGTTGAAAAGCTCAACCGGAAGATCTGGCTGGAAGGTCTTTCACCCGAGTGGCTCATCCTCGCAGACGGCTTCAGAACAGCCAAGGCGCATTTGCGCGTGAAGCGAGTGTTCGATGTCATCTTTTCCATCGCGCTGTTGCTGCTCGTTGCGCCGCTGGCTGCTCTTGTGGCGTTGGCGATCAAGCTGGACTCGCCAGGTCCAGCGATCTTCTCGCAGGAACGAATCGGCCTCAACGGCAAACGATTCGTACTTTTCAAGTTTCGTTCGATGCGGCAGGACGCTGAAAGCTCAAGCGGACCAACGTGGGCGGCTGAACGCGACCACCGCTGCACCCGCGTAGGCAACATCATCCGGCGCTGCCGGATCGATGAGCTTCCGCAATTGATCAACGTGCTTCGCGGCGACATGAGCTTCGTCGGGCCCCGCCCCGAGCGGCCGTATTTCGTCGACATGCTCAAGTCCGAAATCCGCTTCTACGATCTGCGCCATTACGTAAAACCCGGAATAACGGGGTGGGCTCAGGTGATGTACCGGTACGGCGCTTCGGTCGAGGACGCGTACCAGAAGCTGCAATACGACCTGTACTACGCGAAGAACGTATCGATCCGACTCGATCTGTTGATCTTACTCAAGACGATAAGAGTCGTCTTTGCAAGAGAGGGCCGATGAAAGTTCTTGGTATTGGCGGTGGAACAGGGTTGCCGGTATTGCTCTCCGGTTTGAAAGAGCTTCTCGAGCGCGGTGAGTGTGATGTCGAAGTGACGGCGCTCGTTGCCATGTCCGATAGCGGAGGTTCGAGCGGCGATCTTCGCCGCGCGCTAGGTATTCCCGCGCTGGGCGATCTTCGGAATTGTTTCATGGCGCTGGGCGATTTACCGCCCGTACTGAAGGCGCTCTGCCAACATCGCTTCGAAACACTCGATGGTTGGGCCGGTCATTCCGTCGGCAACCTGGTGTTGAGCGCGTTGTATCAAATGTCCGGCGACTTCGAAGGAATGGTTCGGCTGGCTTCGGACCTTTTTAAACTCAAGGGCTCGGTGCTGCCAAGTACGACCGAACCCGTCACTCTCTGCGCTGAGTTCGCCGATGGAACCACGGTTCGAGGCGAATCCAATATTCCGTTAAAGAGGCGGCCGATCCGCCGTGTGTGGCTCGAGCCGGAACGTCCGCAGCCAGCCTGCGATGTCCTGAACACGATTGCGGCTGCCGACATCATCGTGTTTGGGCCGGGCAGTTTGTTTACGAGCATCATTCCGAATTTGCTTGTGACGGACATCGCGGATGCGATTCACGCGTCGTCCGCGACGAAGGTATACGTGTGCAATCTCATGACTCAGTTCGGCGAGACCGAAGGCCTCAGCGCAGCCGATCACGTGAGGATTCTTCAGTCGTACTTGCCGGCGCACACGATCGACGTATGCGTGGTGAACACGCGGCCGGCGGGTCCGCTTCTTGCGCAGCGATATTCAAGAGGAGGAGCTCACTTTGTGCCGGTGTCGGCGGAGCATGTCCGACAACTCGGCGTTTCATTTCATGGTGCAGAACTTCTGCAGGAGAAGAACGAGAAGGTCCGGCATGATCCCATTGCTCTTGCGCGCCTGATCACCCAACTCACGGAACGAGGAAAGGAAATGGAAGCAGTATGTGCGGAATCGTAGGCTACATCGGAAAGCGAGAGATCGCGAGGGTTCTGGTCGATGGACTCAAGAGGTTAGAGTATCGCGGCTACGATTCCTGCGGCGTCGCGATCATGGAGGATCAGACCCCGAAGCTAGTACGCACTGTCGGGCGCATTGGATCCCTGGAGGAAAAACTGGCGCAGAGCGGACGGGGCAACGGTGGATTGAAGTATGGAATCGGACACACTCGTTGGGCCACTCACGGACGTCCAAGCGAAGACAATGCGCATCCTCACCGGGACTGCACAGGCCGTTTCTTCGTCGCTCATAACGGGATTATCGAAAACTACGTCGCCTTAAAGAACCGGCTCACACAGGGCGGACACCGCTTCACCACAGCCACCGATACCGAAGTGCTGCCGCATCTGATCGAGAGCTACTTCGATGGCGACCTCGAAAAGGCGGTCCGTCGCGCGCTGCGCGATGTCGAAGGCGTATTCGGGATCGTTGTGATATCGACCGTCGATGGCGAAAAGATCGTCGCGGCCCGGAAAGGCGCGCCGCTCGTGGTGGGCCTTGGATCAGGCGAAAACTTTGTCGCGTCCGACGTTCCTCCGCTGCTTCCGTATACGCGAGAAGTCGTGTTTCTGAACGATGGCGAGCTCGCGCTGATCGGTCACGACAGCATTCAGCTGAAAGACTTCGATGGCAGATCCACTCAAAGACGCAGCGAGACGATTACCTGGAGCGCCGAGATGGCGGAGCGCGAAGGCTATCCGAATTTCATGTTTAAGGAAATTTTTGAGCAACCACGCGCCGTGCGAGACACCTTGCGAGGACGATTGAACGCCGCCGGCCAGGTCGATCTTGGCGAGGAATTCGGCAACTCCGATTTATTTCGCAAAGCCGGCCGCGTCCATATTGTGGCGTGCGGCACATCGTTACACGCGGGACTGGTCGGCAAATTCCTGATTGAGCGGCTGGCAAGGCTTCCCGTGCATGTCGACTATGCGTCGGAATTTCGATATCGAGAACCAGTCGTTGGGCACGGAGACATTGTCCTCGGCATCAGCCAGTCCGGAGAGACCGCCGATACCCTTGCCGGTATGAAGGAAGCCAGAGAGCGCGGTGCACGCCTTGTTTCGCTGTGCAATGTTGTCGGCAGCCAGGCCGCGCGGCTCGCGGACGCCGTTATTTATACGCATGCAGGACCGGAGATCGGCGTCGCCTCCACGAAGGCGTTTACCACACAGCTGGCTGGACTCTATCTACTCGCGCTGCACATTGCGAGAGAACGCAGAACGCTGAACGACGCGGACCTTCGGAATCATGGTCAGGCGTTGCAGAGTGTTCCCGATCTAATACTGCAGTCGCTGGAGTTGAACCCGCTTTCGTCGTCGTTGTCCGAGCGGTTATCTGGTCACCCGAGCTTTCTTTATCTCGGTCGCGGCATTCAATATCCGATCGCAATGGAGGGGGCACTCAAGCTCAAAGAGATCTCCTACATCCATGCGGAAGGTTACACAGCGGGCGAAATGAAGCACGGTCCGATCGCGCTCATCGACAGTCAAATGCCGGTGGTTGTGCTGGCGCCGCGCGACAGCGTCTACCGAAAGACGATGGGCAATATCGAAGAGGTGAAAGTTCGCGAAGGTAAGGTGATCGCTATTGCAAGCAGCGGTGACGCGGAGATCGGCGAAAAGGCCGATCACACGATGTTCATACCTGAGGCGCCCGAATTCGTGAATCCGTTTCTAACGGTGATTCCGTTGCAGCTGTTCGCTTACCACACCGCGCTGCAGCGTGGATGCGACGTTGACAAACCGAGAAATCTCGCGAAGAGCGTGACAGTCGAGTAGAGGAAAGGTTCCTCAAGCCGCGTAGCGGCGACATTCTTTTAGCCCCCGGCTTCAGCCGGGGGAAGTCGAGCACGAAGAGGCGAAAAGCGCCGTAGGCGCGAAAGCCGTCGAGTGTTCGTGAATTGTAGGGCTTTCGCGCCTCCGGCGCTCTTGTCAGGCCTGGTTAAACATATCCCCCGGCTAAAGCCGGGGGCTGGCAGATTGTCGCCGCTACGCGGCTTAGAAAAAAGAACGAACGCGAATGAAGCTTGTTTTCTGGTTCTCTGTCATCACGGTTTTCTACGTGTATATCGGATATCCGATGCTGCTGGCTGTATTGCGGCGCTTCGCGGGCACTCCGGTGCGTAAGGGGGCATTTGAGCCGAGGGTCACGATCTTGATTGCGGCTCACAATGAGCGCGGCCGAATTGAACGCAAGCTCCGCAACTGCATGGAGCTCGACTATCCGCGTCGCAAGCTGCAAATCATTGTGGCCCTGGACGGCCCGACCGACGGTACAGAGTTCGTGGTGTGGCGGTATGCGGGCTCAGGCGTACGCATGGTGCATCTCAAAGATCACACGGGGAAGCCGTCGGCGTTGAATGCAGGCATACGCGAGGCAACCGGGGAAATCGTCGTTTTCGCGGATGTACGACAGTCGTTCAGCCGCGATGCGATCCGACGGCTGGTCCAAAACTTTGCCGATCCTTCGGTTGGCGCGGTCACCGGACAGCTTGTGCTGTTGAAGGACGAAACGGCCGACGCGGCATCCGCAGCCGCCAAGACCGATATCGGGTTGTACTGGAAATACGAAACCTGGATCCGCTCGATGGAGAGCGAGGTCCATTCCACGATCGGTGCGACAGGCGCGATCTACGCTATTCGGCGTGAGCTGTACCAGGAATTGCCGGAAGACGCACTCTTAGATGACGTTCTGACGCCCATGCGCGTTGTGCTGCGGGGTAAACGCGTTGTCTTCGAGGCAGCTGCCAAGGCTTTCGATATCGTGTCCTGCTGTCCGAAAGCGGAGTTTGTGCGAAAGGTCCGCACCCTAACCGGCAATTACCAACTCTTGACACAGCTGCCCAGGTTGCTGGTTCCCATCCGCAATCCGGTGTTCTGGCAATACTGTTCGCACAAGCTCGGCCGGCTCGCTGTTCCTTATTTGCTGATCGTCATGTTTATCTCGAACGCACTGATCGCCGGTTCGGTCTATCGCTTCCTGTTTGCGCTGCAGTGCGCCTGGTATTTGTGCGCGATCGCCGGTTTCGTCATGGCAAACCGAGAGCTCGAAGCACGGCCGGTACTCGAAATTAAAGAGGAGCAGAAAGCGGCGTGAAGCGCGTGCTGTCATTTTCATATGCATTCGTTCTGATGAATTGGGCGGCTGTCGTCGGCTGTTTCTACTTCGTTTCAGGACGAAAGAATGTGTGGTCCAGCAAACAATGTCGACATACGCCCAAGAGCGACGCAGCACCGGCAACGAGATCACGATCGATTGCCTGACCACATGGCCGTCTTTCTGTGCGCTCGGTACAGAGTGGACGGACCTGCTGAAGCGAAGCCGGTCCGACTGCGTCTTCCTTTCACATGAATGGTTGTCCGGCTGGTGGAAGCACCTGTCGGACGGACGCGAGTTCCATGTCCTGACGGCAAGAGCGGACGGCCGGCTGGTCGGGGTACTGCCGCTGGCATTACGGCCGCGACAAGTGGGACGAATGATGCCGAAGGTCCTCGAATTCCTCGGCAGCGGGATTGTCGGATCGGATTATCTGGACGCCATCGTGGACAACGCGTTCGAACTGGACACGCTGGAAGCCTTTGCGCGTGCGCTTTCAAGCTCGGGATTCATGATTCAGTTCAGCCAGCTGCGCGAAAGTGGTTCGTTTGCCGAAGGGATCGCGTCCCGGCTCGGGCAAGGTTCATGGAAGACGTCGAACGCCAGGATCAACGTTTGTCCATTCATTCCGCTCACCGGATATTCCTGGGAAAGCTATCTGAGCGAGCTGGGATCGAGCCAGCGTTATAACTTTCAGCGGCGGCTTAAGGGTCTGGAGAAAACGGGCGAATTTCGTTTGGTAAAGGCTACCGCCGCGGATTGTGTGGGTGCGCTCGACGTGCTCATCGAGCTTCACCACAAACGATGGGGGACGCGAAGTGAGTTGTCGGAAGCGTTCCAGAGCGAAAACATCACCGCGTTTCACCGGGAGTTCGTGCAGGTAGCGGCCGACAGAGGCTGGTTGCGGCTGCTCTCGCTGTGGATCGCCGACAGGCCTGTTGCGGCGTTGTACGGCCTCCGGTACGGCGGCACGTTCAGTTTTTATCAGTCCGGCTTCGACCCGGAGTTTGCCAAAAAGAGCGTTGGGCTTGTCATGATGGGTCTTGCGATCAAGTCGGCCATTGAGGAAGGCGCGGCCGAATACGATTTCCTACACGGCGACGAGGAATACAAGTTCCACTGGACTCAGAAGTCAAAGGAACTCCGAAGAGTTGAGCTGTTTCCTCCTCGCGCTCGCGGATTCCTGTATCGGCATGCGATCACAGCAAATCGGGCCGCACGACGGTTGGCAAGACGGATGCTCATACGGGGGTGATGCTCCGCGCTCTTTCTAAAAATGTGATTGCTTGTGCCTGCACGTGGTCCGGTGCTGTTCGGTTGTTTGCGCGCACTGATCCAACCGTGATGCCTTTCATCGTGGGTTATCACAGGGTGGTCGAAAACTTTGAGGAGTCATCCAAGAGAACTATCCCGTCGATGCTGATTAGCACGACTACGTTCGAGCAACACGTGGATTGGCTCGCAAAGCGATTCCAGATCATGTCGGTCGACGAAATTGGCCGTCGTCTGAGAAGTGGGCAACGCTTCGGCCGGCCGACAGCAGCGATCACCTTCGACGATGGTTACGCAGACGTATATCACTACGCGTTTCCGATCCTCCGGCGCAAAGGCTTGCCTGCAGCGGTTTTCGTCGTGACGTCGCTGATCGGCACCAGCCAGATGCAGCTGTCCGATCGCCTGTATATCGTGCTGAAGCAGCGCCAGCTCAGTGGCAACAGTCCCGAGATGTTCGTCATGAACGCTATGGAGAACCTTGGCATGCCCGTGACACGCCTGCCCGAATGGGGAATGCTGGGACAGGATCCGTTGCGACTTTTGACGCTGTTGTTGAACCGCTTCCGGCATGACGAGATTCGAGCGCTCATCGGCACGCTGGAACTCCAACAGGCGACTAATCCACGGGCCGCCGACGAGATGGCGCCGATGTCGTGGGACATGCTGAACGAAATGTCGGCAAACGGCATCACGATCGGCTCGCACACGAAATCGCATGCGCTGTTGACCAGCGAGCGAATGGCAACCGTCGAAGCGGAAGTGATCGAGTCGAAGCACGTCCTCGAACAGCACTTGCGCCGGCCCGTACATCACTTCGCTTATCCCGACGGTCGCTGCAATCCGACGATAGTCGGGGCTATCAAAAAAGCCGGCTACGAGTATGGCTACACAATCTGCCACTGGCGTGACGGTCACGATCCACTATTTACGATTCCCAGAAAGATGCTGTGGGAGCGAGCCGCCGTCAACGCGCTCAGCCGATTTTCCGGCCCGATCATGAGCTGTCACGTCAGCGGCATGTTTGACCATAACGGCTTTTGCGAACACGACCACCGGGTGGTCCGATATGAGTAACTTTGCCGGCCAGGCAGTCAGCCGCTCCGCGACAAGCTGGTTCAATCGCGGCGCTGGTTCGGCTGCGCCGGTCTCCATCGCCGACACCAGCGCTGCATCCTCGAAGAGCTGGGCCTTAAGGCTGCTCGTGCTGTTTCTTCTGGTGATGTACTCGAGTATCGGTGCCTTGGTTCCGGCGACGAACTCGCTGCGGCCCGCCATGATCATCGCTTCTGCCGCGATCGTGATGATGATCATTGAGATTTCGAGAAATGGTACGCGGTTTCGCCTCGCCTGGCCAGAGACCCCTATGCTGATCGGTCTGCTCGGCGTTGCCGGTATTTCGATGTTCGACGCCATTTACGTCCGGCAGGGGTTTGAGACCACATCGAACTTCGGAAAGATCGTCCTGATCTACGTTGTCATCGAGAACACGGTTTCATCGACGAATCGGTTGAGGGTTGTTCTCCTCGCGATGATCGCCGGCGGCCTGATGCCCGCGCTTGGCACGATGCACCATTTCTTGACGGGCCGTCTGGTCGAACAAACACGTGCTGCATGGGTCGGCGTGTTTGCGAATCCGAACGAAGACGCATACAGCCTCGCCATCCTGGTGCCGCTTGCGGCTGCGGTCGCATCGACGTCGCGATGGTGGTTGCGCGTCGCGCTCTGGGGCGTGATCGGCGCGTACATCCTAGCAATTTTCCTTACGTTTTCGCGCGGCGGATTGCTCGGATTGTTCGCCATCGTCGCCCTGCTCGGGTGGAAACAGAGATCGGTCGTGCTGAAGACGCTCATGATCGCCGGGCTAGTCGCAGGAATCGTCGCGGTCAGCGTGTTTTGGGCTCGGAGAGACACTTTCAACGACATCTCACAGGACACCACATTCAATCAGCGAATCGCCACCATGAAGGCGGGCATCGCTATGTTTAATGATCATCCGCTGTTGGGCATCGGACCGGGTTGTTCGATCGTCGGTTATCCGCTTTACGTCCCCAAGGAAGCCCATTGTGGCTGCCAGGACCAGTTGGTCGTCCACAACGCATTTATCCAGATACTGAGCGAAACGGGAGTAATGGGTTTCATTCCGTTCATGGTCCTGCTTGGGGGCGCTCTCCTGCACGCGAGAAAACTACAACGTACGGACTCGAGCGAACTGAAGGCGTATGCGACGGGTCTGGAAGTTGCGCTCTGGGGTTTCGTCGTGTGCGGTCTGTCAGGAGGTTTCTCGTGGAGCTGGTTCCCATACATCATCGTTGGGTTGATTGTTGCCGGAAAGCATATTGCCGATAACGCGACGGAGGCCCGTCTTCCATGAGCGACGCTTTGAATAATGGCGGCGCCACGGAGAGCAACGGTTCCTTCCGTCCCGCGCTTCAACTCATGTGCGGCCGGGCCGCGGCTTTCGCGGTTACTTTCCTGATCCCTGTCCTTCTTTCGCGAATCTTTGACAAAGTCGAATTTGGTACCTACAAGCAGGTGTTTCTCGTCGTTTATTCGATCTACGGAATCGGGCAGCTGGGCATGGCCGAGTGCCTCTTGTACTTCCTGCCTTCATTCCCGGAGGCCGCGGGTCGTTACGTCATGAACTCCATACTGATGCTGTTCGTGACCGGGCTCGCATGTTTTGCGGGCTTGACCGTTGCAGGTAATCGCGTCGCCGTATGGCTGAACAATCCAGCGCTCGAGCAATACATGTGGATTGCCGGTGCCTGCCTGTTGTTAATGCTGACGTCTTGTGCGCTCGAGACCGCGATGATCGCGAAGAAGCGATACCGCTGGGCAACAGTGTCGTATGCGTCCTCGGACATTCTGCGCGGGGCGCTGTTGGTTAGCTTTGCCCTGGCTACGAGAAATCTAAAGCTCGTCCTGATGAGCGCGTTGTTGTTTTACGCGATCCGCGTGGCGGGTTTGTTCCTGTATGTGCGGTCCGAGTTTCGCCGCGATTTGCACGTGGACTGGAGCAAGCTGAAACATCAACTGAGTTACACGCTGCCCTTCGCGCTCGCGGTGGTGATCGAGGTAGTCCAGACGAACTACCACATGTACGCAGTCTCCTGGCATTTCGACGCGGCCACGTTCGCGATATATGCAGTTGGCTGCCTCCAGATTCCGTTGACCGACTTCCTCGCTTCTCCGGCATCGAACGTGATGATGGTCCGAATCGGCGAAGAGCTGCGGGAAGGGAGACAGCAGCACGTTCTGCCTATTTGGCACGACACCTGTCGCAAGTTGTCGCTGGCATTCTTTCCAACTGTGGCGCTCCTAATCGTCACTGCCCATCGCGTGATCACTCTGCTTTTCACTGATCGGTATGTCGCGAGTGTCCCGATTTTCATGACCTGGTCTCTGACGATCCTGTTCGCAATTCTGCAGACGGACGGCATACTGCGCGTTCTTGCGGAAACGCGGTTCCTCGTTGTCATGAACCTGGTGCGCCTGGCCGCGCTCGCCGGCGTGATGAGTTCGGCGCTGCTTGCGTTCGGTCTACAGGGCCCCGTCATCGCCACTCTGTGCGGCGGCTTGGTCGCAAAGTCGGTCGCGCTGTGGAGAATCAGCAGACGGCTTGAAATCCCGCTGAAGCGGCTCATGCCGTGGTGGAACCTCGGCGGAATCGCTTTGATGGCAATGCTGGCTGCCGTGCCGGCGGCGCTTGTAAGCGCCCGAATGGCGTTGCCCTCTATTTATGTGCTGCCGCTTGCGGGCCTTGTTTACCTTGGTGGTTATACGGCTCTGCTATGGAGCTTCGGTGTTTTGAATGTGAGCGAGAAGCGCGCGATAGCCAACATCTTCGGCCGGTACGCGGTGTTGGTGCGCAAACCTGAGTGAGGGATTTCTTATGTGTGGGATTGCAGGCATTTTGAGTCTATCCGACAGAGCGGTTCGTCTCGAAGAAGTTCGCGCCATGTGCGACGCGATGGTTCATCGAGGCCCGGACGACCAGGGCCTTTATGTTGGATCGGGCATCGGACTCGGAATGAGACGGTTGAGCATCATCGATCTACACACCGGCCATCAGCCTGTCGAGAATGAGGACGGAACCGTCCGCGTCGTGTTCAACGGTGAGATCTACAACTTTGAGAGTCTGCGCAAAAGCCTGCAGGCTCAGGGTCACCAGTTTCGCACCGACACGGATACGGAAGTGATCGTTCATCTTTATGAGCGGTATGAGGAGGCCTGTGTCGAGCGGCTTCGCGGGATGTTCGTTTTCGCTTTGTGGGACGAGCGCCGCCGAAAGTTGATGATTGCGCGCGATCGACTTGGTAAAAAACCACTTTTTTACACGATCGCCAAAGACCGGCTGATCTTCGGTTCCGAGCTGAAAGCGCTGCTGCAGATTCCTGATGTCGAACGCCGTTTCGATTGGTCCTCGGTCACGCATTATCTGAGTACGCTTTGTACGCCGCTCGATAGGAGCATCCTCGAAGGCGTTCATAAGCTGCCGCCGGCACACGTGATGACGGCGACGCCGTGGCGGGGAATCAAGATCAAGCAGTACTGGGATCTTCGGTTTGATCCGGACTACACCAAGTCCGAGGACTACTTTGTCGAACGGCTGCGCGATCTGCTGGAAGAATCGGTCAAGCTTCGCATGATCTCGGATGTTCCGCTTGGTGCGTTCTTAAGCGGGGGTGTCGATTCGAGTTCGGTCGTGGCGATGATGGCGCGCAACAGTTCACGGCCGGTGAAGACCTTTTCTATCGGCTTCAAAGAGCGTGACTTCAACGAACTCGATTACGCAAGAGAGGTATCGCAGCACTTCGGTACCGAGCATGAAGAGCTCGTCGTCGAACCGAATGTTCTAGAAATGATCGACGATCTCGCATGGTACCTGGATGAGCCCTTCGGTGATCCCTCAGCCATACCGACCTACATGGTTTCGAAACTGGCTTCGGGCAGCGTAAAGGTCGTTTTGTCAGGTGATGGCGGAGACGAGCTGTTTGCCGGTTATGACCGTTATCTCGTCGAGCGGCGTGAACGTCGCTACCGAATGCTCCCAGCCCCCATAAGGAAAACTGCCGGTCTTGTCGGTCGAATCATGCCGGAAGGTATGAAAGGACGAAACTTTCTCCAGCACCTGGGATATGACGGCGTGGAGCGGTACCTCGATGCCAATGTCCTATTCAAGCGCCCGCAGCTGGAAAGGTTGTTGAAAGCCGAAGCACTCTCGACCGTCCGAAACTTCGATCCGATGCGAACCCGCCGTCAGTTGATGCAGGCTGAGAAAAGTCACTGGCTGTCAGCCTTGCAATATGCAGACACCAAGCTGTACCTGCCGAACGACATCCTGACAAAGGTCGATCGCATGAGTATGGCGCATTCGATCGAAGCACGGGTGCCTTTGCTTGATCACAAGCTGGTCGAATTCGCGGCGACGATTCCGCCGGAGCTCAAGTTGCGCGGCAATACGACGAAATACATCTTTAAGCGCGCGATGGAAGGGATCGTGCCTGATCAGGTGCTGTACAGGCCCAAACGCGGCTTTGCAATTCCTTTGAGTCAATGGTTTCGCGGCCGGATGAACAACTTCGTGCGCGACCTTCTGTTGGATTGCACGAGCCGGCAGCGAGGGATCTTCAATCCTGAATACATCGAGCGCCTTGTCGTGATGAACGATCGCGGCCGTAATCTCGATTTCGAGTTGTGGACTCTGATCACGTTCGAGTTGTGGTGCCGGAAATTCATGGATCGGCAGCAGTCCGAGAGCGCCTGGCGCGCATCCGTCGGTTAACGAGCGTGTATGACGAGTGAAAAAATACGCGTTTTGAAATTTCTTAACTTTTTCGCGATTGGCGGAACCGAACGGCAGTTCGTGAATTTAGTGAAACGGCTCGATCCGAGTCGTTTCGACGTTCAGATTGGCTGCTTCCAAAAGTTCGGGCCATTTCTCGCGGACATTGAGGCGTGTGGGCGCCCGGTGACCGCGTTCCAGATTTCAAGCATGCGCAGCTGCGAAACTGTGCGCAGGCAACTGCAGTTCGCGCGGTATCTAAGGCAAAGCCGCATTCAAGTGCTTCACACCTACGGCTGGTGGGCAAATGTGTTTGGTTTACCTGCCGCAAAGCTTGCCCGCGTACCTGTCACGATCGCATCCATTCGCGACATGGGGGCGCACCTAAGCTCGGCACAGTGCCGCGTTCAGCGAGCAGTATGCCGGTTGGCTGATTGTGTCCTGGTGAATTCGGATTCGGTTCGCGACTGGTTGCTGATGCAGCGCTATTCGGCGAAAAAGATCCGGGTGATACGCAACGGCATTGAGGAACCACACCCTGACCAGGCCAAACCACTGGTGAGTGTGCGCGAAGAATACGGAGTGCCGGCGGAGTCGCCGCTGATCGCGACGGTGTGCCGCCTCAATCATGTCAAAGCCGTAAACGATTTGCTCGATGCAGCCGCGCTGGTAGTGAGAGAACACCCGGCAGTTCGGTTCCTGATTATCGGCGACGGACCGGAGCGGCAGGCTCTCATGGACCAGGCTAATCGGTCGAGCATTGCCAACCACGTCATCTTTACGGGCTTTCGCAGCGACACGGCGCAAATACTGCCGCAGCTCACGATGTCCGTGCTGTCGTCGCTTACCGAAGGTCTGTCGAACACGCTGCTGGAATCGATGGGAGCGGGCGTTCCGGTCGTGGCGACTCGCGTCGGCGGCAACACCGAAATCGTCGCCGAAGGTATTACCGGACTTCTGGTCCCGCCGCGAGATCCGGTCAGCCTGAAAGAGGCAATCTGCAGGTTGCTGGCGGATCCTATTCTGGCGGCGCGAATGGGACAGGCAGGCCGGCAGCGCACTCTACGCCAGTTCTCAGTCGAGAACACTGTTCGAGAAACCGAGACCCTTTACATGAATTTGTTACAGCAATGAATGAACCGGCGTTAAAAGTTCTTTTGGTTGGGCCATGTCCTCCTCCTCACGGCGGTATTTCTATCCACGTGTGGAACGCGCGCGCGATTCTTCGTGGGCAGGGAGTGCCATGTGAAGTTCTCAACATCGAGCCGCGCGCGCCTGAAAGTGACCAGTACATCAAAATATCCGGAAGCGCGGGACTGGCATTGTACCTGGGCCGCTACTGTGCCAACGGGTGGACCGTACACACACACATCAACGGGCATACTCCAAAAAGCTGGCTGATTGCTCTGGCGTCCGGTATTGCGGCGCAAGTGGGCGCCGGCGGCGTTCTGACGATCCATTCCGGATTATCTCCTGAGTATCTCCGCCAGGCCTCGTCACACTGGCGGCGCCTCGCTCTGCTGGCCGCGTTGCAATTCAATCGAATTGTCTGCGTCAACGACGAGATTGCGAGCACCGTCAATGGCCTTGGAGTGGAATCGGGGAAACTCCGGGTTCTTCCTGCGTTCCTGCCGCAGGGCTCGGATACTCCGGCCGGTATTCCCGAAGATATCGACAGATGGATGCAGGCGCATCGACCAGTCCTGTCCACCGCGTTGACGTTCAGACCGGAGTACGGCTTCGATGTCCTGGCACGGGCCTTGACGGAGTTGAAAGCGAAATATCCCAGTCTCGGCTGCCTTGTTATGGGAAATGGCGAGGATCGTGCAGCCGTGGAAGGGACAGTCAAGGATGGGTTGTCCGATGTCGTGCGGTTACTGGGAGATGTGCATCACGATTTGTGCCTTTCACTGATGTCACGATCGGACGTATTCGTGAGGCCGACATTTCGCGACGGCGATTCCATTTCCGTTCGTGAAGCCGTCGCTCTGGGTGTTCCCGTTGTGGCCAGCAAAGTCGGGACGCGACCTGCCGAGGTGCGGCTCTTTGACCCCGGCGACGCAGCGGGGCTTTGCCGGCAGGTGGAGTATGCATTGAAGTCTGAAAAACGGCTGGCAGCGGCGAGCTCTTCCGCGCATGCGATCGGCCGTTTCCGCAACCTGTATTCGTTCTGAAATCGCCAGACAATAAACATGAAGACCAAACTTGATCGACTTGCCCACATGTCCGGTAAAGAGGTCTCTTACAGGCTTAACGAGGCGCTGCGCGTACAGACCGATCGATTTCGCTATTGGTTGAACTTGGACCTGGAACGCGACGATGAATTCGATGAACTGCTCAAGACCTATCAGGGATCGTTTAAGAGCTATCTCGAAAGCATCGCCCTGCAACGTTTCTATGCCTCACTGACTCCGCAGAATCGCGATCACACAATCGATGTGTTGTTGCAAATCCCCTCTGCGGTAGCTCGCATCAGCGAGGAAGCTGAGCAACTACTGGAACATCGAGTAAACCTTCTGGGTTATACCTGCGTCGGACTGGGGCAGGAGATCGACTGGCACCGGGATCCGGTAACGGGATACCGATGGCCCAAACAGTTCTGGGCCGATTTCAACTTTCCGAGTAACTCGGGCGCGGACCCCAAGATCATTCACGAGCTGAATCGACATCAACATCTGCCGCGGTTAGCGAAGGCCTACGTTTTGACCGGAGACGAACGGTTCGCCCGCGAGGCGGTTTCTCAGATGGAATCGTGGATGAACCAGAACCCGCGCTGGGAGGGTGTCAACTGGCAATCCAGCCTGGAGGTCGGTACTCGTGTCCTGTCGTGGCTGTGGACGGTTTTCATGCTCGTCCCTTCGAAGGCTCTCGACGAACGCATCGCTTGCCGCATCGGCCGGTCACTGCTTCAGCAGGTCGACCAGGTGTTTCGCTATCCCTCGATTTATAGCAGCCCGAACACGCATCTGATCGGTGAAGCGACGACCCTGTTCATCGCCGGCCTTGTCTTTCGCGAGATCCCACGGTCTGCGGGTTGGCGCTCTCGAGGGAAGACGCTCTTGATCGACGAAATGCAACGTCAGGTGTTAAACGACGGCGTCTACTCCGAGCTTTCTTCCTACTACCACTGTTACGCCGCCGATTTCTTCCTGCATGCCATGGCGCTCGCGCGAGCGCAGCGTGAGCCGCTGCCGGAGGCCATGTGGAAGCGGTTGGAAAGCATGCTGGAGTTCGCTCTCCATCTCACAAGACCCAATGGAACGATACCGCTGATCGGCGACGACGACGGTGGCCGCACGCTCGCACTTGCATCTGAACATTACGGCTCATTCCGTGACGGGCTAAGTTCCGGGGCCGTTCTTTTCGGCCGGCCGGATTTCAAGTTTGCCGCGAACGGATTCGCGGAAGAGACGTTATGGTTGCTCGGACCGGATGCAGCCCCGGTGTTCGAGTCGCTGCCGAGCCGGGCACCGAGTCGGCTTCACGCATTTTGTCTGGATTCCGGTTATTTCATTCAACGTTCAGGTTGGGAAGAGCAGAGCAGCCACCTGACCTTCGACTGCGGTGGACACGGCTACGGAAGCGGAGGTCATTCGCATTCTGATGCGCTCTCGGTCACGTTGTTCAGTGGCGGAACCGAACTGCTGGTCGATCCCGCGACCTTCGTTTACAACTGTGCGCCGGAGTGGAGAACGTTCTTCAGGTCAACTCGTGCCCACAACACGGTTGTTGTCGATGGCATGGACCAGTCCAGCCAGGGAGATACCTTCAATTGGCAAGCGACTCTGTCGACACGCCTCTCGAAGCAACTCGCCATCGGCGAGCTGGAATACCTCGACGGCGAGCACGACGGCTATTTGCGGCTTCGCCAACCGGTCATTCACCGCAGGCGCGTCCTCTACGTTCGACCGAACTACTGGATCCTCGTGGACAACTTTCGAGGTTATGGCGAGCACACCTTCGATTTCATGTATCACTTCGCACCGGGCGCGAAGCTGTTCATTCTCGGTGAAGAACAGAATGGTGAGATTGAGTGTCGGGCGCGGATCGATCGGGCGGCGCTGCAGCTATCGATTTTTGCAAGCGCGCCGATGCGTGCCGAAGCTCTGTGTGGTCAGGTTGCACCAATTCAGGGATGGACATCCACGCGTTACGGAGAGCGGAAGCCGGCGCCAGTGTTCAAAGGCACGATTCGAGGATGCGCGCCCGTCGCTGCGATGTCATTCCTGGTGCCGCAGGCGGCGAATGAACGAGCAGGCATGCGAACCAGGCGGTTGCGCGTGGCCGGAGGTCCTGCGATTGCCGGTGCGATTACAGACGGCGAGTTTGAAGACATTTGCGTCGTATCGCAAGAGTCATCCGGCCCGATGCGGCTGATGGACTTCTCCATGTCCGGTGAGCTTTTCTGGATCCGGACGATCAACGGCGCCGTGCGCCAGTTGATGGCCGTGAACGCATCCTCGTTTGCGATATCCGGTGAAACGATATTCCAGGAACGGCAGCCGCTGTCACACGTATCGGTACATCTATGGGAAAACGGCATGCTGATCGAGCATGGGGACGAGGAAGGGAAAGTATATGTGCGCGATTTGCGGGATCGTCAATTTCAACGTCACTGACCGTGTCGAGCGTCCGATTCTCGAACGCATGACATCGGTCCAGGCGCATCGCGGTCCCGATGACCACAGCGTGTTCGTGGACGGTAACGCCGGCCTCGGCCATCGTCGTCTCAGCATCATCGACCTGAGCGGCGGCGCGCAGCCAATTTTCAATGAGGACGAGTCTCTGGTCATCGTCTTCAATGGAGAGATCTATAACTATCGGGAATTGACTGAAACGCTGATCTCGCGGGGGCACACGTTTCGCACTCGATCGGATACCGAAACGATCGTCCACGCTTACGAAGAATACGGCGACAAGTGTGTGCAGCACTTTCGTGGCATGTTTGCCTTCGCCATCTGGGACCGTCGCCGACGCCGCGTCTTCATTGCGCGGGACCGCCTTGGCATCAAGCCTCTCTATTACTACGTCGGTAAGGACTTCGTCGCGTTTGCGTCTGAGATCAAATCGTTGCTGGAACACCCGGAAGTACCGCGGGAGATCGACGTTCACGCTCTCGATCTGTTTGTGGCGCTGCGTTACGTGCCAGGTCCGCGAACGATTTTCAAAAACATCTTCAAACTTCAGCCGGGCCATCTAATGACGGTTGAAGACGGTGCTGTCAGCACGCGCAAATATTGGGACATCACGTACTCCGAAAACCGGCTCTCTGACGCTGCCTGCCTGGAAAAGTTCGAGGCTTTACTGCAGGAAAGTGTCCGGCTCCGGTTGATTGCCGAGGTGCCGCTCGGCGTTTTCCTCAGCGGCGGTCTGGATTCCAGCACGACATTGGCGATGATGAGCCGCATCGTCGGTCATAAGCGCATTCAAACGTTCAGTGTGGGTTATGAAACCTCCGCAACCTCATCGCGTGAAGTCGAGGCGTCGAACGAGTTCGTTTATGCGCGCGAAGCGGCGACGCGCTTTCACGCGGAGCACCACGAGTTTCGCCTATCTGCCAGCCAGTTTTGCGACACGATCCCGCGGATGGCTTATCACCTGGACGAACCGCTGGCGGACCCGAGCTGTATCCCGCTGTATTTCATTTCGAAGCTTGCCCGGCAGTTCATCACGGTCGTCCTCTCCGGCGAAGGCGCGGACGAGATTCTTGGTGGGTATTCACTGTATCGCCGAATCCTGAAACTTGACGCATTGCGAAGGCAACTTGGACCGCTGGCTTCGCTGGCGCTCATGGGCGCACGGCTTCCGGTGAGTGAGCGGGTCAGCGCGTACATGAACCGGCTGGGAGGAACGCTCGAGTCGTATTACCGAGGCGTGGTCAAGGGTATCGGGGCTGAGACGAGAATGCGGCTGACGGGCCGGGATCGTTTCAACCAGTCCGAAGAGCGACTGGATGAAATCTTTCTGCCGCACTTCAAGGCGTCGGAAAAGACGACGCCACTCAATCGGATGTTGTATGCGGACGCGAAAGTCTGGCTGCCGGAAAACCTGCTGTTAAAAGCCGACAAGATGACCATGGCAACCGGAGTGGAATTGCGGGTTCCTTTCCTCGACCACAAGCTGGTGGAATTCGCGGCGTCTCTTCGCGATTCGCTCAAGGTCAGGGATGGAAAGGGAAAGTGGATACTGAGTCGTGTTATGGGAAACGATCTTCCACCATCGATTCTATCGCGCAGGAAGCTGGGATTCCCCTCGCCGACAGGGTCGTGGCTACGTTACGAATTGCGCCCATTTGTCCGCGACACCCTTCTTTCACGCAATGCCGCGGTTTCGGACTTCTTTGAACGGCAAGCGATTTCAGATGTGGTTCTTAGACATGAAGCCGGCAAGACGTCAGGTTATCAGGATGTGTGGTCGCTGCTCGTCTTTGAAGAGTGGCATCGGCAGTTCATGACGGCGCCGAGCGTTTCGAACCGGTGGAGCTTCACTTGCTCGCCTATAAGCACGCTGACTTAGCCGAGTTGGAGGTCGTTTCGAAATGAGCATTCTTGAAGCTATCGGGATGGTGTGGGTGATTTTCACCTCTACGATCGCGACAGCGGCCATCATCTATCTCGCTTACGTTGGCTTAAGGGCCACGCTACTCAAGGCAACGCGCGACAACCCGGATATCCGTGTCGCCGTGAAAGAAATGTTCAAAATTGCACGCTGATCAGGAGCATTGGTGTTCAAAGGCGTCTTACATGTCCACAGCGTTTATTCCGATGGTGACGAAACGCTCGATCGTCTGATCGAGATCTTTCGACAATCGGGTATGGCGTTTGCCGCAGTGAGCGATCATGCGGAAGTGTTCGACGAAATTCGAATGCATCGTTACGTCGAGCATTGCCAGACGCTTTCGCGCGGCAACTTCATGGTGATTCCCGGCCTCGAGTTCGCATTTCCCGGCGGCGGAATTCACATCCTCGGCTATGGCATCACGAAACGAATCTATGCATCGGACATGGAAAAACTCGTAGACGGAATTCACGACGCCGGTGGTATTGCCGTACTGGCGCACCCACCCGCCGGCTGCACGAATATGATCGCGCCGATCAAAGCGAAACTGGATGGGATTGAGGTTTGGAACGGCCGCTACGACGGAGTGCATGCTCCTCGCGCCGACTCTTTTCAGTTATTCCGGCGCATTCGGGCGACCAACTTTAAAGCGATCGCGTTTGGGGGCATGGATCTGCACAAGGCCGGCCAGGCGCACCGGCCCATTTACGTGGAAGCCGCTGCCGAGGCGCTGACTAAAGACGCCATCATGAGCAGTCTCAAAAACGGTAAGTTCACGGTCAGGGGCGCCAATATCAGGATCCCTGCGACCGGTGAGCTCACCTTCATTCAAGAGCTCGCGATTGCCGTCAAACAGCCGCTGTGCCGGCGATGGGCAGGGTGATTGCCGCAAATGCACCGCTGGTTCATGCTGGTGGCGGCCGCCGTGCCGCTCCTGTTGACGTCCTTTCGAGTGCCCAACCCGCACCTCATGTGGTGGAGCACGCACGCGCTTGAAAAAATACGGCCATACGACAGCGCTCCTGCAAAACCGGCGAGATCGGTAACTATCTCAGCAGCTCGCAACGAATTTGAGCCGTTTCAAATCGTACTGAGATCCGAAGCTGAAGATCTCAATAATGTCGATGTGGAGATGTCGGATTTTCGTGGGCCATCGGGATACGTCATTCCCGAGAGAAACGCCGCCATTTATTTCGAAAGCTACATCGATCTCCAGAAGCCCTCGAATATCGACGGACAAGCCGGTGAATGGCCTGATGCACTGATCCCGAAGCTCGACCGTTTTTACG
>Ga0209382_10003203_pt1 | contig 22852 bp, 26 predicted proteins | sample SoiMetdeltSBSDD5_FD_187599 | JGI IMG/M metagenome (GOLD analysis project Ga0209382, IMG submission 187599) | Bulk soil microbial communities from a Populus tree surrounding site in Tennessee, USA - Soil MetaG P. deltoides SBSDD5 (SPAdes) (version 2) | ecosystem: Environmental > Terrestrial >...
GGAACTCGGCGGCCGCTTGATCGCCGCGGATCGCCTGGATGCGCAGGGTCTGAGTCTTGGCGATGATGGCCTGGAAGCCGTCGAGATAGGGCTTGCCAGGATGATAGTAGTCGGGATTGCGTTTGCCTTTGACGAACGCGCCGGCCTGCCGCTCCTCGAAGATGAACGGGCCGGAGCCCATCACGTTCTTCTCGTACCAGTGCTGGTCGGCATCGAGCTTCGCCTTCGAGTAGACGAAGTTGTAGGGCGTGGCGAGCGTGGGAACGAAGGCGCCGGACGGGTATTTCAGCTTGAACACCAACGTCTCGTCGTCGGGCGCGCTCACGCTGTCGACCATGGTGAACTGGGCGACGCGCGAGCTCAGCACCCCCTTGGGCGGGAAGATGATGCGCGAGAACGTGGCCTCCACGTCCTTGGCGGTGAGCGGCGTGCCGTCGTGGAACTTCACACCCTTGCGGATCTTGAACGTATAGGTCTTGCCGCCGTCGGCGGGTTCCGGCATCTCGGTGCACAGGTCGCACACGAAGTCGTTCTTCGCCGGGTCGTCCGGGTTGACCCGGATCAGCACGCTGTAGAACGGCGCGAGCGGGTGGATCAGTGCAAAGGTGTTCTCGCGGTGCCCGTCCATGGTCGGGAACTCGCCAGGCACGACGAACTTCAAGATGCCGCCGGTTTTCGGTGTCTGCGCGTCGGCGGGGGGGATAGCGGCCGGCAAGGCGAAGAGCCCTGCCAGCACGGGAAGGCCAAGCTTCCAGCGCCAAGTCCTCATGTCGGGTCCTCCCTAGAGGGTTCATAGTTCGTTTCTGCCGATAGGCCCCGACGGCCAACGGCCACGGCGCGCAGCATCACCTAATTTCCTCAGGTTTTCAAATGCCGATCTCGGGACATAGCCAAAAGTTCTGCTTCGCCCGGAGGCCGAACGGCATGGACGGGACGCGCGGCCGGATCTACGGCTGACCTGGGAGTGGTACCAATCTTGAAGTGTCAATCTTGAAGGAGGGCGCTGCACCATGCACCCCGGAGCGAAGCTCAGGGCCGCGTTGACCGGCAAAGGTCTGATCGTGGCGCCCGGCATATACGATATGATCTCCGCCAGGATTGCCGACGGCATGGGCTTTCCGGCCCTCTACATGACCGGCTACGGGGTCTCGGCCTCGCTGGGGCTGCCGGATGCCGGCCTCGTCACCTACACCGAGATGGCCGGCCGTGTCGCCCAGGTCTGCCAAGGCACGGCCACGCCGGTCATCTGCGACGCCGACACGGGCTTCGGCGGACTCCTCAACCTCGAGCGCACGGTGAGGGGCTATGAGGCCGCCGGGGCGGCGGCGATCCAGATCGAGGACCAGGTGTTCCCGAAGCGCTGCGGGCACACCCTGGGCCGGCGGGTGGTGCCGGCCGAGGACATGGTGCGCAAGATCGAGGTGGCGGCGGCCACCCGCAGCTCACCGGATTTCCTCATCGTCGCCCGCACCGACGCGCGCACGAGCCTCGGCCTCGACGAGGCCCTGCGCCGCGGCGAGGCCTACGCCAGGGCCGGCGCCGACATCCTGTTCATCGAGAGCCCGGAGAGCGAGGCGGAGATGGCGCGCATCGGCCGCCATTTCGACCTGCCGCTGATCGCCAACATGGTGGAGGGCGGGCGCACGCCCACGCTGCCCAGGGCGCGGCTTGACGAGCTGGGCTACCGCATCGCCATCTATCCGGTCACGGGCCTGCTGGCCGCGGCGGCGGCGCTGGAGCAGGCTTACGGCGTGCTCAAGGCGGAAGGCGCGAGCGAGACGTTGGGCAGCGAGCTCTACGGCTTCGACCGCCTCTGCCGGCTCGTCGGCTTCGAAGATGTGTGGGAGTTCGAGAAGCGCTGGCCGGAGGTGTGATGTGTCAGATCCTCTGCGACCAACGCACCGGTCATCCCGGGACTGGGCGACGCCAGCTAAGGCGAGCAGCGCTCGGAGCCGGGATCGCGTGAGGTTGACTCGAGCTCGCTTCACGGGGTCCCGGATAGCCTCGCCTGCGGCTCGGCTTCCGGGATGACGGGTGTGAGGGCTCACTTCGTGCCCGCGAGCAAGGTCCGGTATTTCTCGATCTCCACCGGGATCAACGCAGCCACGTATTGCGGGGTGAGCTCGTCGCCGCCGGCGGGGATGGCGCCCAGGCCGTCCATGCGCTTCCTGAGCGCGTCGCTGGCGACGGCTGTCCGCAGGGCTGCGTTGAGCCGGGCAAGGATCGGCTCCGGCGTGTCCTTGGGGGCGAACAGGCCGTTCCAGCCCTGCTGCTGGAAGGCGGGCAAGCCCGCCTCGGCGGAGGTGGGCACGCCGGGGAGCGTGCCGAGGCGCGCCGGCGAGGAGATCACCAGGCCCTTGATCTGTCCGCCCTGGATCGTGCCCGTCACCGACGCCGCCGAATCGCAGACCCCGTCGATCTGCCCGCCCACGAGGTCGTTGAGGGCCGGGGCGGCGCCGCGGTAGCCGACCAGCGTCACCTCGATGCCGGCGGCGTGGGTGAAGGCCCGGCAGATCAGGTAGTTCGAGGAGCCGACGCCGGCGTGCCCCATGGTGACCTTGCCGGGGTTCTGTTTGGCATAGGCGATGAACTCCCCCAGCGTCCCCGCGGGGAAATCCTTCTTGAGGGCGATCACGGGCAGGGTCTTCGCCACCAGCCCGATCGGCGCGAAATCAGCGGGCGCGTGCTTGATGTCCGGGTAGATGGCGTAGGCGGCGGCATTGGTGCCGCTGTTGCCGATGGCGATGGTGTAGCCGTCGGGAGCGGCGCGGGCCGCCCGGGTCAAGGCCGTCATGCCTCCCGCCCCCGGGGTATTCTCGATCACGAAGGGTTGCCCCAGCTCCCGGCTCATCTCCTCGGCGGCCAAGCGCGCGATCACGTCCGAGGTGCCGCCTGCGGCAAACGGGACGATCAGCGTAATGGCGCGGCTCGGATAGGCGTTCTGGGCCCGTGCCGAGGGCCAGCCCGCCGCGGTGCCAACGATGATGCCAACGGCAATGCTGGAAACAATGCGCACTGCTCTCCACATGATGGGTCCCCCTGCTTGTCGATTCGTGGCACAGGTGCCGTCACGCGTCGCGCACCAGCCTGTGAGGCAGATGCAGGTCCACGTCGGCGTCTCGTGCCCGCAACAGCGTAGAGGCAAGTGCGGTGGATCGCGAGTGCCCCTGTGTCAGGTGAATACCGGTACCCGTGTGAGCAGACCCACCCACGTCAGGAGGCCTCGGACATGTCGCATCGTGCGCAGAGACCGGCCCGTCCCGTCGTAGCGGCCCTGGACAGGCTGGAGCAGATCTATGAGCAGGCGAGCACCGGGCTCGTCGCCGCGCTCGACCGGTTCCTGACGGCGGGCGAGCGGCCGTCGAAGGAGACGCTGGCGGCGCTCGGCTATCCGCTGCTGCGCATCGTTTACCACGATGCGACGCGCCCGCTGCCGACGCACCGGCGCGCCTTCGGCCGGCTGCAGCGGCTGGGCGTCTACGAGACCACCGTCACCCACCCGCGCGAGTTCCGCAGCTACCTCACGGAACAGCTGCAACCCTTGGCCACCGAGTACGGCGCCCGCATCGAGGTGGAGCCGAGCAGCCAACGCATCCCCTATCCCTACGTGCTCGACCGCACCGGTGAGCTGGCCGGCGCGGCGGTCAACGTGGCCGACCTCGCCCGGCATTTCCCCACGCCGCAGCTCTCCGCCGTGGGCGATGAGATTGCCGACGGGGAGTGGGACTTCCGCGAGGGCCAGCCGCGCCCGCTGGCCCTGTTCGACGCGGTGCGGGTGGACTACTCGCTGCAGCGGCTGGTGCACTATACCGGGAGCGACTGGCGCCACGTCCAGCGCTGGATTCTGCTCACCAACTACCACCGCTACGTCGACCGCTTCGTGCGCTGGGCGCGGGCGCAGCTGGGCGACGGCCGCCCGGCCGCCCGGCTCGTCCTGCCCGGCAACATCATCATTGGCCCCGAGCACTCCCCGGCCGAGGCCGACGATCTCGTGGCCGGCAGCGCCTGGCACCGATTCCAGATGCCGGCCTACCACCTCACCGCGCCCGACGGCGAGGGCGTGAGCCTCGTCAACATCGGCGTCGGCCCGTCCAACGCCAAGACCATCACGGACCACCTGGCCGTGCTGCGCCCCAACTGCTGGCTGATGGTGGGCCACTGCGGCGGGCTCAGGCAGACGCAGCAGATCGGCGACTACGTGCTGGCCCACGCCTACCTGCGCCAGGACCGCATACTCGACGCGCTGGTGCCACCCGATATCCCGATCCCGGCGCTGGCCGAGATCCAGGTGGCCCTGCAGGATGCCGCCGCCCTCGTCACCGGCGAGCGCGGCGAGGAGCTGAAGCGGCGTCTGCGGACCGGCACCGTTGTCACCAACGACGACCGCAACTGGGAGCTGCGCTTCACCCAGGAGCGCCGCCGCATCAACCTCTCCCGCGCCATCGCGGTCGACATGGAGAGCGGCACCGTCGCGGCCCAGGGCTACCGTCTGCGGGTGCCCTACGGCACGCTGCTGTGCGTCTCCGACAAGCCCCTGCACGGCGAGATCAAGCTGCCGGGCGCGGCCAGCGCCTTCTACGAGACGGCCGTCGGCCAGCATCTGGAGATCGGCCTCAAGGCCCTCGATCTTCTGCGCGAGCGCCGCGACACCCTGCATTCACGCAAGCTGCGAAGCTTCGACGAGCCGCCGTTCCGGTGAGCTGCCTCGCTCTCCTCTCTTCGCGTATTCCTCCGTAGTCGCCACCATTTCGCTCGCTCAGAGCACGCAGGGCCGGTACCATTCCTTCATGACGATGGCCGGTACACTCTATTCAGCCTATCTCCTGGCGCTCCTCATTGGTCCACTCCTGGTGATGTGGCGCTGGGGCCTGGCGGCAGCTCTCGCCGTGACCGTCGCAGAGGTGGCGCTGCTGGTGCTCGTTTGGGCTTACGCGCTTCCCCCGAGCTTCCATCCGGTCGGCTACCCGATCGAGCCAGGCGAGTCGCCACTTGTGCAAATCAGGCGCAGCCAGGCGAATGCCTACCTGATGCTAGTGGTCTGGGTGCTGCTTCCCGCTATCGCCGCCCTCGTTGGCGGCGGGCTCTCCGTGGCCTGGTGGGCGACCCTGGCCGTGTGGCGTGGTTGGGTTAGCCGCGAAGCAGCGTAACCGACATTAACGGTTACGACGGTCGTGCAGGCCGATGTTGGGTTACGGCCCTGCGGGCCCAACCCAACCTACGAAACCACGAGACTGCATCTGGTCTGCTCATCGGGCGGGCAATGCGTGCCCCTGTTGGTTCTGGTCGTCCGTTGCCGGCTCTGAGGGCTTCTGTTGTCTCGACGCAACCGCCTCCCTCACCGCGTCTCGCGCTCTGGTGACCTCAGGCTGTCTCGAGAGCGAGCTCACCACGGCTACGGGTGTGCCGATCTCGGTGATGGAGGCGAGGTGCAGGACATGGGAATTGAGCATTCGGAAGCAGCCGGAGGACTCCGCGCGGCCAATGGACTTTGGATCGTTGGTGCCGTGGATGCGGTAGAGCGTGTTGCCGAGATAAAGGGCCGTGGCGCCAAGTGGGTTCTGGATGCCGCCCGTCATCTTTACGGGGAGCCGCGGGTCGCGCTCGCGCATCTCAGTCGGTGGGTACCAGTCCGGCCAGGCCTGCTTGCGGCCGATCTTCTCTGTGCCTGTCCAGGAGAAGCCATCGCGGCCGACGCCGATGGCGTACGCATAGGCGCGGTTGTCCGCAAGCACGTAATAGAGCTTGCGCCCGCCCGTATCGATGACGATGGAGTTGGCGGGAAAATCGTGCCCGAACTGAACCACGGCGGGAGCAACCGGCGCGATCTGCGGGCGAGCACCCCCCTCGCGCACGTCATCCCCCCAGGTGCCGCGCTCCCGCTGGGGTCGCTGCTCCGGTCCCTCCCAGCGCGACTCGTCATCGTCGTCGTACCGGCGCGGCTCGTAGTCGTAGCTCGGTCCAAACAGATCCTGCACCCATGGCGGCCAACCCTGGGCAATGCCCGCATCGCCGCTCGTAAGCAACAGAACGCTTCCAAGCGACAACACGCCAGCCATCCTGCGCATGCACAAACTCCTCGAGTCGCTGCCTCCAACTAACAATTCAAGTCGAGGGATGTTCCACCGGCCATGCGCCGACTTGCGCACGGCGCAAGGCGTCCTGAGTGGCCGAAAGCGTCCGGTCTCGCCACGAGACCCGCTCGGTCGAAGTCTTACGGCAGGGCCGACCCTCGCATGTCGGATCGAGGCCGGCCGCTGCCCGCGCGCCAGGCCCCGGGGCTGCAGCCCATGAGCCGGCGGAAGCGGCGGTTGAAGGTGGAGAGGTCGCCGAAGCCGGCGTCGAAGGCGATGGCCGAGATCGGCTCATCCGAGGTCCGCAGCCGTACCGCCGCGCGGTTGAGGCGCGTGCGCAGCACGAGCTGGTGCGGGGTCACACCCGCCACCTGCCGGAAGGTGCGCAGGAAGTGGAAGGGGCTCATGCCGGCCTCGCCCGCCATCTCGGCGAGCGCCAGCGGCTCGTCCGCCCGTGCCTCGATGCGCCGCAGCGCGTCGGAGATGCGCCGCTCGTCGCGCCGGCTCGGCGCCGATGCCGGTCGCCTGTCGTCCGTGAGCGTCGCAGCCACGGCACCGGCGAGGCGCAACCCCAGCTCCTCAAGCTCGGCAGCATCCTCCGCCTCGCGTGCGGCCTCGGCGGTCGCGAGCAGCGGCAGCAGATCCGGCAGCGGCGGCAGGTGCGGCACGGCGAAGGTTGTGCGCCGCGTGCCGGGCACGGCAGATACCACGCTCTCCAGCAGTGCCGGCGTGAAGCTGAAGGCGAGGCAGCGGTCTCCCACGCCGTGCTCGTGCCCGCATTCGAAGCAGGCGCCGGCGTTGCCGAGCAGCAGGCTGCCGGGCGCCAGCACGGCCCGGCCGCCGTCGGTGCGGTACTGGAAAGTGCCCGCCGTCACCGTGGCGATGCTCACGGTCTCGTGGCGCTCCTCGTACGGGCGGTCGTGCGGGCCGGCGCTGCAGATCACATCGCTGACGCTCCAGCCGGGGCCGGAGGCCAGCACACGCGAGGTCAGGGGCATGGGAGCACGCATGGGGCGCACTTTAGCAATTTTTCCCAAGCCGCGCAGGCGGGTCGGCTCTAACCCTGCGGGCTCCTGACACCGCTACGGAGGACCCCGATGCTCCGCTCGTCCGACACGTTCATCGATATTCTGCACAGCAACCGCCCCGCGCCCGATCGCGCCGACAAGCTCGGCCTCTACGGCTTCCTGATCGGCAGCTGGGAGACCACCGTCGTGGCCCACGAGGAGAACGGCAGGACGCACACCAACCGCGGCGAGATCCACGCCGGCTGGGTGCTGGAAGGCCGCGCCCTGCAGGACGTGTGGATGGTCCCGCATCGCGCCGTGCGCCAGCCCGACGCGGCGCCGCGGCAGCTGCCCGTCACGGGAAACTGGTATGGCACCACGCTGCGCGTCTACGACCCCGGCATCGATGCCTGGCACATCTTCTGGCACAACCCGCCGACCCAGCTCTACACGCGCCAGATCGGCCGGGCGCGCGGGGCCGACATCGTGCAGGAGGGCCGGCACGAGTCGGGCGCGCTCATGCGCTGGAGCTTCACGGAGATTAAGCCGGACTCGTTCCGCTGGCTGGGCGAGGTCTCCGCCGACGGTAGCGCCAGCTGGCGCCTGCAGGCCGAGGTGCTGGCCCGGCGAACGGGGTCAGACCCCTCGCGAGCACGCTGAGCTGAATCTCCGACGTCGAGGCGAGGGGTCTGACCCCGGCATCGCAAAGGACATCCAATGATCAACCACATCTCCATCGGCGTGCGCGACATCGCGCGGGCGAAGCGGTTCTACGACGCAGCGCTGGCGCCCCTGGGCTACGGCTGCCTCTCCGAATCCGAAGGCTCCCTCGGCTACGGCCGGGACGGTGCCATCGCCCTGTGGATCAGCGCTGTCGAGCGGCCGGTGCCGGCGGATGCAGGCTCGGGCCTGCACATCTGCTTCGACGCGCCGACCCGCAAGAGCGTCGACAAATTCCACGCCTCGGCCCTCAGGGCCGGCGGACGCGACAACGGCAAGCCGGGCCTGCGCGCCGACTACGGTCCGCACTACTACGCGGCCTTCGTGATCGATCCCGAGGGCTACCGGATGGAGGCCTACTGCGGCGCCGAGGCGTGAGCCGGTCGGTCGGCCGGGGCGGGCGGGTTCCCCGCAGCCCGCCCAGCCGCTATGCTCCCCGCACGCTGAAGCGCCAACAATGGCGCCAGTCTGCGAGGACGACATGAGCAAGGACCATTCCCACGACCACGGACATTCGCACGCGCCAGAGGCCCACCCGCCCGAGTCTCACAACTCAGGGCCGCCCTGGAAGCACGACGGCGTGCGCGTCGTTCCAGGCGGCAGCCTCGACCCCAATACCGCCCAGACCCCGGGCATGGACCGCAAGGCGGCCATCAACCTCGCGCGGGTCGGCGCCCAGAAGCTGTGGGCCGGGACGGTGACGATCCATCCCGATGCCAAGACCGGCGCGCACCACCATGGTCACCTCGAAAGCGTGATCTACGTCGTGAAGGGCAAGGCGCGCATGCGCTGGGGCGAGAAGCTGGAGTTCGTGGCCGAGGCCGGCCCCGGAGACTTCATCTATGTTCCGCCCTACGTGCCGCACCAGGAGATCAACGCCAGCCCGGACGAGCCGCTGGAGTGCGTGCTGGTGCGCAGCGACGGCGAGGCCATCGCCGTCAATCTCGACATCGAGCCGGTGGAGAAGCCCGAGACGGTCCTGTGGATCGATCCGATCCACCGCCCGGGGTGAGAGGCGGACTGCTCGCTTGTGGCTTTTGCCGCCCGGATGCGGGGTGGCAGGTCGTGGGTGCAACTTGCCGTGGCCGCGCGCGCGCCCTATGTCAGTCGGCGCACCCGGTTGGACGGGGTCAGACCCCTGGCCACAATCGGATGTGCGATATCGACAACGCCTCGGCCAGGGGTCTGATCCCGGCCGTCTGCCCATGGGTCGAATGCTGACGCAGATCTACATCCATTTCGGTGTCGCGCTGGCCGGCCTGGCGAGCTTCCTGTCACCCTGTGTGCTGCCCCTGGTGCCGCCCTATCTCACCTATCTCGGTGGCACGACGCTCGACCAGCTCGCGGGCCAGGAGAAGATCGACGGGCGCCTGTGGCGCAAGGTCGTTCTGGCGTCGGTGTTCTTCGTGCTCGGCTTCACCACGGTGTTCGTCGGCTTCGGCGCCGGCGCATCGGTGCTGGGACAGTGGATCCAGGCGCACAAGAGCGAGCTGGCGATCGTGGCGGGGATCGTCATCATCCTGTTCGGCCTTCACTTTCTGGGGCTGCTGCGCGTGCCGCTGCTCTACCGCGAGGCGCGCTTCCATGGCGGCGGCAGCGGGGCCAGCCTGGCGGGCGCCTATGTCATGGGGCTTGCCTTCGCGTTCGGCTGGACGCCCTGCATCGGCCCGGTGCTGGCGACCGTGCTCACCGTGGCCGCCAACGAGGCGAGCCTCGGCGCCGGCGTGCGGCTGCTGCTCGTCTACTCCCTGGGCCTCGGCATTCCCTTCATCCTGGCCGCGGTGGCCATCGGCCCCTTCCTGGGCTTCCTCAAGCGCTTCCGGCGCCACCTCGGCCGCGTCGAGAAGGCGATGGGCCTGCTGCTGGTGGGGGCAGGCATCCTGATCCTCACCGGCTCGCTCAATACGCTCGGCACCTGGCTGCTCGACAACGTGCCGGCGCTGGGCCAGGTCGAGGAGCTGTTCACGCCCAAGGGCCTGCAGACCGAGATCCTGAAGGAAGGCGCGCGATGACCGAGGCGGCGCCGGGGCACACGCCCATCGCGCTCACCATCGCCGGCTCCGACAGCTCCGGCGGCGCGGGCATCCAGGCCGACCTCAAGACCTTCTCGGCGCTCGGCGTCTATGGCGCCAGCGTCATCACCGCGCTCACCGCGCAGAACACCCGCGGGGTGCAGGGGGTGGAGGCGGTGCGGGCCAGGTTCGTCGGCGGTCAGCTCGTCTCGGTGCTCTCCGACCTCGATGTGAATGCCGTCAAGACCGGCATGCTGGCCGATGCCGAGATCGTCGAGACGGTGGCGCGCGTGCTCGAGGCCGCGCCGTCCCGGCGGCCCCTGGTCGTGGACCCGGTGATGGTGGCGACCAGCGGCGACGTGCTGCTGCGTCCGGAGGCCGTCGACGCCGTCAGGAGCGCGCTCGTGCCGCTCGCCACCCTGATCACGCCCAACCTGGCGGAGGCCGCCGTGCTGCTCGGCTGCCGCGCCGCCGAGGGCGAGGTGGAGATGCGCGACCAGGCCCGTGCGCTGCTGAAGCTCGGTTGCCGTGCCGCGCTCCTCAAGGGCGGCCACGGTACCGGCGACCAGGCCGTCGACGTGCTGGCGGATGCGGCGGGCGTCGAGACCTTCACCAGCCCGCGCGTCGCCACCCTCCACACCCACGGCACCGGCTGCACGCTGTCGGCGGCCATCACCGCCCTGCTGGCGCAGGGCGCGGCGCTCCCCGACGCGGTCCGGCGCGCCAAGGCGTTCGTGTGGCAGGGGCTGCAGGCAGGGCGGACGCTGGGCGTGGGTGGCGGGCGCGGCCCCGTTGACCACCTGTTTGCCATCCGCCGCGGCGCCCCGCCAGTCTGAGTCGCAGGTTTGCCAGGCCGCACCAACCGCGGCCTTTGGGCAACGGCGAAAAATCTTTTGCCGGTTGCCTCAAATCTGCAGCCTTGGCGGTGCATGCTGGGCTGCGACGCGTGCGCGACGGCGCCGGGACGGCTTGGCGGATCATCTGCCGGTGAGGTATTTGCGAGCCCCGTCCCGTCGCGTCCCATGTGGCGCGACCGCCGATGATGGTGTAGGCCACGGCGTTCCCCTTTTGGGCCTTCTTGGCCCTTCTTGGCAAGAAACGATCCGGGAAGGAACTGCAATGACGATGCTTGCACGGCTGACCGCGGTCACGCTGCCTGCGGTGCTTTGCTCGTGGCTGGCGCCAGGGTTGATAGCTGGGCTGATAGCTGGGCCGGCCCAGGCGGATACGATCAAGGAGCTGACCGGCTACTGGAGCGGCAACGGCTCCATCGCCCTCAGCAACGGCAAAACCGAGCGTGTCAAGTGCAGCGTGCTCTACAGGGCGGACGGCGGCACGCAGATCCGCCAGACCATGCGCTGTGCCAGTCCCGACTACTCCATCAACTCGCTCGCCGAGCTGCGCGTCAAGGGCAGCCAGGTGAGCGGCACCTGGGAGGAGAAGACCTACTCCGCCAAGGGCGACGTTACCGGGCGTTTCGGCGGCGACAGCTTCTCTCTCTCGATCCAGGGCGCGACCTTCAGCGCGGCCATGAACGTGACGCTGTCGAGCTGCAAGCAGTCGCTCAGCATCACGCCCCAGGGTCTGGACGTGACGCGGGTGTCGATCAGCCTCGCCAAGGATCGCTGTGGCGAGTGAGACACGCAGCGTGGCGAACCAGCCAGACGAGGTTGCCCCGCGCCCGGAAGTCTGGAAGAAGTGTCATTGCATAGTCTTGTATGTGATGCCGGATATCAGTTGGGGGACTGGTATCTCGTGATGCAGCAAGGCTACCGGGGGAGAGAGCGGAGCCTGGTAATTCCAGGGACGGGTTCCGCTCCAGAGAAAGCCGGTCCGGATCGCCGGGCCGGCTTTCTTTAATCGTGCGGCGCAGGGAAACGCCGGCTGCCGCGCCCTCGCGTAGGAAGGCGCGGCGCTGACGCGCCTACTGCCTCCGGGCATCCGGCAGGGACTTGACCTCGCCACTGTTGATCCGCAGCCTGATCCTGTCGGCAAGCTCCTCGAACCTGCTCCGGTCGATCGTCACGACCCGATCGCCGATGCCGAGGAAGCGCCCGACCTCGATATTGACCGCTTGAATCTTGCCGTCCTGGGCCCGGACGACATCGACGACCTTGCCCAGGTCCTTGCCGTCGGCGCTGAACGCCGGCATCCCCCGCAGCGAGGCCAGGCCATGCAGGGCCTGCCGGATGCCGGTGACCGCCCTCTGGCACGCGCGCGAGAGTGATCGGCCTCGGTCCATCACGCACTGCGCCAGCCCTGTGCCCTCGGCGTTGGCGCAGTGGGCCTGGATATCGCTCCAGCACGACTCGGCAATTCGCTCCACCCGATTGAGCGCGCGGCCGAGATGGCGAGAGGCCCGATACAGCGCAAACTGGCATCTGAAGCCCAGTTGGTCGTCGTGGGCCTGCATGCAGAGCAGCACCCGGCCCTCGCCGCGCGTGACGTTGCCGCAGAATTTGTCGATATCGGCGGCGCAGGCGCCCTGGATAGACTCGATCGCGGTGGCCACGCGATCTCTGACGGTGGACTGGGCCGAGAGGCTCGCTGGCGCACAGAGCATGGCCAGGAGCACCGCCGAGATAGCGGAGGTTCTGTAGGTGGTGGACATGGCGGGTTTCCTCTCCAGAGCAGGTTGGGAAGCCGGCTCCATCGAGGGTCGGCGTCGCGAGCCAGGCTTCCGGAAGGCGGCGACGCTGCTCCGACCCTGGGAGACGCGCCATCCGGGCAAGCCCGCAGACCGTCGCCAGCGAGTGCCGAAGGAAAGAACGGCAAGGCCTGAGGCATAGGCGGCCGGAGCATGGGCTGGACGGTTGCCCAAGGTGCCCGATCGGCGACCCGCCACAGCCCCCGACACGCCCTTGTCGCAAGCGGAGCTTGGCGGTAAGAGCGGCCATGCTCGATCGCCTCAAGGCCAACAACCGCGCCTGGTCGCGGGACAAGCTCTCCGCCGACCCCGGCTTCTTCAGTCGACTTGAGCGCCAGCAGGCGCCGGAGTACCTGTGGATCGGCTGCTCCGACAGCCGCGTCCCGGCCAACGAGATCGTCGGGCTCGACCCCGGCGAGCTGTTCGTGCACCGCAACGTGGCCAACCTCGCCCCGCCGCAGGATGCCAACTACCTCTCTGTCCTGCAGTTCGCCGTCGATGTGCTGAAGGTCAAGCACATCATGGTGGTCGGCCACTACGGCTGCGGCGGGGTGGCCGCCGCCGTCGATGGCAAGCGCCGCGGTCTCGTGGACCACTGGCTGCATCCCATCCGCGAGGTCAACGAGACTTACCGCGCGGAGCTGGACGCGATTGCCGACCCCCGCGCGCGCCTCGACCGGCTGTGCGAGCTCAACGTCCTGCGGCAGGTCAGCAACGTGGCCTCCGACGTGTTCGTGCAGGACGCCTGGGCGCGCGGCCAGAGCGTGCATGTGCACGGCTGGATCTACGCGCTGGCCGACGGCCTGGTGAGGGACCTCAACGTCACGGTTGCCCCGCCCGCCCGCGCGTGAGGTTGTCGCCACTGATCCTGTCCTCTCCAGCGAATGGCGAATGGTGCGCGCCATTCGCCACTGACTATTCGCCATTCGCCTATTTCGTCAGCTGACGTCAGACGCTGAAGTTGTGTCTGTGCGCGTTTACACTTTTTAATTGCGAATCGGTGTAGGCAGCGCCTTGCGGTTTGGTTTGCCGCCGGTCCGCACACCGGGCTCGCCGTCGCAGGGGGCGTGGCTATGCGGATTTCGTCCCAAGAAGGAGAAATGATGATGACCCGCTGGATTGCGGCCACTTTGGGTGCGCTCATGCTCACCTTCGGACTTAGCCTCGCCGTTCCCTACGGCAACTACGCCATGGCGGACGGCGTCTCCGCTCCGGTCTACCGCCAGGCTCTCAGGAAGAGGTGCATTGCCCCGGCGATGTGGTGGGGCCGGGGGCAGACGACCTGGGTCTGCGCCGCCGCCGAAACGTGCTGCTACGACCGGCTGCTGCGCAAGGGGAGCTGCCTCGCGGCCTCCCAGCGCTGCTTCTGACGGCTCGCCGCGTCAGACCGCATACCCGTCTCTCCGGCCCTCTCTCTGGCCGACTGGTTGCGCGCCACAGGCGGCTCCCGCGAAGCGGATCGCGGGCGCCGCCTCTTTTTGTGCGGCGATGGCGTAACGGGACCCGAACGGGGTCAGATCCCTGGCCGAGACGTGCTCGCTATTGCCTCCCGGCGGGGGGCCAGGGGCTGCCCCCGGCACCTGCCCCCGTCCTCCGAGCGTTGACCGCGCTTGCGGCCCACGGCTACTAGGAAGCGCGCCGGGTTGGCGGCTTCTCCGCCCAGTCGTCCGCGCGGCCGTCCGCCATGAGGCAGCCGCAGTGTCCGACAACACAGGCGTGAGACGGGTGCCAGTCGTTCAGGGGTTGCCGGGCACGGGCCGAGGCTGGTGTCTTGAGGAGTTAGAGGAGTAGGGAAGCATGTCCGACAAGGCGACGGTCTCGACCAGCGTGGATACCTTCAACGACGGGGGCAGCTATTACGTACGAACGGAGATCGAGTCGCGGCTGGTCAGCATCCACGGGCCGTTCTCCGATCTCGACACCGCCAAGCGCCTGCAGGCCGAGCAGACCGCCTACGTGAAGAGCGCTGGCGAGGAGCTCAAGGTGCAGCTGCAGGGCACGGCCACGACCTCGCCCGCAGGCAAGGCGTCGGGGTGACATTGTCGCTACGCTCACTCCCTCTCCCCGCTTGCGGGGAGAGGGCCGGGGTGAGGGGCAGCCAGAGGCGCTAACCTTTCAGCGGTCGATCTCGTTGGAGTCCGTGCACCGCGTTGATGCTGCCCGTGGATGGGCTTGCCCCCGTGGCTGCCCCTCACCCTGACCCTCTTCCCGTTCGCGCCGAAGAGGCGCGACGGGGAGAGGGAACCAGGGCGGTTCTCACCCGAACCAGCCCTTCTTGCCGCCGCCGCCCAGCACCTTGGCCAGCGTGGTGCCGAGCGAAGCGGGGCTGTCGGCCACGGCGATGCCAGCGGACTGCATGGCCTCCACCTTGTCCTCGGCCTTGCCCTTGCCGCCGGAGATGATGGCGCCGGCATGGCCCATGCGACGGCCGGGCGGGGCGGTCATGCCGGCGATGAAGCCGGCCATGGGCTTCTTGCGGCCCTTCTTGGCCTCGCTCTTGATGAACTCGGCCGCGTCCTCCTCGGCCGCGCCGCCGATCTCGCCGATCATGATGATCGAGTGCGTCTCGGGATCGGCCAGGAACATCTCCAGCACGTCCACGAACTCCAGCCCCTTCACCGGATCGCCGCCGATGCCCACCGCCGTGGACTGGCCGAGCCCCGCGTCGGAGGTCTGCTTCACGGCCTCGTAGGTGAGCGTGCCCGAGCGTGAGACGATGCCGACGTTGCCGGCCTTGAAGATGTTGCCCGGCATGATGCCGATCTTGCAGGCGTTGGGGGTGAGCACGCCGGGGCAGTTGGGCCCGATCAGCCGCGACTTGGAGCCGTTGAGAGCGCGCTTCACCTTCACCATGTCGAGCACCGGTATGCCCTCGGTGATGCACACGATCAGCGGCATCTCGGCGTCGATGGCCTCCAGGATGGCATCGGCCGCATAGGGCGGCGGCACGTAGATGGACGTTGCGGTGGCGCCTGTCTTCTGCCTGGCCTCCATCACTGTGTCGAAGATCGGTACGCTGGCGAGCTTGGCATCGGGGTGCCTGGTGCCGCCCTTGCCCGGCGTCACGCCGCCCACGACCTGGGTGCCGTAGGCGATCGCCTGCTGGGTGTGGAAGGTCCCCTGACTGCCGGTGAAGCCCTGGCAGATGACCTTGGTGGATTTGTCGACGAGGATTGCCATGGGCTGCCTTTCGAACGCTTGTCGGCTGGGTTCAGTGAAACGGGTTCTCGACGCGGACGGCGCGGTATTTCTGATTGTGCTGAAGGTCCTCGGAGTAGACGACCTCCGCACCGAGCGTTTCCGCGGCGGCGAGGATTGCCCCGTCCCAGTAGGAGATCTGATATCGGATCGAGATGGCCGCGGCGAGCTTCACGATGTCGGGGTCCACGATCACGCAAGGCCGACCGTCTAGTTGCTCCATCCATTCGAGCGCGATCCGCGGCGGCATCGGGATGCGTGCTTTGCGGGTTGCGGTCACATAGAATTCCTGGAGCACCTGGGTCGAGATTCCGAAATCGACCGATGCGATGAGCGCCTGTGCCTTGTCGCGCTTCGTCCGCTCCGCCAGGGTGCCAGTCGCCGCGTAGATCAGGACGTTGGTGTCGAGGAAACAATCAACGCTCATGCAGGTCGTCGCGGCTCCAGCTCTCCCTGCCGAGCTCCATGCCACCCTCCTCCGCAAGTTCTCGCATGCGCTTAAGTGCGTTGCGCGTCCGCTTCTTCTGGCGCACCAGCTCTGCGAGGCTGGCGCGTACGATGGCGTTGACGGTCGTACCCCGCTCGGCGGCGATCTTGCGCGCCTCCTGGAGTACGTCCTCCTCGATGCTGAGCGTGATGTTTTTCATTTCCACATAATATGTGTGACTGTGTGACAGCTCAAGCCGCCTTCCTTACTCATGGCCCACGATCTGCACGCTCTACGCGATCGCGAGCTGGGTATGGATAGGTCCCCTGGCTGCCGGTGAAGCCCTGACAGATGACCTTGGTGGATTTGTCGACGAAGATTGCCATATGCCTGGACCTGCGTTGTCGTTGCCTTGCCGGCTGTCCGCCCGAGTTGCGCCTTGCCTGCCTAATCGAGGGAATAGCCCAAGAAGAAAATCTCGCGTGGCTCGCCGTCTGAATGGAGAACCACATAGATGGCCGTCCCCCGATCGACGTGGTGCCATAGCGTGCTGAGATCCTCGACGACGACCTGTCTGGAAGGCTTTGTGTCTCCAAACAGATCAATGAGGTCCCCTTCGGCTAGCGGCGACACTCCCAGGAAGCGCGCATCCATGTCGCGCTGATCGGGATCAAGCTTGTAGGGCTTCGGCAGCACTCCGTTCACCATATCCAGGATCGACCGCGTGCCTTCCCCCTCCGTACTTAGAATCGCCTCCTCTATCGAGGCGTGCTGACGACCCGGTGAAGGAGAGTCCGGGCCGATCGGGAACTTGGGAACCGGTATGACCGGACTGTAGCGGCCAGCCTCGAACTCCCGCTGCCTCAGTCCTTGGAGGGCAGCATCGATGTCGCTTTCGTAAGGTACAACGTACCAATACGGATGCCCTCCCATTTTTGTTCGCTCCGATCTCTTATTTCTAGCCGCGCTGCGCCTCTAGTGCCCATCAACGGTGAGCGTGAAGGCTCGGCCGGCGGCGCCAGCGTAGGTCGGCATGCCGAGCTCGACCACGGCCTCCGTGTCGCCGATACGGGTCGTCCAGCGTGTCAGGTCTGTGTCGAACTCGCCCTCTCGAACGACGCTGGATGTGCCGTCGGCCAAATTCAAATTGGAAACGACCTCTGCGACCAGCTTGGCCTTCTCGCCCCATGGCATGTTGACTTGGCAGGTGCGCTTGCGCCCGCTGTCGCCGAGGCCCCGTCCGAGGTAAATGAGCATGCGTTGGTGCGGGTCGCTGCGCGCGGTTGAATCCAAGATCTCCGCCGCATCCATGAAAGACCGATTCCCGAAACGGGTCTCACCGTATGGCTTGAGGGGAGCCCCCTTCTCGATCTCGGCACGCAGAAGAACCGAGTCGGCAGAAGTCCCGACGCAGTGCCTGATGAACGCCTGCACCAGCCGCTGTTCGGGCGTCCGATCCTGCCCATAGACCGGACTTGTGGCCGCCATCACAGCAACCAGCGCTGCCAGGGTAGGAGGTCCGCGGAAAGGCATCACGCCGCCTTCTTGACCTCATCGGTGATTTTCTTGGCGGCATCCGCGAGGTTGTCCGCGGGTACGATCTTGAGGCCGGACTGGACAGGATCTGCTTGCCGAGTTTCGACATTGGTGCCTTCCAGGCGCACCACCAGAGGCACCTTGATGGCCATCTCCTTGGCCGCCGCCACCACGCCCTCGGCGATGATGTCGCAGCGCATGATGCCGCCGAAGATGTTGACCAGGATGCCCTTCACGGCCGGGTCGGACAGGATGATCTTGAACGCCGCCGCCACCTTCTCTTTGCTGGCGCCGCCGCCCACGTCGAGGAAGTTGGCGGGCTCCATGCCATAGAGCTTGATGATGTCCATGGTGGCCATGGCGAGGCCGGCACCGTTCACCATGCAGCCGATGGTGCCGTCGAGCTTGACGTAGTTGAGGTCGTACTTGGACGCCTCCACCTCGGCCGGGTCCTCCTCCTCCACGTCGCGCAGCGCCTGCACGTCCTTGTGGCGGAAGAGCGCGTTGTCCTCGAAATTGATCTTGGCGTCGAGGCATACGACCTTGCCGTCTTTGGTGACCACCAGTGGGTTGATCTCCAGCAGCGCCATGTCCTTCTCGACGAAGGCGCGATAGAGCGCATCGACGACCTTCACGCACTGATTGATCTGGTCGCCCTCGAGCTTGAGCGCCGAGGCGATCTTGCGGCCGTGGAAGCCGGAGTAGCCCGAGGCCGGGTCGATCGACAGCGTGACGATCTTCTCCGGTGTGTCGTGCGCCACCTTCTCGATGTCCATGCCACCCTCGGTGGAGGCGATGAACGAGATGCGCGAGGTGGCCCGGTCCACCAGGGCCGACAGATACAACTCGCGGGCGATGGCGGTGCCGTCCTCGATGAACAGCCGTTTGACGACGCGTCCCGCAGGCCCGGTCTGGATCGTCACCAGCGTCTTGCCCAGCATCTGCTCGGCGGCGGTCTTCACCTCGTCGATCGATTTGCAGATGCGGACGCCGCCACCGGTACCGGCCTCGGCCTCGTTGAATTTGCCCTTGCCCCGGCCGCCGGCGTGGATCTGCGACTTCACCACCCACACCGGGCCGGGCAGCCCCTGGGCGGCCTTTACGGCCTCCTCGACGGTCAGGGCCGGCGCACCCATGGCCAGCGGGACACCATAGGGGCGCAGCAGGTCCTTGGCTTGGTATTCATGGACGTTCATGTGGCTTCCCTTGGTGGCTCTTCCGGGCGCAGGGGACAGACCCCTTGCCTCCGACCTGCAGTAAAAACTCGCGCGCCGGGACAAGGGGGCTGACCCCTTCTGGTATACCATATGCCAGAGATCACGACGTCCGCTAGAGCGTCGTTTCGGCTCTGCGAGATAGCTTATGCTGCACTGCGAGAGACGATCATTTCAATCTCGACTTTCGCCGTCATCGGCAGCGCGGCCACGGCGATGGTGGAGCGCGCCGGGTAGGGCTCGGCCACGTAGGCCTTGTAGACCTCGTTGACGGCGGCGAAATCGGCCATGTCGGTGAGGAAGATCGTGGTCTTGACCACGTGGCCGAAGCCGAGGCCCGCCGCCTCCAGGATGGACTTCAAGTTCTCGAGCGACTGCTTCGCCTGCGCGCTCACGTCACCCTCCACCAGCTTGCCGGTGGCGGCATCGAGCGGGATCTGTCCCGAGATGAATACCAGGTCGCCGTTGGCGATGCCGAGCGAGTAGGGGCCGATGGCCTTGCCCTTGGGTGGGGTGATGGCTTGCTTGGGCATGAGGGGTCTCCGTGAAGCCGTGAAGTCGTGAGATCGTGGGAAGTCCGCGCGTCTCGAAATCGATCTCACGATTTCACGACTTCACGACTTCACGACCTCACGCATCTTACGCCAGCTGCGGCGCGATCTTCTTGCAGGCGTCGATCAGGCCCTGCACGGCGCCGACCGACTTGGTGAACATGGCCTTCTCCTCGGGCGTCAGGTCGATCTCCACGACCTTCTCCACGCCGTTGGCGCCGATCACGGCGGGCACGCCGACGTACATGCCGTTAACACCGTACTCGCCCTTGAGATAGACGGCGCAGGGGAGCACGCGGCGCTTGTCCTTGAGGTAGCTCTCCGCCATCTGGATGGCCGAGGAGGCCGGGGCATAGAACGCCGAGCCGGTCTTCAGGAGCGCCACGATCTCGCCACCGCCCTTGCGCGTGCGCTCGACGATGGCGTCGAGCTTCCCTTGCGCGGTCCAGCCCATCTTGACGAGGTCGGGCAGCGGGATGCCGCCGACGGTGGAATAGCGCGCGATCGGCACCATGTCGTCGCCGTGCCCGCCGAGCACCAGCGCCGAGACGTCCTCCACCGACACGTTGAACTCGTCCGACAGGAACTTGCGGAAGCGCCCCGTGTCGAGCACGCCCGCCATGCCCACCACCTTGTTGGTCGGCAGCCCGCACGACTTCTGCAGCGCCCACACCATGGCGTCGAGCGGGTTGGTGATGACGATCACGAAGGCGTTGGGCGCATACTGCTTGATGCCCTGGCCGGCCTGCTCCATGACCTTGAGGTTGATGCCGAGCAGGTCGTCGCGGCTCATGCCGGGCTTCCGCGGCACGCCGGCCGTGATGATGATCACATCGGCGCCAGCGATGTCGGCGTAGGCATTGGTGGGCTTCAGGTTCATGTCGAAGCCCTCAATGGCGCCGGACTGGCCGATATCGAGGCCCTTGCCGCCCGGTACGCCCTCGACGATGTCGAACAGCACCACATCGCCCAGCTCCTTGAGCCCGATGAGGTGGGCCAGCGTGCCGCCGATCATGCCTGCGCCGATCAGCGCAATCTTGGTGCGCGCCATAGCCTGTTGCTCCTGTGGTGTGCTGCGCTGCCGGAATCTATCGAGCCAACCCATGCGTTTCAGGGGTCCCTCGCTCCAGAAGGGGTCAGACCCCTCGCCTCTGCCATCGTCTTGAAATTCGACCGTCGATGCGAGGGGTCTGACCCCTGTGCCCGTTGGTTAGCCTGAAAGGCGAGGTCATTCAAGGCAACGAAAGATGTGAACGGGGTCAGACCCCTCGCCTCCAGCGCAGACCTTAGGACAAGTGGTCAGCGCGAGGGGTCTGACCCCGTCTCGAGGGTGCGGCACCGCAACCCGCGCGGCATGGCTGGAGTTCCAGAGGGAACACGGATAATGCTTGCCCCCGGTCATGCCGAATCCTGATCGCAACCTCAGGTATTGCATCATCGGCGCCGGAGCCTCCGGGCTCGCGGTGGCGAGGAATTTCGTCGAGCGCGGCATCCCCTTCGATTGCCTGGAACGCGAGCAGGACATCGGGGGCTTGTGGAACATCGCCACGCCCTCGGGCGTGGTCTACGAGACCACCCACCTCGTCTCCTGCATCAGCTCCACCGGCTACGACGCCCTGCCGATGCTGGACGAGGACTACCCCGAGTATCCCAACCACGCGCGCGTGCTCGGCTACTTCCGGGACTTCGCCCGCACCTTCGGGCTGCTCGACCATATCGAGTTCGGCAAATCGGTGACGGCGGTCGCGCCGCAGGCCGACGGCACATGGACCGTGGGCATCGCCGGCGAGCCGGAGCCCAGGGTCTACGGCGGCGTCGTCATCGCCAGCGGCCACCACGACACCCCGCGCATGCCGGTCTACCCGGGCACATTCTCGGGCGAGATCATGCACTCGCGTGCCTACAAGACGCCGCGGCAGCTGCGCGACAAGCGCGTGCTGGTGGTGGGCTGCGGCAACTCGGCCGCCGACATCGTGACGGACGCCGTGCACGGCGGCTCCGAGGTGTTCCTGAGCATCCGCCGCGGCTATTGGTTCGTGCCGAAGTTCATCCTGGGCTTCCCGACCGGCGATGTCATCTCCTACGCCGAGATGCTGCCGCTGCCGCGCCTGGTCCGGCGCTGGCTGTTCCAGGGCACCCTGTGGCTGGTCCAGGGCCCGCCGTCGCGCTACCGCATGCCGGACCCGGACTACAGCATCGACCAGGCGCACCCCACCATGACCGACGAGATCCCGCGTCTCGTCGCCCACGGCGATCTCGTCGTGAAGCCGGAGATCACCGGCTACGACGGCGGGCGCGTGCTGTTCAAGGATGGCACCGCCGAGACGGTCGACACAGTCATCTTCGCCACTGGCTACCAGCCCGTCATCCCCTACGTCGACGAAAGCCTCATCTACGACACGAACGGCCGCCCCCGCCTGCTCCTCAACGCGGTGCACCCCGAGCACGAGGGCCTGTTCGCGGCCGGCCTCGCCCAGGCCAACGGCAGCATGTGGCGGCTCGCCGACTACCAGGGCCGGCTGATCGCCAACCTGATCGTCGCCGGCAGGCACGCCCCCGAGCGCGCACGCCGCTTCCGGGACATGCTGACCGCACGCGCCGGCCGCGCCGGTGCCCGCGCCTTCGTCGCCTCCGACCGCCACCGCCTGGAGGTGAACTACTACGACTACCGCCGCCTCATGCGCCGTCTCGACCGCCACTTCGGCCCGGTACGGAAGATGCGACTGGAGCCTGATCTACCCATCATCCCGGAAGCCGGGCCCGGCAGTGGCGAGGCTGTCCGGGACCCCGTGTGAGGAGCCCCCCTCGTCGGAGAACCCCAACTCAAAGCCACCGCTCGCCTCCGAATTCGCGGCGCTTCGAACGGCGTTGAAAAAGCGGGCCTGTTGCCTATCTACAAGCGAGGGACGACCCTCGCTTTCGCGACAATAATGTCCAGGACGGCCTGGCCTTGGAGAAAGGGTCTGCGCCATGACCTGGGCATTGCTTTTTTGCGCCGGACTTCTGGAGGTGGCGTGGGCCTATGCGATGAAGCAGTCGGAAGGGTTCACGCGCCTCGAGCCCACCCTGCTCACCATCGCCGCGATGATCGCCAGCTTCTGGCTGTTGTCCCTCTCGTTGCGGACGCTGCCGCTCGGCACCGCCTACGCCGTTTGGACGGGCATCGGCGCAGTGGGCACCTTCCTGGTCGGAATCGCGATCCTGGGCGAGGCGGCAACGCCGATGCGGCTGCTCGCCGCCGCGCTCATCGTGGCCGGCATCGCGTTGATGAAGCTGTCCAGCACGTAGTGCATGCGCAGCGTCGGCATTGCATTGACGCGCCGTGGGCAGCCGGCCGACGCGCGGCCAAGCCGGTTCGGCACAATTGATCCTGCAACGTGGGACTGCGCCCTGTGGGGCCCTACGAGACCTCTGTCAGCAGCGAGAGCTGGCCGACGTGGGCGGGACCGTGCTGGTCGGTGAGGCTGGT
>Ga0209382_10003205_pt1 | contig 22834 bp, 22 predicted proteins | sample SoiMetdeltSBSDD5_FD_187599 | JGI IMG/M metagenome (GOLD analysis project Ga0209382, IMG submission 187599) | Bulk soil microbial communities from a Populus tree surrounding site in Tennessee, USA - Soil MetaG P. deltoides SBSDD5 (SPAdes) (version 2) | ecosystem: Environmental > Terrestrial >...
GCGGGCGTGACTCTTGGCGACTTGCGCACCGATTTCGGGCAGCAGCGTGGCGAGCCTGGTGGAGGCGGCGATGTTGTCGTAGCGACCCCCGGTCGTCTTGGTGACGGCCTCGCCCACGGTGGTCTGGTTGGCTCCGCTCGCCGAACGGGCGCCGGTCGAGAGCATGATTACATGGACTGTGGCGGCCCGGTCAGAGAACCGTTGCAGCATGCGCTGGACGTCGCGTTCCACGAATGAACTGCCGTCGGCCGTCGTCGAGCCGAGAATGACCACGACCGGAAAATAGTTGCCTTTCTCTTTGTCGACGCGGGCGGCGGCCTCGTTGAGCGCCTCGACGAACCGCGCTGACCCGGAATCCGGCGTAATCCGGTCCGCGCCTTGGATAACGGCCTGTTTATCCATCGTCGGACGAACGATGAAGCGCGGCTGCGGCGCAGTGGTGACGAGCGACATCTCGATTCCGTCTGGCAGTGCCTCGACGAAGCCTTTGACACCGTTACGAATTTGCACAAGGGCGGTCTCCATCCCTGTGCCGTTGTCGATCAGGAGCTGCACCTTGACCGGCCAGTCGATCGGTTCGATCTTGGCGACCTTCCCCTCGACGCCATTCTCTGCCACCTTGAAATCCTCGGGCGCCAGGGTGGTGACCGGCGCGCCCTTGTCGTCGACCACGCTGGCAAAGAACGTGACCGTATTCTGGGCGTGAAGGTCGATCGCCATCACGCACGCCAAGGCACCGACGAGACCGACCAACGTCGCGCGCATCCCTACCTCCAGCCACCTGTTATAGTTCGATGATGCCTTCGCCGCAAACAGCAATGGTACAGCCCGCTCCTCGCGGTGTGCGGGGGCGTGTCCGGCCGCCGGGCGACAAGGCAATTTCACATCGTTACGCACTCCTGGCCGCTCTGGCCGATGGACGGTCTGAAATCCGCGGCTACTCCACCGGCGGCGACTGCGCCTCCACGGTTCACTGTCTTCGCGGCCTCGGAGTCACTATCGAGGAGGTCGGACGCGACGCGAGCGGCCTGACGCTTTCGATTACAGGGCGGGGGTTGGGCGGCCTGGTCGCGCCCGACGACGTGCTCGATGCGGGAAACTCCGGCAGCACCATGCGGATGATGTCGGGAATCCTGTCGGCCCATCCGTTCCAAACCACGATCACCGGCGATGACTCACTGCGCCGCCGTCCCATGCGGCGCGTGATCGTGCCACTGGAGCGAATGGGCGCGAGGATCGGCTCCGAAGAGGGCCGGCCGCCGCTGTCGATTCAGGGAACGTCCGCGATTCACCCGATTGAGTTCTCCCCGGAAGTCCCGAGCGCTCAGGTCAAGACTGCCGTCCTGCTGGCCGGCCTGCACGGTGACGGGATCACGACCGTCCACGAGCCCCTAGCCACGCGGGATCATACGGAGCGGGCGTTGCACACGTTCGGTGTGCGGGTCGAGGCTCGCGGACGTTCTGTCTCTGTAAGGGGTGGGCAACGGCTCGTGGGGGGACGCCTCGAGGTACCAGGGGATATCTCGTCGGCGGCGTTCTGGATGGTCGCCGCGGCGTCTCTGCCCGGGTCGGAGATTGTCATCGAGTCGGTGGGCGTCAACCCGACGCGGACCGGAATCATCGAGGTCCTGCGGCGACTGGGCGCCGTCGTGGAGGTCGATGCCGACGTCAGCAACGTTGGTGAGCCGATCGGCACTATTCGGATACGCCACGGCGCGCTCGGGGGGACGGTGATCGAGCCATCGGAAGTGCCGGGCGTGATCGACGAGCTGCCGGTGCTTGGCGCCTTGGCGACACACGGCGGCGAGCTGCGGGTCACCGGGGCGCAGGAGCTGCGGGTCAAGGAAAGCGACCGCATCTCGGCCCTGGCCGATGGACTCCGGCGGATGGGCGCCGACATCGACGAGCTGCCCGACGGATTTCACGTGCGCGGATCGCGGCGTCTCCGTGGCGGTGAAGTGGACGCGCGCAACGACCATCGGCTGGCCATGGCGTTCGCGGTCGCGGCGCTCGGCGCCTCGGGACCAACGACAATTCACGACGCCGGGGCGGCGGCCGTGTCGTATCCCGAGTTTTTTGCCGTGCTCGAGTCACTGCGGGCGTGAAGGCGGACAAACTCTATCTGGTCGGATTCATGGGTGCTGGAAAGAGCACGGTGGCTCGGGCGATGGGTCGAGCCACGGGATGGCGGGTCGAGGACATCGACGAGCGCATCGAGGCACGCGAGCGCCGGTCCATCGCCGCAATCTTCGCGCAACACGGCGAGGCGTACTTCCGCCAGCTCGAACGGCAGGCGCTCGGCGAGCTCCTATCTGAGCGGCACACGGTTATCGCCACCGGCGGCGGCACATTCGCTGAGCCAGACAACCGCGCCCTCATGCTGGCCGACGGCGCCGTCGTGTGGCTCGATCTGCCTTTGCCTCACGTCATCGAGCGCGTGCCGGCCGACGGGCGGCGCCCACTCGCGACAGATCGGGCCCAGCTGGAACAGTTGTACACGCGACGGCAGCTGGCATATGCCCACGCGCACTTGCGTGTTGACGCGACGCGGCCCGTGCCCGAGGTGGTCGAGCGGTTGCTGGCCTGGATCGAGTACTGATGCGATATCTCGTCCTGAGCGACATTCACGCCAACCTCGAGGCGCTAGAATCGACGCTCGCCGCCGCCGGTGAGTGGGACGCCGTCCTCGTGCTCGGTGATCTCGTCGGCTACGGCGCCGACCCCAACGCGGTGATCGGACGCGTGCAGTCGCTGCCAAACGCGACGATCATCCGCGGAAACCACGACAAGGTCGGCGCCGGCGTCGAGACCGTCGAGAGCTTCAACCACCTCGCCCGCCACGCGATCAGCTGGACCTCGACCGAACTGACCGCAGCCAATCGCGACTGGCTGGCCGCAATGCGCGCCGGACCGGCGCTCATTGACGACCTGGTCGAGATCTGTCACGGGTCGCCGTTCGACGAAGATGCCTACATCTTCGACGAGCTCGACGCGCGTCGCGGCGTGGTGGCTTCGCAGCGGCCGGTCTGTCTGTACGGGCACACGCACGTGCCCGCCATCTTCAAGTACGACGGCGAGCTCAGTGCAATCGGCCCGCCGCGCGGTCCCCGGCATCGGCTCACGCTGGAACCCAAGGCCAAGTATCTGATTAATTGCGGCGCCGTCGGTCAGCCGAGAGACGGTGATCCGCGCGCGGCGTTCGGGTTGCTCGACACCGAGTCGCGCACGCTGACGGTCCTGCGTGTGGCCTACGACGTCCACACCGCACAAGCCAAAATCATCAGCGCAGGCCTGCCTGAGGTGCTCGCCCAACGGCTTGCGATCGGGCGATAGACAACTCCCAACTGCCAACTCCCAATTCCCAACCACTGCCAATTCCCAAGTTCCAACTCCCAAGCTTGAGTGTTATTGGGCGTTGGGAGAGGTTGGAAGTTGGGCGTTGGGCGTTGGGAGTTATCTAGGGTCTCGGCTTTTGTTGTTGCCGTCGTAGTTGTGCGGCATAGGCGTCGGCTGCCGCGCGCGAGCCGAGGATCCAGCCGATGACGATGCCGATCAGCAGCACTCCGGGAATGTAGAGGAAGTGCGCGGCAGTCGGCATCAGGTTCGCCCGCCCTGCTTAATGGACGCGTCGAGCCGGTTCAGCTCCTGCTGCACGGTCGACAAGCGTCGCGCCACCGAGAGCACGTACACGAACAGGACAATCATCACGAAGGCATACGCGGTGATCAGCAGCGGCGCCGCCGGCATCGACTCTGTCGGCGGCAGCTGGTCTACGGGCACGTATTCCCCCTTCGGTTGTGGCGGCTGCGCGGCAGCGATAATCCCCCACGACACAAGCAGTAGCACGACGGCACACCAACGTTTCAACGTCTTCATCACGATCGCTCGTCCAGAGCCAGGTAAAGCGCATCGACGCGGGCTTGCTGTTCCTCAACCCGGATGCGCAGCTTGAGCAGCACCACGAACAACAGCAGGAAGGAGATCACGCAAAACCAGAGCGGGAACCCAAGCGAAAACGGCAGCGTCGGCACAACTGTCGTCGGGGGATGAATCGTGCGCCAGTAATTCACCGAGATGTAGATGAACGGCACATTGGCCATGCCGAACAGTGCCAGGCCGGCTGCGAGTTTCTCAGAGCCGGGGCCGCCATACCGTCTCAAAATCAGGTAAGCGCACGCGATCATCCAACTGACGAGACTGGCTGTCGTTCGCGCGTCCCAGATCCAGAATGTGCCCCACGAACGGCGTGCCCACAGGGGACCGGTGACGAGTGTCAGCAGTCCGAACAGGACGATCAGCTCCCCCGCCGCAAGTGCGGTCCGATCGTGTCGATAGTCTCCTGTCGCCAGAAACCGGACGCTCGCGACACCACAGACGATCGACGCAATCAGGAACATCCACGCCGAGGGCATGTGGTAGTAGAAGATCTTCTGAACAAGTCCGAGGTCCGCCTCGAACGGCGCGTTGGCGACGACGAATGGAGATGCCGCGAACAACACACCACAGACAATGGCGGCGGGAAAGAACCATTTGGGCATATCAGTCGGTCATCACGGGCTCGAACGTCCACAGCGCGAGTGTCACAAAGACAACGTCGAAACAGACCAGCAGGGCGACCCAGAACCTCACGATACCGCCGTCGAGTTCCGGTTGCAGCAACGCCGCCGTACCGCGTACTCCGGCAATGATGACTGGAACAGTGACCGGATACAACAGCACCGGCAGCAGCACATCACGGCTCCGCGCGCGTATAAGCATTGCCGCGAACAGCGTTCCCACCGCCGCGAACCCGATTGTTCCTGTGGCCAGAATCGCGATCAGCCAGAAGGGGTGAGCCAGGAGGCGCGCTTGGAACAGCAGCGCCACGAGCGGCACGAGGAGCAACTCGGCGCCGAACAGCAGCGCGAGGATTCCGAGCAGCTTGCCGACGTAGACCGCCGGTCGCGGCGCAGGGCCCAAGAGCAGAGCTCGCAGTGTTTCCGACTGGCGCTCGCGTTCAAACGTACGCCCCAACGCGAGGTTCCCGGCAAACATCACCGCGATCCACAGAATGCCGGCCGCACCGTCTTCCGGTGCGCGCCCCTCGCGGACCAGCGCAAACGCGAAGACCAGCACGCAGGACACAGCGAAGAAGAGCGTCGTATAGACGATCTCCATGCTGCGGACCTCGACGGTAAGGTCCTTGCGGAGGATCAGCCAGGCCACCCGCATCATGACCGGCTCTGCACAGTCATCGCGTGTCGATATGCCGACCGCAGTCCCTCAGGACGCGAGAGCGACTGCACCATCCGCCCTTCGCGCAGGAAGATCGCCTCGTCGAGCAATCCGTCGGCGATGTCGAGATCGTGCGTGGCCAGGACGATCGCCGCTCCACTCTCCCGCAGGCCGCGCAGGCGCGAGACGAGCGCCATCGTGGACGCCTCGTCGAGACCGGTGAACGGTTCGTCGAGCAGCGCCAGCCTGGGGTTGTGAATCAGCGCGCGCTCGAGAGCAACGCGCTGGCGCATGCCACGCGAGAAGCCGGCCACGGGATCGTCGCCGCGATCGGCCAACCCGGCCCGTTCGAGCGCGGCCCGTGCCGTCTGCTCGGCGTCGTGCTGTCCATACAACGCGGCAAAGAATGCGAGGTTCTCCCGCGCAGTAAGTTCCGGATAGAGGAACAGGTCGTGACCGAGGACGCCGATCCGCGCGCGCAGCTCGGGTGGCGCGTCGGTCGCCTGGAGCCTGCCGTACTGTATCGACCCCGCACTCGGTCGCAGGAGAGTCGCCAGCATGGCCAAGAGTGTGGATTTGCCTGCGCCGTTCGGCCCGAGCAGGCCGATGATGGTGCCGCGCGCGGCCACGAAAGACACGCGAGAGACGGCGCGACGGCGGCCGAAATGACGGGAAACCTCGTGTACTGTGACGTGGTCGAAATCGAGACCTGGTCTGATTTCTGTCACGCAGCGATGCCCTCGCCGCCTCCTTCCGGCCCGGCGCCGACTTCATCCAGTTCCCCGTAGATGCGCTCGAGCTCGGTGAAAATGCGTTGTCGGCGGGTGGAATAGTTGTGCGGCTCGACGGCGTTCGCCCGGCGCTTCGACTCCAATTGCTCCAGTTGCGATAGCAACGTGTCGCGCCGTTTGACGAGCGCTTGCCGGGCTTCGTCGTGTCCGCTCCTCTTGGCGATCGAGAGCCAGACGCCGCAGACAAACAGCAGGCCCGCAAGGCCGAGCGCCACGTAGCGCGGCGTGTGACTGGTAACCGGCAAGTTCGACAGCGTGACAACCGTCTTCGCCCCGGCCGGCAACGCAGGTCCGCGGCCGAGAGCGAACACATCCCCAGCTTCCGCGGTGACGTCAGTTGCCGATGTGAACTGCGGTGATGAGATCGAGAGGTTGTTGACCTTCTCCACGCCCACCGTAACCTGCTGCAGGGCCGCTGGCCACGTCTGCTCGAGGGTCAGCTCCGAGGAGTCGTGGGGCATTCGGAACGCAACCTGCACGAGTGTCGTGCCCGAGGCAAAAGGTCCCTTGATGACGACCCGGTCCGGTGAGACCTCAGCGGCTGGTGATGATCCCTCGAGCGCCGTAGCGCCCTGCGCGCCGCGTGGAAAGTTGATCACCAGTGGCTCGCCGATGTCGACACGCGATCGGGCAGTGTTGAGGATCTCGAGGACGTAGTAGATCTCGAGCGTGTCCTCGCGGAACTGCATCAGGACGCGGGTATTGCTGCCGAAGACGACGACGCCCTTCACTGCCGGTCCAGCCGCTGCGGCCGCCTCTTCCTGCTTCTTCCGTTCGGCGGCCTTGGCAATCCCGGCCACGAGGATCACGCGTAACCCGCCGGTCGTCGGCACGCGGAACGGTTGTGAGACAAGCTGTTCACCGTCGACGGTCGACTCGGTGCGAGCTTCTTCCCCACGCGGCAGGTTCGTGAATTCGGCGCGACCCTGTTCGTCGGTCATCGCGGTACGAGTGCGCCCGCTGACGGTGAGCTGCACCTGCTGACCGGCGATGTTGTTGCCGATCGCCTCACGGACCACGCGCACCGTCACGACGCCGTCGCCGAGCTCGGATGCCGGAATAGCGCGCCCGTGGATCAACGAGGGATCGGGCATGTCCTGCGCAGACACTGAAATCGACATCGCGACCAGGGCGAGAGCCAAAAGCCCAGAGCCCAAAGACCGGATCACGATCGCGCCTCCATCGCCTTCCCGCATCCCTTACAGAATCTCGCGTCGGTGTCGTTCTTGGTTCCGCACGACGCGCATACGCCCGCAACCGCCACCACAGGCGCTTTTCCCAATCGCTTCTCAATCTCGCGCTCGATCTGCTCTCGATATCCCGCTCCCGCATCGAGCTGACGCATTAGCCGCGCGGCCCTGGCTCGCAGGCGGCCGCTCATCTCGGCGAAGTCCTTCTCCGAGACCTTCCCCATCGCGCGATCGAATTCGAGTTCCTTGATCGATCGGAGCACCAACGCTTTGTCGCGCTCGAGCACCGCACGCGTGCGGCCGCCAAGCACCTGCGTGTTGTCCGGCGTCGCTTTCGATGTCAGCGGCATCACTGTTCGTAATGCGGCAATGCCGACGGCCGCCGCCGCGAACACGGCCAGACTGAGCATGATGACAGCTGCCGGCGATTGACCACGTGAGAGGAAAACGGTGATGGTGGCGCCGAGCAGCCCGGCCAGCGTAAAGAGCTGCCAGGGCTGCAACGAGTCAGAGCCCGCGGGGGGAAGATCGGCCCCCGTGAATTGGGAATCAGTCGAGGTTTCGGAGCTCATCGTCCAGGCGGGCGTCGAGGCTGGGGTCGATCGGCGTCTCGCCTCCGCCGGCAACCGCCGTGGCAGGGCGAGACCAGCGGCGAGCGGTCAGCAGGATCGTGACCAGGCCGGCGAAGCCCAGAGCGTAGGGCAACAGCCACGCCAGCGCATTGAAGCCGGTGTTGGCCGGCACGGCGAGAACCGCCTGACCGTATTTCTCGACGAACGCCGCCAGTGTCTGGTCCAGGTCCTTTCCTTCTTTCAGGAGGGCCTGGATCTCGGCCGTCTGGGCGGTGTGCCCGTGACAAGCCGGACGCATCGGGCAGTTCTCGAGCGTGGAATGCACGCACCCCGATGACCCGCACATGCAGATGATCTGCTGTTCCAGCTGGCGCTGCTGCGGAGATTTCGCCACGACTCCGGTACCGTCCTGCGCCTGCACGGCCGCAGGCGTGACGATCGCCAGCAAAATCATCGAGGCGGTCGCGGCCTTGACCGCATCGGGCACACGAGCGCTGGCAAAGGCAAACGCCGTTTCAGGCAAGACGGCTACGAGCGTGCCGAGCGCGAGCACACCGAAGCCAAACCATAGCCAGTTCACGAGCGGCGTGACGGTGATCTCGATGTTCGCCGACTGCTGCCCCGGCTCGAACTGCGGCATGACGATGTACAGGTCCTCGGCGAAGGAGCGCCGGATGGCGACCTCGGTCGTCGGCTGATCTTCGTGCTTCCGGAAGAACCAACGCGCCGGATACATCTTCGTGAGCTCGGCGCCGTCTCTCAGCACGGTGATTTCCGCCGTGACCATCTGCTTGCGGCCGTCGTCTGTGACCCGGATGCGATCGTGGCGAATGTCGTAGCCGCCGACGTGCACCTGCTGACCGGGCTTCATCAGCAGCGTCTCGTGCTTCTTGAGACCCTCACCCGCGAAGCCAAGGAACATCAGGACGATGCCCACGTGGACGAGGTACCCGCCGTAGCGCCGCTTATTGCGGCCGACCAGACCGACCAGCGCCGTGAACAGATCGGTGCCGCTCGTCTGCTGGCGGACACGGGCGCCGCTCCAGAACTCCTGCGTGATCGTGCCGAGGACGAAGCCGCTGAACGCGAAGCACAGTCCTGAGCTCCAGAGCGGGATGCCGAGGGCGACGACGGTGCCGCCAAGAGCGAGCCCGCAGATCGTCGGCACCAGGAACTGGCTCTTGAGATTTTCGACCGTGGATCGCCGCCACGCCAGCAACGGTCCGATACCGGTCAGCAACAGCATGACGAGGCCAATCGGCACCATCCACTGATTGAAGAACGGCGCCGCGACGGTGATGCGCTGGCCCGTGACCGCTTCGCTGAGCGTCGGGAACATCGTGGCGAACAAGACGAAGAACGCGCTGAACAACAGGATCCAGTTGTTGTACATGAACGCGGCTTCGCGGGAGAGCCACGAGTCGAGCTCGTTGCGCGCCTGGAGCAGCGGCATGCGGTAGATGACGAAGCCGAAGCTGAAGATGAGCATCGCCACCATGAAGGTGGTGAACAGCTGTGTCAGCACCGGATCCTGTCCGAACGAGTGCACTGACTGCACGATGCCGGACCGCGTCATGAAGGTGCCGAACAGCGTGAGGAAGAACGTCGTGATCACCAGCGAGACGTTCCAGACCCGGAGCATCCCGCGCCGCTCCTGCACCATCACCGAGTGCAGGAACGCAGTGGCCGTGAACCACGGAAGCAGGCCGGCGTTCTCGACCGGATCCCACATCCAGTAGCCACCCCAGCCCAGCTCCTCGTACGCCCAGATCATCCCGAGCCCGAGGCCAATCGACAGGAACAGCCAGGCGATCATCGTCCAGCGGCGCACGGCGCGCAGCCAGGAGTCGTCCAGGTGGCCGGTGATCAGCGCGGCCATGCCGAACGCGTACGGAATGGTGAGGCCGACGAACCCGGAGTACATCGTCGGCGGGTGAATCACCATGTAGAAGTTCTGCAGCAGCGGATTGAGCCCGGCGCCGTCGGTCGGGTTCTGTGTCAGGTAGGTCGAGAACGGGTTGTTGTGGACGATCATCAGGAAGAGAAAGAACATCTCCACAACCGAGATGACCGCGACTACGAAAGGAATGAGCTCGCGGTGCCGTTCGCGATTGACGTACACCGCGATGGCACCAAAGGCCGACAGCAGGGACACCCAGAACATGATCGAGCCGTCGAGGCCGCCCCAGTACGACGTCAGTTTGTAGAACAGCGGCTGGGCCGAATCCGAGTAGCGCTGGACATACTTGATCGAATAATCGCCGGTGACGAAGGCGTAGACGATGATCGCCGAGGCGGCCGCCATGATGGCGGTGACGAGGTAGAACGCGCCGATGCCGCTTTCGGTCAGCGCCAGTGAGCGCCGCCTCGCTCCACCCACTGAAATGGCCGCCGCATAGGCGGCAACGACGAAGGCTGCGAGCAGCAGGTAGTAGCCGAGCGTTGCCATGTCTGGGGCTCTTACTTTGGTGCGGCGCCGAGTGGCGGCGCAGCTGCTTCGTACTTCGACGGACACTTCGCCGTCATGTCGGTGGCCTTGAACCCTTCTGTCGTGAGCCGGCCGGTCAACACGACTTCCGAGTCGTCCTTGAAGGTGTCCGGGACAACGCCGCTGTAGAACGCTGTCAGCTTCTGGCCATTCCGTTGAATCTCGAAACGGTAGTCCAGCGAATCGCGCTTCCGGCCGATCGAACCCGGCACCACGTTGCCGTGGACCTGAAGGTTCTTGTCCTTCCAGGCCGCTGGCTGGGCCACGACTTCATCGACGTACTTGTAGTACTGCATGCTTTCGCCGAGCGTGGTGTACAGCAGAACGCCAAAGGCGGTCAGCAGGACGAGGGAGGTGACCCCGATCTTTGCGGCTTTGTGGCTCATATATAAGGACTTCTCGAATCGGAAGCTTCCGTCAGGATAGCAGTAATCCGGCCCTCGTGCACATCTGGTAAACCACGGCAATCGGTAGCCCGACGACGTTCGAATAGGACCCCGCGACGCTGGTGACGAACCGGGATGCGAGACCCTGGATGCCATAACCCCCGGCTTTGTCCATTGATTCCCCGCTGGCCACGTACCAGGCGATCTCAGCCTGGGACAGGCGGGCAAACTCGACTGCGGTAACCTCGACCTCGGCGTCGACCACCGGACGGCCGTCCTTCACCAGGGCGACGGCCGAGATCACGCGGTGCGATCGGCCGGACAGCATCCGCAGCATCCGTGCGGCATCCTCAGCGTCCGCCGGCTTCCCGAGGATGTGTCCATCGACCACGACGGCGGTATCTGCTGCGAGCACGTGTCGGCCCGGGTTCCGCTCGCTGATGGCACGGCCCTTTGCCTCGGCGACGCGGCGGACATACACCTCGGGAGCCTCTCCGGTCAGGACGTTCTCGTCAACGTTGGCCGGCTGAACCTCGACGTCGATGCCAGCCTCGCGCATCAAGTCGGCGCGTCGCGGCGACGCGGAGGCCAGAATCAAGCGCACGGCACATTATCCAGGCAACCGGTTGCGTCACGAGAGTAAACCGCGATAGCGTCGGGCCACTCTCTCAAATGGATTCACGGCTCCACAAGGTCCTGAGCAAGGTGCTGCCGGTACGCGGGGACGAAACCACCGTCGCCTTGCTGATGTTCGCCTACTCGTTCCTGGCGATGACGGCGTACAACATCTTCAAACCCGTCACCAAGTCCAAGGTGATCGACGAAATCGGCTCGAACAACCTTCCGCTCGTGCTGCTGGCCTCGTCTCTCCTCATTGGCCTTGTCATGCACCTGTACAGCAGCGCTGCGCGGCGGTTGCCCCGCCGTCAGGTCGTCCCTCTGACACAGTCGGGGATCATCGTCCTGCTCTGCATCTTCTGGCTGCTGCTGCGCACTGGCGCTGCGTGGGTCACGATTGGCCTCTATTTCTTCGGCCATATCCTCGGCATTCTCCTCATCAGCCAGTTCTGGACGATGGCCAACGAGATCTACGACGCACGGCAGGCCAAGCGGCTCTTCGGCCTGATCGGTGGCGGCGCGTGTCTCGGGGGCGCACTTGGCAACTTGATCACCGCAGCCATGATCGCGCAGTTGGGCTCGAACAATCTCATCCTCGTTAGCGCCGCGGTGTTGGCGGTGTGTATGGCCATCGTCTGGCGAATCACGGGCCTCTGCAACGTCGGGCAGCACGCGGAGTTCGAAGAGGAAGTTGGCGTCGGCGGACGCGAGGCGCTGCGCCTGCTCGCCGAATCGCCTCATCTGCGAGTGCTGGCAGCAATCGTGGGGCTCGCGGTCATGGGCGCGGCACTAGTTGATCAGCAGTTGAGCATGGCGGCGGAGGCTTTGCACGTCGACCCGGACGACATCGCCGAGTTTCTCGCGAAAGTCGGCGCTTATCTTTCGCTCGCCGCCTTTGCCGTTCAAGTAGGTCTCACCAGTCGCATCCACCGATCGTGGGGGATCCCCGCCGCTCTGCTGTTGTTGCCGGTCGGCCTGGGCACGAGCGCCACGCTGATTCTCCTCACCGGCGCGCTCTGGGCCGTGGGCGCCGCACGCGTGCTCGACGGCACGCTGCGCTATTCATTGGACAAGACGACTCGCGAAGTCCTCTTCTTGCCTGTCCCGGCAGGGCTGCGATTCCGCGCCAAACCGTTCATCGACGTCACGATGGAGAAGTTGGGGAAGGCGTTTGCGGCCGTCCTGATCCTCGTGCTCATTCGGCCGTGGGGGCTGGGGCTGGACTGGCGCACCCTGAGCTACGCCAGTCTGGTCATGACGGCTATCTGGATCGCGGTCGCGCTCCTTGCGTGGCGCGAGTATCTGCGCGCGTTTCGCGCCAGCATCGGCTCGCGGGCGATCGCGCCCGGCACGATGCGCGCCGAGGTGGCTGATCCGGCCACCATCGAAACGCTCGTCGAGGAACTCTCACACCCTGACGAAACGGCGGTGCTGTACGCAATCGACATGCTCGAGGCGCTCGACAAGCGGCATCTGGTGACGCCGCTGCTGCTGCAGCACGAGTCGCCACGCGTACGGGCGCGGACACTGCGCGCGTTGGCGCTCTCGCGTTCCCACGCCGCCAGCCGGTGGCTGCCGACCGTGACGCGCATGGTGCAGGACGAAGACGTGAATGTGCGCGCAGCGGCGCTGCGCGCCCTTGCCGAATTCGAACACGAAGACGCCGCCGTCTTGATGCGACGGCACCTGGTCGATGCCGAGCCTCGCGTGGTCGTCACGTCCGCCATCTCGCTCGCCAATTCGGGACGTCAAGACGACGTGATGGCGGCCGAGGCAGCACTGCGGCAAATCATCACTGACATGCGCGATACTGCCGCCGCCGGCCGCGCCGAAGCCGCGAACGCGCTCGCGCACATCGCCGATCCGCGATTCCGCGCGCTACTCGTGCCCCTGCTCTACGACCATGATCCCCTCGTCGTACAGAAAGCGATCCGGAGCGCTCGCGAAATGGGCGCCTCTGATGGCCTGTTCATTCCCGGACTGCTCTCGCTGCTCGGTCACCGCGCGCTGAAAGCCCCGGCGCGCGAGGCGCTCGTGGGCTACGGCGAAACGATCATCGGGGCATTGGCGTACGCGCTTCGCGATCAACGCGAGCACGTCTGGATCCGTCGTCATATTCCGGCGACCCTCGCCGAGCTCGGCACACAGCGCTCGATGGACGCGCTGGTTGCCGCACTCGACGATCCTGACGGCTTCCTTCGCTATAAGGCGATCGCCGCGATCGAGAAGATCCGCCGCGATCATCCGGCGATCTCCTGTCCGCGCGCCGTGCTCGAGTCGCAGGTAGTGCGAGAAAGCTCGCGCTATTACAACGGCCTGACGCTGCAGCACAACCTGCTCCGTCACGCGCCGGATGCGATCGAATCGCTGCTTGCCCGCGCACTCCAGGACAAGCTGCGCCGCACCATCGATCGCATCTACCGCCTGCTCGGCCTGCTCTATCACGTCGACGACGTGGCGGCAGCGAGATACACGATCGAACAAGGTCAGGGGCGTCGCCGCGCAGCGGCGGTCGAGTATCTCGATAATCTGCTCGGTGGCGTCGTGCGCAAACGCGTGATGCCGATCCTGGACGACTCGCCGCTGACCGAAAAGGTCCGCTACGCGAACGCTGTCTTGAAAAGCCGGCCGCGCGATCTGGACGACACGCTCGCACAGCTCGTGCACGAGGACGATCCGGTGATTGCCGCTGCCGCCGTTCACTTCGTCGGCCAGCGGCGCGTATGGGCGCTGAGCGATGACCTCGAATATGTCGCCTCCCATCGTTCAGAGGACGCCATCGTCGGCGAAGCGGTGTCGTGGGCACTGGCGGCCAGGCATGCCAATGGTGGATTGACGGCATCCACCGACTCGTTGCCGATCGTCGAGCTGGCCGATCGCGTTCGCGTCATTCCGTTGTTCGCTGCGCTGTCGGTTGACGAGTTGTTCCGGATTGCGGAGGCTGGTGAAGAGATCCGCCATCCAGCCGGCCGGGAACTCTGTCACGCCGCAACACCCGCGGCCGACGTGCTGTTCCTGCTCGAGGGCGGCGCGCGAACGACGGACGGTCCTTCGCCCGATACTGAAATCCTGCCGCCCGCAGTGATCGGCTTCGAGGACGTGCTGCAGGGAACGGCGCTGCGCAGCACGGTGCGAGCGATCGAGCCCACGGTCTGCTTTCGGATTGCCGCTGACGACTTCATGACGATGGTGTCGGACAACGTGCTGGTGGCGCAGAGTCTGTTTGCGCTCCTGCTTGCCAACGATCGTCCGCGTCTCCCCTTTGCCCAGCCGCCGCGCGTGCTGGCGGATCACGAGTCGCCGGGAGCCGTCCACGCGGCGAGGCTGTTGCGGCACGATCCGCTGCTGTCGCGGGCATCAGCGACACAACTGCTCGCGCTGACCGCCATCGCGCCCGAAGTGCCGTTGAAAGAGGGAGCGGTCTTGTTCGATGTGGGCGCGCCCCCCTCGGTCTATCAGATCATCCAGGGCGAGGTTCTCCTCGAACATCCGGGCGCCAGCCCTGCGATCGCGCCGGCGGGTGCCACGCTCGGCGTCGCCGACACGCTGGCGGGGACGGCTTCGGCCTGGCGGGCGACGGTCACCAAAGAGGGCCGCGCGCTTCGGCTGGATCGCGACGAACTGTTCTCGGTGCTCGCCGACCACATCGACCTGATGCAGGGGCTGTTTTCCGGTGTGATTGCCCTGCGAGACACCGAGACGAAATTGGCGGCGCTGTCGTAGAATCCCCCCAGCTCATCTTGAAAGGAACTCGCATGGACGTCCGTCGCCAGTCGAAAGTCCTCGGCGTAGTCCTGTTCGCGGCGCTGGCGCCCGCCGTCTTCGCGCAGAGCGCGTCCGCGCCGCAATTGTCTCCAGAGCAGATGGAGACGTTCCTGTTGAAGGCTCGGATCACCAACCAACGTGATGCAGGGGCTGGAGTCACTAACTCGCGCCGCGCCACATTGAGCGACGGTCAGTTCACGCACGACGCGCACATCCAGACGGTCGACATCGCGCAGCAGGTGTTCCAAGCCGGCCGCAACACCGAAGTCAACTTCAAAGACACCTATCGTTACAACATTGCCGGCTACCGCGTCGCCAGATTGATTGGTCTGAGCACCGTGCCGATGTCAGTCGAGCGCACCATCGAAGGCAAGGTCGCCGCCATCACCTGGTGGGTGGACGACGTCAAGATGGACGAAGAGGACCGGATGAAGACCAAATCGCTCGGGCCCGATCCGGTGCGAACGACCAAGCAGATCCAGATCATGCGCATCTGGGACGAGCTGATTCAGAACCGCGATCGCAATCAGGGCAACATTCTCTGGACCAGCGACTGGACGATGTGGCTGATCGATCACACGCGGGCGTTCAGGCTCGGGACCAACCTGCTCAAACCGGAGAACCTGTCGCGCTGTGATCGTGGTCTGCTCGAGCGGCTGCGGGCCATCACACCCGAGTCGCTGGCTCAGGCCGTCGGCAACTCGCTGACGAGACAGGAACAGGAAGCGCTGCTCGCCCGTCGCGATCGCATCATCAAGCACTACGAGGATCGAATCGCGCGTCTGGGCGAGCCGGTGGTGCTCTTTACTCTCTGACGCTAGTCGGTGCGAGCCTCCGCCCTATTTTGTGGCGGGTGACAAGCTTGGTACCGCGAGCGGCTCCCGGCGATCGAGGTAGATCGCCGTCGCTTTGTCGCCGTGTAGTTCCAGCGCCGACGCCACGCCGCCCGGATAGAACTCGCCATTCACCATTCCTGTGTCGATCTGAATGACGCGGCCGCCGAGACGCGGCGTGATCTTGCCCGGCAGCACCGTGGTGTGGCCAATGACAATCGCGCGCGCTTTCATCCGCTCGAGGATCATGTCGAGCGTCGGCGCGAGCGACGCTTCCGGTTCCTGCGCCAGCCCGCGATACCAGAGCGGACCGGTTTCACCGGCCGAGAACAGCGAACCGACCTGCTCGAGGGGCACCGGCAGGGAGAGGAGCTCTTTTCGCACCGCCTCGTTGATCCCGTCGCATCCCATCATCGACACCGGCTCACTGATGCCGCCGTGCAGGAACAGGATGCCGTTGATTCGCGCCACCGCGGCGCGCTGACGCACCCACGCGCCGTACTCGCCCTTGGTGTCGAATGCGAACCGCATCTCGAGGCTGCCGAGCGGCACTTCCTTCATGAACTGTTCGCGATAGGTGTTGGCGTCGAACGGCTTTCCCGCGGCCTTCGCCGTCTTCTCCGCCTCGGCGCTGAACACCGTCAAGGCGCGCTCGCGCAGATCGACGGAGTCCCCTGTCTTGAAGGCGTCGGTCTCTCCCTGGCTCACATATCGCCAGTCGGACACCAGTCGCATGAATTCGTGGTTGCCAAGCAGCGCGACGACCCGTCCGCCAGCGCGTTGCGCCTCGTTTTCGAGCTTCTGCAGGAGATCCATCGCCTTTCGCGAGTCCGGTCCACGATCGAGGATGTCTCCGGTCTGGACGAGCACCGCTTTCTTGCCACTCCAGCGGTTGCGGTTATCGATCAGACCTGCGCTGCGAAGGATGGCCACGAACTGGTCGAAGGCCCCGTGAATGTCCCCGACCGCGACGATGCGTTCGGTGGTCTGCAGGTCGCAGGGAAACGGAGGCGCCTGGCCGCGTTGCTGCGCTGCCGGAGTCGCCGCGGGTACAGCGACCGCCAGCAGCGCCGCGATGAGGACCCCGCCTATCGGACGGAACTCATGGCTGGTCATGGAATAACGCACGAGGAGGATTTGACCACCTATCGTGCGTCGAATCAATCCGGCCGGCCACCGGCCCGTGAATCGAACGATGGTGTATCGTGTAGGGCCCCTGTGATTCCTCTCAGTCGCGTGATGCCCGAGGCACTGGCCGACGTGTTGCGGCGTGCGCCGTTGACCCCGGAGAAGGTGGCGTTTTCGTGGCGCACGGCGGTTGGTCCGGCCGTTGACAAGGTGACGGCCGTCGAACTTGATAATGGCGTGCTGTACGTGCGCGCCCGGGATGCCGCCTGGCAGCGGGAGATCGAACGTTCGGCCGCACTGATTCGTTCCCGGCTCGATGCTCTGCTCGGCGAGCGCGTCGTCCGACGCATCGAGGTCGTCCGCCTCTAATTTCAGGAGACTGCAGATTGGCTACCGCCAGCGAAACTCTCGTGTCCCCGGTTGAGCAGCTGAGCACGGAATACGACCGGCAGCGTCTCGAGGATGTCGGGTTCATGACGTGCATGACCCTGGTCCCTCCTCGGCAACTATTCGCAGACCGGCCATTTCGGCGGGCCGCTGGCCTACACGCCATACAACGTGGCTGTGCACCTGGCCGGACCGAAGCTGGGAGGCCTGCGCTTCGACTACCGGCGGCCGAAGCATCCTTACTCCGACAAGTTCATGCTCGCCGGCGGCCACTGCATTCCCACGTGCTACGCGCTGTGGATGGTGATGGGACAGGCACTCGAGCGCCGCTACCAGAGCACCGGCAGCACGCGCTATTACGTGGACCCCGCGGTCGCCATCCTCCCGATCGACGCGCTTGGCTTTCGGCGCGGTGCGGGTGCGCTGAAATCGCTTTTGAAGGACGAGGGCGTCGCCGACATGCCGCTCTTTGCGCAGGCGAGGGCTCGCGGGATCAAGGCGCTGGCCGGACACGCGGAGAGCGTGGATGTCACCAACGATGTGAACGGCGGTCCTTCGGGCATCGGCATTGCCACGGCGGCCGGCAAGGCGGCGTTCTGGGACGTCGCCGGCGCGTCAATCGCTGCGCCCAAGATCATTGCCTTCGAAGGCGAGTTCGCGATGACCGAGGGTCATGCGCAGGAACTCAAGACGCAGGCGCTGGCGCTGAAGACGGGCAAGCGGCTGCGCGTGATGATCTCCGACAATAACGCCGGCATCGACGATTCGCTCATCGGCGGCGTCATCGACACGAAGTACGACGGATATCGAATCGTCGAGCAGTGGACATCGTACGGCTGGAATGTGTTCACGCTCAACGATGGCAATGACTACGGCCAGGTCGTCTCGGCACTGAAGGTCCTCGAAGATTCCGATCCAACCGATCGGCGTCCCGTCGTGCTCATCGGCAAGACCACGAAGGGGTACTGGCCGGCAGCGGTGAGCGGAACCATCCCCGATCACGGCACGCAGATCGTCGGCTACCCGAGCCACCCGTATGCCATGAAGATGAACTCGGAGTATTTCGTCGCGCTCGCTCGGACGTTCGAGAAGCGCTACGGAGTCGCGTTCGCCGGCATCGCCGACGGCCCGGTCAAGGACACGCGCGAGCGTCTCATTCAGTACAAGACCAACATCGACGTAGTCATGTCGGTGCTCGACAAGAGCGGCCTCGGCGATTGGCTTGCCGAACATCTCGTCGAGATCGGCGACTCCCTGCGCGACGATCTGCCGCTGCGCATCTCGGCCACATCGGATCCGTTCCTCGACGACCGGCTGCGCGTGAAAAACCTTCCGGTGGAGCCGCAGAAGGTCACGGTGTCCAACCCCACCTCAGGCGCCTCAAAAGAGGTGGGCATCACCTTGTTCCGAAAGACAGGCGAGGTGGCCGGCACGCGCCGAGCGATCTCGGAAATCGTCAAGTGGCTCAACTACGTCACCGGCAACCGGATGGTGACGGCCGCAGCGGATCTGTCCGAGTCGATCAATCTCGAGCACGGAAGCCTCTGGGGCCACTACGATCCCGAGACCAACCCGATGGGCACGCGGCTCAAAGCCGCGATCCAGGAAGCCGGTAATGCCTCGACGGCGATCGGGCTGGTCAGTCAGAGCGCCTCGCTCGATCCAGAGAAATTCGCCGGCGTCTGGGCGATCAGCGGCACGTATGGCGCGTTCACGCCGCTCATGTACACACCGGCCCGCGTCTGGAGTCAGCAGAGTCAGGACAGCAGGTTCCGCATGGGCGTGCTGCACATCCTCGTCGGGCATTCAGGTCCGGAGACGGCCGCTGACGGCCGCACCCACTTCGGCATCTTCGCGCCGCAGGTGTGGAAGCTCTTCCCGCGCGGCCAGGCCATTCATCTCAACTTCTGGGACTACAACGACGTGGCGCCGGCGTATTTCGCAGCCGCCGAGATCGCGGCGCGCGAAGCGAAGGTCGGCATCATCACGCTCGAAGTCGCCAGACCCGACTTCCCTGTCGCCGATCGCTCACGATTCGCCGACACCGACCTGCTCGCCGCGGCGAAGGGGTTCTACGTCATTCGCGACTTCGCCGCCGGGCAGCCACGTCATGGCTACGTCGTGACGCAGGGATCGAGCTCCACCGTGAATCTCGTGAGCGTGCTGCCTGCGCTCGAAGCGGCCGGCGTCAACGTGAAAGTGGTGGCGGCGATCAGCGAGGAATTGTTCGATCGGCAGCCCGAGTCGTACCGGAATTCGGTGTTGCCGGCGGAGGCCCTCTACGATCTGATGGTCGTAAGCACGGGCACGCGACGCGTGTGGCCGCTGAAAGCAGTAGGCCCGCTCACCGACGAGTACTCGCTCACGTCGGACTGGGACAATCAGTGGCTCACCGGGGGGCTCGAGCCGGACGTGATCGCCGAGGCCCATCTCGATGCCCCATCGATCCTCGCGGGCATCAAGCGCTTCGCGGCAGATCGCGATCGGCGGATCGAGCGTCAGCGTAAGTTGTTGGGGTGATCAACGACGTAGGGCCGGTACTTTGGGACCGGCCGTTACGAGATCACTCGTAACAGTGCGGGCAGCGACCAGAACAGCAGAATGCCGGCCGCGATGAGACCGGCGCCGATCTGAAACGGCTCCATGATGTCGAGCGGCGCCTCCACGCGGCGCTCGGCTTCCCACCGCTCGAGCATCTGCGCTTTCACCAACAGCACATCGGCCGCAGGCAGACGGGGCGCGTGCCGCGTGGATGCGGTCGCCAACCTCGACATGAACGCCGCGATCTCGTGTTCCTCGTCAGCCGACATGGTGCGGAGCAACCACTCTACCATCACGCCCTCGCAGTGAGCCCCTTGGCCACCAGCAGATCCCTCAGCCGGCCGCGCGCCCGCGACAGCAGCACCTTGATACTCCCTCGCGACAGCCCGAGCGCGTTGGCAATCTCCTCGTGGCTCTGCCCTTCCACATACGCCAGCCACAATAGCGCCCGCTCGCGCGGTTTCAGCACCGCGAACTCGCGCGACACGCTGTCGTCATACTCGGGCTCGACGTGCGCCTCGGTGGTCCCGCGGAGACGATCCAGCCAGGAAGCTTCCTGCGTCGCGCGCCGCCAGCGGTCAGCGAGCAGGTTGCTGCCGATGCGGAACACGTAGCGCCGCAGTTGCTCGTCAGCGAGTCCACCGACCTCGGCCTGAAGCAGCCGGCAGAACGCCTCCTGCACGATGTCGTCGGCGTCGGCCGCCCTGCCGGTGACGCGATACAGATAGGACCAGAGTGCACGCGAATTGTGCTGATAGCACGCCGCGAACGTGCGCTCGTCGAGGCGCGCCACGATCTAGGCCGATCGTGAGACGTCCTGATCACGCTGATCCCGCAGCGAGCGAGGCCGCTCGATGAGCCCCATGCGCTTTGACAGCACGTAGGACAAGCCAGTGGAGATCAATAGCCCCGTTCCGATCGCCGTCGCTGCCGTGGCGATCACGACGAAGCTGTCTGCGGTGTCGATTGAGAACGACCGCACGGTCACGAGCACGAACACCGAGATGCCCAAGGTGAGGAGCACGAGGCCCGTCTGCATCGACCGCAGTATGCGAATCTGCGGGGCGCCCGTCTCGCGGCTCGACAGCGATTCGAGAAAGCGGTTGCCACCTTCGCTGTTGAAGAAGTCGCCGAACTCGCGAGCCGACCCGAGACGATCGAGGAGCTTGCCATGAAACTCGGTGAACACCTTCAGTTGCTGGCGGCGCCGAATGCCGTCCACGACCACGTACACAATCCAGGCAATCGTGATCAGCCCGGCAACCAGGACGATAACGGGACCCTCCATGTGCTCCTCCAAGCCCGGGTACGTCGCGAATCAGGAGACCGCCCGGCGCTGACGATACAACGGGGACTGCCTGGCGGGAGTTAACATCGAGGCATGGACAGTGTCATCGTCTCCGCGGTCCGACTCCCCACAGGCAGATTTCTGGGCGCTTTGAAGGAGTTCACCGCGCCGGAGCTCGGCGCGATGGTCGTTCGCGAGGCCGTCCGCCGGGCCGGGATCAACCCTGGCGTCGTGGACGAATGCATCATGGGCAACGTGGTCTCGGCGGGCCTCGGTCAGGCGCCGGCCCGTCAGGCGGCCCTGCGCGGCGGTCTCTCCGATAACGTCTCCGCGCTCACCATCAACAAGGTCTGCGGCTCAGGTCTCAAGGCGGTGATGCTCGCCTCCCAAGCCATCGCGACCGACGACGCCTCGGTGATCGTGGCCGGCGGGATGGAGTCGATGAGCAAGGCGCCGTATCTGCTCACACGCGCGCGCGAAGGTCTCCGAATGGGGCACGGTGAGGTGCTCGATTCGATGATCACTGACGGCCTCTGGTGCAGCTTCGACAACTGGCACATGGGAAACGCCGGCGAAGTGGTGGCCACGGAGTGCGGTATTAGTCGTCAGGCGCAGGACGCCTACGCGCTCGAGAGTCATCGCAAGGCAGCCGAGGCAACCGACGCGGGCCGCTTCGATGCGGAGATCCTGCCCGTTGCCATTCCGCAGAAGAAGGGCGACGCGATCACGTTCGCCCATGACGAATCGATTCGTCGCGACACGACCCTCGACGCGCTCGGTAAGCTGCCGCCGGCGTTCGCGAAGGACGGCACAGTGACTGCCGGCAATGCGCCGCCGGTCAACGATGGCGCCGCTGCGCTCGTCGTCTCGTCGATCGCGCGTGCGAAGGAACTTGGCGTGATCCCGATGGCGCGCATCGTCGCCCAGGCGTCGAGCGGCCTCGATCCACGGCACGTCCTGATGACGCCGGTCGAGGCGATCAGGCGTGTCCTCACCAAGACTGAGTGGAAGATGTCGGACGTCGATCTCTTCGAGATCAACGAAGCGTTCTCCGTCCAGTTGATCGCGGTCCTGCGTCAGCTTGGTGTCGATCCCGCCAAGGTCAACGTCAACGGCGGCGCCGTGGCGCTCGGTCATCCCATTGGGGCCAGCGGCGCGCGGATTCTGACGACGCTGGTGTATGCGTTGACGCAACGGAACCAGCGGCGCGGGATCGCGGCGTTGTGCCTGGGCGGCGGCAACGGTGTCGCCATCGCGATCGAGCGCACGTAGTCTCCGGCTTTAGCCGGACCTTGTTTAGTGTTCGGCTTTAGCCGACCTCGGATGTCGCGGAATCTGCGCGAAACGGCTTCGATGAAACCGGCGGATTCTGCGACTGCCCCATTTCTGAGTCATTCGATTTCTTCGGAGATCGAGCTATCTTCGCTTGACTTTCGCTTGGCCCGCTCTTAGGATCTACCCGCGGCCGTGACCTCCGCTGTCACACCACCAAGCCATCCTGACTTAAACACGGCCAACGCCTAGAGGAGACCTGCATGCCGCTCGACGACCTGAAGGAACGCACCAAAGCCATCGACATCGCTGTCGGACAAATCGAGAAACAGTTCGGAAAGGGCTCGATCATGCGCCTCGG
>Ga0209382_10003207_pt1 | contig 22829 bp, 22 predicted proteins | sample SoiMetdeltSBSDD5_FD_187599 | JGI IMG/M metagenome (GOLD analysis project Ga0209382, IMG submission 187599) | Bulk soil microbial communities from a Populus tree surrounding site in Tennessee, USA - Soil MetaG P. deltoides SBSDD5 (SPAdes) (version 2) | ecosystem: Environmental > Terrestrial >...
GTGTAGAAATCTCGGCAACACCACCGCTCTCAGAGCTGCCACATGCCATACAACTGCTGGAGACTATCGGACTGGTCGATCTTGCTCAGCACGAGCCCGAAGTGAGCGGCGATGAGGTCTGTGTCGAGGTCGTGTATAGACCTGCCAACATTACAGAGGGCATCCACATTCATGCAAGTCTGGACTGGAAACCGGAGGAAAGGATCAAGTTGCAGTATCCGCATTGGGATGTGCAAAACCGGTCCTTGAAGATCTATCTTGATGACGGTCAGGTACAACCATCGCTTTGCGTTGACTTCTGGGTGAAGTTTGATCGTACTGGTCGGTTTGCCATTCGGCCCGGGAGGGTGACCTTGCCGGGGCTTGCTAGCGTTGGCGAGCGCAGCAGCTTGCGAATGGACTTCGTGGACGATCAGTTGCTGAACATGCTGACGAAGATCTACGCGGCGTTTGGTCAGGACTTCAAAGAGTTTCAATTGGATGACACGGTACTGTCTCTCGATCGCTATGCGAATGTCGGCAAGCAGCTCATGTTGATCGAGCAGGAGTGGAGGGGCCATCAGCCGGCAGTAACTCTCGATAGAGGCCATCCAGAAACCGCGAGCCAGCGGACGGCAGTCGCTGGTGGTGCGGCGCGGCCAGGGTAGGGGACAGTAAGGGGCGGCGAGATGCAAGACGAGCCCGTCGCGCGGAGCGGGTCATACATTCCACTGATCTCGGGGGCCGCAGCTGGTGCCGCGTTCGGCCTGATCGTTGGCGGGCTGATCGGCGGGGTGCTGGGTTGGAGCTTCCTGCCACCCGTTGGCGGCGGCATCGGGGCGGCGCTCGGCGTCATCGTCGGCGTCCGGATCAGCCGGACGGCGTCCGGCGAGAGCGGCGGGCCCACGCCCACCCCGTGACGCCGCCCCACGAACCTGACGTCGGGCTCGCGGGGACGGTCAGCTGCCCCTGAGAGCTAAGGACGACCGCGCAATCGGGTCAGTTGCACACACGTGTCCGATGCTGGCTACGTCGTCCCGAACAGCGTATCCAGAAACGGGTTGCCGAAGAGGTTGGACCGGTCGTACTTCGCGAGGGTACTGACCTGCCAGGACCAGGTCTGATCGCTGGCGCGACCGGACGTGTACGCGTCGCGCACGTGCTGGATGAACGTCTCACTGGTCCACGGCCCGGCGCTGGTGTAGCCCCAGCCTTTGGACCATTCGGGGAAGACGCGCCCGGCCGACCCGGTGAACCGCTCGAGCAGCCACGCTTCGAGATCGGTGTAGAACTCGTTGGCGTACGGCGTACCGGGGATCGAGAGGACGTCGAGCCAGAGCGCGACGTCCCAGCCGTTCGCCCTGGCTACGTCGTCGTAGGTGAGCGACGAGATGACCGGCGTTGAGGCCGTCTGGCCCGGCGGAACTGTGACCTGCCCCGGATCGTCCAGGCCGGTCACCCGGATCTCCAGGGCGGAGTTGGCCGGATACTGGCGCTGCTGCCTGTACTTCGCGACCAGCGCCTGGTACTCGGCGATGAAGTCGTGGACGGCCTGCTGCAGGTCGGCCTTCCGGATCTGGATGGCGTAGCCGTTCGCGGTGACCTTCAGCGTCGTGTCCTGGATGTAGAGGAGTGTGTCCTTCGACGGCCCCCAGATGTCGCGCGAGACCGGGTAGACGCCAGCGTTGCCCGCGAAGCCCTTGCCGTCAAGGCCACGGTCCGTGGTCGTGAACATCGCCTGGCCGAGATCCGGGGTGAGCGGGCCGAGACCGCCGCTCTTGAAGCCGTCGCGCAGGATCTTCTGGAGGGTGTCGTTCAGGTAGTCGGCGAACGGGTAGTTGTACGGGCCTGACGTCTGGCGCGATCCAGCCGGCTGGTCCGGCGCCACCTGCCAGACGTGCAGCCAGGGGTTGTCGGTGAACGGGAACCAGATGATCTCGACGCGCCCGAAGCGTTCGACGTACTCCGCGAAGCTGTCCGCCGGCGGCGGACCGGACGCGTTGCCGGGCTGGAACAGCGTGGCGGCCGTCAGGCTGGTGATGCTCTGACAGCGCATGGCGTAGTTGGGGACCACCTGGAGCACCGCCTCCACGACCAGCGCGCGCCCGAGGTGGGTGAGAAACGCCTGATCGTCGCTGCCGCCGCGGGTGAACGTCTTGAGCGCATACCGATCGGGCGTGGACGAGTCCGGGTCGGTGACGACGGCCGTCAGCTCCAGGATCTGGTTGCTCATCGAGCCGTAGCTCGAAGGGAGGTCGTCGGCTGGCGGCGTCGGGACCGCCGTGCCGTGGCCGTTGATCGCCAGCACACCGCCGACCGTCAGATTCCCGGGCGCCGGCGTGTGTGGGAAGCTGTAGCCGGGCGCCGACCCACCGCCGCCGTGTTGCGCTTCCAGGAATCGCAGCAGGTCGATCATCAGGACGCCGGTGCCGACCCGCACGCTCGGCGGCTGGCCACTCGCGGCCGGGATGAACGTGGTCTGCCAGAGGCTCTTGGTGAGATCGACCAGCAGCACCGACTCGGTCGACATCCCCGGGGTGACGGTCAGGGGCGACCAGCCGTGCATGACCCCACGCGCTCGGACCTGGACGTTGTGGGCCGCCGCCCAGTTGCAGACGTCGACGACGTCTCGAGGGGTGCGGGGCGCGCAGGTCCAGACGTTCTGGACGGTGAGATCATCGGCCCAGTTGGTGAACGCGTACTGACCGAGCGGCACACCGGCCGGGAAGTCCGGCAGTGTGCCCCCGCTCGGCGGCCCGACCTGCTGGACCGAGTAGCTCCAGAGCGAACCTTGGACCTCGTAGGTCGCCGTCTGGCCGTTCTGCGCGAAGACGACGTGATCGGCTGAGGCGACCTTCTTGCCGGCCACCGCGGCCACGAACGGCCAGACCTCCTGGCCGGGGCTGATGCCGCTCTCGCCAAGGTCGATCACCTTGACCTGGTTGACCGGATAGCTGCCGGTCCAGGGGCCGATGCCGTTGCTGGTCTGCGCGGCGAACCACATCGAGAATCCGGCGTGGTTGACGCACGCGATCTTCTGAACCTCGATCACGATCTCACCTCGTGCTCAGCCGATCAACTCGATGGTGTAGCTCTGCGTGGTACCGCGCACGTCGTAGGTTGCAGTCTGTCCGTTCATGGCGAAGACGACGTGGTCCGTGCTCGACACGGTCTTCCCGAGTGCAGCGTTGACCTCAGGCCAGAACTCGGTGCCGAGCTTGAACGGGGTCGCCGCCAGGTCGATCACACGCGTCTCGTCGATCGGGTAGGTGCCACTGCTGTACGACCGCCCATTCGAGCAGACGGCCGCGAACGACAGGTCAAAGCCGGCGTCGTTGGCGCAGGCGATCTTCTGCACTTCGAGCACGATCCCCTCCCTCGGTCAACAGAGAAGTAGCCGGGGCAGGTGAGAGTCGGTCAGGTGGCGCCAGACGAGCCGCGAGTCGTCGTCGCCCCAGACCCAGTAGACTGGAACCGGCCACGGGACACTGTAGGCTGCCTCGCCGAGGTCGCCGGCGACCAGGATCGCCTCACAGCGATGGCGCCGCGCGAAGCTGGCAGCGTCCTCCCAGCGCCCGTGCACGTCAGCGGTCAGGGCAAGTCGCATTGCCTGGCAACTCGTTCAGAAGCCCCAGTCTCGGGCCCATGGTGGCGGATAGATGCCATCGACGATGGCCTTGTGTCGAACTGCTAGCGGACCATTTCGTCGCGTGTCGTTGAACGCCAGCACGCGTTCAGTGGCGCGACCGATCTCGGTCAAGCCGGAAATGAACAGGTAGCCATCCGTCAAGACGAAATGGTCGTTCCAGAGGTCACGCCGTGGATTGAACAGTCGAAAGTCGCGCCTCCCAACTCGCCCTGAAACGAGCTCTCCCTTGAATCCATTGCAGTAGGAACAGGACCAGGCGAAGTTACTGAGATGGTCTAGTTCGGGATCACTTTCGCCAGGCTGCGTTATCAGCGTGCCATCAAAGTACTCACGCCATCGACTTACTGGAACGATGTGATCTACTTCGAATCGTGCTAGCGTCGGCATCAGGCAGTATTCGCACACATCACGTGCACACGTCCGCACGACCAGCCGCACCTCGGCATCGGACGGATCATGCGGAGCCTCATTGGCGAGACGTTCCAGCAGCCGCTGGAAGGCAGGAGACTCAAACATCTAACGCGACGCGGGAGTTCTTGGTGCCTCGGCATGATCGGCAGGTTCCTGGGTGGGTGAGCCTGCGTCGGGCCAGTCACGATGCTTCATCGCCCTGGCGACGCGCTCGTCTTCTTCGCGTTCATCCCGCAGCTCTTCGAACGAAACTCCCCGCCGCTCCGCTTCATTGCGCCAGAAGAGCTCGCTGGACCGCCGCTCAACTTCGTCGCCAATCAAATCGAGTTCGCGCTGCTCATCGTTGCTGAGCTTGCGCCGTTCCTGAAGACCCAGCAGCGTCCACAGCCGCCAGGTTTCTTCGTCATTGAGTAGGTTCACCCTGGTAGCGCGAAAATAGGGAATCGTTACGACGAGGAGGAGATCGTCGAGCGACACACCCAGAGTGCTGGCTACCGCTCCCACTGTCGTCATGTCGGGCTGCGCCAGCCGTTCGCGACTTGCCAGTTGGTCAAGAACGGCCCCGTCGACGACTAGTCCGTCGCGCTCCTCGATCTGGCGCTTCAGATCAGCGATGGTCAGATCGCGCTCGCGCAGCAGATGATCGAGTTGCCCGAATACCGCGACAACCACGCCTGACCTCCAGATCACGCTGTTCGAGCCGTACGGCGCCCACGTTGAGCGCGGGCCTCGTTCTCATCATACGCGATTTGCGAGGTCGGTCCGATCGCCCGCGAGCCTGTCGCGGCCTGTCAGACTGGTCCGGGCAACGCCAGTGTGACGACGCAATGGTGCGATGCCGTGCTACACTCGTATCGAGGCTACCGGACGATGGTGCAGCGCCGGCTCTCGGTGGCGGGCGCGGCGACCGGACAACGTGATGCCGGCCTGCCCGTCGGCGTGTGCCCGGCGGTCCTGGCCTTGCTGGTCGCGATGCTCGTGCTCGTCGGAGTCCCGGTGGCCTCGGCGTGCGCTGCCAGCGCGACTGCTGTTCCGACATCGCGGACGTCAATGAAGCACGCCAACGGCATTTTCGTGGATGCGACGCGGCAGGGGACACTCGCGCAACCGGCCGTTCCGACCGTCGTGCGGTCACGCTTCGTCGAGGTCGATTTCGGGCGGCTGCGTGGCGGCCCGGAGGGGCCGCCCGGCGAGCTGACGCTCAACCTGTTCGACGATGCCGTCTTGATCGCGAGCCTGGATCACCTCGAGTCGGCAAGCTCGGGATCGGGATTCGTGTGGGTTGGCAAGGTCCAGGGAGCCGCGACCAGCGAGGTCACCCTGGTGGTCGGGGATGGCATGCTCACGGGGAACGTCATGGCGGACGGCGCCACCTACCAGATTCGCTTCGCCGGCAACGGTGTCCACGTCGTGCTCCAGACCGAGCCAGGCTCGTTTCCTGCTGACTGAACCGTTGGGCACCAACAGATAGCAGTCGTTCCCCGCGTACAAGACCCGCTGGAACCAACGTTGTCGCGAACCTCCTCCCTCCTCGTCATGTTGCAACGGATCCGCGACGCCGTGTACACTCAGGATCGGCGATTCGTGACGACAACGTTACGTCAGGTCGCAGTCCCGCCGTCGTCGCGATGGTAGCCACCGGGGGCTGGTCACGTGCGGTGGATGCTCAGGCTCCGCTGGCTGATCGGGCAGCACGACGCGCGCCGGCGCCATCTCCAGCGCGCGTCGATCCTGATCGTGGTGCTGCTCGGACTGGCTACAGTGAGCCAGTTGCCAGGCGTCGCGCCTGTCCTCGCCGCCGATCCGCTGTTCACGCCTGCGAACGCCCCCGTCGACGCGGCCGTGGCCGCCGCCACGTCCGGCGACCGGTCGATCAGGCGCTCGCGACAGGTGAACGTCGATTTCGAGCAGTTGACCGGCCCGAAGAAGTCAGGACCGGACGGGCGGCGGGTTGGCACCCAGGGATCGAGCACCCTGGCGCTCAACCTGTTCGACGACGTCTCGCTGACGGCCGACATCCGGAGTGTGACGCGCACCTCCTCCGGCGCCGGTCTGGTACTGACCGGCAGCGTGCAAGGCGGCGGTCCCGATAGCTCGGTCACGATCGTGGCTGAGAACGGCATCATGACGGCGAACGTCCGGCCATCCCCGGACAGACTGTTCCAGGTTCGCTACGACGGCGGGCGCACGCACGCCATCCACGAGATCGACAAGTTCGCCTTCCCCGTCGAGGACGACCATGACGTCGGGCTCCAGGTGCCGCCAGGCTCGCTTGGGAGCGCCCCGACGCAGGCGGCAAATCTTCAGGCGGCCGACACCAACAACGTGATCGACGTGCTGGTGGTCTACACCCCTGCCGCCCGTGCCCAGGTCGGCGGCACGGCCGCGATGAACGGCGTGATCGACCTGGCCCTGTCCGAGACGAACCAGGGGTACGCCAACAGCGGCGTCATCCAGCGCATCAGCGTCGTGCACCGCGCCGAGGTAGCGTACACCGAGCAGCCGCCGAACCCCGACGGCAGCTCCGGGTTCAACACCGATCTGAACCGGCTCGCGTCCACGACCGATGGCATCCTGGACAACGTTCATACCCTGCGCAACACCTACGGCGCAGACTTCGTCTCCCTGGTCCGGACCGGCGATACCGCGACCGTCGTGCCGCTGTGTGGGATCGCCCCGATGATCTTCGGCGAGGGTGGACCGAGCAACCTGACCGTGGCGTACGGTGCGCCGCGTGCGTTCACTGTCGTCGCACAAAACTGCATGACCGGCAACTACACGTTCGCGCACGAGCTCGGGCACACGATGGGGGTCCGGCACAACATCGAGGCTGACCCGACGCAGAACCAGCCGTACACCTACAACCACGGCTACTGCGCCCTGACCGGCACCCCGCCGTATCGCGACATCATGGCCGTCAATCTAAGCTGCAACAACCAGAACCTGGCTCGGTTGAACCGCTGGTCCAACCCGAGCATCGTCGTCAACGGCGTGCCGTCCGGCAACGCGACCGCCGACGGTCAGCTCACGCTCGACAACACGCTGTCGCTCACCCAAAACTTCCGTCAGAAGGTGGGGACCGGGCCGGCCAACGACAGCTTCGCCAGCCCGACCAGCATCACGGGGACGCTCCCGCAGTCGCGCTCCCAGAGCACGACCGGCGCGACCGGGGAGTCGGGGGAAACGGCGTCGTGCGCGGTCCCGGACACGTCCGTCTGGTTCACCTGGACCCCAACGGCGAGCGGAACCGCTACGATCCACACGGCCGGCAGCAACTACGACACGATCCTCGCCGTCTTCACGGGCACCGCGCTGGGCGGCCTGACCGAGATCGGCTGCAACGACGACTTCGGCGACACGCTGCAGTCGCAGCTCTCGATCAACGTCACGGCCGGCACGACGTATCGGATCATGGTGGACGGCTACGACGGCGCGACCGGGAACCTGACCCTGACGATCGCCTCGCTGGCGAGCGCCGCCGATCCGCGCCAGGAAGGCCCGGTCGGCGTCTCGGGCACGCTGACGATGGGGAACACCGTCTTCCTGACCGTGGCCGTGAAGAACTACGGCGGCTCGCCCACCCCGGCGATCCACCCATACGTCGAGGGAACGAACACGGTCAGCCAGTTCTGGCGCGCCGACGGCGCCCAGCCGCCGTCGGCGGTGATCCAGCCGGGCCAGACGGTGACGTTCACCCTGCAGCAGGCGCTCTCGACGGGCGGCCTCTGGACCTCAAACGGCATCTTCCTCTGGAACAACGACACCGGCACCTACTGGAAGCCGCTGCCGGCCAACGGCCAGAACCAGCAGTTCACGTTCGAGGTGGGAATCAACTGCTCGCCGAGGCCGGCCTTCCACCTCACGACCGCCCGGGTCGGCGACGGCCGGCTCGCCGTCACCCTGACGGCCACCGCCACGGAGATCGGCAACCGCGTCAGCCAGATCCAGTTCGCGCCGGACTCCCACGTACCGAGCCCGAACGCCCTGATCGACCTCCCGGGCGTGGGGAACGGGTTGTCGCCAGGCGGAGGCATGATCGCGGTGCCGAACCGGCCCACGGCGTACACGTTCTACATCCGGCGGGCCGGCCCTGGACCCGTGACGGTGCCGTTCAACGCCTACGACCTGTGCGGAGCCCGGCCCGGGTTCGCCGGCGGCGGGGCCGGGTTCAATTTCTAGACGGCCAGGCCAGCGCGGCCGAGCAGCGCATCGCGGGCGGCGACGGCATCCTCGCGGACGGTTTCCAGGTCCAGGCTGAGTAGGCGGCCGTCCTCGACGACGACCCGGCCGTCCACGAGCACCGTGCGAACGTCGGCGCCGCGACACGAGTACACCAGCGTCGTGTAGACGTCGCCGTTCGGCAGGTGTGGCCGGGCGTCCACCACCAGCAGGTCGGCCCGCTTCCCGACCTCGACGCTGCCGATCTGGTCCGCGAGGCCGAGGGCGCGGGCACCGCCGAGGGTCGCGATCTCGAACGCCTCGCGCGCGTGAAGCGTGCCGGCGCCGTCGCGGGCGCTCGCCACCAGGGCGGCGAGCCAGAGCTGCCGCCAGCCGTCGATGCGGTTGCTGCACGCCGCGCCGTCCGCCCCGAGCGCGACGTTGATCCCACGGTCAAGCAGAGCCCGGACCGGCGCCAGCCCGGAGGCGAGCTTCAGATTGGAGGCCGGGCAGTGGGTCACGTGGGTGCCGCTTCGAGCGACTTCATCTATGCCAGCTTCGGTCAGCCAGACGCAGTGGGCCAGCACCAGCCACGGTCCGGTCAGGCCGATCTCGGCGAGGTACTCGAGGTCGCCGCGCCCGATCTCGGCCCGGACGACCTCCAGCTCCTCCTCCTGCTCCGAAGCGTGGGTGTGGACCCGCGCACCTCGCCGTGCCCGCTCGGCGACGGCCTCCATCAGCGCGGCGCTGCACGAGAGGATGAAGCGCGGCGCATAGGCGTAGCGGAGGCGCCCGCCGGCCGCGCCGTCCCAGCGCGTGAAGAGGGCGTCGCTCTCCGCCAGCGCCGCGTCGGTCGGCTGCATCAGGTCCGGCGGCACGCCCTGTCCGCGATCCATCAGCGCCTGGCCGCCGGTGTAGCGGATGCCGGACTCCTCGGCGGCCAGGAACAACTGCTCGGTGTGGTGAACGGTCCCCATGTCCAGCAGCGCCGTGGTGCCGCTCAGCAGCAGCTCGGCGATCCCGAGGCGGGCTGAGGCGCGGAGGCTAACGGCGTCGTGGGCCGCTTCGAGCGGCCAGATTCGCTCGCGCAGCCAGGCCAGGAGCTGCCGCTCCTCGGAGAGGCCGCGAAAGAGGGTCTGGCAGAGATGGAGGTGGGCCTGGACGAGACCGGGCGTCACGAGGCAGCCGGCCGCGTCGATCACGCGCGCGCCGGCCGGGACTGGCGCGCCGGCCGGGAGCAGCGCGGCGATGGCGCCGTCCGCCCCGATCAGAACGTCCGCCTGGACCACGTCGCGGGCGTCGTTCATGGTCACGACCGTGCCGCCGGCGATCACGATCGGCGCTGTAGCCTCGCTGGCGATCGATCTGGCGTCAGGCGTCAACGTCACCCTCCATCTCGCACGACCTGGCAGTCAGCGGGCCACGGCACGGGCTCAGGCTAGCGAGCATCTCTACAGCGGCCAGGTGCATGGTACCCTTCGGACGATCACGGCGACCGACACTCGAATCGGAACGGGAGCGGCCCTGATGGCGAGCAGCGCACCTAACGACAGGACACGTCAGGCACGGCCCCCGGCGCGCCTGCACGAGGGGCAGCACCACGGACAGATCGTGAGTCACGCGCCGGGCCGGATGCGGGTGCGCCTGCGCCAGGACCACCGCGATCCGGCGACGCTGAAGCAGATCGAGCAGGCGATCGGGGGCCGATCGGGTGTGACGTCGGTCTCGACCGACGCCCGCACGGGCAGTGTGCTCGTCCACTACGACCACCTCACGCTCGCGAAGGACGACGTGACGAGCATCTTGCTCGACGTCGGCGTGGTGGCGCTGGACCTGCTGGGCGCCGAGGACGCCGCCCAGGATCTGGGAGAGCAGCGGGCCGATCGTGACGTGGCGCCGCACAGTACGGGTGCGACTGGAATCCTCGATGCCGTGACGGACCTGGATCACCGGATCTCGCGGCTGACCGGTGGCAAGCTCGACCTGAAGCTGCTGGTGCCGGCCGGACTCGGGCTGCTGGCGCTGCGCCAGGTCACGACGAACGGTCTCGGTCTGGGACAGGTGCCCGGCTACGTGCTGCTCTGGTACACGTTCGACTCGTTCTATAAGCTGCACCAGCGGAAGACGACCGCCGCCATGAAGGAGGCGACCGAGCAGGTCCTGGAGGGAGACGAAGGCTGACCCTATCCCCTACCGCGTGTAGCGTCGGGCCCAGGCGCCGCGCCAGGTCGTCGTCTTTTCGGGGGTGACGCGGACCGTGATGCGTGGGTAGTCGAGCGTTCGCTCCATGTACTGCAGGCCGTCCGGGCCGCCCATGTACCGCTCGGCCATGCGCTGGGCGATCGGGAGCCAGGGGCCACGAACGCTCGGTCCCTCGACGATCTCGGCGCGGCCCTGGACCACGACCCGGCGATGGCTGCCGTCCGGATCGTCGATGCAGAGGCCGACGCGGGGATCGCGCCGGATGTGCCCGATCCAATCTGCGCGCTCGCGGCCGATGAAGACGTAGCCCGAGCCGTCGTACTCGAACCAGAGCGGCGTCACGTACGGGTAGCCGTCGTCGGTCAGCGTCCCAAGGCGGCAGATCCAGGCTCCGGAGAGAAACGCGCGCAGCTCGTCGTCCGAGAGCCGTGAACCGCCGGACGCACTGGTACTGTGCTCCGCCATGTCATCCTCCGTCGCATGCTGATTGTAGGCAAGACCCCTCAATCATCCCTACCATGGGCCGCTGCGCGGCGCAAATATCGGCTGCGCCGACATCCCTCTATCCCCACGGCGTGCGCGGGAGAGGGGGAGCAAGCCTCGAGCGGCGGGCGTGCAGCACCTTGAACTGGCGGTCGCCGGCGACCTCGCGGGCCGGACCGATCAGCCGCTCGAGCGTCGGCTCATAGCGCAGGAACCGGTTGCAGACCACGTAGACCGCTCCCCCCGGACGGAGCGCGCGGCTCGACTCGGCCACGAAGCGCTCGGCGATCGAGGTGTCGTGGATCCGACCACGGTGAAAAGGAGGGTTCATCAGCACCAGGTCGAACGTCTGGCCGGGGAGGTCGCGGAGCACGTCAGAGAGGTGGACTGACACGTTGGACGCTCCGTTCAGCGCCGCGTTCCTGCGGCTCGCCTGGACGGCCAACGGGTCGGAGTCCACCAGCCAGGCGTGGCACGAGGGCTCCAGCAGCGCCGCAAGGATGCCGAGGACACCGTTGCCAGCGCCAAGGTCCAGAACGGCGCCCCCCGGCGGAACGGTCTCGAACGCCTCGGCCAGCATGCTGGTGGCCGGGTCGAGCCGGCCGCGGGCGAAGATCCGGTCGTCTGCCAGGAGCTGAAGATCACGACCGCGCAGGACGACCGTCTCGACCACCTCGGCCCTCCCGGTCGGGCCGCCCGTGGTCGCGTCCGCGCCGGAACGGGCTTCGCCGGCCCGGTGCTCGGCCTGGCGTGGCCCGACCGCGCGGTTGATCCGGTACCCCTTACGGTAGGAGAGCAGGGCGACCGACTCGAACGCCTCGCCGAGCGCCCGGGCCGCCACCTCAGCCCCGCCCTTCCTGGGGCCGGCGACCAGCACCACACCGTCAGGGTCCAGGGCGCGAGCCGTCTGCCGCACGACCTCGCGCAGCAGGCGGTAGCTCTTCGCCGCCTCGACGTTCACGGCGACGAGCGAGTACGGACTGCCATCGCCCGAGCCGGGCTCGTCGCCAAAGAACAGCTCACGGTTGCCGAGACCGCATGCGACGGCCCCGGCGGCCCGGTCGAGGTGGAGCAGCACGAGGCGCTCACGCCCGACGAGCCCGTTCGCGGAGTTGACGGTCGAGCAGGACTCGATCCCGATCAGCAGGACGCTGGACAGCGGGCGGCCCGACGCCTCCTCGCGCAGAGCGTCGAGGATCAGCGACTCGGTCAGGGCGACATTACTGCGCATCGCTGGCGGCGCGTGCTCGCATGACAGCCCCCACGTTTCCGTTCGCCGCAATGGTGCGCGATCCGAATCTCTGCTGTCTCGGCGCGACGCCGCCGACTATCTAAGAACAGGGACCGCCCGGCGGGCCGACTTCGCGTTGGCGCGCCGGAAGCGGAGTGTGCGCCAGTCGGGGATCGGCACGGAGGGCGACAGATGCGTATCGCAAGCAGCAACGTCACGATGAGCAGCAGCCACGTGGCGGCGAAGCGCTCGACGCACAAGGAGTCGTTGCGCGCCTGGGCCGGCGAGCGCCGGCCCGACTTCGAGGCACTCGAAGGCGGCCGTGACCGAGGCCGCAATCGTGGGCTGCCCGGACGGGGCGAAGAAGACGGCGGGCCGGACCGGGGACGCGACGGGGCGGCAAGAGCCGTGGGTCGCTCGACGCACGGCGGATCGCCGGCCTGGCCCGTCGACTGGAGCGGCAGGCCGCCGCGCAAGTGCAACGCAACGTCGAGACGGCCTCGCAGGCCCCGAAGGCTACGAATTCGAAGGACGACGGCGAGGACGACGCGCTCGACGGCGATCCGAAGGCGCTGGCGATCAAGTTGATCGTCGAGGCGTGGACCGGGAAGCGAATCAAGTTCGTCTCGCTGGAGGGCGTCGGCAAGGCCACGGCGAACGCCGAGGCCGCCTCTGAGATCCAGCAAGCGACCCAGCAACAACAGCAGCGGGTCGGCTGGGGCGTCGAGTACGAGCTGCACGAAACCCACCATGAGTACGAGCAGACCAGATTCGCGGCCGAAGGCGTCGTCAAGACGGCAGACGGCAAGGAGATCCGGTTCAACTACGAGCTGGAGATGGAGCGCGAGTTTTACTCCGAAACGCACCTGAGAGTGCGGGCCGGCGACGCGCTCCTGAAAGACCCGCTGGTCATCAACGTCGGCGGGACGGCTGCCCAGCTCACGGACAAGAAGTTCGCGTTCGACATCGACGCGGACGGCACGAAGGACCAGGTGAGCTGGGTCCAGCCGGGCAGCGGCTTCCTGGCGCTCGACAAGAACGGCAACGGCACGATCGACGACGGCTCCGAGCTGTTCGGCGCGCAGACCGGCAACGGGTTCGCGGAGCTGGCGGCGTACGACGACAAGAACGGCTGGATCGACGAGGCTGACGCCGTCTACGGCAAGCTTCAGGTGTGGTCGAAGTCCGGCACGACGGACCGGCTCGCGAGCCTGAAGGAGCGGAACGTCGGGGCGATCGGGCTCGGGCAGTTGGCGACGCCGTTCGAGCTGAAGGACGCGAACAACCAGCTCCAGGGCGTGGTGCGGTCGAGCGGGATCTACGTCAAGGAGGATGGCAGCGGGGTCGGCTCGGTCCAGCAGATCGACCTCGCGGTCTGAAACCTTAGCCGTGGACTTCAGTCCACGGCTACCAGTGTGCCGTCGCTACGCGACTCAGTATGTGGGGTTTGGGTGAGTCGCCACGATGCGACGAGAAGGCGTAGAGGATCGCCTGACTGTTACCTGAGCGGGAATTCTGGCCTGGAGGTTGCTGTTCTCCTGTGTGGCGACGCGCGAACAGGCGCGGCGTATCGCACAGCGAAAGGGCGGGGAGCCACTCGAGTGGCTCCCGCTCACACCACGCAGAGGAGAACATGCCAGCACAGACGATTCAGTCCCAGCAATCGACCCTGCTCGCGGCGCGCAGCCTGCCGGGGCTCGGCGCAGCCGAGCGCGACGACCTGGTCAGCGGCCTCAACCAGAGCGTCGCGATCTTGACCGACCTGGCGATCAGCTACAAGCAGGCGCACTGGAACCTGGTCGGCCGCGACTTCGTGCAGCTCCATGAGCTGACCGACCGACTGGCCGCTGAGGCCCACACCCACACCGATACTGTCGCGGAGCGCGCGCTGGCGCTCGGCGGCACCGTCGACGGCACGCTTCAGGCTGCCGCCGAGGTGTCGCCGCTGCCGGCCTTCCCACGCCAGGAGCGGGACGCCACGCGCCTGATCGAGGAGCTGCTCCGACGGCTCGACGTGGCGGTCGAGGCGATGCGCCGCTCGATGGACGCGAGCGCCGACGAGCCGAACACCCAGGACGTCTACGTCGAGATCCTGCGGGCGCTGGAGAAGGACCGCTGGATGCTCCAGGCACACCTCTCCTGACCGACCACCCTCCCACTCCGGAACACCGCCTGCGCTGCCGCACCACGCGGCGGCGCATCGTGGTACAATAGAACATACATTCTAGCGAGCACCGTGATCGGCGCCTCGTGCGGGGGCTGGGGAGGGCCGGACGTGCCACAGCAAGGGTTCCACTGCATCGTCGATCTGGAGGACGTCTCCTTCGAGACCTGCATCGAGTGCGCCACGACGCTCGGGCGCTGCCAGCTCACCGCCAGCCTGCTGCGCGGGATGGCCAACCAGGCCAGGGAGCGCAACGCCAACGACGACATTCGCCTGGGGGTCCTGCACGGCGACCGGCAGATGCTCGCCCTGCCGATGCTCCACGACCAGGCTGTCAGCCGTCTCACGGCTGACCTCGCCGAGGGCGACGTCGACGGGGCAGCGATCCTGGAAGACCCGGAAGTCCCGCCTCCCGCCGCGATCCCTACGCTCAGCGTGACGGCCCTGACCGGCTGCGTGCGCCAGGCGTTCCTCAAGACGACCGAGCCGTACTACCAGCGTCCGGACCAGCAGTACTGGTCGTACCGGGGGACGCTGGGTCATCTGCTGGCCGAGCGCGGCGCCGGTCCAGGTGTCGTCGCCGAACGGAGGTTCGAGCGCGTGCTTCGGCTGCCGAGCGGCCGGCAGGTCACCATCACCGGCAAGCCGGACGAGGTCGACCCGGCTCGTGGCCTGCTGATCGACTACAAGACGACCGACCGGGCGCCACGTACTCCTTCGCCGCTCCACATCGCCCAGTTGAACGTCTACCGCTGGCTGGTGGCTCCGGAGTACGAGATCGAGCGCCTGGGGATCGTCTACCTGACGATGAAGGGCGTCCGGAAGGCGTCCGTGCCGCTCTGGCCGGACGGTCAGGCTGAGCGGTTTCTTCAGGAGCGCGCCGGCGCCCTGGCAGACGCCTACGCTGGCGGGGAGTGGCCGGCCCTGACCGAGGACCGCTGGATGTGCAACTTCTGTCCGGTGACGGCCGCCTGCGAGCGCGGACAGGTCAGCCTGGCGGCGTCCTGAGCGGCACGGTGCGCGGAGAGGAGCACCACAGATGAGCACTGACCTGGTCGCGGCGGACGCCCGTTACCGCAAGGCGATCACACTCGCCGCCAACGCCCAACAGATCGTGGCCGTGCCCGGCGAGCACGCGTACCTGGTGCCGGCCGCCGAGGGCGGCTACTACCGCGTTGACGCCGACGGCTGCCCCTGCCCTGACGCCACGTACCGTGGGACGCTCTGCAAGCACCAGATCGCGATCGGGATGCTGCGGATCGGCGCGGCCGCGGTGGAGGCGAACGCCACGCGCCGGCGCCGTGCCGCCCCAGGCGCGTCCGCTTAACGGCACGGCGCCCCGCCGGATGATCCGGCGGGGCGCCGTGTTGTGCCACTATCGAACTGACATCACGATCTCTGCGCAGAGCGCAGAGCGTATTCAGCCAGCGCGAGTGTCACCAAAACGCACGCTACTGGTGGTCCGCATGACTGCTCGCCTCCTTCTGTGTGCGCATACCACTGTCTTCGGCATAACTCGTGCCATCAGCACCTACGTGCTCGATCTCCGACGATGGCGGGGCACGGTTCGTGATCGTGCTGCCCACCGACGACGCGACGCCGTTCCAGGGCGCCGAGCCGGGCAACCGTTGACGCCCGCCCGGCCGGCCCTGATAATCCGCTAGACATGGGTGCCGGGCGATCGGCCGCTGCGAGATACCGGCGACGCAGGCGCATGCGATCGTAGACTCGGGCGTCATGCGATGCCAGCGGAGCCAGACAGAGCCAGTTCGGGAGCGGACCGTGAGGAGTGATGGCTGAGACACATCTCCGAGTAGGCTTCGCGACGGACGTGGGGCGACGACGCGATCACAACGAGGACGCCTACGTGACGTTCGAGGCGGAGGACGGTAGCCTCGTGCTGGTGGTCGCCGACGGCATGGGCGGCCACCTGGCGGGCGAGGTCGCGAGCGCGATGGCGATCGAGATCCTCCGGCGCGAGCTGACCCAGCCGGCCGCCGATCCTCCGGCGGCACTACGCGCGGCGATCGAGCTGGCGAACCGGGAGATCTGGGACGAGGCCGCTAGAGACGCCGAGAAGGCCGGCATGGGCAGCACGATCGTGGCGGCGATCGTCCGTGACAGTCAGGCGTACCTGGCGAACGCGGGCGACAGCCCCGCCTATCTGGTCCGCGATGGTCAAGTGGAGCAGATCACCCGCGATCACGGGCTGGTCGCCGAGCAAGTGGAGGCCGGCGTGATCCGCGAGGAGGACGCCGAGCACCATCCGTTCCGGCACATCCTGACCCGCTGCCTGGGCGCCGAGGCGAGCGTCGAGGCGGAGGTCTACCCACCGCGCGAGCTTCAGGCCGGCGACGTCCTGGTACTCTGCTCGGACGGGCTGACCGAGCACGTCAGGACGCGCGAGGTGGCGGCGCTGGTCGAAGACCCGGACCCCGATGAGGTCGCGAAGGGCCTGGTGGACGTGGCGAATCAGCGCGGCGGCCACGACAACATCACAGTCGTGGTGGCCCGCGCCGTCTGAGAACGCCTAGCCGGATGTGCCGTTCGCACTGTCCGTCGAGGGCGGCGTGTCCTGCAGCCCCTCGCCCAGCTCCGGGCGGCCCACCACCTGATCGGCGATCCCGTATTCGACCGTCTCCTGCGCGCCGAGCCAGAAGTCGCGCGAGAGATCCTGCTTGATCAGCTCGATGGTGCGGCCGGTGTGGAAGGCGTAGATCTCTTCCATCCGCTTCTGGATACGGAGGATCTCGCGAGCCTGGACCTCGATGTCGGCGGCGGTGCCCTGGAACCCGGCCGAGCCCTGATGAATCATCACGCGGGCGTTCGGGAGGACGAACCGCTTCCCCCTGGCGCCAGCTGCCAGCAGCAGCGAGCCCATCGACGCGGCCAGGCCGACGCAGGTCGTGGCGACGTCACACGGGATCAACTGCATCGTGTCGTAGATCGCCATGCCGGCCGTCACGGAGCCGCCGGGCGAATTGACGTACATCGAGATGTCGCGGTCCGGCTCCTCGCGCGCGAGGTAGAGCAACTGCGCGACGATCAGGTTGGCGATGTGATCGGAGACTGGCGTCCCGAGGAAGATGATCCGCTCTTTGAGCAGCAACGAGTAGATATCGTACGACCGCTCGCCGCGGTTGGTCTGCTCGATGACCATCGGGACGTAGTTGGTGGCCATCGTGCGTGGATCGACGATAGAGCGCGGGTCTGCCATGGGAGCCTCCTGCCAGACTTGAAGTATACGAGAGGGGCAGGAGGAGCGAAGATTTAGGGGAGGATCACGCTGCCGGGGCCGACGCCGGCCTTCCAGGCGACGCCCGGCGGGAACGTTCGACCTGCGAACGGCGGCTGACCGCCGTTGGCGGGGCCGGGTTCACTCAACGCAGCCCAGACCTCGGCGTTCTCCCCGCGGGTCGTGACCGTCTCGTCGCCGCCGCCGTTGGCTCGGGTCGCAGCATACGAGTAGAGGGCGACGCCGGCCGTGCGCGCACCGCTCGGGCTGGCGGCGAGGGCGCGCCTGATCTGCGCGACGCTCTCGGACGGATCGTTGAGGTAGAGGGCGACGGCAGGGATGACCTGACGACCGTAGGCGTGGTCGCGCTGCCAGGCGACCCAGCGATCGAACCAGGCGCCCTGGCCTGCCGACTCCCGGAAGTAGTTCATCGGCATGACCTGGTCGACGATCCCCTCTTCCAGCCAGGCACGCCAGTCCTGAAAGACGCTGCTGTAGCCGGCCGTCTTCTGCCAGTCGGCGTCCGTGCGGGGCGCATCGCCCCAGGGGATGGCGGCGACGCTGAGCCTGACCTGGGGCTTGATCGCGAGCGCCCCGAGGTAGATCTCGCGCACCAGGGCCGTCACCTGGTCTCTTCGCCACTGGTTCCAGAGCGGATCGTTGCCGGGCGGCCGGCCGGTTCGGCCGTGGCGGACGTTGAAGCGGGCGATGCTGGTCTCGTTGTAGCCCCAGCTCTGACCGCCTTCGCGCTCGGGGTAGCGGATGTAGTCCAGGTGGAGGCCGTCGACGTCGTACTCACGCACGAGGTTGAGCATGACGTCCGTGAGGTAGCTCGCGGCGTCCGGGTGGCCGGGATCGAGGAAGTAGCCGCGTGACCAGGTCTCGCCGTCCTCGCGCCGGCTCAGCCAGTCCGCCCGCCCGCTGGCACCGGGGCCGTGCTGGTTGTAGGCGTGACGCGGATCGGACGGTGCGCGGGTCTGGCTGCCCCAGACGATCGTCGTGGTGACCCAGGCGTGCACCTCGAGGCGCGGCTGGTCGTTGTGGGCGCGCTCGATCAGGTACGCCAGCGGGTCGAAGCCGGCTGCCAGCTCCGGATCGTCGGCGCGCGGCTCCAGGCTGCGCGCGTAGAGCGAGTCGCCACGACGACGGACCTGGATCATCAAGGCGTTGACGTTAGCGCGGCGGGCGTCTGCGAGCAGGCGATCGACCTGCTCCTTCGTCTTGAACCCCTCGCGGTAGGCATCCACCCAGAGCCCCCGAAACTCCGGCGCCGGGCCGTTGTCGGCGAACGGCGGCGTCGATCCGCCAAACAACTGGGCTTCGACCGATGGGGCGGCGCCTGCCAGGCTCAGCCCGGCCAGGAGCAGGGCAACGAGCGCGGTCCACCATCGCCGAGCACGCCCCGCGCGGCTCACGATCCCGCCGATCCAATGTCGCGTCACCGTTTCGAGCACCTCGCTCACGATCTGTTTCGTCACGCCTGTCCGCGAGAAGAACGGACCAGCGGGGCCTGGGGTTGCGAACAGAAGTGTCTCGATAGGCGCTCGATGGGTCAAGCGTAAAGCAGCCGGAATGCGCGGACCATGGATCGGGCTCACCGCCGGCTCTCGCTCGACCGGACGTAACGGCTGGTGTGGGGTGCAGCCGGATCTGCGAGTATGACGTGACTGGAACATATGTTCTAGATTGAGCAGTCGGGCGAGGGTGCGACGTGATGATTCGACTCGACGCGCGGACTGACCGCCTCTCCTCTGAGGCGGGCCGCCTCCGGCTTCAGGGCGGCGCCCGGTTGCGCCGCTACCGCCAGTTCCAGGACTTCTACGAGGGCCGGCACTTCGAGCGCGGCCGGAACGGCCGCTCCAACCTCGTGCTGAACTACGCCCGGGCGATCGTCGACAAGGGGATCGCCTACCTGTTGGGGCGCGGCGTCGGGTTTGGAGTTGTGCCGCATCGCGAGTCGAGCACCCGCGACCGTCGGCGCGCTGCCGAGGCCGAGCAGCTGCTATACGACGTCGGCTGGGAGAACGACGTCGAGGGCGTGGACCTTCAAGTCGCCCAGAACTCGGCGGTCCTGGGCGACGGCGTCTACAAGGTGCTGTGGGAGCCGGCCTCCGGGCGGATTCGCATCCTGAGCGTCGATCCGCGCACGTTCTTCGCGACCTGGGCTGGTGACGACGCGGCGACGCTGCGGCGGGTCGAGGTGGTGTACAGCCTGGGCGCCGAGGATCTGACGCTGGGCGGCTACGGACTGGCGCCCGGCGCGGCGGAAGCGATCTGCGGCGCCGACGGTACGGCCGAGGTGGTCGAGCGCTGGACCCCGACCGAGCTGGAGGTGGTCGTCGCGCGGACGACGACCCGGCGCGGCGCGAACCCGTACGGCTTCATCCCGTTCGTGCACGTGCCGAACCTGCCGCTGGCGAACGACCCGTGGGGCCAGTCCGATCTGGTGGACGTGATCCCGATCAACCGCGAGATCGACGAGCGCGTCTCGGACCAGGCGGACGTGATCCGCTTCCACGCCGATCCGCCGATCGTCTTTCGCGGCGTCACCGATCACGCAGACCTGGCGGTCGGTCCTGGCACCGTCTGGGACATCCCGTCCGACGCCGACGTCAAACTGCTGGAGTGGCAGGGGCAGCCGATCGCCGTCGGCGAGCACATCGAGCGGCTGTACCGGACCCTCTACGAGGTGACGGAGACGCCGCGCTCGTCGTTCGGCGACAGCGGGCGGCTGCTCTCCGGCGTAGCGCTCGAGACCGAGCTCCGGCCGATCGTCCAGCGAACGCTGCGCAAGCGGGCCTGGTGGACCCGAGCGCTGCGCCGGCGCTCGGCGCTGGTGCTGGAGCTGGCCCGGCAGTTCGGGACAGGAGGCGGCGTCTCGGCGCCGACGTCGCTGGAGTCCCACCGGATCCGCGTACTCTGGCCGCCGATGCTGCCGAATGACGACGCCTCCGAGGTCCAGAACCAGGTCCGGCTGGTGGGAGCGGGACTGCGGAGCCACCGCACGGCGATGGACGCGCTGGGGACCGAGAACCCGGAGGAGGAGCTGACGCGCGTCCAGGCCGACCGGGCCGCGTTCAGCGCCGTCCCGGAGTCTTCCTCAACGGACACGCCGGCCTGAGAGGTATGGAATGACGACGCGAGCTGACATTCGCACGCGAACCCGGGACGAGCTGAACGACAACGGCGCGGTGAAAGTCTGGTCTGACACGCTGCTGAACCGCTGGATCGGCGAGGCCATCCGCGACTGGTCACGGGTGGTCCCGCGTGACCGGACGTGGCAGACGACCTCCACGGCGAACGACCCGAGTTACGTCCTGCCAGGTGACGTCCTGGAAGTGGTCAGAGTGGAGCACCCGCCGGGCCTGTTTCGCACGCGCGGCGGCCTCCACGACGGCGACGTCTCGCCGACGGCTGACGCGAGCGCCCTCGGGAGCTGGGCCGGGCTCCGTCCGGCCCAGGTGACCTGGGAGCAGTGGGGCGGTGAGCTCGTGCTGATCCCGGCACCGGACGCGACGGGCGAGGCGATCGAGGTCCGCTACAAGGGCGCCTACACCGTGCCGTCGGACGACGTGACGGCGCTCGACGTCGCTATCGCCGACGAGGACGCACTGGTGCTCTACGCCTGCGGTCGCGCGCTCCAGTGGATCGCGCTGGACGAGGCGAAGCGTCAACGCTTCGAGCGCCAGCGCGGAGCAGACCCCGGGGCCGTACGGCTGGAGTACGAGCGCGGATTCCAGGCCCTGGTCCGGCAGCGGCGCGGAACTGTCCGCCCGCGCCGAATCGTAGCCCGCGGGTGACCGAGACTCACCACCCGCGACGAAGGAGGGAACGGATGGATCTCGAAGAGGCGCTGGCTCGGATCGCCGAGCTAGAGGGCCAGGTGACGGAGCTGACGGGGGAGCGCGACGCTCTCGCCGGCGAGCGCGACACCCTCGCCGGTCGGGCGACCGAGCTGGAGACCGAGCGCGCCGCCCTGGACGCCCGGCTCGCCGAGACGACCGTGGCGCACGCGGCGCTCGCGGCCGAACTGACGGAGACGCAGCAGATCCTGAGCGCGTCGAGCGGGCGCGAGCTGACCAACCTGCGGCGTGCGCTCCTGGCCGAGCACGCTGGCCAGGTCGTGCCTGAGCTGGTACACGGCGACGACGAGGAGGCGTTGCTGACCAGCGTGGACCTTGCGAAACAGGCGTACACCCGGGCGCTGGAGATGGCCCGCACGGCGATCGTCAGCCAGACGGTGCCGGCCGGGGCACCCTCAGCGCGCACCGCTTCGACCGCCGGCCTCTCACCCCTGGAGATGATCGAGTCCGGCCTGCGCCGGTAGACGAGTAGGCAGAGGGCAGCAGGCAGTAGGCAGAAAGAGCTGGATTCGTCACTGCCCTCTGCCTACCGCCTACTGCCTACCACGGAGGTAGTCATGCCACTGCTGCTGGCTGAGAGCGCGAAGCTCTCGAACGACATGGTGCAGCGCGGGGTCATCGAGACGATTCTCGAGGAGTCCCCGATGCTGCGGATGCTCCCCTTCCTCGAGGTTGAGGGGAACAGCTTCAAGTACAACCAGGAGACGACCCTTGGCGGAGCACAGTTCTACGCCGTCAATGGCGTCTGGTCCGAGGGCACGGCCACGTTCACGCAGAAGACCGCCTCGCTCGCCATTCTCGGCGGTGACGCTGACGTCGATGCGTTCGTCCAGCGGACCCGCTCGAACATGACGGATCAGCGGGCGATCCAGACGATGCTGAAGGCGAAGGACGTCGCTAGAAAGTGGCAGCAGGCCGTCATCTCCGGCGACACCTCCGTCGACCCGAACGCCTTCGACGGCCTCAAGACGCTCTACCCGAGCACGAGCCTCTCCGGTCAGGTGATGACGCCGGCGGCAGGCGGGGGCGCGCTGACCCTGGCGCTGCTGGACCAGCTGATCGATCTGGTGAAGGGCGGCAAGCCGGACCTCTTGCTGATGAGCAAGCGGACGCGTCGGAAGCTGAAGAGCCTGCTCACGGCCTCTGCCCACTACGTCGAGACGGGCGAGTCGTCGTTCGGCCGGCAGGTGATGTTCTACGACGGGATCCCGGTCCTGGTCAGCGACTACATCGCCGACACCGAGGCGGCCGACAACGGCTCCGGCAGCACCTTCTCCTCGATCTACGCCATCCACGTCTCGCCGGCCGACGGCATGGTCGGGCTGACGAACGGCGGCATCGAAGCGGTGGATATCGGCCCTCTTGAAACCAAAGATGCAAGCCGGGTCAGGATCCGCTGGTACGTCGGGCTGGCCGTCCTGCGCGACTCGGCCATCGCCCGGATGAACGGCGTC
>Ga0209382_10003208_pt1 | contig 22824 bp, 21 predicted proteins | sample SoiMetdeltSBSDD5_FD_187599 | JGI IMG/M metagenome (GOLD analysis project Ga0209382, IMG submission 187599) | Bulk soil microbial communities from a Populus tree surrounding site in Tennessee, USA - Soil MetaG P. deltoides SBSDD5 (SPAdes) (version 2) | ecosystem: Environmental > Terrestrial >...
GAAACCTGGGAGGGCAAGCGCCTGCAGAAGTTCGTGTTCAAGGGCATTGGCCGGGTACCGGCGCCGCACCAGGGCACGCTCTGGCCCCAGTCGGCGCGGCGGTAGACGCGTCGATGCGCGTGTCCCCCTTCGTCGATCTGCGCGCCGACTGCGTAGACGCCGAGGCGGGTACCCGGGGGTGAGGGCCAAGTTGCCGGATTGTATAGTCACCCGGTGGCGGGCTGTGAGTCCGAGGCCACGCGCCGGATGTGGAACGTTCCAGTGACGATGCGAAACACGCTGGTGGCGTTTGCGATGGCGGTCGTGGCCGCGGCTGTTTCCGTGAGCGTACCGAGCAAAGCCAGTCAGAGGGCTGCATCACGGGCCAGGTGCAGGGGGCCTCGGGGCCGGAAGCCGGTGTCTGGGTGAGCTGAAACCAAGGATCTGTCGACGAACTTCATCAAGATCGTCGTCACCGACGATCGCGGCAGGTTCCGGCGCGCTCATCGCTGACGCGAGATTGAGGTTAAGCGGCGATGCCGCCGAATTCGACGTTCTCGACGTTGCCCCCTTTCGCGTAACCCCGTACCGGTACCACTTCAAGTTCAAAGTAGAAAATGGAAAGTGGAAAAGTAAGTTCGAAGTGCGCTTGAAGGTACCTCGCGTACGTGAGCGGCATGCTCTCCCGCGCGTCACAATACCGCGAGATGCAGCACGTGTTCACTCCGGCCGCAGCACAGCCACAGGCGTCGTGCGTGCCGCGCGAATGGCGGGGATCGAGCTCGCGGCCAGCGATGTGACAATGACGACCGCTCCCGCTGACAACAACGTCGCCGGATCGGTCGCCGCAACGCCAAAGAGCAGCCCGGTCATTAGGCGGGTGGCCGCAAGGGCACCAGCCAGCCCGATGAACACACCGACGACCACATACACCGCGGCCTGGCCGACGATCATCCTAGTGACTTCACTTCGCCGCGCTCCAAGCGTCATGCGAACAGCAATCTCGCGCGCGCGCTGACCGACTGTGTATGACATGACGCCGTAGACGCCAACGACAGCGAGCACGAGAGCCAGCACCGCGAATCCGCCGAGCAGCAGCGCGGTGAAGCGTGGCTGCGCGACGGAATCGGCCCGCAACTCGTCCACCGCCCTGACGCGGTAGACCGGCTGCTGCGGATCGAGCGACTGGACAGCGCCACGTATCGCCTCGGCGACCGCCGACTGGTCTATCTCACTGCGCACCACAAGCGTCATGCCGGTGAACTGAAACTGGCGATAGGGCAGCACCATTTCCGGCCGTGGGTCGCGGGTGAATCCATGATGCCGGACCGAGCCGACAACGCCGACGATCTCGCGCGGTCGGCCGTACAGGAGCAGGCGCTGGCCGATTGGGTTTTCGCCGACAAATATCTGTCGGGCCAGCGTGTCGTTGATGATGGCCACCGGCGTCGTGCCGGGGCCGTCGAATTCCGTGAATTCGCGTCCAGCGATCAACGGAATGCGCATCGTGCGAAAGTAGCTGACCGTGGCCACCCGAAAATCGGCCTGCAGTTCCTCCCCGGGGCGCGGACGTGCCTTTCCGTCGACGATCACTGGCAGGTCGTAGTCCGTGCCGACTGGATTGAGCGGCAACGCCGACACCGCGCCGACCGATTCGATCCCCGCCATAGCTCGCAACCGCGTTTCCAGTTGGTCGAAGAACATGAACGGTTTGGTATCGCTCACAGGCGTCGCAGCTTGTGGCGGACGAGACTGCGCCGGGTTCACCGGATATCTCGCTGCCGGCAAGAGGACCTGTGCCGACACCACACCAGCCGGCGCAAACCCGAGATCGAGCTCCTGCAGCTTGACGAAACTGCGAATCATCAGTCCTGCACCGGCAGCCAGCATCAACGCCAACGCCACCTCGCCAGTCACCAGGCCGAAGCGACCCCGGCTTGCCGCCGTGTAGGTCGGAGTGACCACTTTGGTGGCGTCGCTCAATCGCGGCGTGGCTGCCTGCAACGCCGGGATGATGCCAAACGCGACACCGGTGAGCACCGCCGCACCGGTGACAAACAGCAGCACCGTGCCATCGATACGAGCGAGTACCAGGAGCAGCGACCGCGCGATCACGACTCCAGCGGCGGCGCCGATGATCGCGAGCAGCACGCTCTCGGTCAGCAGCTGGCGCACGAGGCGACCGCGCCCGGCGCCGAGTGCGGCCCGCATCGCCACTTCACGGCGCCGCACCGAGCCGCGTACGAGCAAGAGGCTGGCGACGTTGGCGCACGCGATGAGCAACACGAATCCCACGGCGCCGAACAGGACGATGAGGCCGAGTCGTGCGTCTTCGACCAGCACATCATGGGCACCGGCAACGGCCACGTCGGGGTTGCTCGCGCGATCGGTGGGGAAAATACGCTGCGCGATGGCGCGCACATCGGCGGTCGCCATCTCCACCGTGACGTCTGGCTTCAACCGGCCGATCACACTGAGCGTATGCGACCGACGTCCGGTGAGTTCGTCAGCGGTGAACACGAGCGGCGAATACACATCAACCGCGTTGCCGTCCGGAAACGCAAAGGTCGCGGGCATCACGCCGACAACCGTGAAGGCGGCGCCGTTGAGCGAGAGGCTTCGGCCCATCACCGAAGGACTGCCACCAAATCGCCGCTGCCACAACGCGTGTGTCAGCACGACGACGCGATCCCCGCGTCGCTCTTCTTCCTCGGTGAACACGCGTCCGGCGCCGGCGCTGACTCCGAGCACCCCAAATACGCTGCTCGACAGCGAAAGCGCCTGAAGCTGCTCAGGGTCGCCGGCGTCGTCCAACGCGAACGAGCGGAAGCGGTAGGCTCCCAGCTCGTCGAAGACCGTGTTCTGGCTCCGCCAATCCTGATAGTTGGGCGGCGCCACGGGATCTCGTTCCTTGCCGATCGCCAGATTACGCTCCCACACCAGCACCAGTCGATCGGCCTGCGCATACGGCAACGGCTTCAGCAGCACGCCGTTGACGATGCTGAAGATCGCGGCGTTCGCTCCAATCCCGAGCGCGAGCGTCACGATGGCGACGACGCTGAAGGTCCAGTCCCTGCGCATCATGCGCAGCGCATATCGCGTGTCGCTTCCAATCTCGGCGAGGATCGCGCCGGCACGGACACCGCGAGTGCGGTCTTTGATGGCATCCACGCTCCCGACCTCCATCAGCGTGCGCCGCCGGGCCGCCTCGGGGGCAAGGCCGGCGGCGATCTTCTCATCCACGAGCATGTCGACGTACGTGTCAATGTCGGATCGAAGCTCCGCATCGCGGCGGCCACCGCCGAAAAGGTTGCGGACCAACGAGGCGAACCAGCTGAGGGCCGAACCACGCGGCGTCATGATGTCGACCCGAGCGCGTGCTCCATCGCGATGGCGACACGACGCCAGTTCGCTTCCTCCACCTGCAGCTGCTTCCTGCCGAGCCGTGTCAGGCGGTAGAACTTTGCGCGACGCTGCGTGTCCGAGTCACCCCATTCCGCCGCGAGGAGGCCGCGCTCCTCCAGCCGGTAGAGAGCAGGGAACAAAGAACCAGCCTTGACGTCGAACGATCCCTGCGTCATCTGCGCGATGCGTCGGGCGATGCCGAGACCGTGCAGCGGCGCGGTGGTCAGACTGCGAAGGATCAACAAGTCGAGCGTGCCGCGCAGCAAGTCGGTCCGCGATTCCATGGCCGGAGTCTCCTCTAGAAAGTCTATAAGACGTCTTCTAGAAAGTCTATCAGTCGGTCGCGGAGCCGCACCGGGATCTCCGCCGAGAATGCGTTATCTTGGTGATACTTGCCTTACCCATCTGGCTTCGCACAGGACCGGTGGTGTTGTCGCCCTGACTCGTACCGGAGCATCAGGCAGCAATTCCCTCGAAATTCACGATCCAACCTTTCGCAAAACCCCGTACCAGTACCAATAAAATGCACAACCACAGCCCAGCGGCGGCTGCATGCCCGGCAACCCTGAACGCGACGAACCAGCTGTAACTCAGGGGCGTCCACGTACAATCGGGCTCGATGTCGCACCGCATCGTCGTGCTGCTCGCGCTCGCCATCCTGATCAATTACGTTGATCGGGGCAATCTCGCGGTCGCCGCGCCGATTCTCACGCGCGAACTGGCGCTGACCAATTCGCAGTTTGGAGTCCTGTTATCGGCGTTCTTCTGGACCTACGCGCCCGCACAGATCCTGGGAGGCTGGCTCTCCGATCGCTTCGACACTCGTGTTGTGCTCGCCGGTGGACTTACGCTCTGGTCGATCGCGACGGGACTGACGGGACTAGCCCAAGGATTCACGACACTCCTGCTCCTGCGCGTCCTGCTCGGCCTCGGAGAGTGCGTTACTTTTCCATCCTGCGTCCGCTTGCTGGCGCAGCACACACCCGAGCACGTGCGCGGAAGCGCGAACGGGATCCTCGCGGCAGGTCAGGCACTCGGACCAACGCTCGGAACGCTGCTGGGCGGACTATTGATGGCAAGGTTCGGCTGGCGCGCGGTGTTCATCGGGAGCGGTGTTGGCTCGCTACTGTGGCTTTGGCCATGGACAGCCTTCGGGGCATGCCCATGGCGGCTGCCGGGCGTGGACCGGTCGAGACGTCCGTCACTTGGCGGTGGCGTATGGCCCCCTGATTCCGCGGATCGAGCCCGTCCGGTGGGCGGACGACGGACGGGAACTGACCGTGAGGGTCTGAGCAGTGTTACCGGCGAGCCTCTCCGAGACGGGAGAGCGCCTCGGCGCTGAGTCAGCAGTGCGTGCAGGCGGCCGGTGGCTGATTCTAGATTTCACCAGCACGAAGCGTTGGGGGGCACGCGAAAGCTCGCGGGTGCCGCGGATCTTCGGCTGGGCCAACCGGCTGGTAATGGTGGCGTGTAGCTCCCTACTCTTCTGAGGGTCGCGTTGGGCTGCGAACTTCGCAACGTTGGTAAGGATGACAGTAGTCCCAAAGCCACAAATACTCACGTGGTATACAAGGTGATCACGAACAGGACGAATCGATAGCCCAATACGATGCTCGCTACGGCGACGGTGAGCGCCACGACTTTGAGAACTCGACTGACGCCAGTGGCACCGTAAACCTTTCCCGTGGCGACGTGCAGATACATTCCACAAGCGAGCAGCAGGGCAATGGAGATCGCGTGATCCAGCCCGCTGGTGGCAGGTCCGGCACCGCCGAACCACAGGTCAACAGGCGGAACTGCTGTCGCAACGCAGAAGAGCAAGAGCAGGAACGCATACACGTGGAGCGAAAAGAAGGCATGTGCACCAAGCGGGCTCCTGCTCCGATAGAAGGCGAGCGAGGGCACAGCCACAAAAGACAGCACCATGAATATGATGAGCGACCGTGCATTTCGCGCCATCGCGTGATCGAACACTGGGGCATAGATGTCAAGCGTTGTCTGCATCGCCTCTAATCGATGCGACACCAACACTTCGGCGACACGACTCCATGGTTGAGTGTGAAGATGTGAATCGATCGGCGTCGTAAAGACCGTCCCACCTGTCAGCGATTCGGTTGCGAAGAACAGCGCGTTGGCGATCAGGAATAGCGGGACAGGCCCGACGTATGGCTTCCGTTGTCCGTGCAGGTATGCCACCGTGAGAAAACCTGGACGGCTCACTAAACATCGAAAGCTTAGAATGAGGCGACCATCAATCTTGGTGAACACCTGGACAAGCTGATTGAAGATGCCCCGAAGCGTGAGCTCGCGCTCGCGGAGCGGACGTTCGCCGCATCCCGGACAATAGGGCGTGGAGACCGCGGTGTTACAGGTGGGGCACGTCCACGGCTCGGTCTCGGTCATCGTGGCACCTTTGCCGAGCGGCATTGTGGCACGGCAGCCCATCGCGATGATGATCTTGACGGGATAAGGATGAGATCGCCGCGAGGCTTCGTCGCTTCCCGTGGCACTCCTGCATGATCCAATTAGAGCGAATCAATGTCCCGCCCATTCTCGGCGACGCTGCCTCTCGTGACGGGGCCGTCGCACCAGCAATCCGGGACTAGGAGCATCAGCATCGCGCCGCCGATCATGAATCAGGAGACAACTGAACGTGAATGCAAAAGCGGGGCGGATGGCCGGGAGGCGGCAAGCGGGCTCAGGTGAGGCGGACTACTTGCGGAAAGGGTGTCGAAAGACTGGGATCTCTTCCTTCTGAGCACTGACAAGGTATTCCGGAGAACCAGGATTCAATCTTCGGCAACACTGCCAATGCAGCCGCCTCTCCCGCGCTCACCAGCTGTGGCCCGCACTCGAACCCGTCCCATGCGATGTCCTGCAGATCCGGTGTGATGACGAGATCGCTTGCCTGCCGCCAGCCATCATCCGAGCGAGTCTGCATGATCTGGAAGCATCGGCGAATGACCTGAAACACATCGGCCGGAGGCCGTCCGCACGGTGGCGCGGGCAGGTGCACCGAAATGATGTGCGTCGCCCCTAGTTCACGGGCCTGCATGGCGGGAATCCCGATGCTCATTGCGCCGTCCACCAGCACACGGCCGCCCGTGCGTACCGGTTGGAACAGACCGGGGTAGGAGCAGCTCGCTCGAATGGGAAGGAAGACGTCGCCTGTATCTCGGAAGGACACCGGCTCACCGGTGCAGAGGTCGGTCGCCACCACGCCGAGCAGAATTGGCATCTCTTCGAAGCGGTGGTGTTTCAGCAGCCTCCGCAGAAATGGCGTCATGCGCTTGCTCACCACAAATCCCGTGCGGCTGAGACTCCAGCGCGCCACGTCGCCGAACCGCATGGAGTAAGCCGCGCTGGCGATTTCGTCGGGGTGCGCGCCGCTGGCATACGCGGCGGCGACAATCGACCCTGCGCTCACTCCTGTAACGCAGTGAATCGGAATGCCGTGGCGCTCGAAGATTCTCAAGACTCCGATGTGCGCGATGCCGCGCGCGAACCCTCCACCAAGGGCCAATCCGATTCGCGGATGCGGTCCTGTCGAGGTTTGAGGTCGCCCGAAAACGGAGGTCATACCAGCGAGTGAGAGCAATTGACAGGCCAGACCGATCGGCGTCATTGAGGACGTGGGACCACCAAGGAATTACAAAGTTGGTCGACCGAAGGGCGAGTACGCGACATGCTGCGTCCAAAAACGATCAATCTCCCTCATCGAATAAGTGAGGAGACAGTTCGGTGGCGTTGATGATCGGCGGGAACTTAGTCTAGACAGGGACGGACTTTCCACTTTTCTTCGAGGCACGCGACCGCCAGTATACGAAGCGCATGCAACGGCGACGATTCCCACAGGAGCACTCAGGAAGAAGCAGGCGTCCCCTTCCCTTGTCGCGCATGGCGGGTTTCTAGAGAAACGTTCGTCATCTGGAGAGGAGTGCTCGAGAGTGCGGCCGCAACCGCTGTCGTTGCGTTGCTCTTTGGGTTGGCATCCGAACGTTTGCCCAGACGTTGGGATGCGCGCATCACCCGAAACGCGTTCTCGTCAAGTTGTATAGGCAAATCGCGTAAGATCCCGCCTGTGTCACTGCCGCCAGGCACGCGACTCGGCCCGTACGAAATCGCAGCCACGCTCGGCGCAGGTGGGATGGGCGAAGTGTACAAGGCCACCGACACTCGCTTGGGCCGGGACGTGGCCATCAAGGTCCTGCCTGCACACATTGCCGACAATCCGCAACTGAAGCAGCGCTTCGAACGGGAGGCGAGGGCGCTCGCGGCGTTGAGCCACCCGCATATCTGTCCAGTGTTCGATGTGGGCATTGATCCTTCCAGGGATTCGAGACCGTCCGTTGAGTTCCTGGTGATGGAGTATCTCGAGGGCGAAACGCTCGCGCAGCGGCTGACCAGGGGGCCGCTGCCGCTCGAGCATGCAGTCAGGTACGCGATTGAAATCGCCGACGCCCTGGACAAGGCACATCGCACGGGGATCGTTCACCGCGATCTCAAGCCCGGCAACGTGATGCTCACCAAGAGCGGCGTCAAGCTGCTCGATTTTGGATTGGCGAAGCTTCACCCGCTTGCAGCGGCGGCTGGCGCGACCATGGCCGGCACGGTAAGTGACCCACTCACGGGTCACGGCACTATCCTCGGCACGCTGCACTACATGGCGCCCGAACAACTCGAGGGGCAGGAGGCGGACGCAAGGACCGACATCTTCGCGCTCGGCGCGGTCGTCTACGAGATGCTGACTGGAAAGAAAGCCTTCGAGGGTAAGAGCCAGGCGAGCGTGATGGTCAGCATCCTCGAGCACCAGCCTACGTCGATTCGCGCCCGGCAGCCGGTGATACCGCCGTCGCTGGAACACGTGATTCTTCGGTGCCTGGCCAAGGATCGCGACGATCGCTGGCAATCTGCCAGCGACGTGATGCGTGAACTTCGATGGGCTGCGGATACGTCAGCCATCGCAGACACCCCACGTCCGGGTGGCACCGTGCGGTCTCGTCTTCTGTGGGCAGCGGCATCGCTGGCTCTGATGGCCCTGGCGATCGTTGGAACGCTGGCGCTGCGGCGGTCTCCTGCGCCGGAAGTCTGGCGGATGGATGTGGTGACACCTCGCACGGACGTCGTCGTGTCATTTGCAATCTCGCCCGACGGACGTCAGGTGGCGTTTACGGCCGCGACTGACACCAGTCCGCGAATGTTGATGTTGCGCCGGCTCGATCAGGCCACGGCACAGACGCTTCCGGGTACCGAGGGCGCGTCATTTCCGTTCTGGTCCCCGGACAGCCGGGCAATCGGTTTTCAAGCCAACTCTCGCCTGAAGCGGATCGACCTGAATGGAGCGATGCCGTTGGATCTCGCGGCGGCTGGGCTCGGTTTCGGTGGAGCCTGGAGTGACGACGGCACGATCGTATTCTCGCCGGGGCCAGGGGCTGGCCTAGTGCGGGTCCCGGCCTCGGGCGGTGAGGTCACACCGGTCACACAGGTTTCTCCGGGTCAGGGAAGCCATCGATGGCCGCAAATCCTTCCAGATGGTCGGATTCTCTTTCTTGCCTTGTCTACTCAACCCGACACCACGGGCGTGTACATCACCTCGCTCGCAGGATCGCCACCGAAGCGCATTCTGGACGGCAATCTCGCCGCGCGGTATGCGCCCCCTGGCTGGCTCCTGGTCGTGCGGCAAGGTGTCTTGAGTGCACTGCGCTTCGACCTGGATAGTGGAGAGGTGAGCGGCAATCCGCTGCCCGTTGCCCAGGGAGTCGGTTCCTTCCAGAATGTCAGCGCATTTTCGTCGTCGGCCCGGAGCGTTCTCACGTATCGATCGGGTAACGCCTCTCAGCTCCGCCAGCTCACCTGGGTGGATCGCAGCGGAAAGACTCTGGGCTCAGTCGGCCCGATCGACGATGCTGCGCCCGCCAATCCCGAAATCTCTCCCAATGGACGTCGAGTGGCGGTGAATCGCCCTGTTCAGGGCAACAACGATATCTTTACGATAGACGTCGTGAGGAACGTCATGAGCCGCTTTACGTTCGAGACTCATGTCCAAGGCGCAGCTCTGTGGTCGCCTGACGGGCAGCGGCTGGTGTTCGGTGCCAATCCAAGGGCTCAGATGGATCTATTCGAGAAGCCTGCGACCGGTGCGGGTGAAGAGCGCCTGCTCGCGGGAACGGATCAGAACGAGAGCCCACTGGACTGGTCGCCCGATGGCCAGTTTCTTCTCTATTCCATCGCGAATCCCAAGACGGGCGTCGATCTCCAGGCGTTGCCTCTGAGTGGCGAACGGACGCCACTCGCCGTGGCGCAGTCTCCATTCGACGAGGTCAACGGCCAGTTTTCACCCAACGGACGCTGGGTCGCATACCAGTCGAACGAGGGTGGACGAAATGACATCTATGTGGTGCCGTTCCGCGCTAAAGGCGCCAAGTCGCAGCTCTCGACAAACGGGGGAACGCAGCCGCGGTGGCGTCCGGACGGCCGAGAGCTGTTTTACGTCGCGCTCGACGGACGGATGATGGCCGTCTCAGTGGCCGCGGATGCTACCGGTCAGAACGTCGAACCCGGCACGCCAGTGCCGTTGTTTCCCACGCGTCTGGCCACCGGAGCGAACATCGGCGGGCTCGCTTTGTCGAAGCATCAATACGCCGTCGCATCCGACGGCCGCTTTCTGCTGAACGCCATCGTCGATGAGGGTACCCCTCCGCCGATTAGCGTGATCGTGAACTGGGAGCAGACCCTTAAAAACGAACGGCGTTGAATGCTCCCTGGGTGCGGCGACTGCGGCGTGCCTATCGCAATACTTGAGACTCAAAGTCACGTCAACCGGCTTGGAGTTATGGCGAGCGCCGGTAGCGTTGCCAGAGGGCGTCGCTGACAAGTCAGGCGGCAGTTTCCTCGAACTTCACGCTCCAACCTTTCGCAAATCCCCGTACCGGTAACGTCCTTCGCATTCTTCGCTCTGTTCACGCGAAGCGAGCTCACATCAGACTCAAGCGAAGATGACCCAGTCGGTATCTTGCTCGACAGAGACCGTTGAGGAAGCATTTCCTTTCTCCTCCGGCAGCGACAGCCCGCCTCACTTCCGCCCGGTTTGCTGATACTCCGGCGCGAGCTCCTTGCAGGCCTCGACCTTGAACGGTGCATCCGCCGGCAGGACACTGTCGGTGTCCACGTACTTGTCCACGAAGTACTCGGGATCGTCGGCGACGATGTTGCGGGTGAGCTCGAGCGTTGCGGGATTCAGTGTGAAGCGTTCGACGACGTGCAGCTTGTTGCTGTGAGGGAGGTTGCCTGCCAGGCTCCCGGGCAGGAAGCCGACGGTGTCGACGACGAGCGTGTCGCCGTCCCAGCGGCCGATCGAATGACCGGCGCGGCTCGGCTTGATGTTCGCCGGGTGCGCGGTCATGTTCATCTGCACCATCCGGGTCAGGCCGACGCCATATTCCATCTTGATGACATTCGCGCTCTGCGTGATGCGGCCGATCGCGCCGTCGAACACCCAGTCAAAAAGGATGCTCGTGGCCTGGCAGGAGAGCCGCGGATTCTCCGACGTCGGCCGTTTGCGCAGCACCTCTGCTGCCGCCTGTCCCGCTTCGGTCAACTTCACGGGCGGCGGGAACCAGCCGGCGGGTCCGGCCGGCATCGGCAGTTTTCCGGCCCTGATCGCATCGGCCTGGCTGATCGGCACGAGTCCGGTGCGCCCGCGCCCGGGAGGCGGCGTGGCGAGGACCTGTTGCTCCTGCGCCCACTCGCCGGCGAGGTTCGGCTTGCCGTTCGGCAGCCGGAAAGGTCGTTTCGTCCGATCGACCGGTTTCGCACCGCTTAGCTGCTGATAGCGCTCGAGCGTCGGGGCATTACCAAGCGTCATCGTCTCCACCGTGCACGCCGTCGGATCGTCGCGATGCGGGTGGCCCGCCACCTTGATGGACACGCCGGGCTTGAACATCTCCGGCGACCAGCCCGAACGCCGGAGCACCGTGGCCGATCGCGTCTCGCATTTCATTGCGAGGACCTTACCGTCGTTACCGATGACATCGAAGTAGACATACGTATGCGGGTTGACGAAGTCGATCCGTGTCAGCCTGCCCTCGAGCTCCACGTTCTTCCTCATGTCGTAGAGGCCGGCGCCGTGGTGCGCGTAGGCGCGTTCGACGAGCACCGGTACCGTTAGCAGGGTGGCGACGAGTATCGCGTGTGTCACTCTTGTCATCGTTGTCCCCCGCCGCGCCGGCGGCCTCGGCGTCCCCGAACGGTCCGAACGCGCGGCGACATTGTCTCACTCTTTTCCAGCGACCAGTTCCATGACGAGCGCGGTGACGTCGGTTCGAGGCCGTGGATGGCTCCTTCCACCACAGCGCAGCACGGTGCTGCTAGTGCACGCGCCCTTCGCGTAATTCCGCTTCGGCGGCATCGATGAACGCGCGGTAGCCCTCGGGGTCGATGAAAGGATCCACCGGGTTCTTCGCCGAAGCACTCGCAACGAACTTGCGATATCTGCCCCAGGCGCGCGCATGATTGGTCACCCAGATGTCGGCGGGAAGGCTCCGCAGCACGCGCAAGCTGCGCTCGCGGTCGGCCGCTTGTTCTGGATACCGCTGCGTTGCCAGTACTCCCAGGTCGCACACGCTTACGACGTTCAGCATGCGGTCACCGTCGCGGACAGGGAAGGACCACGACGTACAACCGCGTGTATGTCCCGCTGTGATGTGAGCAGTGAGTGCGGTCGGCCCGACACGGATCGTCTCGCCATCCTTGAACCGGTGGTCGACGCGCGGAGGCGGATAGCTCCCGATGACGCCGAGCCAGATGAGGGCCCTTATCGGCAGGACTCCGTCGGGATCGTCTCCACCGGAGATCAAAGCGTCTGCGCTCGCTTCGCTGGCCCACAGCTCTGCTCCGGACGCCTGCTGGAGCACCGCCAGCCCACCTCCGTGATCGGCGTGCGGCTCCGAGTTGAGAAGCACTTTGACGTCCTTGATGTCGAAGCCGAGCTTGGCGATGCTCGCCATAATCATACGGGCTGTCGTCGGATAGCCGGCGTCGAGGACGACGTGCCCCTGGGGCCCGGTGATCAGGAAGGCCGCGACGTCGCTCGCTCCGACGTAGTAGAAGTTGCCAGCGATGCGGAACGGTTCAGCGGGCTGCTGTCCGCCAACCTTTGTGGCGTTGCCCCACCTGCCGAGAAGTACCAGCGCAACAACGCTGAAGACTGGCAGGAAGACCGCTAGCCGACGACGCGTGATGATGTTCCGCAACATTGGTTCGAGCGCTTCCTCCTCGCCGTACGACCGGCGCCTGCCGGTGCAGTCAGGCAGGATCGCTTGCCGGACGCCGCTCAGTCTTGATCAGCGGGTGAGCATTGCGTGAGACTTCGCTGATCAGGCGCGTCCGCCTCGCCTCTCATAGAGAGCCTCGATCCTTGCGGCTTAAGGTGTGTGTTGCTACGATCCGGCTGCCGACGGGCATGCGCGGCGGGCTCCGCACTCTCTCGCCCTCTTACCCTCGCCTATGGCTTCGTCGTGGCAATGGAGTGCCAATCATGAGCACACGAATCGCTCGACTCGTCGTTTTGTGCGGAGTCCTCCTGACCGGCGTGGGGGTGCACGCGCATCATGCCGTGGCGGGGATATACGACCTGAACAAAGAGATGGTCCTGCAGGGCCGGCTCAAGAAGTTGAACTTCACAAATCCGCACGTGAGCATCGAGCTCACGGTCCCGAACCCGGATGGGACGACCACGGATTGGATCCTGACCACTGCCTCGATCCAGAACCTGACGCGACAGGGGATCAATAAGACCTCGATCAAGCCCGGCGAGATTCTCAAGGTCAAGATCCTTCCAGCCAAGAATGGGAACCCGGCGGGATTCATCAGGTCTCTCGAGCTCGGCGACAAAGAGTTCAAGATCTCGGTCGATTAGCTGAGAGGCGGAGGACTCGCAATGGGGTTTCGAACCGCTGTGGCGGCGGCCGTGTTCATGGCCGTCTTCATAACGCAGCACAGGTCGGCAGGCGCGCAGGGTGGTCAGGAAGCGCCGGCCGGCGCGCAGGGACCGGGGGCGCAAGGCCGCGGAGGCGCTGGTGCGCCGGGCCGTGGTCGTGGGGCGTTCGACGCGGGGCCGTTTACGCCCACTCCGGGGGCGAAGGACCTGAAATCGGTCCTCTTCAACTGGACTTGGCGCATGGGTATGCTCCGGAGCGGGGCCGAGTCCGAGCTGATCAAGACGCTCGACTATCACGCCGAGAGCGGCACGATCCAAGTAGGCGGTCAGCCCTGCGTGCTGACGAAGTATCGAGTCCAGGCGAACTACCAGGTCCCTGGATACCGAGTGCAGATCGAGTGCACGCAGAAGAATGGCCAGAAGTACTCGAACGTCGAAACGGTGAGCGGCGACTTCGCTTGGGATGAAGACATTCCTGGCGCAGAGCTCGTGCCCGGCGAGGGGAAGGCCACACCGAGGCAGGCTGCTCTCGAGGAACGGCTGATCCGTCTCTGGGCGAGCCCTCACGGTGCTCCGAAAGCGGCCATCGCCGGCGCTGCCGGCCTGCCGCCGTCCCAGTCCTTCGGTCAGAACCCGGCCGTCCTGCTCGATCGTCAGGCCGCCGCGGGGGCGAAAGCGACGACGACGCTGTCGTGGCAGGGGGAGAAAGCCGTCCTCACATTCCCGATACCGGGAGTCGCCGGGGCGATGGCGACGGCCACCCTTAACAACTACTTGCCGGAAATCGTCATGGTGACGCACGGGACGAACAAGACGGAGTTCGTCTACGGCGACTTCCAGGATTGGAACAACCCGCTGTTCAAGATCGAGGCTCTGTACGCCGGCACCATCGTCGAGCGCCGGAACGGGACCGTTGTTCGCGAGTTGAAATCCAAAGTCACCGAGATCGGACAGATCTACGTCGTCATGCCGGTTCCGGACAGTGTGCGTAAGGCTGGTGGAAAGTGAGGAGTGCGATGAAGGCGATCATGGCGGCAATCGTTCTCGGCCTCCTCGCCACGCCAGTGGCGGCGCAATTCGGTCCTCCCCCGCCAGCGGATCCGAACGCGCCGACGCCGAGGCTGGCCAACGGGAAGCCCGATCTGACTGGCTCCTGGCAGGGCGCCGGCGGTGGTCTCCAAGGCTCCGGCGGCAACATGTTCCGGCGGTGCACTCCGTTCCAATCGAAGGAGTGCATGGAGTGGACGAATCAGAGCGAGGACTGGGTGTTCATGTCGGCTACCCGGCTCGATGAGCGTCAGCCGCTGTACAAGCCCGAACATTGGGACAAGATGATCGAGCTCGACCAGTGGACGAACAAGTTCGACCCGGTCATGACGTGCCTCCCACTCGGCATTCCCCGTCAGGGACCTCCGGCGCGGATCTTCGCCACCGACCGAGACATCACGATGCTCTACAGGGGCGGAGTGGATGGCGCCGGCGGATACGCGGAGCACCGCATGGTCGCGCTCGACGGCAAGCCCCACGATCCCCAGCGGGCGGCCCAGTACACGTACATGGGATACACGGTCGGCAAATGGGATGGCGACACGCTCGTCCTCGACTCGATCGGCTTCAGTGACGAGACCTGGCTGGGCCGCGGCGGCTGGTTTCACTCCGACCAGATGCGGGTCATCGAGAAGTTCACGCGGACCGGGAACGAGCTGCTCTACGAAGTGACGGTCGAGGACCCAGAGGTGCTAGTCAAACCATGGGTCATGCCCGCCCGCACTCTGCGGATCTCCAATAACCCAGTGATCGTCGCAGAGCGAGGAAGCTGCACGGAGAGCGAGCTGAAAGAGGTCTCCACGCAGATGCGGCACTAGTCTTGGCTCTGGATCGAGGACCCGACTTTCTCAGAACCTCGTACCGGTATCGACCGATTGAGGTAACGCGATGACGACACCGGCGTGGAACATCAGCGGGCAGTACGTCGAAACCTGCAGTTGCGACTTCGTGTGTCCCTGCATCCTCGGACAGATGGCCGTTCGCCCGTCGAAAGGCTCGTGCACCTTTGCGATGGCGATGCAGGTCGAGCGCGGCAGCTTCGGCGAGGTTCCTCTGAACGGGCTCACGTTCATCGTCCTTGGGATGACACCCGAGGAAATGGGCAAGGGAAACTGGTCGGTCGGACTCGTCATCGACGAGCGTGCCACGGCCGCGCAGCGCGATGCGATCACCGCGATTGCGAGCGGCGCCGCTGGCGGTCCAATGGCGCCGCTGAGCGGCTTGATTGGAAAATTTCTGGGCGCCGAGCAGGCGCCGATTCGGATCGAGCAAGACGGCAAGAAGTTTACGGTGACGGCAGGGAAGCTCGTGGACATGGCCGGCGAAGGCGCCATGGGAATCGATCCGAACGCCACGGAACCGATGTACCTCGAGAACACCGGTCACCCGGTGTCGAGTCGTCTCGCGGTCGCACACGCGTCGAAGAGCCACGTCCACGCCCTCGGACTGGCGTGGGACGATGCGAGCGGGAAGAACAACGGGCAATACGCGCCCTTCAATTGGCGGAGTGCATAACCAGACGCTCGATCCACGCCCGCCCACGAGGATTGAACGCGCGCTCGGTCACCAGCGCGCCGCCTCCATCGTCCTCCTGATCCTGCTTCCGCTCGTCTGCTGGTCATGGATCGTGGTAATGGCGCGCGACATGTACGGACCGATGACGGGAGCCAGCGCGTGGATGATGACGCGGGAGTGGGACGCGCACCATGTGTTCCTGCTGTGGGCGATGTGGGCGGTCATGATGGCGGGGATGATGCTGCCATCGGCGGCGCCGCTCTTACTGTTGTACGGTGCGGCGGCGAGACGTCGCGCCGGCGGTCGCCGCGCGACGTACGAGATCTACGCGCTCGCCGCGGGATACGTGACGATGTGGTCGTTGTTCAGCATCGCCGCGGCGACCGCTCAGCGAGTGCTCTCGATGCTTCTCATCCTCTCGCCCATGATGACGCTGACCAGCCCCATCCTCGGCGCAGCGGTGCTCCTGCTTGCCGGCGTCTACCAGATGACGCCGCTCAAGAGTGTGTGCCTGCGGCAGTGCCAGTCGCCCATGAGCTTCCTGATGCACCACTGGCGCCCGGGAGTCCGCGGCGCCTTCCGCATGGGTGTCGATCACGGCGCCTATTGCCTCGGATGCTGCTGGGCGCTCATGGTGCTGCTGTTCGTCGGCGGCGTGATGAACCTCGCGGTGATCGCAGCGCTGACCGTGTTCGTCGGGTTCGAGAAGCTCGGTCCGTTCGGCGTCCTCACGGCACGGGCGAGCGGCGCACTGCTGATTGGCGCAGGCGTCTGGATGCTGCTTGCCCCACGCGTGTAGCCGAACGTGCGCGGATCATTGTTGCTGGTCGGTGCCGGTGGCGTGGGCGAGGTGTACGGCGCACACGTACGAAGCCGGAATGTGATGTGACGCTGAAGGCGCAGCCTATAAGCTTCTGAGTGCGACGAGCGGCGCGACCTTCGACGCGCGTCGAGCCGGGACGTACCCGGCCAGGAGCACGACCACTATCAAGGTCGCAGCGGTGAGCACAATGGGCATCACCGCGAGCGGATCGATCCCGAACAGCACGCCGCTGAGCGCCTCCGCGACGAGCACTGCGAGTGCGGTCCCCATAACCAGACCGGCGGCGCCAATGATCGCGGCTTGCCGGACAAAAAGGGCGACGATGCTTTGCGGCGTGGCGCCGAGTGCCACACGCACACCGATCTCCTGTGTGCGTTGTCGCGCCGTGTCGGCAAGCAATCCGTAAATGCCGAGGCAAGCCAGCATGAGCGCGGCGGCGGCGAAGCCGACCATCATCGTGCCGAAGGCGCGTTGCGCCCCACTCGTCAGCCGGCGGCGTTCGGACATCGTCGCGACGTCGAACACCGCGAATCCCCTGTCGACCTGGTGGAGCGCCTGCCGCGCCGGTGTCATGAGCGTCGCGGGGTCTTGGTTCCCGCGAATCAGCAACGCCATCGTTCGCAGTGGACTGCGCGCGTACGGGAAGTAGACATTCAGGCGTGCTTGTTCCGTCTGTTCGCCGAGTTCTTCGTAGACGAGATCTGGGGCGACGCCAACGACGCGCCGCCATGACACGCCGTCCGTCCGCGGATCTGCGGTGGCGATGCCGATGCGGCGCTCGAGGGCCGACTGGTCTGGCCACATCTGTCTCGCGAGCGATTCATTGATCACGACAGCATCAGAGTCAGGATTCGCGAATTCGTTCTCCGTGAAAGTGCGCCCCTGTTCAAGGCGAACGGCAAGCGTGTCGAACAGGCCGGGGGTCACCGTGATCGCCTGAGCGCCAACGAACGGCCCTGCGGCGCCGGCCTTCGTCACGCGGATCGTTGCTCCGCCATCGTCTCCAGGCACGGCACTGGTCGCCGCCACTGCCGCGACTCCGGGCAGCGCCTTCAAGGCGTCCAGCGCGCGCGCGAACAACGCCGCCCGAGCGGGAATTGGATCGAAGGCGTCACCCGTCGCGAATACGCGCAGTGACAGCAACGGACGTTCGTCGAAGCCCAAATTGGCGCGCTGGAGCGAGAGGAAACTCCGAATCATCAGGTGCGCGCCGACGAGGAGCGCCAGACACAGTGCCACCTGCCCGACGGCCAGCCCCCGCTGGATGCGATGCGAGGAGCGTCCCAGCGAGGAGGACCGGCCTCCGTGCGAGAGCGGGTCGGTGACACTCGGACGCGACATCCGGATCGCCGGCAGGAGGCCGACCGCTAACGTCGTGAATATCGTGAGGCCCACGGTGAACGTCACGATTCGGACGTCAGGATCCAGTCGTAACCAATACGGGAACTCCTCGGGCCACACAGAAGGGAGGAAGCCAATACACCATAGCGCGCCGGAGAGACCGACCGCCGTGCCGATGGTCGTAACGATCGCACTTTCGCCGAGCACGTGACCGATCAGGCGTGCACGGGTCGCACCCATGGCGGCGCGGATGGCCATATCGCGTTGCCGCGCGGCGCCCCGGACAAACAGCAGGTTCGCCAGATTCGCGCACGCGATCAGCAGCACGAATACGACCGCCGTCATCAGGGCGCCCATCGCGATGCGCGTCTGTGGGGTCACGTGCGAGTCGCGGAACGTCAGCACGCGAATGCCGTAGCCGCGGTTGGTCGTCGGGAAGTCCGATTCCAGTCGCGCCGCGACGGCGTCCGCGTCCGCCTGCGCCTGCTGCCGGGTGACCCCCGGCTTCAACACAGCGATGCCCGACACGGTGCGGATCGTTCGCGCCGTATCGCCCTCGAGCACCAGCGGGGCATAGAGCTGCGCGTCGTGGGGAAAACGGAACCAGGCGGCATCACGCCCACCACCGCCTGAGGGCGGTCGTTGATGATCACGGCGCGGCCGATGATGTTCGGGTCGGCCCCGTAGTGACTCTGCCAGACACCATGCGTGAGGATGACGGAGCTTTCGAGGCCCACGGCGGCCGCATCAGCGGGCGTAAAGGTGCGTCCCAGCGCGGGCTCGATTCCCAACATGGAAAAAAGGTTGGGTGTCACCGAGAGCCCCGTCAGGCGCTCGGTATCATTCGCTGACGCGATGGTGAAATTTCGGACGACATAGCCACCGACCTGATCGAACGATCGCGTCTCACGACGGACGTCCAGGAGATCCGCTGAGGAGACGCCGGAGTTGTCCCAGTCCTCCGCCTGAAGGCGATGCGTCGAACGGAGTGTCATCACCCGGTCGGTACGCTCGCCGAACGGCATCGGGCGGAGTAGGACGCCATTGACCATGCTGAACACGGTCACGTTCGCGCAAATGCCAATGGCAAGAGTTCCGGCAGCGGTCAAGAGAAATCCGGGATGCTGACGAAGGGAACGAACGGCGTATGCAAGTTCGCGCGCGAGCATGGCTAACCTGCCCTAAAAGCTCAATGTGGACATAAGACAACACCACCTTAGTGGGTCATGACCCAGACGGCGACGTTCACGCCCAGCGCATAGCCCTTTCCCCCATAGGTGTGAAAGTAGTCCGGGTTGTCACCCTCCCGCTCCCAGCTGTCTGAAACGTCCGAGTTCATGCTGACAAGCACAACCAGCCGGTCGTGGTCGTCGAAGACTCCGTAGTAGTGGACGGTCGAAGGCCCGATCTCAGAATCCTGCTGCGTACGCTGCCAGTAGCCGAGCGCCGGGATCTGCGGGAGCGGGTTGACCCGAAAGAGAATCGAGAACATCGGGTGTTCAAGCGGCAGGTCGACGATCTTTGCACCGGGCAGGATTCGCATGAGATTCGGACGGATGTACTCGAAGTCCGGATCCCAGTTGTCGTCGATCCAGAGAAAGCCGCCCTTCAGCAGGTAGTCGTGCATACGGGCGGTCTCTTCAGGTGTGAAGTCGTAGTTGGCGGCATTCTGCATGCGCAAGTACGGGCACTGGAAGAGATCGGGATCCATGGCGGTGACGTTCGCAAATCCCGGGTCGCCATTGTTCCACCGGCTGATCTTCGTTCTGGTGAGCTCGGAGAGACGCACCATGAAGTTATAGTCCGCTTGCGGGTAGTCGTCGCCCCAACCGGACTTTCTCGCCCTGCGCGTGTTCTGGTACCGGAGGCGGCAGAACGTGAAGCCGAGCGGCTTGTCGGGGAGTCCGTGGTTGATCGGTACTTGGAGGTTCCGTCCGTTAGTCAGGATGGTGGACCGCTGCGCCGCGCCACTCATGACGGCCAGTTCCAGCGCGAGCGCAAAGGCCAGTGCGAACCGCATCCATCGAGCCGATGCTCGTGTCCGCCGCATGTGAACATCGTACAACGACTACGTGTGAGGAGTCGGACGGCGCTCGCCAAAGGAGACAAGCCGCCCAACCTGACCGCAATCGCCGCGGTGATGCGACGCCACGGGCTGACACCGGCGCCGTAGCCGCGTGTAATGCGGGCATCTTCGCGAATTTGATCGGAAGTCGCCTTACAGAGGCTTGCGCGCCCAGGCTCCGAACTGAATTGAGGCCATCACCTGGCTACCCAGACGGATGGCTTCTTGTTCCAAGCGAGCCGCGAGCGTTTCGAGAGGCTCGAGCTCGCGAGGTAGTGAGAGTCGCAGTTCTGCAAGCCGCGGCGCGAGGCTCTTCACCGTCGCGGCGAGCCACGGATACATGTGCGAGCCAGGACCTCCGCCCACCGTGCCTTCGCTGACGATGGTCGGGAACGGTAATCCCGCGCGTAGAAACGCGCTTCCGAACTTTCTGCCGAACGTGACGGGCGCACCGGCACACGTGAACGCCTCACTCACCAACTTGTAGCCGCGGTCCCAAAGGGGACAAGGCGGATAGCTGGGGTGAGGATCCGTGAGGTCGACCTCGTGACATACCACGATGCCGCCGGGTTTCACGCTCTGAAGCAAACGGGCGAGCGTCGCCGCGGCGTCTGGCAAGTAGAGCAGGATGTATCGGCCCACAAGCGCGTCGAATCGATCGCTGGTCGTGAACCCATCGACTTCTGCCTGTTCAAAGGTCACCCACGGCGCACAGCCGTTCTCTACTGCCCGTCGGCGAGCGTGTTCCAGGAAGCTCGAATCCTTATCGATGCCGACAACGCGGCCGTTCGGGCCGACGATCTCGGCGGCGAGCATGGCGACATCACCTATGCCGGAACCGATGTCCAGCACGCGCATTCCGGGCACCAGACCCGCAGCTCGAAAGAACCTCTCTGTGTAGGGACGGAGGATTCGCGCCTGGAGTGTGAGTCGCGCGTGTTCCTCAGGCGATCGGCCGTAGACATGTTCTGGCGTGGAAGGATGGCTCATGCGGCTCATACTAACCGGAGTCGGGAGTCTTCAGCACGGCGATTAGTGAAAACAGAAGTCAGGCGGCAGCTTTTGTGTATGACGCCTTCGCGCTCGAAATTGATCGGCACGGCGCTTCGGCGCGGGTTGCGCAAGCGCTGTCCGCACTGCGGCGAAGGGCCACTGTTTTCCGGGTGGTCACAGTTGGAACGCTGTTCGATCTGCGGTTTGGTCTTCACACGTAATCCCGGTGATACGTGGGCCTTCACCATCGTCGGCGATCGGGTGCCTCTTTCCGTGATCATCGTCTTGATCTATTTCGGAGTGGTCCGTTCGCATCCTGTGTTGGGACTGACGATGATGGGTGTGTTGTTGGCCCTGCTTGTTTGGACGGCCCCCAACCGCTGGGGCGTAGGTATCTCGCTGCATTACTTGTCGCGTGTGTACTGGCCCGATCCAGCGGATCCTATCCCGCCGCCCCCTGCGATCCGCCAGGTGCCGACAAGTTTCAACTCCCCTCCGGGTGGCAATGGCCCCAATCGTTGATTACGCGGCGATGCCGGCAAACGGAACGCTACAATTCGGCTCGAATCGCTCGTACTCGAATAGCTCGTCGGTGACGACGACGCCGTTCCACGTCAACCCCGAAGCACCTCGTAGCGCTCCATGATGAACTGGCCAGCCGACGTGAAGCCCTCGCCGCGAATACGTTTGCCGACGAGTGTGTCAACTTCGGGGTCCGCGAACGGGTGGCCACCCTGAACGCGCAGCTTGAACTCGCCATCGGACGTCACGAGCATTGCGGCGTTGTGCTCGCTCTTGGATCCGATGTTGATGCGTTTTCGAACGACGTTGCCCTCGAGAACCATTTAGCGTTTGTAGTGTCCGGGTCTCTTGGCCCGCCGAAGCGCGCCGCGCGAAGGCGGCAGCCGGACCCTGCCTACCGGCTATGCACCCGACGAACGTGCACGATCTGCCGCCGTTCCACCGTGACGATGATAGCCGTGACCGCGCTCCTCGAGCCCTGACCTTTGACCTTTCGGCTCCCCATCACCATGTAAATCCATCGGTTGCTGCGGTCGGTCCGCACGTTCGCCATCTCTGGCATTCTGGCAGTGCTCGGGAATCGCACACGAAAGCTCTTGAACGTCGGCCGCCCAATGCCCGACTCGTTGGCGGCGCGCATCAGGAATCGTTGTGTCGCTGCAGGCATTCGGGCCTTCGCCGGAACGGCGGCACCCACCGTCCGGATCAGATTGCTTCCAGTACGAACTAGACGCTCGCGCCTGAACTCTCTCGCCTGCGGCTGGAGAAGGCCGCTCTTCACCGCACGTTTAACGACCTTCGATCCGGAGAACGCATGGGGTTCGGTCTTGACCGGCTGAACCGACGGGTCTCCCAGCAGGAGGAACTGCACGGCGGTCTTCAAATCGGATGGGTCTGTGTGCGAGTACCTGGACACGAAGAGTTGCCGCGCTTCGAGCGTCGCACGCCCCAGCGAGGCGCCGTCGAGGACGGAGGCTACGAAGAACTGGCACATGAGATCGGCTTGCCCCTGGCCGGTGGAAGGACCGTACGCGATGGTCGTGCTTCCGAGGAAGCCGTACGCGCCCTCACCGAGATAGGCGTTGCAAATACCCATCTGTCCGTGCGCGCTGCTTGGCGCGTAGAGCTCCGCGCCGTAACAGCACTCGGCAGCGACCACCGATCCCTTGGTGACCTTGGTTGGCAGGAGTCGCGCGC
>Ga0209382_10003209_pt1 | contig 22824 bp, 7 predicted proteins | sample SoiMetdeltSBSDD5_FD_187599 | JGI IMG/M metagenome (GOLD analysis project Ga0209382, IMG submission 187599) | Bulk soil microbial communities from a Populus tree surrounding site in Tennessee, USA - Soil MetaG P. deltoides SBSDD5 (SPAdes) (version 2) | ecosystem: Environmental > Terrestrial >...
CAACGTGCGCAAGTACCGCGAAGGCATCGCGGATTGGACGGCCGCCGGTCTGCCAACCGAGTCGGAGTAATTGTCACTGCTTGACGGCACCGGCAGCCATCCGCCTCTTCCGTTCCTCCGCGCCGACGAGATCGTCGGGAAGCGCATCGGGCACCTCGAGGTCGAACCGGCGAAGCAGGCGGGTCAGGACGCCGCCCAGGGTCACCAGGATCAGCGCGAGGCCGAACACCACGAACGCGAACCCGATCCCGCGCCCGGGCCCGACCCCGATGACGGCGCCGACGGAGGATGCCAGCGCTCCGCCCGGCGCGAGCATGGGTTCGAAGATGGCGGTGGCTGCCGGTGCGAGCAGCGCGAAGCCGATCGGCAGCGTGGACCACGAGAGGGTCTGGTTGATGGCGAACACGCGGCCGTGGTATCGCTGCGGGACCTTGACCTGAACGATCGTGGCGTAGATGCCTTGCGCGGTCGCCATGGCCATCGCCATCCAGACCATGCCGAGACTCACCCAGATGATCGACGGACGCACGCCGATGAGAAGACATCCGGTCGCGGTGCCACCGTTGGCGGCCAGGACGCCGAGCATGCGTCGGCGTCGAGGTCCGCCCCAGATCGCCATCAGCACGCCACCCGCGATCGCGCCGATCGCCTCCGCGACGGCCACCTGCGCCACCTGGGCCACCGTCGCGAACGAGAGCACGAGCGGGGTCACCAGCACCAGGGCCGGCGCCAGGAAGATGTTGCCGAGCGCGAAGTAGCTCAGCATCAGCCGGAATCCGCGATGAGTCCACGAGTAGCGCAGACCCCTGCCGATCGCGACGAGGAGAGCCTCTCGGGGTCGGTAGCCTAGGAGGTCGGGGAAGCGGACCAGCACAAGGGTCACCATGGCGAAGACGTAGCTGGCCACATCGAGCAACAGGATGCCGGTGAGGTCAATCGCGGCCAGCAGGCCCGCGGCGGCCAGGGGCATGAGCAGCAACGCGAACCCGTTCGACATCTGCGTGATTCCCATCGCGTGCCCGAGGTAGCGCTTGGGCACGAGTTGCGGAACGGCTGCTTGGAAGGCGATCCGCTGGAACGCCCCGGTCGCCTGGCTCAGCGATACCAGCAGATAGATATGCCACAGTCGAAGGCTGCCGGAGAAGAGCAGGCTGGCGAGGGTCAGCTGGAGCACGCCCGCCGTGCCGCTCGCGAGCATCATCACCCGGCGCCGGTCCACGCGGTCGGCGATGGCGCCGGCCACCGGCAGCACGAGCACGCCGCAGGTCAGCGCCAGAGCCCACAACATCCCGAGGTTGGCCACCGAGCCGGTCCGCAGGTAGAGCCAGATTGGCAGCGCGAAGGCGGTGAGCGCCGACCCGGTGGTCGAGACCAGCTGGCCGCAGGCGACGGCCAGGAACCGGCCCATGCTCGGTCGCACCGCGGGCCCCTCCGCGCGTGCGGTGTCCGTCCGCATCCAGTCACGCAACGCCCAGGGCGCGTCGGCGCCGCGGGTCGGGGGCTCCAGCCGCGCCGTCTCGCCCGTCGCGACCGCGCGGTGCGTGGACGTCACAATCTCCGCGAGCTCTCCCGCGCGGTACTTCAGGAAGAAGTGCCCGGCCTGGTCGAGCACCACGAGACCCAGGGTGTCGCTGAGGAACTGCCACTCCGCGTATCGCTCCGTGAAGTAGTCGGTGATCGGATCCTCCGAGCCCACAACCGAGACGATCGGTGCGCGCAGCTTCTCCGCGCGCTGGTCCAGCAGGCGGGTGAAGTACTCCTCCGACGCTCGGGAGTCGGCTCGCATGTTGCTGATGATCCGGTTCGCGTGCTCGGGATCCAGTTCGTCGGTGTCGACGCCCATGGACTTGAGCCAGCTGGCGTAGTGGCGATTGCTCCGCAGCCTCTCCAGGCTCGTGCGCAGTGCGGCGTAGGGCCCCTTCGGACGGGCGAACGGGAACATCGCTCCGATGTAGACCGCGTCGAGTTCCCGTCCGGCCGCCTCCAGCTTGCGCGCCACCTCGGCGACGATCGCGCTGCCGACGCCACAATGCCCGTAGAGCGCCAGCGGACCGCCGATCCGCTCTGCCACCTCGACGGCGACGCGCGTCGTGAGCTCGTCAAAGGGCAGCGCGGTCTCCTCCAACCCCACGTCGTGGCCCGGGATCGCCACCGAGAACAGCGCGTTGCCCGCCGGCAGCGCGTCCGCCAGCGGCTGGTAGACGATGGCACTGCCCCCACCGTAGGGAATGCAGACGTAGGTCAGCGTGCGCTCGCCGGCCGGGATAGGCGCGGTCAGCTCATAAAGCAGGCGACGCGGCTCCTCCGCCTCGGCCGGGACCTCCATAAACGCGGCGAGCTCCCGGATCGTCCGGTGCTGGAACAGGTCCATCACGCCGACCGCGCGCCCGTTCCGGTTCGCCCGCCGGATGCGGGCGACCACCTGTGTCGCGAGCATCGAGTGGCCGCCGAGGTCGAAGAAGTCTTCATCGATGCCCTGCACGTCGGTGCCGAGCACGGCCGACCAGATCCGCGCGAGCAACCGCTGCGTCTCATCGCGCGGCGCGGACTGCATCGCAGAGGACTCACGGGACGCGACCGGGGCAGGCAGCGCCGTGCGATCGAGCTTGCCGTTCGGGCTCAACGGAAGGCTGCTCATCGTGACGAATGCGCTCGGCACCATGTACTCGGGCAGCATCCGTTTGAGCGCCGCCTTCAGCTCCGCGCTCTCCCCGGTTCCGACCACGTAGGCCACAAGACGCTTGTCGTTGGGCACGTCCTCGCGGACGACCACCGCGGCTTCGGTGACGCCGTACTGCTCGCGAAGTGTGCTCTCGATCTCCCCCAGCTCGATTCGCAACCCGCGGAGCTTGACCTGGTGGTCGATCCGCCCCAGGAACTCGATCACACCGCGCGGTGCGGGGCCGGGCCCCGACGACAGCCGCCACCGCGCCAGGTCCCCCGTCCGGTAGAGCCGGCCGCCCGGGTCGGCCGCAAACGGGTCCGGTACGAAGCGTGACGCGGTCAAACCCGGCCGACGATGGTATCCGCGGGCCAACCCGACGCCGCCGAGGTAGAGTTCGCCGGCGCATCCGGTCGGAACTGGCGATAGGCGCTCATCCAATATGTACAGTCGCATGTTCGCGATCGGAGCGCCGATCGGAATGGTCATGAGACGGCCCAACGCTGAGGGTTCGCACTGCCACGCGCTGACGTCGACGGCCGCCTCGGTCGGCCCGTAGAGGTTGTGCAGCTCACACCGGGGCAGCCGGGTCGTGAACGCGATCGCGGAGCTCAGCGGCAGCTCCTCCCCGCTGCAGATGACCCTACGCAGGCTCGTGCACGCCTCGACCCCGTCCTCGGCGAGGAACGCGGTCAGCATTGAGGGCACGAAGTGCGCGGTCGTGACCCGCTTCGAGGCCATCAGGTCGCGCAGGTACGCGGGATCCTTGTGGCCGCCCGGTTGAGCCAACGCCAGACGGGCCCCGGTCTGCAGCGGCCAGAAGAACTCCCACACCGACACGTCGAAGCTGGCGGGAGTCTTCTGCAGCACCACATCATCGGCGCCGAGCCGATAGGCCGACTGCATCCAATGCAGCCGGTTGACGATGCCGCGGTGTGTGTTGGCAGCACCCTTGGGTCTCCCGGTGGAGCCCGAGGTGTAGATGACGTACGCGAGGTTGTCCGCACCGGCCGACGGCTCCGGGTCATCGGCCGACTGCGCGGACCACTCGGCGGGATCGTCCAGGGCCAGCACGGTTCCCACGCTGGGAAGCCTGTCGCGCAGTCGGTCCTGCACGAGCACCACCGGCGCACCCGCGTCGGTCACCATGAAGGCGAGGCGGTCGGCCGGGTACTCAGGATCGAGCGGCACATAGGCACCGCCCGCCTTGAGCACACCGAGCAGGCCGGCCACCAGCTCGATCGAGCGTTCCGCGCACACGCCGACGAGCGTCTCCGGCCCCACGCCCACGCCGCGCAGCCGATGCGCGATCCGGTTGGCCATCGCGTTCAGCTCGGCATAGGTCGCCGATCGATCGTCGAGGCTGACCGCAACGGCGTCGGGCGTGCGGGCCGCCTGTGCCTCGACCAGACCGTGCAACGTCGCGGTGTCGGGGTAGTCGGAACCGGTCGCGTTCCAGGTGTTGAGCAGCCACTCGCGTTCCCCCGGAGCGAGCACGTCCACGTCGGACACTCGGGCCTGCGGATCGGCGACCACCGACCGCAACATCATCACCCAACGCGCCGCCATCCGCTCGACCGTCGACCGGGCGAACAGGTCCGTGTTGAAGACGAACTTGCCCCACAGGCCGTCACGCACCTCCACGACGTGCAGCTCGAGGTCGAACCGGGTCGCCCGCAGCTCCATCGGCACCCACTCGAAGGAGACCTCGCCGGCGCGCGAGCCTTCCAGGAAACGACCCATCTCATAGTTCTGCAGCACGAACATTGTCTGGAACACGGGCGTCCGGCTCACATCGCGCGGGACGCCCAGCTCGTGCACCACCTTCGCGAACGGCACGTCGGCGCGCTCGAACGCGTCTACTACGCACCGGCGACTGCGGGCGAGCAGCTCGGCGAACGTCGGGTCACCCTCGAGCTGCGCCCGCAGCGGCAGCATGTTGATGAACATGCCCACGACGTTCTCCAGCTCGGGGGCCGACCGGCCGGCGACCGAGGCGCCAACGGCGAAGTCGTGCTGGCCACTGTGCCGCGCCAGGAAGACCTGGTACGCGGCGAAGAGCGCCATAAACAGCGTGCCTCCGGAGTCCCGGGCCAGCGCGGCGAGCCCATCGGCGATCTCCCGCTCGACCGTGAGCTCCACGAAGTCGCCGCGGTAGGTCTGCGTGGCCGGCCGCGGTGCGTCGAGCGGCAACTCCAACGGGGGCACACCTTCGAGCCGCTGCCTCCAGTACTCGCACTGTTGCCGCGCCCGTGGGCCGGCCAGCTCCCGCGCCTCGTAGCAGGCGAAGTCGCCGTACTGAACCTCGAGCGGGGTCAGCGGATCCGATCGATACAGCGCGATCAGATCCCGCAGCAGCACGTCGACCGACCAGCCGTCCGAGATGATGTGGTGCTGCGACAGCAGGAGCAGGTGGTCGGACGGGCCGGGCAGCCGGACGAGAAGCGCTCGCACCAGTGGACCCTGTGCGAGATCGAACGGCTCCAGCGCGGCGTGTTCCACGAGCGCCCACGCGGCCGCTTCGTCGGCTGCGTCGGCGGTCCGCAGCGGCAGTTCGACGGACTCTTCAACAACCACCAGCGGTCGGCCCTGCTCGTCGGCTGGGAACCGGGCTCGCAGCGACTCGTGCCGCCGGACGAGTTCGACCAACGCCATCCGCAGCGCCTCGCGGTCGAGCGGACCACGGATCCGCACCGGTACGGCGATGTGGTAGGCGGGCTCCCCTGGGGCGAGCTGGTCCATGAACCACACACGCTCCTGGGCGTACGACAGCGGCGGGGCGGTGCCGGCCGGGCGGGGGACGACGATGGCCGCGGCCGCCGCCCGCCGGGCCCGCAGCCGTTGTGCCAGCAGGGCTTCCCGGGCCGCTGCACGGTCGGCGGAGGACTGCACCGTGGTCATAGCGAAGCTACCCTCGCGCCTGCTCGCTCAGCTGTTGCAACTGCTCGGCGACCTCGGCGTCGGAGAGTTGGTCCAGCTCGCCGGCGACGAGCCGTTCGATCTCGGCCGCGAGGTCGGCCACGACGGGGTGCCGGAACAGCGTCCACATGGGAACGTCGACGCCGATCTGACCGCGGATGCGCGCCATCGCCCGCATCCCGCGCAACGAGTTGCCGCCCAGTTGGAAGAAATGGTCACCGGCGCCCACCTTCTCCAGCTTGAGGATCTCGGCGAACACCTCGGCGACCAGAACCTGGGCGTCCGTACTCGGCGCGACGTACGCCGACGGCGACGCGGTCGGCGCCGGCAACGCGTCCCGGTCGAGCTTTCCGTTCCGGGTCAACGGAAGCGCCGGTAGTTTGACGAACGCCGCCGGCACGAGCTGCGCCGGTAACGTCCGGGCGAGGCCGGCCGCCAGCTGAGCCTGGTCGGCGTCGCCGACGTAGTAGGCCACGAGGTCGGACTCGCGGCCGTCGTCCGAGCGGCTCACGACCGCGGCCTCGCGTACCCCCGGCTGAGCGCGCAGCGTCGAGGTGATCTCGTCGAGTTCCACCCGGATGCCGCGGACTTTGACCTGGTCGTCGATGCGGCCGAGATAGCCGATCGTCCCGTCGGCGCGCCAGCGAGCCAGATCTCCGGTGGCGTACATGCGCCGCCCAGGTTCGCCGAACGGACACGGCCGGAAGGAACGGGCGGTGAGCCCGGAGCGCCGCAGGTACCCCCGGGCGATCTGCGCTCCGGCGATGTAGAGCTGTCCCACCGCGCCCGGAGGGACCGGTTGCAGTGCCGCATCCAGCAGATAGATCTCGGTACCGGGAACCGGGCGGCCGATCGTGACCGGTCCGGGCGGAAGGTGCTCCCCCGGCGCGATCCGGGCGGCGACGCATCCGACCGTGGCCTCGGTCGGACCGTACTCGTTCCAGACCGTCGCGTCGGCGAACGCGGACCGCCACTCCTGCAATGCCTCGCCCGTCAGCGCCTCTCCCCCGACGACCAGGTCACCGGTCGGCGACAGCTCATCGTCCAGTAGCGACAGATGGCTCGGCGTCACCTTCAGGAACGTCGGCCGTCCGTCCACCCGGGCCGCCGAATCGTCGAGTCCGGCCAGCCGAACCGTGCCGCCGACGGTCAGCGGACCGAGCATCCCGGTCACGCTGAGGTCAAACGACACGGGCGAGTGCAGCAACGCGGTGCCGGACAGGCTCGGGTACGCCGCCCCCGCCCAGGTGAGGTACGCGTGCACCGACCGGTGTTCGACGACCACGCCCTTGGGCCTTCCGGTCGACCCGGACGTGTAGAGGACGTACGCCGCGTGTCCCGGCCGGAGCGGAGCGATCCGCTCGGCGTCGGTCACATCGGCGCCGTCGGTCACATCGGCGTCGTCGGTCACATCGGCGTCGGCGGCCAGATCGGGGTCGGCGGCCAGCACCACCCCCGGCTGCGCGTCTTCGAGCAGGAACGCGATGCGCTCCTCCGGATAGTCCGGGTCGATCGGCACGTACGCCGCACCGGACTTGAGCACGGCGAGCATCGCGATGAGCAGCTCGGTCGAGCGCGGCAACACCAGAGCGACGAGCGACTCCGGGCCGGCACCGCGGGCGATCAGCCTCCGTGCGAGCCGGTTCGCGCGTGCGTTGAGCTCGGCGTAGGTGAGACTCGCGCCCGCGCAGATCAACGCGGTCGCACCCGGTGTGCGGGCAACCTGCCGCTGGAGGAGCGCCGTCACCGTTTCCGAACCGACGTCGCGGGCGGCGTCGAGACCAGACGCTCTGCTCCAGGCCCGCACGACGAGGTGCCGCTCCGCCTCATCGAGCACGGGCAGTTGCGACACGTGCTGGCCCGGATCGGCCACTGCGGCGTCGAGCAGTCGCAGGTACCGGCGGACGATCGCCTCGGCGCTGCCCCGGTCGAACAGCGCCGTGCGGTAGAGCAGCCGGCTGGTGGCCTCGGTGATGTCGAACGCGAGGTCGTCCTTGGTGGTGCCGAGTGCGACCTCGTCCAATCCCGTGTCGGGGATGAAGTTGAACGCCGTCTGGAAGATGGGCTGCACGGACGAGTCTCGGGGCGCGGCGACGACCTCAACGACCCGCTGGAACGGAGCCTGTCCGTGTTCCAGTGCGTCGACGAGCGCGTCGCGCACGCGCCCGATCAGTCCGGCGAAGGTCGGATCGCCGCTCAGGTCACAGCGCAGCGCGACCGGGTTGACGAACATGCCGATCAGCGGGACGAGCTCGGGCCGATCCCGCCCCGCGGTGGACACGCCCACAACCAGGTCATCGCTTCCGGCAAGGCGTGACAGCAGGGCGGCGAATGCGGAGAGGAGCACCATGAACGGCGTTGCGGCGTGGCCACGACCCAGCGCGGCGACCCGCTCGAGCTGACCGTCGGGCAGGGCGAAGCGGACCTCGCCACCGGCGAAACCCGCTTCGCGCGGGCGGGGCCGGTCCAGTGGCAGGCCCAGGACCGGCGCCGCACCGGCGAGTCGGTCGCGCCAGTACGCGAGCTGCTTATCCTCATCCGCGCCCACGAACTGCTGGCGCTGCCACACCGCGAAGTCGGCATACTGGATGGTCAGCTCGGGCAGCTCGGCATCGGCACCGCTGAGCGACGCTCGGGCCAGCGCACGCAGCTCCTCACCGAAGATGACCGACGAATGGCCGTCGAAGATGGCGTGGTGGACCACGAACAATAGCGACCACTCTGTGTCGCCCAGCCGCAGCAGCTTGGCCCGCCACAACGGGGGGCGGTCGAGCGGGATCGCGGTCCGCGCCAACTCCTCGGCGAGTGCCTCGACCACGGCGCCGCGGTCGTCGTCGGCGACCGTGCGCAGATCGACCACCCGCAGATCGAACGGTTCGGGCGCTCGTACCACCTGGGTCAGCATGCCGTCATCGACCCGCAGGTGTGTGCGCAGCGACTCGTGTCGACTGATCACACTCGCCAGTACGTCGATGACCTGTTCCCGGGTCAGTCCGGGGGGTAGTTGCGTCGGCCTGGACACGTTGTAGACGGGCGACGACGGGTCGATCTGGTTCGCCAGCCACACCCGTTCCTGGGCATACGAGGCCGGGAAGGTCCACTCATCCATCACGCCTCCCTTTCCGCTGTGGCTGAGTGCGGCTCGGCCATGGCGACCGCGACCCTCCGCGGTCCCGTGAACGGCTCCCGCCCGTGCGCGGCGGTCATGTTGTCCACGACGAGCACGTCGTCTCGCTGGTAGTCGAACCGCACGGTCGCGGCCCGGTAGGCGGCCCGAAGATGGTCCGCCACATCGGTCGGGATCGGCGCGCCGTCGCCGTAGTACGTGCTGGTGGGCAGACCGTCCACACCGAGCATTGCGACGAGCGCCTCCTGCAGATCCGGAGCGAGCGTGGTCACGTGGAAGAACGTGGCGTGGTTGAACCATCTCGGCTCATCGCTGCCGGGTCGGTAGTGCACGGCGTCCCGCACCGACCTGGTACGCAGGCCGCCGGTGCCCAGCCACTCCAGCTGGATGCCGTTGCGCAGGCAGTACTCGCCGACCTCGTCGCGGTCATCGGTGTTGAACACGTGCTGCCACGACGGTCCGAAGTCGGGGTGGAAGTTGCGTACCAACATCCAACGGCGCCGCACAAACTCGTCCCGAATCGCCGGATCGATCGCCTCGTACACCCGCCGAACGTCGGCCAGCGGCGTCGCGCCCAGGGACGTCGGCGGTTCGATGCAGTAGAAGTACAGCGTCAGCGGCCAGCTCGCCTGATACGAGTTCTCGTTGTGGAGGAAGATCTCCTCCTCCGGCGGGTAGTCCGTCGAGGTGTACACCTGACCCTTGATGGTGCTGCGGGGCGATGAACGCTCGGTGTAGGGCAGCGGTTCTCCCGACAGGGCGCGTACCACCCGCTCGAAGCCGTCGACGCCACCAATGTCGAACCCACGGAACAGGACGCCGCCGTGCTCGGCGAGGGCGGCCCGGATCTCCTCGCACCGCGCGATAATCACGTCGACGGCGGACTCGCCGACGGCGGAGATGGTCAGGGGCAGCGTGGTCGCGGTCGGGCTCATCCCATCGCCTCCCGCAAACTGCGCGGCCGCATGTCGGTCCAGACCTCGTCGATGTGGGCCACGCACTCGTCCTCGGTGCCCGTGAACCCGGCGTCATACCATCCGGCCGGGAGGGCTCGGCCGTGCGGCCACACCGAGTACTGCTCCTCGTCGTTGCGCACCACCGTGTACACCTCAGCCATCACGCCTCCTCGCCTGTCGCGGGATCGGGGTCTCCGCCGGCTGCTCGTCGTCGCCCGGCTCGGCCCGCATCTGCTCCACCCGAGCCGCGAGCTCGCCGACGGTCGAGGCCTCGAACAGCGCCCGCATGGGCAGCCGGATACCGGTGGCCCGGCGCAACTGCGTGATGAGCTGGACCGCCACCAGCGAGTTGCCGCCGAGATCAAAGAAGTCCGAGTCCGCGCCCACCGGCTCAACGCGGAGCACCTCACTCCAGACGTTCGCGATCGTCGCCTCCAAGGGCGTACGCGGCGGGGTGACCACGCCGGTCGCGATGACCGCGCCCGCGGCGTCGCCCAGCGAGGCCTCGACAGCGTCGGTGGTCACCTGCCGCACCCGCTCGACCACCTCGGCAATCGGCACCGCGCTCACGATCACCCGCGACCCGAGCTCGGGATGCGACAGCAGGCGGACGAGCGCCTCGGCGCCTTCGGCGGGTGCTATCGCCGAGCCGCTGCCCCCGACGGTGACGCTGCCCCCGACTCTGGCGCGGTCCGCCCCCGCCACATCGTCGACGCGGTGAAGCGAGGAGGCGACCGCGTCGGGATCGATCCGGCGCAGCAGGAACTCGCTGATCGCGACGAGCTCGTGCCCGTCCTCGTCGATGAGCGACAGGTCGGCCGCGATGACCTCGTCACCGCCGGCGTCGCGATAGCGCAGGTGGCTGTGGAAGGTGCCGGGGAGGGGCCCCCGTACCACCACCCGTCCGTATCCCAACGGAAGATAGGAGCCCGAACCGCGGTCGCGGCCGAAGGCTGTGGCCACATCAAGCAGCGCGGGGTGCAGCATCCACCGGCCAAGTTCGGCGCGCACGGTGTCATTGGCCTCGATGTACGCGAGCTCCTCGTCGGCACCGACGTACGCCTCGGCCAGGCAGTTCCACCGGGGCCCCAGCTGCACGACGCCGACCCGTTCGGCGCCGGCGGATCCGACCGTCACCGACCGGCAGCGCTGCCGGATCGACCGGAGGTCGACCGTTGGCGTCGGTCCCCCGTCCACCCAACCGGCGAAGCCGCGCGCGTGACTGCGCTCGACGCCCCCCGCGAGGCTCTTCACCTCGAACTCGAAGCCGCCCCGCGCTGCGCCGAGGCCAGGCGATGGCGTCAATGCCACCGCCAGCTCGGCGGTCGTGCCGTCGGGGACGACGAGCGGCTCGACGAACGTGACATCGCGTAACTCGATCGCGGAGGACCCCGCGGGCGCCGGACCCGTGGCGGCCACCGCCGCCCGCACCGTCTCGAGATATGCGGTCCCCGGCAGCACGCCGACGCCCGCGATGCGGTGCTCGTCGAGCGCCCAGTGCGTGGCCGCCGAGACGCGCCCACGGGCCAACATGGGCTCGCCACCGACCAGATCGGTAAGGACCGGATGGTCCAGCGTGGACAGATCGGCGCCCCGTTGAAGCGCCCTGAATGCGGTTGGGGCCGCCACCTCGACCGCCATGCCCACGTCGCTCCAGCCACCCCAGTTGACCGACATCACCCGTCCCCGCCAGCCGTGCGCGCTGCCGGCGTACGCGTCGAGGAACGCGTTGGCGGCGCAGTAGTCCACCTGGCCGAAGTCGCCCGCTATGCCGGTGACCGAGGAACACAGCGCGACGAAGTCGAGGGGGAGGTCTCCGAACGCCTCGGCCAGCGCGAGCGTGCCACGGATCTTCGGAGCCAGCACCGCCTCCGCGATCTCGCGCTCCTTGACCTCGATCATGCCGCCGCCGGGGACGCCCGCCGAGTGCACGATGCCGTCCAGACCGCCGAGTTCGACGTTGATGCGCTCCCGTACCCTCGCCAGCGCCGCGGGCTCGGTCACGTCCGCGGCAATGCTGATCACGCTCGCCCCGGCGGCCTCCATGCGACCAATGGCGGCGATCGCTCGCCCGATGCGCTCCCGATCGCCGTGGACGGCCACATGCTCATCCCACTCCTCACGCGGTGGGAGCTCGGTGCGCGACAGCAGCACCAGTCGGGCCCGGCACCGCATGGCGAGTTCCTCGGCGAGGGTGATACCGATGCCGCCCAACCCTCCGGTGATGAGGTAACGACCGTGCTCGCGGAGCATGGTCTGCGCCACACGGGCCGCGGTGGGCTCGTGCTCGGTGACCCAGCGCCGCCCGCGGCGCAACGCCACCAGCGGCGCTGTGATCGGCCGGCGCAACTGGGCGATCACCTCGTCGGGCGCCACCCCGGCAGGGTCGAGATCGATCTGCGCCGCCGTCACTCCGGTGATCTCGAGCGGGGCTACCCGGGCGACGCCGGCGACCGTGGCGTGGACAGGCTCGGTCAGGTCGCCACCAAGGACCTCCACGGTGCCCGCGGTGAGCACGTCCAGGCGAACCGCCGCATCGGTGCGCGCCGCGGCCAGCGCCTGGGTCAACCACAGCAGACCGAAGAAGCCGAGGTCGAGGTCGGCGCCTCCGAGTGGCCATGCGAACACGATCCGCCGGGGCAGCTCCGCATCCCCGATCAGCTGCGCCACCAAGCCGTCGTAGTCCTCGCGCCGTCCGGGGCGGACGGTGAACTCGTTCTCGCCACGCGCGAGGTCCGCTCCGGGACGCACGACGAGCACGTCGACCCCCCCGATTCGCAGGGCGCTGACGAGCGTCTCGGCTCGTTCGTCGGCCGCGAAGAACAGACAGCGGCCGACCGTGTCCTCGGGTTCCTCGGGAGGCAGCTGTCGCCAGACCGGCACCTCGAACCAGTCGTCCACGCGGCGACGCTTCCGGCTGACCGGACGCTCGGACGGGGACGCGTCGGGCGAGATCCAATGGTACGTGCGCTCGTACGGATAGCCCGGCAGTGACGTCCGTCGGCCCGCCGGTCGGCCGGCGCCGACCTCGACCGGCACACCGGTGACCCAGAGCCGCCCAGCGGCGGCGAGCATGGTGGCGAGGTCGTCGCCGCGGTCGTTCGGTCCCGGCAGGCTGTGCAGCGGCGGGATCGCTTCGCGGGTCAGCTGCATCCGGGCCAGACCGGCGAGCTGGCGCCCCGGCCCGCACTCGAGCAGCGTGACGCCGCCGGTCGGGTCGCGCAGCAGGGTCGCCACGCAGTCGCCGAACCGGACCGGTTGGCGCAGGTGCCGTGCCCAGTAGGAGGGATCGGTCGCCTGCTCGTCGGTGATCCAGTCACCGGTGACGTTGGACAGGAACCGCACGTTCGGCCGGCCTCGCGACACGGCCGCCACGGCTGCGGTGAAGTGGTCGAGGATCGGCTCCATCATGGCCGAGTGGAACGCGTGTGAGGTTCGTAGGGCGGTGCACCCGACGCCGTCGGTCCGGAGCGCGTCGGCGAAGCCGGCCACGGCCGCCTCTCCTCCGGCCACCACGCACGTGGTCGGACTGTTCACGGTCGCGATGCTCAATCCGGCCGGCAGGCGCGGAGCCACCGCCTTCTCGCCCTGCTGGACCGCGAGCATCGCGCCCGGCGGCATCGACTGCATCAGCCGGCCACGGGTGACCACGAGTCCGAGCGCGTCGGACAACGCGAAGACCCCGGCCCGCGCGGCAGCCACGTACTCACCGATCGAATGCCCGATCATCGCGGCGGGCTCAACACCCCAGGCCGACCACAGAGTTGCCAGCGCGTACTCGATGGTGAACAGCGCCGGCTGGGTCAGCGCCGTCTGGCGCAGGCGTTGCTCGGCGGCCGCGCGTTGCTGGTCGTCGGGGAACAGCAACGGGCGAATGTCCTCGCCCAGCAGGCCGCGCAGCAACCGGGCGCACTCGTCAACGGCGGCGGCGAAGACGGGCTCACAACGGTAGAGGTCCGCCCCCATTCCGGCGTACTGGGCGCCCTGGCCCGAGAAGAGCATCGCGACCCGCGGCACCGGATCGGTGGCCTCACCTCGCATCAGCCGTTTGGCGTTGACGAGCGCTGCCGAGGCCTCGGCGTGGTCGCGAGCGACCACCGCGGCGCGGTGCCGGTAGGCCTTGCGCCCGATCCTGAGGGTGTAGGCGGCGTCATCGAGGGCATCGTCGGCACCGGCCAGCCGCTCGGCCAGCCGAGCGGCGGAGGCCGTCAGGGCCGATGCTGTGCGCGCGGAGAGCTGCACCAACTGGGCGCTGGGGGAGACCGTTCGCCGCGCCACCGACGGTGCCTCCTCCAGGATCACGTGGGCGTTCGTCCCACCGATGCCGAAGGAGCTGACCGCGGCCCGGCGCGGAGATCCGTTGCTCTCCCATTTGGACAGAGTCGAGGCGACGTAGAACGGGCTGGACTCGAAGTCGATCCGGGGGTTGGGCATGGTGTAGTTGACGGTCGGCGGGATGATGCCGTGCTCGATCGCCAGAACGGCCTTGATGACGCTTACCACGCCCGCCGCCTGGCTGAGGTGTCCGATGTTGGACTTCACCGAGCCGATCCCGCACCAGCCCTGATCGGTAGATCCTTCTCCATATACAGTGGACAGTGCGGCGACCTCGATCGGGTCTCCGAGCGCGGTACCCGTTCCGTGCGCCTCCACGTAGCCGACTGTCCGCGGATCCACCCCGGCCACGTCGAGCGCCTGCTTGATCACCTCGATCTGCCCGTCGACGCTCGGCGCGGAGAACCCGACCTTGCTGGCTCCGTCGTTGTTGACCGCGTTACCGAGCAGCACGGCACGGATCGTGTCGGCCTCTGCGAGCGCGTCGGTCAGCCGCTTGAGGAGTACGACTCCGGCCCCGCTTCCCCACAGGGTTCCGTTGGCGCCCGCGTCGAAGGGCCGGCAGTGTCCGTCCAGCGAGAGGAATCCGTCGGAGCCCAGGTACCCGACCCCGTAGGGCAGGTCAACGCACACGCCACCCGCAAGAGCCATGTCGCATTCGCCTCCCCGCAACGCCTCGCACGCCAGGTGAAGCGCGACCAGCGAGCTGGAGCAGGCGGTGTGCAACGTGAGGCTCGGACCCCGTAGGTTGAGGCGATAGGAGACGTTGGTCGCCACATAGTCGGGATGGTTGCCGACCGACAGGGAGAGCTCGCCCGCGGCGGCATGGGCGCGGGGATTGGCCCGGACGTTGAGCCACTGGTAGTCCGCCGAGCCGGAGCCCGCGTAGACGCCGATCTCCCCCGGATAGCGGGCCGGGTCGTAGCCGGCGTCCACGAGCGCCGCGTGCGTCTGCTCCAGGAAGATGCGGTGCTGCGGATCGGCGATGTCGGCCTCGCGGGCGCTCATCCCGAACAGTCCGGCGTCGAAGTACTCGACGTCGTCAAGCACCGAGGACACGGGAACGAAGCTCGGGTCGTCCAGCATTGTTGTGCTCACGTCGCGGGCCAGCAGCTCCTCCCGACTGAGCTGCCTGACCGACTCGACACCATCGACGAGATTGCGCCAGAATGCACCCGGATCGTCGGCTCCCGGCACCCGTACCGCGAGTCCGATGATGGCGATCGGTTCGGCGCCGACGGATGTCGCGGTCATCCGGGTTCTCCTTCGTGGACGGGCTGATGTGGCGGTCGGTCCGCGTCGTTGCGCGCCGTCCGCGCTCGGGCCCGATCGCGCCGCGCGGCGGCCCGAGCGGCGCCCCGCTGCAGCTGCGATCGTCCGTCCGCGCCGTCAACGAGCCCAGCCAACGCACGCACCGTGGGATAGCGAAAGAGGTCCACGACCGACAGTGAGCGGCCGGTCAGATCGCCGAGCCGGGACTGCACCGCGACGATCGCGACCGATGTGCCTCCGACGTCGAAGAAGTTGTCCGTCGCGCCCACGCTGGCCCGCTTGAGAACCTCGCACCAGACCATGGCCACGAGATGCTCGGTCGCGGTCGCGAGGGCGGCCGGTGATGTGGATACGGGCGGGGCCGGCAGGTCCGCCGAGGCGACGCGCCGGAGGGTCCGCAGGTCGGGCAGAGCGACCGTGTCCACGGGCGTCGCCGGATCGGCGCAGACCCGGTCGAGCAGCGTCACGTAGCCATCGAGCATCGTGCGGACGCGCTCGGCATCGAACAGATCCGTGTTGTAGAGCATCTCCACGCCGTACGTGCCGTCGCGTTCGACGACGTAGACGGTGAGGTCGAACGGCGAGCCCGGCAGCCCCGCCTCATCCGGGAAGGCCCGTACGCCCGGCAGGTCGAGCCGTGGCTCCGGAAAGCTGTACGCGTTGAACAGGACCTGGACCAGCGGAGGGCGGGACGGCTCTCGGCGAACGCCGACGGTCTCCACGATCCTCTCCAGCGCCACCGGATGGGCCAGAGCGTCCAGCAACTCGGCGGTGGCGGCCCGCACGGATGTGGCGAACCCTTCGCCCGGATCGCAGCGCAGTCGCAACGGCACGACGTCGAGGAACAGTCCCACCAGGTCGTGGAACTCGACCTGGCGCCGGTCGACCGCGGGAGTGCCGACCACGATGTCGGTGGCGTCCGTGAGCCGGTTGACAACGTGACCGAACCCGGCCAGCAGGACCGCCGGCACGGTGGCACCCAACTGCACGGCCAGAGCTCGAACCGTCGCCGTGGTCTCCGGCGCGAGGCTCGCCCGCTCGCGCGCTCCGCGGTAGGTCTGTACGGCGGGTCGGGGCCGGTCCGCAGGCAGATCGAGGCCGTTCGGCGCGCCAGCGAGGTGCTCCCTCCACCAGGCCAGGTCGGCCGCGCCCCGCTCGGTGTCGCGCGCCTTTCGCCAGGCGACGTAGTCGGCGTACTGTACCGGCGGCTCGGCGACGTCGCCCGGGCCGCCGGTGATCGCGGCGGCGTAGGCGCGAGACAGATCCGCGTAGTAGGGCCGCTGCGACCAGCCGTCGAACACCGCATGGTGGAACGTGATCGCGAGCAGGTGCTCGGCGTCGGCGACACGGAAGAGCCGAGACCTCCACAGTGGACCTTCGGCTAGGTTGAACCCGCTCGTGGCCATCTCGTCGAGCGCCGCGCGCACGGCGAGCTCGCGTGCGGCGGGGTCGACGCCACGTAGGTCATCGATCACCAGCGGTCCTGCCGCATCCGGTGCGAGCACCGTGACGACCGGCACGCCGCCCACCTCCGGTATCCGCCAGCGCAACACCTCGTGGCGTTCGGCGACCTTCGCCAGCGCCGCCCGCAGCGCATCGGCGTCCAGCCAACCGTCGAGCCGTTCGACGAGAGCGATGTTGTAGGCCGCGAGTCCGGGTGCCAGCTTGTCAACGAACCACAGCCGCAGCTGGGCCGACGACAGCTCCGGGGCGTGCCCCCGGCTAACCTCGGTGGCCGACAGTGTCGGGGCCCCGGCGGCCCGCTCGGCGATGCGGCCGAGCGTACGGCCGGCAAGGACGTCCTCCACGCTGACGTCGCGACCCAAGGTCTGGCGCAGCGCGGCGACCAACCGCATCGCGGTGATGGAATGCCCGCCCGCGAGGAAGAAGTCCTCGGACAGGTCGACGGCCTCGGCGCCAAGCACGTCCCGCCAGGCCGCCCCGACCGCGCGTTGAACGGCCGTCTCCGGGCGGCGGGTCTCGCTGCCGTCGGCCGGGCGTGAGCGTCCAGCGCCATCGGCCGGGCGCGAACGTCCGGCGCCATCGGACGCCAGAGCGCGCAACGCCGTCCGGTCCACCTTGCCGGCATGGTTCAGCGGCAGCCCGGCCAACCGGATCACGCGCGCGGGCACCATCGCGGACGGCAACCGTTGCGCGCACCACGCGCGCACGGCGTCGCCGTCGGCGCCATCTAGAGGCGTGCAAAACGCGACCAGCTCGAGACCGCCGGACCCCGGGTGGGCCTGCACCGCGGCCTGCTGGACGTCGGGACGGGCGCACAGGGCCGCCTCCAGCTCGCCCGGCTCCACGCGCTGGCCCCTGATCTTCACCTGGTCGTCGTCTCGCCCGAGAAAGAGCAGCGTCCCGTCCGGCCGCCACAACGCCCGGTCGCCCGTGCGATAGAGCCGGGACCCAGGCTCATCGCCGAAGGGATCGGGGATGAAGCGGAGCGCGGTCAACCCGGGCCGGTTCAGGTATCCCTGGGCGAGTCCGGCGCCGCCGATGAGCAACTCCCCCGGCACGCCCACCGGCGCCGGGGCGAGCACGGAGTCGACGACGTAGGCCCGGTAGTTGGGTAACGGCCGCCCCATGGGCACCGGGCGGTCCCAGTGGCCCGCGGCCACGAACGCCGTGGCGCACACGGCCGTCTCGGTCTGACCGTACCCGTTGATGAACCGCCGTCTGGTCGCCGGCGCCGATCCCGCCCAGCGGTGCACCTGCTCGGGCCCGGGCGACTCGCCTCCGGTGGCGACCACCCGCCAGGTCGGCAGCTCGGCGGGGTCGAGGATCGGCAGCAGCGACGGCGGGAGGTAGCCCGATGTCACCGCGTGCTCGGCCGCGAACCGCTGCAACCGGGCCGGGTCCGTCCGATCGGTGTCGCCGGCCAAACAGACCTGGCCGCCCATGGCGAGCGGCAGCAGAAGGTCCTCAATGGACACGTCGAACGTCAGCGAGGCGAACCCCAGCGATCGGGTCCTCGCGTCGGCGCCGATGAAGCCGCCGAACCCGACAATGAACGCGAGCAGGGCCCGATGGCTGACCACGACACCCTTGGGTCGGCCCGTGGACCCCGAGGTATAGATGACGTACGCGGGGTGCTCCAACCGGGCCGGACAGGCAAGGTCGACGGGCTCACCGGCGGCAGCGGGAACCGTCAGCCGCCGGTGATGGCCGAACACATCCGCCGTCGCGTCGTCAACGACCACCACGTCTATGCCGGCGTCGTCGAGGATTTCGGCCGCACGCGCAGGCTGGCCCCGTGGCTCCAGCGGAACGTACGCGGCCCCCGAACGCAGCACGCCGAGCAGAGCGACGACCAGGTCGGGGCTACGTCGCAGGCAGATGCCCACCCGGTCCCCGGGGCCCATACCGAGGTCGCGCAGCCGGGTGGCGAGCAGGCCGGATCGGTTCGCGAGCTCGGCGTAGGTGACCCGGTCATCCCACTGCCGCACCGCGACCGCGTCGGGCTGCCGCGTCGCCCAGCCGGCAATGAGGACGCCAACCGTGACGTCGGGAAGGCTCGCCGGTGGGCCCACGCTCCACGCCGGCGACGGTTGTGGGATCATGATTCACCTCCGGCGGGGTCGTGGATCTGCAACCGCAGCTCGCTGAAGTAGCGGTTGCCGTCCGCATCGGGCAGCCAGGCCTCGTCCGGGGTCGGCAGCATCTCGCTTACGGTGACGGCGACGTTCGGACCGTGCTCGATCGCCGCGCTGCGGAGCATGCCGCACAACGTCGACGCGTAGGTGGGGCTGGTGAGGTCGACGTAGCACGGCTTGGTCTCGGTGGCGAGCTTGACGAAGACCCGCTCGGGTAGGCCCAGCCGGGCTCCCCATGCCCGCGCCGCTTGGTAGCGGGGCAGGTCGCCGGTCACCTCGGCCAGGCCCGTCTCGCCGATGGTGCTGTGCCAGGTCTCCCGCGCCACCACCAGGCGGTCCACCGTGATCCTGGGAGAATGGGCCCCGCGAGCGACCACCTTGAACGCGTCGAGCGCGTGGGTTGCGACGAGCCAGGAAAACATCTCCAGTAACGGCCACGTGGCGCCATCGGGTGCGGTCGCGACCAGGCTTCCGTCCACTTCGGACACCATGACCGCGGTGACGGGAAGGAGGCGGTCGGGATCCGCGCCAGGGGCCGCGGTGAAGGCGAGCTGGCGATCGCTGGGGTGGGTCAGGCTGTGCGTCGTTCTCCCTCCGATGCGCGGCCAGTCCGTCGGGTAGAGCGGGCGCACCCGTTCGGAGCCGAGGTCGACGCGCAACGCCTCGCGCAGCCGGGCAACGTCGGGGTGCGCGCCTGTGAAGAGGGCACAGTCGAACGTGGGCCACGCCGTGTGCAGCTCGCTGAGCACCACCGTGAACTCGCCACGGTTGAGTGCCTCGACGTCGGTGGCGCAGATCTGCAGGTCCGGGCTGTGTAGCGCGCCCAGCGACCAACCGGGTCGCTCGGCCGGGAACGCCGCGGCGGCGGCCTGTAAGAGGTCACCCGACCTCAGCTCCAGTCGCGAACCACCCGGCGCCTTGTCCAAGCCGAACAGGGACGACCAACGCGCGGTAAAGTCCTCGACCACGGCGTCGACGGGTCTCCGGCCGGCGCCGAAGAGCATGCCCTGCGCCAGATACCAGAGGTCGGCCAGGCATACCGGCTCTCCGTCGGCGCGCAACTCGTCGTGGAGCCCGCGAAGTCCGTCGAGGTAGGCGTGGGCGAGCGCGGCGGTGAGCCACCGTGCGGCCTGCAGCAGCACCTGCAGCGGCGCCGCGATGGCATCCAGCACCGGAGCGCCGAACACGATGTCGAGGTCGCGAACGGTCTCCTCGTAGCAGAGCGCCCGGCCGGCATACATCTGGCCCGGTCGGCGATGCGGCTGCGCACCGGTCAGCTCGACGAACTCCCGGTCGAGGTCGGCGAGCGCGACCCGCAGGGTCTCGGGCGAGCCTGCCGCCGCGGCGACCCGGTCGCGGGCCGAGCGCAGCCGCTCCAGTCCCGCGAGGGCGCGCTCCCGGACCTTCTCGTCGGAGATCGCGGAGAGCTGCCGCACAAGCACCGCCTCGGCGTCCGGACTCAGCGGAAGGTCGGAACCCCAGCCGAGCAGACCACGATCGACCAGGCGGTCCAGAATCAACAGGCCGTCGTCGGCGCGGCGCACGACCCCGGCGTCGACGAGGGCCGCTACCACCTCCCGGGCGGGGCGCCGTCCGTCGCATGCGGACAGCACCGCGGCCTCCACCGGGGACACGGAGATGGGACGCAGGGCCGGCCGCCGCACCTGGGTTCCGTCGAGCGTCAGGTGTGGCAGCAGCGCGGGTGGCAGCCACACCCGGCACTCCGGGTCGGCCGCGACCGTCTCCGCGTACGCCGCGAGCGCCCAGTACTCCAGAAAGGTCCGGCGCTCGCGGACGAGGTCGGGGCCGACCCGCAGGCTCACCGCCGACCGTTGGCTCGGGTCGATGCGGGTCCAGCACACCGGGCCGAAGAAGCTGATCGTCTCGTTCTTGCCGCAGTATCGCTGCCAGTACCGGGCGACCAGTTCTTCCCGGATGCGCCGCTTGACGTTGCGCCGTGCCTCCGGCCCGCCCCGCACCAGGCCGTCGAGGGCGACCAGCGCGCCCGCGTTCTGCCAGGTGACCGCCTCGCGGAACCGCGGGTCGGCCGCTAACGAACTCGCCACGCGGGAGGCGTCGGCGAGCGCGCCGGCGAACGTTGCGGAGAGGTTCTCGTCGTCCGCGTCGGCGACGCCTGCGAGCCGACCATCGGCTGCGTCGGTCGCGGCCGCACAGGACGGCGCCGCGTAGCGTTCGAGACCGTCGGCCGGGAAACCGGTGCTGCGCAGCAAGGCGTCGCGCCAGAGGGACCAGCCCGTTGTCCCCAGTGGGATCAGGTGGGTGCCGGTCATCCTTGGGCTCCTGAGCGCCCTCGGACAGGCGGATCGATCCAGTGGCGGCGACGCTGGAACGGGTAGCTGGGCAGAGACACGACGCGCCAGTCCACCGCGCCGACGACCTCGGCCCAGGCCATCGGCGTTCCGTGTACCCAGGCCTCGGCGGTGGTGGCGAGGAGCGGCGGTGGCTCCGACGACGCGGGCTCGTCGGCAGCGACCTGCACCCGTCCGGTCTCCGTCTCGGCCAGGGTCGTGAGGGCCGCGACGGCTGCGGGCAGATCGCGGCAGAGCACGGCGGCGCGGCAGGAAAACGCACTTCTCCCCACGGCCAGGGTGTGGGCCACATCGCCGAGGCGCACGTCCGGGGCGGCCTGCGCCAGGTGGTCGCGCAGGTTCAGGATCGCCGCCCGTAGCGCCGCGGGCGTGCGAGCCGACAGGAGCAGCAGATGCCATCCGCTCAGCTCGGGCGGACGCGGATCGTCCGGCGGCTGCTCCACGATGACGTGGGCGTTGGTGCCGCCGAGGCCGAACGAGCTGACGCCGGCGCGCCGGGGCCAGGGCCGCGCCGGCCAGGGCTGGGTCTTCACCGGAACGACGAACGGGCTGCGACTGAAGTCGATCTGAGGGTTGGGCCGGTCGAAGTGCAGGCTGGCGGGAATGATGCCGTCCCGCACGGCGCACACCGCCTTGATCAGGCCCACGGCACCGGTGGCCGCATCGAGGTTGCCGATATTGGTCTTGACCGAACCGAGAGCGCAGAATCCGACGTCCTCCGTGTCGAACGCGGCCGCCAGTGCCGCGACCTCGATCGCGTCGCCGATCGGGGTGCCGCTCGCGTGCGCCTCGACGAGGCCGATCGACGCGGCGGGAATGTCGGCGCTCTCCAGTGCCTCAACGACGACCCCGGTCTGCCCCGCCACGCCGGGCGCGGCATAGCCGGCGCGCTGGTGGCCGTCATTGTTCACGGCCCAGCCGCGCAGCACCGCGTACACGCGATCGTGATCGATGCGCGCGTCCTCGAGACGCTTGAGTGCCACCACCGCCACGCCGCTGCCGAGCCCGCTTCCTTGCGCGCTCGCGTCGAACGCGCGACACCGTCCGTCGGATGAGAGCAGACCGCCCGGGGTCTGTCGGCTCCGCGGGCTCGTGACCGCGACGCCGCCCGCCAACGCGAGGTCGCAGCGGAACTCGGCGAGACTTTGCGCCGCATGGCAGATCGCCACGAGCGAACTGGCACACGCTGCCTGCACCGCAACGGCCGGACCGGTGAGACCGAGCCGGTACGCGACCTGGGTGGGAAGGTGGTCCGGTGTGGTGCCCGTGAGCAGCCGGCCCTCCCAATCATCGGCATCGGCATCGCTGAGGGCGGGGTTGTCGAACAGGTGGAAGAGAAAGTACCGGTTGGCCGAGCATCCGGAGTAGACGGCGACGGTTCCGGGGTACCGGGTGGGGTCGCAGCCCGCGTCGTCCAGGGCCACCCAGCATTGCTCCAGGAACAGGCGGTGTTGGGGGTCCAGCATCGCGGCGGCATCCGCGGTCATGCCGAACGACTCCGCATCGAACGCGCTGACGCCGGCGAGTCGACCGTGCGCGCGGACGAGCGTCGGATCGGCCAGTAGCCGCGGGCCGATACCGCACGCCGCGAGTTCGTCGTCCGTGTAATCGTGGATCGCGTCAA